>Ga0105347_1001380_pt1 | contig 10507 bp, 15 predicted proteins | sample EasRivMeERMLT890_FD_89677 | JGI IMG/M metagenome (GOLD analysis project Ga0105347, IMG submission 89677) | Soil microbial communities from meander-bound floodplain in the East River, Colorado, USA - East River MetaG ERMLT890 | ecosystem: Environmental > Terrestrial > Soil > Floodplain | place...
CCTTTCGGCCCGAGAAAGGATTCGGCTTCCTTCATCGCCGTCGAGACTTGCTCAATGTTCTCGGTCAGTTTCTCGATCTCCGGGTTGACCTTCTCGCCGATGACTTCGGACGTGAACCGCCATTCCGAGTTCCACGCTTTCGTGTCGGCGTAGTTGGTCTTGATCCAGGCGTCGAGCGTGCCGAGCGCCGGTTCGGTGACGGCCATTGTCGCCGTGTTGTATTGCATGCTCTTATCCAGCGCCTGGACTTGCGCGGCGGTCAGCCCGTATTTCGTCGCGATCGATCCCATCGACACATCGAGGGCGAGGAGTTTTGTCGCGTGCGCGGCGATCGTGGGATCAATCGCCGCGATGGTTTTCTGCCAGCCGAGGCCGGCGTTATTGATCTCTTCTTGCGCCCGCGCGAGGGCTTCATACCGCGGCTTCGCTTCGTCCGCCCACGCCTTCTGCGCCTTTGCGCTCTCGGTGATCGTGCGGTTGTAGTATTCCAGCGCGCGTGTGCTGATGCCGTAGTGCTCGGCGATTTCTTTATTCGTCGAGTTGTGCGACTTAAGTTCCGCCGTGATGGCCGGCAACTGGCTGCGCACGCGCGAGAGTTCCCCCTCCCACTCTTTGACCCGCTGCGCGCCGGTGTTGAAACTTTGATTCGTGTCGGCGTTGTGCTTCGTGACGATCCGCAAGGCTTCGCCGACATCGGTGATCGCCCGCCCGGCAATCTCGGACGCGCGGGCCAAGTTCATCGCTTTCGCGGCGGCCGTCTCGCCGGCGAGATCCCCCCAGCCGACGAGCTTCGCCGTCGCATCCCCGACGGACTTCACGAGGTCGACCCCAAAGTAGCCAGAGAGCGTGATGATGCCTTGCCCGAGTTCATAGCCCGCGACCGCCGCCGTCGCCATCGAGCCCGCCAAAGCCGGCAGGCCCATATCGCCGACGTTTTTGCCGGCGAGCGCGCTCAGTTCCTGCAACGCTTTCACCGGCTTGCCGATGTTGATCCCAACGGCACTCAGGGATTGATCCACCTGGTTGATGCCGTGACTGAATTCCTGCATCCCGGCCGAGGTCTGGTCGGACGCCGATTCGAGCTGCTTCAACTTCACCACGGACTTATCGACTTCGGTCAGGAAGCCGGTAAAATCCGCCGTCATCACGCCGGTGAGCGCAGCCATCAGGCGGGCTCCGCTTCCTGCTTCTCGGTGTGCTTGTTGAGGTCTTCGACAATCACTTCGTATACCTCACGCGGTAACGTGCGGACGTCGGTGTAACTGAGCCCCGTGATCCGCACGATCGCGAGATCCGTCATGATGCGAGTGCGGGTTCGGGGATTGTTTTTTTTTCTGCGAGCGCGAGTTCAGCGGCCGCTTCGTGCTGCTTAATCGCCTCGACGATTTCGGTAATGGTCGCCGTGTCGAGACTGCGCAAGGTATCCAGCCGCTCGTCGACCGACATGCCAAGGTGATACGCGATCGGTGCGTCGTTCACGCCGACCAGCGTCCAGCTCACGAGGTAAGCGATCTGCTTCGAGAGAAACTTGCCGGCCGATTGCGCCGTGAGTAGGTCGATGTATTCGCCCGCGTTCAGTTCGCGGACCACGGTGAGGAAATCGCCGTCGGATAACGGCAGACGAACGGTGCCCGGCGAGACAATGCGATTCCGGCCCATGTGATCAGCTCCTTTACCGCTCCGGCGGTCCCAAGTGTGCCCGTAGACTCGTCTCCCCGATGTCGATCGCGTCAATCGGCCAGGCCCAGAAGCCGTTCGGCCGCGGCGCCGTGAACAGGAGCGGCGCCTGCCGCGCCTGGAATTTATCGATACGGGCAATCGTGCCCCGCAGAATCCAGGCGCCGCCTTCATCCTTCACGCGCGTGATCCGCCACGAGGTGAGCTCCACGGCGACACGGTAGCCCCACAGGACGGAGCCCGCGCCGCCGTGAATCGTCAGCGACTCGAACACGCTTTACGCCGCCGGTTCGGCGGGCAGCGTGTTGTCGACCTGCGGCCTGCGCTCTAGCCGGCGCCGGCGTGCGGCGGCGGCCTCGGCGGACATCACGCCTTCGTTAAGGACAAACGGCCCCGCCGCTTTCCACTTCCCGCTCACCTTCGGCGCCTGGAGACTCGCATCGATGCTCGCATCCATGTAGGCCGGGCCGCTCCAATACACCGTCGCTTCGGTGCTACTCGGCAAGAGCTTCAGCAAGCCAGGCGTATCCTGTTCGGCCGCCTCGAACAAGGCGAACTCCGCAGAATTGAAAAATCCTCCCAGCGTGCCCTCGGCATTTTTCAAACCCGGTAGATACTCGCGATTTACCGCCCCGAAGCAGGTCACGTCCTCGAACTCGGTGCTGAAATCGGCGGTCCAGGCATTCAACGAGAGGATCTCAACCGGCGTCGTCCCTGCGGGATCCCACATCACACTTCCGTAGCGTCCGCTGATAATGGCCATTGACTCTTCTCCTTTTATGCGTCGGTGTGACTCATCTCGACAAAATATTGCCCGCCGCGCCGGTTCCAGCGTATCGAGGGATCGACTTCATCGACTTCCGTCAGGCGCACGGGCTCGACGCGGTGCATCGTCGACCAGGTATAGCCGGCGACGGTGAGCGGTTGATCTTCGAGGAGTTCATCGATCCGCGCCGCCGCGCGCTTGATGTTCGCGCCCTGCACCGTCGAGAGCATGCGCGCTTCGACCAAGTAGATCCCCTCTTCGATCGCCCGCCGGCCGAACACGCCGCGATCGATCGCGTTGATGAAGGCGACGATCACAAAGCGTGTGGAGCCCGGCGGCGCTTCGTCCCAGTAGACGCCGTTCGGACAGAGCGAGAGCAGCTCCGCATCGCTCCCCAGCTTCGCAATCAGCGCGCTCGCAATGTCCGAGGTATCCGCCATTAGGCCGCCTCGTCGCCGAGCTTCACGGTGAGCCCCTGTTTCTCGATGATCTCGGCCAGCTTCCGATACATCAGCCGCCGATACTTGATCATCGTGGGAATGAACACGGGCGCCGGCGGGCGCTTCATCACGCCGCGATTCCAGCCGAGTTTGGTATGTCGCGCTTCGGTGCCAAACTCCCACAGGTGCGCATGCGGCGCGCCGCTCCGCACTTGCGCAGCGACCGAGAGCGGCCCCACTTCCTGCACCCGCACCTTGACGCCCTTCTGCAAGTTCCCCGTGAGCCCCTTCGGATACTGGCTGCGAATATCGGCCGCGGCACTGTGGGCGTTGTCGAGCACGATCACGGTGGCATCGGCCTTCAGCTGCGGCGGCAGATCCGCGAGCGCGCGCTTCAGATCGTCGATGCCTTTGATCGTGAGTTGCACCGGCATTACGGCACCACCTCGACGGCCAGCAATTCCATCGTGATGCTGCGCTCCTCGGGATTCTGTTTCCCGGTGATCGAAAACTGCCGCCCATCGAACACGATCCGGGTCTTCGTCGTCACGTCGGGATGGAAGTCACCGCGCACGAGGTGCGAGGCCGAGCTGATCACCGAGCCCGCGGCGACCCGTTCCAGATCACGCGCGGTCGCCGGCGTGATGCTGACGCGCCACGACGCCGGCACCAGATCGACCCAGCTCTGCGTATACCCGCCGTCGCCATCGGGCACGGCCGGGCCGGGATTCTGGAACGTCACGGTATGCCGATAGTCGCCGCGGCTCATGCCTTCACCGTGGGATCGCGATACGCCGCGAGCAGGTCGTAGATCTTCGGCCACGGTGACGGGATCTCCCCGTCGCCACGGTCTTCGTAGAGGTAAGCCGTTAGCAAGTGGATCGCGTGCGTCACGGACGCGGGCGCCGTCGCCGCGGTCCAGGTCGGATCGGCGAACGGGCCGAGAAATGCCAAGATCGCTTCTTGGGCCGTCGTGAGCTTCTGTTGAATGTCGGCATCGTTCGCCGTGCTGGTAATGCGCAGATGGACTTTGGCCTGGTCGACGGTCCAGAGGGCCGGTAGCGTCACGCGCGAAAAGTCGAGCGTCATGGCACCACCACCTCGGCCTCGACGGGCGAAACGGCGAGGGTGTCGGCGGGTTCCGTCCGCTCGGCGAGTTCCGCTACCGGCCAATTCTGCTGTTGAAGATACGGCAGCTCGCCACCGGCCACCGGCGGCAGGTCGTAATACGTCGCGCGCACTTCGTTCGGCGACATTCCGGAGACGATCGCCTTTTGCGCCGCCGCCGTCCGCGTCGCCGTGTCCATCCAGCTTAAGAGCGTGTCATCGAATTCGACTTTCAGCGACAGCGGGAGTTCGAGCCCCGTCGTGAGCCCGTTCGCGAGGCTCACCATGTAGGGCTCCAGGCAGGACTTGTATTGGAGCTGTGTCGCTTCCGCGTTCGCGTAGGGTGGCTGTTTCGCCGAGTTCAACAGCGAGATCGGCATGCGGAAACATTTCGCGATCGTTTCCTCCGTCCACCCGAGTTGCGCGATGAGCTGGGAATCGGCCGCCGTCGTCGGCATCGGCACGATCTGCATGCCGAGTTCAAGAATCATCGTGCCGCTGGTTTTGAACTTACTCGCTTCCTCGCGCGCCCGTTCCGCCGAGTTCGGGTCCAGCTTCGTCGGCGCAATCAGCGCGAAGGGTGAGCGCCCGCCGCCCGCAAAGAACGCCGTCGAGCTGGACTGAATCGCGCCGGCCTGCGACACGGCCCCGGCCACGGCATACAGCGGCGACAGGCCCATCAACGGATGAAAGAAACAATTGATCCGCACATGGATGATCTCGCTGGCCGGGGCGATGAGCGGCTCGGTGCGATCGGTCAGGCCGGCGAGATCATTGGCCTGCAGTTCGTAATACACGCTGCCATCGGGCGCGGTGAGCACCTTCACGCGCGCCGGGTCCAGGACGAACAGTTGATCGACCACGCCCCGCGCATCGCGGTGTTTCCACTGATACGCGTTGCCGTAGAGCAACAGACTCAGCACGGTCTGTTCGGTGAACTGTTGGGCGGTCTGATAGGGATTCGGCGTGCGCAAGACGGGCGTATATGCCGAGTTCGTCGTCTCGGACCAGAAGCCCTGGGGATCCCGTTCGAGTAGCAGGGGCGGCGCGATCTTCCCGATGTCCGCACTGATCGCCGACACGCAGCCGAACACGCTCGGATTACTGAGCGCGGATTCGACGGTGATCGGATCGTTCTTCTGCCAGGCGCCGGTATAGGGCTCCTCGACAATCGTGCGCCAGCCGCCGCCCATGATGAGCGGCTGCGGGGTTGCCGCTTTCAGCGACAGTTCAAATTCTTTTCCGAGAATCTTTAACAGCACGGGGCGGCACCTTCGGCAGTTCCACTCGCGTGAATCCGATCGGCTCGAGCTGCGCCGCCAGTGCCGGGGACACGGCGATCGTGTCCCCGTTGTGCGGCGAGCGTAGGGTGATCGTGTCCTGCTCCACGATCCTTACGCCCCGGTATAGGCCGCTGCGCTGAGGTAGTAGACCGCCGCCGTCCGCGCCTTCAGCCAGGTCGTCGCATGTTCCACGCGGAACGCGACTTTGTTCTCCTGGAACATCGAGCGATACACGGTCGTATCGATCGGCGGATTGACGGGCGCCGAGTCCATCTGAATCGAGGCTTCCCGGCTGACATCGATGCGCAGGCCGCCCTGGTTGACGTAGAGAATCGACGGCGTATGCACGAGGATCACGTTCGACCCGGCGGTGTTGCTGATGACGACGGGCCGGCCGTAGAGTGTGCCGCCCGACGGGCTAACCCCGGCGAACAATGGTTGCGCGAGCGCGTTCAGGGACTGCGAGAGCCCCCACGCGTTCGCCTCGTTCATGATCCAGACGGATTCCGACAGGGGCAGATTCGCCGTCGTGAAGGCGGTGACTGCCTTCTGTAGGTCAGCCTTCGCCGCCGCACCGGTGGCGCCCGAGGCCGCGGCCGTGGCGGCGCCGTTTGTGATCGACGCCGGGTTGACGCCCGCGACGAGCGCCACACTCGGCGTAATGAACTGCGCATCCAGAAACCGCGTGAGCCCGTCGATCATTTCCTTGCGCACGAGCGCTTCGGCCGACGGCGCCGAATTGCGGATGAGTTCTTCCGTCAGCACGATGATCCCCGCCGCTTTGTGGAACGGCACGGTCAGCGTGCCGAATTGCGCCGCCGTGACGGGCTTCGGGGCGCCTTCCCCCACCCACCCATACGTGCCGCCGCCGGTCTGCGAGTTCACCGACGTATTCGCCGGGACTTCGGTCATCCCAGGAATACGGCCGATGAGGATGTTCGCCCGCAGCAGTTCGAGGAACGCCGAGGTCGACGGCGTGACGGGCACCAGCGGGCCCGCCCAGGTCGCGTCGGTGGTCGTGCCGGCCGCCACCGCCGCTTTCACCATCCACTCGACTTCCGGCGTATCGGTGAACGTCTTCGCGGTGTCGATCGTCCGCATCGAATCGCCGCGCCCGATCGCGAGGCACTTCACGTAACGGATAAAGGGCACCCACTCGGGCACGTTCGACTTGACCTCGAGGTGCGGCACCGCGGCGCCGGCCGGCGTAATGCGCCGGATGTTCGTCACGTTCAGCTTCTCCTGGTCGGCGAGCCGTTCGAGCTGCTTATCGAAGCCCGTGACGCGATCTTTCCGGGCGTCATAGTCGGCCGCCCCGAGCAGGTCGAGCGGTTCGGTGCCGGCGTCTTCGAGCATCTTCGCCATGACGGCGACTTCGGCCGCGCGTTTCGTCTGGCACTCGGTGATCTGCTGTTGAATCGTCATAGGTGCTCCTGTGGCGGCCGATTTCACGGTCAGGACGGTGGCTTCGAGGTTCGCGGGCACCGTCACGAGGGACAGCTCCGCGACCAGGGATTTCAGAATGTGATACCGGCCGCCTTTCAGCGGCTTCAGTTCCAGCGGCTTAAACCCGATCGACGCACCGCGAATCAGGCCGGCCTTCAGCGAATGCCAGGCTTCCTCGACGCGATCGCGCACGGCCCCGGCATCGGCGACAAACGGCAGGGACGCCGTAAACGTCACGCCCGTCGCCGTCGGCGTATCGAACGTCACCGATCCGACGGGTTGCGTCTGGTCGTGATGGAGTAACAGCGGGAGTGGATTCTGATACGTGACGCCGAGCGGCTCGACCACATCGCCGACACGGTCGATCGCGGGCGTCGTCGCAATGCCAGTAATCACCCGTCGATCGGCATCGATCGACTTAACCGAGAGGACACTATAGGCCCGGTGCATGCGCGCCGGCCATACTACGGCGAGTGGGGTGATCCGGTGGGAAATTAAGAACTATTAATTCGGAATTGCAGCCAGAGCCGCACGAGTTGCGAGATCGTCATGTCGTAATGCGCGGCCTGTTTGCAGATGGTGTCGTATTCCTTCGTCGTCACCCACGCCGACACGATCGCCCCGTCTCTCGGCTTCCGCACCTCCACGCGCGGCCGGCCCGGGCGCCGCGTCATACAACCAGCACCGCATACTCGGTCGAGCCCATATGTTGGTTTCGTTCCATCTGGTCGATCGCCATCACGAGCGCGGCCACGCCGTCGATCCGCTCCGTGCTCGCCGCTTTACTCGGTTTGATGTTTCCGGCGGCATCCGTCTCGATCGCGACGTTCCCCACGCACCACCGCAGCACCGCGTGGCCATTGTGGCGTAAGCGCTTCGAGAGGATCGCCATCTCCAGCGCTTTCGCCGGCCCCGAGAGGCTCGCGAACCCTTGCCGGATTTCCACCACGGTCAAGCCATCCTGCTCGCCGAGCTGGGTGATGAGCCCGCGTGCATTCCACGGATCGACGCCCAGGCACTTCAGGTCGAACAGCCGCGCCCAGCCTAAGACGGTCTGGCGGACGTATTCATAGTCGACCGAGTTCCCCGGCGTGGCGTTCAGGAGCCCCTCCCGCGCCCAGAGGTCATACGGCACCCGATCCCGGCGCGCCCGCTCCGGAATATGGTCCGCCGGGACGAAGAATTCTGGCAGCACATCGAAGCCCGTCCCATCGGGAAACACGCCGACGAGCGCCGTCAGATCCTTCGTGCTCGAGAGGTCGAGCCCGGCATAACACGCCCGGCCTTTCAAACTATGCCGATATTCGGCGTGCGTCATCGATGCGGCACCCGTCCCACGCGTCAAGCGCAATCCAGCGACTCGCCTGCTCCGTCCATTGGTTGAGATATAAGCGACGAAAGGTATTCTCCTGCGCCGGAATCGCTTGCGCCCGCGCGGCCACAATCTGCATTTCTTCGAGGCTCCGAAAGTCGCCTAACGCGGGATTCGCCTTCTTCCACACCTTCTCGGATGTCCAATCGGCGTCGATCGGCGCCTCATACAGAATCGGAAGAAACGTCGGGTCAATGGCCGGATTCTCCTGCACCTTCTTCGCGTGGCAATAGAGTTCCCACAAGATCGAATGCCGGTCATAGCCGGCCGTGGAAATCACAAGGAGCAGCGGCTGATGCCGGGCGCCCATGCTCGTCGAGAGCACGTCATACAGGCGGCGATCCGGCGCCGCGTGGAGCTCGTCATAGATCACCATCGAGGCATTAAACCCGTGCTTACTGTAGGCTTCCGCAGAAATCGCTTTGTAGACACTGGCGCTCTGCTGATGCACGATCCGCTTCTGCGAATCGACGATGTAACACTGCTGCGACAGCGCCGGATCGTTCCGGAGCATCTGCGCCGCCACACCGAACACCAGCCCGGCCTGGTCTTTATCCGCCGCGGCGGAATACACCTCGGCGCCCGTTTCCCCATCCGCCAGGAGCCCATACAGCGCAATCGCCGCGGCCAACTCCGACTTGCCATTCTTCCGCGGGAGCATCAGCAGGCAGGTGCGGTATTGGCGCGTGCCATCCCGCCGTTTTTTGAAGACCTGCTTCAGAATCTTGACTTGCCACGGCCGGAGATGGAACGTCTGCCGCGCGTGCGGCCCTTTCGTATGCGTCAGACTGTTCACGAACGCGATCGGGTTCCGCGCGGCCTGCGGGACTTGCTGCGGGCCATCATCTCGCGTGGGTGTGTTCCGGTTCCACCCGCCACGCTTATCCTTTCGCGCCGGGAATCGCTCCGGAATCAGCGCCGGTTCACTCTGGGTCGGCATGGGGTGCGATAGGGAAAAGCCTCACGTCAGAGCCAAGTGGTAAGAATGGCAACGGGTTACAGACATTTAGATACCCCCCGATTCTGCATTCCCTGCTCCTTGATGATTATTCACCGCGCGCGGTTTTCTGCGAATGACAGCGAAAACAGAGTGCTTGCAGATTGGCCCGATTCCAGAACAATTCAGGATCACTGTTGTGTTTCACGATGTGATCAACGGCGAGGTCGGCTTGGATGGTTCCACATTGCGCGCATGTGTAGGCCGCATCAACCAGCACGGTGCGACGGAGCTGATGCCATGGTGTGTTGTTATACCAGCGCCGCACGTCCACATTCGGGCGCGATCGCTCGCGCGCAAGGGCATGTTGGGCGCAGCGTCCAGTCGAGACGAGGGCTGCACAGCCAGGCACCACACAGTAACGCTTCGGTGCTACGGGCATGGGGATTCTGCACCCGGTTTCCCGACATCGTCGCCGACATCAATACGCCCTGAGAGGGCGACCCCACAGGACCATGCGAGCACTGCCAGAATAAGTATGCACAGCACTCGCATAGTTATGCGCCTTTCTACTTCGGTTCAGGTGTGGGCGGTAGCGTGTGATCGGGCACGAGAATCAGCCCTGAACAGGCGAGCCACTTCACGATAAAGCGGCCACCGGGCGCAATCGGTTGATGCGACGGGTAACCACCACCACCGGGCAGCGTGTTATCAGGTGACGTGCCCGGGGGCACGGGTTGTCCTGTGGGATAGGTCGGACTCCCGGGTAATCCTTGACTCGGGATCGTGGGGTCAAACGGGAAGACCGGTAAGGTGACCGCGCCGGGGGGTAAGCCGTGCGACGGATAGGCGGGGCTCCCGGGTAACGTATGGTCCGGGCTGCCGCCGCTGTCATCGGTGAACGTGATAATCGCCATACGTGATTTCATGGTGCTGTCCCTTTCGTGTGCTGCGGTTACGCGACTTCCGTAATGGTGATGCCATATTGCGCTTCGACGTGCTTCTTCTTCCACAGATACAGGTCGGTTTTCGTGGGTGGTGACTTCACATCTTCGATGATGACCTCTCCTGTCACACAGACGTGATACCGGAAGTCTGCCGAGTAGGTGCCCACGGTATGAATCACCCACGGGGGGGCGGTGGCTTCGGTGAGTTCGAGCACCTGGAGCGCATACACGGGATGCACCTCCAGGTCACGAATCAGCCCTGCCCCTTGTAAGAGCTTCAGTTCACCGTATCTCGCGGCTTCCCTGAGACTATCGAAGGTGATCCCATCGATGCGGACCCGCACGTTGCGATACTTCGCCGGCTTCTTCGGTGGGGTGAGACGCGTCCCCGAAATCGTGTCATGGGTTTTAGCCCAGTCCGTCCACGCGCTGCGGTCTCTCATGAGGCTTTCCTGAAGCGCACCCGATGTTGGGCATACCGCCACGAGATCGTCACCCAGCGCGTGTCGAACGTGATGCCAGGGGAGAGGCA
>Ga0105347_1001389_pt1 | contig 10454 bp, 12 predicted proteins | sample EasRivMeERMLT890_FD_89677 | JGI IMG/M metagenome (GOLD analysis project Ga0105347, IMG submission 89677) | Soil microbial communities from meander-bound floodplain in the East River, Colorado, USA - East River MetaG ERMLT890 | ecosystem: Environmental > Terrestrial > Soil > Floodplain | place...
CGGCGGAGCGCTCCGGTCGGCACGGCACGCACCAGATCGATATCGCCGATTCCGGGGCTTTTCGCGCTCCAGCGGATACGAGCGAAACTGATCGCGCGCCGTTCGATGGAGCGACGGAACGGTCCGCGCTGCATGACCACGTGTTTTTCGGTGACGATGTACTGGACGCCTGCCAGCCAAATCTTCGGTGCCTGGAGCACGAAGACCCCGAACAGCGAGCACCACGCCGCGAAGAGCACGCACTCGGTGGGCGTTATGCGGAGCGCAAAGGACACGACGATCGCAAAGCACAGCGATACCGCCGCGAGCGCGAACAAGATGAGCGCGCCGTTCTCAATCGCCATATCAACGTGACGATACGGTCCAGATCCGAGGTTGTGCTCAGGTTCCTGGACACTCACATACACATGGCGGGTGTCCGGCAGTTGGAGCTTCTCAAGTAGCGCCTTCAATTCGCCAATCTTCATCGTCGCCTCACAAACGTTGAGTCTTCGGTTACGGTCTTCCGGCTATGGCACACATGACAGAGGCTCTGCACATGCCGGAAGCTGAGGAACGTGATGTCATTAGGTCCACTCACCGGTCGAATGTGATCCACTTCGGTCGCCGGCGTATTGACCCCTCCCCGTAGGCACTCCCCGCAGAGCGGCTGCAGGGCCAGTTGGATGGCTCGGAACCGGCGCCACCGGGCGCTGCAGTAGCCCCGGCTCGCCGCATTCGGCCTGGCCTGATCGCGGGTCTGCTCACAGTGAGAACAGCGACCGGTGATCAGGCGCTGACATTTCGGGCAGCGATGCGACGGCATCAGCATCTATCGCCTCATCGGCTTCTTCACCGATCGCCGGGACTGCTCACTGAAGACCACGCGATCGTGCTCGTCCCACGGCAGCACGTCGGCGTTCAGGTCACGCTTCGGACGAGGCGTCGGACTCGGCACGAGCCGTGGACGTGGATTGCGATGCACGGGACAGTAGCCGCTCTCATCCGCCTCCGCTACACAGCGGAGTTCCCCATGGCCGCCCCCGGACCCTGACACTAATGAGCCCTCTCGCAGGATCTGCCGGCAGGTCATCGTCACCGTCGTAATCACGTGTGCCATACTCACTGCTCCTCTCTGCGTTTCCGAGGACCGTCGCGGACAAGGCGCGGTCCTCACCTTCGAGTTCATCCATTCACAACGTCTCAATCAGCGGCGCTCGAGCGCGGTTGGGAAAGCGCCAGATCTCGACGCTGGCCATCGTGGGGCGAGGCATCAGCGCCAGGCCCTCGCGCTCGAGCGCCGAGGCGTAGGTGGTTCCGCTCTTCACGCTGATGAAGCGCAGGCTGACCGCATCCCAGGCGACCAGGTCCACGAGCCCCTTCGAGCCGGCGGCGCGGCAGACGGTAAAGCCGGTGCTTTCGAGCAGATGGCGGGCGCGGTGTTCGGCGCGTCGGCCTTTGATGGCGCAGTTGATCGTCATCAGCCGGCGGCCTCCACAAGGCGCAACCGATGGTGCTTGCGGTAGTGCTGGAGCACGTCCAGATCCTCGACGACGCACTGGCAGTCGTCGCAGAACTGGCGCTTCGCGGGAGACTTGGATCTAGGTCTTCTCGTTCCTGGCCGCTCTTCGGTTTTCTCTTCCGTCTTCTCAGCCGTTTTCCCTTCGTCAGAACATGCCGGCGCGTCAGCGCCGGTGATCTTGTTCATTGACGGATCAAGTAACGGATCAAATACGGATCGGGCGAACGTGGTTCGCAGATCTGCGAACGTGGTTCGCCCCCTCTGCGAACCTGGTTCGCCCCCCCGCGTCCCAGGTTCGCAGTCACTACGAACGTGGTTCGCAGTCGTCTGCGAACGTGGTTCGTAGTCAGGGTCTGTTGACTGCGAACGTGGTTCGCAGTCACTACTGCCCGCGGCGAGCTGCTCGAGGTTTAGGTTGTAGCGAACAGACCCCCGCGTCATGACGCCGACGGCGACGAGGAAGCCCTTACTGACGAGCCGGTGAAGCGTCTTCTGAATCGCCCGCCGGGTGAGCGAGGTGCGCTTGTGGAGGGTGCCGACGGCGGGCCAGACGTTCTGTCCATCCTGCCTCGCGTAGTCGGCGAGGGCGAGCAGCACCAGGCGCTCGGACGGGGTCACAACGGCCGGTCGCAGCTTCCAGACGAGGGTCGAAACCGTGAAGGCCATAGGCGGGCAGCCGCCCTACGCGGACTCCCGCGTCTTCACCCGATGCGCCTTCAGCCAGGCGTCGAGGTCTTCCACGCGGTATCTGATGGATCGGTTGATTCTGAGGTAGGCCGGCCCGACGCCCTTTCGACGGGCCTGCTTCAGCCACCAGACACCGAGCCCGATGTATTGGGCGCTATCCGCGCAGTTCAGCGTGTGTTTGGGGGTTAGGGGTGTCACCCCGTCAGGATAGGAAGGGGTGGCGCGGGAGGGAATGCCCTGTTTTGTTTGGTTAGGGGGTCTCGTTCTCGTCCAACATGCGTTTGAGCAGGTTTTCCGCTTGTTCGATGCCCTCTTCGACCCGAGATCGGCTCGAATCGCTGCGATTCACGCTGGCGTTATATTTCTGGGCGAGCTTGCTGAGGTCTGCCGGCGGATGTTTGATCTTCCGCTGATACCACCACTCGACATTCCGGCGAATCGCGGCTGAGCCCCGCTCCCGCGGGATATAGCCCCGTGGGAGCCCCGGCACCAGGCCGGCTCGGTCGAGCTGAATGAACTTCGCGTCCGACGGGTTGATCGCGTTGTAGGTCCGAACGGGGAAGACGGTCTTCAGTAGCGTGGAGGTGATCCAGCGCCAGCAGGGCACCCCCATCGCCTCGACGACCTGAGCGACCGCGGTCCATTCGGCCTCGGAGGGCGGGCGACAAATGGCCTTGATCAGTAAACTGATCGCCGCGTCTCTCTGTGTGGGTAGGAACTCGGAGACGCGGACGCGCATCAACCGCGGCAGCTCACGCCCCGTGCACCAGGCCGAGTAACACTCGATGACCCGGAGATCGGGTTGCAGCTGGTAGAGGGCGCACTCGGCGGCGCAGCGCACCGCTTCGAGATCGCCCTCGTTCGTAATCGGCAGGGACTGTCGCAGCCGAGCTTCGCGGCCCATCAGGCACTCACCAGCTTCGCCACGGCCGCGGCCTTGTGCTCCGGCGCGAGGTGGGCATACCTGAGCGTCATCTTCAAATCGCTGTGCCCGAGCAGCTCGCGGACGGTGTTCAAATCGACGCCGGCCATCACCAGCTTCGACGCGAAGGTATGCCGGAGATCGTGGAAGCGAAACGCCTCAAGCTTCGCGGCCTTCATCAGTGCGGCCCACCCCTTCTTGACGTTGTCGAGCCGGCCGTCGTCGCCATCGACACGTCCAGGGAAGACGTAGCCGTCGAGGGACACCTGCCTCTGCCGACAGGTGAGCACCTTGAGCGCCTCGCTGTTCAATGGGATATGCCGCGTCTGTCCACTCTTCGCGCCGTCGCCCCGCACGGTGAGCTGTTCGGTGTAGAAATTGAAGTCGGTCCAGCGCAGATTGAAGATCTCGCCCTGGCGCAGGCCGGTGTTGAGCGCGACGAGCACGATCGCGGTGAGGTGATGGGGATTCTCGGCCGGCCATTCCTGATAACCGCGCTCTCGTCGCCACTGGTTCGCGGCCTCGCGTTTCGCCTGGCGCTTGATGTCCCGCGCCGTGAGCGCCGCTCGCAGCCGCTGCTCTTCGTCCTTCGACAGATAGCGCACGATGCTGCGCGTATCGACGCGGAGGACTTTCACCTCCGTCAGCGGATTGCGCTTCAGCAACTGCCATTTCACGGCACGCGAGAGCGCCGACTTGAGCGCGCCGAGATCCTTGTTGCACGTGCCAGCCATCGTGCCGTCCTTCAATCGCGCCGAGCGCCAGCGTTCAATCTGAAAGGCGGTGAATTCGCTCAGCTTCACGTCGCGGAACTCGATGAAGGCGCTGCTCTTCAGGCGGCCGATCTGCGTCGTCCGCGGCCGCTGCGCCAGCATCCAGGGCCCGTAGTGCGTCTCCAGATACTCGCCGAACGTCACGTCGGCCTTGCCGGCGAGGCGTGCCGCCTTCGGATCGTGGCCCTTGTCGATCCTGCTTAGCTCCTCTCGCGCCTTCACCCGCGCTTCCTCGACGGTCAACGTGTCAGCGCGGCCGAGCGTCAACCATTTCCCGCGGCCGTAGTTGACGCGGTAGGTATGAATGCCCGACTCACGACAGCGCAGCACCAGACCCGGATACTTCGTGTCGTAGACATCCTGGTTCACCTTCGGGAGCTTCCGCACGAACTCCGTATTCAGCTTCTCGCGCATGTCTCAGAGCCCTTCCGAACCACAGACCCGATTTACGATCTGCACCCCTGACCCGATCGCCGGGGGTGCAATGGGGGTGCAAATCGGTCTACCCACCGCACCCCGCCGCACCCCAAGATAGCATGGGTCTTACCATAATGCGCCAATAAATACGGGCTTATTTAGGGTGAGTCAGGGTGTGCCGGGGGTGCAAGGGTAGGGGCTGGATTCGCCTTCACACGGCGGGGGTCACTGGTTCAAATCCAGTAGCGCCCACCAACCAAACCCAATAAAACAAAGCACTTACGGGGATGCCAAGGTTGGGGCATCCTCCCGGTCATGCCGCCGGGGGTGCAATAGGGGTGCAAATCCGAATCGCTATTCCGTAGATGGCCCCGAGCTTCCGATAGACCGCCCGTGGAGGCGCTCCAGCTCCAGGACTTCCACGCGATCCATGAGCCGCTCGACCAGCGTCACCATGCGGGCGACCACGTCGCGGTAGGGTTCGAGCGCCAGAATCACGGCGTTGGTCATCGCCTGCTCGTCGTCGGTCATCGCATCCTCTCGCGTTCGAGGTTCTCCCAGACGCCGGCCAGCAGCTCCGTGCGCTTGGCCGCCAACTCTGCCCGCCTCTGGGCGAGCACGTCGGCCGCGGCTCCTTCCGCCTCTAACTCGGCCAGCTCCCGCTCAAACCACTCATCGAGGAAAAGTCTGAGCGTCTCCATCGCTTCGGTGATGTCCACGCCCGCCCTATCGGCTCCCGCCGAGGGTGCATTAGGGGTGCAGCACCCGGCCCTGCAGCCGCAGCCAGTCCACGCGACGGGAACCTAGTGTCGGCGTCGGCACCAGGTTCCGCAGCGCCCGCTGCGCGACCGCGACATCGGTCTCCCGATAGGCCGGGAAGGCCGTCAGGCTGATCTCGGCGATCTCGATGTCGAGCAGCTCGCGCACCATCACGCCGGCATCCTTCCGCCAGGCGTCCTTCCTCGTCACGAAGCCGAAGCTGGCGCCGACAACGTCGCCGCGCTGCACCAGGGCGAGCGCCTCCCGGCCGGCCTGCGTGGGCGCCGGGTCGAGGGTGAAGGCCAGGCCGCGGCCGTCCTTCCGAAGCTGCAGCGTTGCCGGCGTGCGGCCCAGGACGGCCCCTGGCTGATGGTCGAAGAGCGCGACGACGCTGCCGGTCAGCGCCTGCTCGACGGCTTGCGCTCGGACGACTTCGACGAAGCCGCCGAGGTCGCGGGAACGCACGTCGAAGACGACGCAGTGCCCGACAATCTTCGCGGCATCCGCCCGGACCTCCGCGACCGATCGCCGTTCCAGAAAATCTCCTCGTAGCTCAGGCGACATTGGGCACCTCGACGACCGGCTGCAGCGCCGCATTGACGCGGTAGGTATCCCCATCGGGAATCGGATTCAGCCCGATCGCCCGCCTGGCATCGTTCGCGCTCAGATACCCGTTCTGAATCCCACTCTGCAGCGAGGCGTTAATGCTGCGGATGTCGTTGCGGAGCAGCGCCTGGCGATCGAATTCCATCGTGTAGCCGCCAAACTGCCGGCTTGTCAGCAGATCGCGGCGCAGCGCCTCTTCCCAATTCGCGAACAGCGGATCGAGCGTGTCGGTGAGGTAGGCGAGCTGCCCGCTCTCCATGTTGCTGTAGTTCGTGCTCTCCATCAGGCCGGCTTTCCAGGGCGGCACGCGGAACGCCCCGCAGATCGCGGTACTGAGCGCCTTCATCGTCTCGTTCAGCTGCGCGCTGTCGTTCTCCATCTGAATCGGCGTGAAGTTCAAGCCCTGATCGAGGACGGGAATCTTGCCGCGGCCGGCGATGCCGCCGTAGTTCTGCTGCCAGTAGTCGCGCAGCCGTTCGGCGGTGTCGGTGTTCACGGACCCCGCGGTCTGGAGCACCCCGCTCGGCCGCGCATTGTTCTTGAAGAAGCTGCCGACATACGCCTGGAGCGCCAGCGCCGAGCCGATGATCTCGCGGCAGCGCAGGATCGGGCTCTCGCTCACCAGCTCGAAAATCGGCGGCGCGCTCGCGTTGAACAACCAGACATAGGTCTGGCCGCCGTTCCGATAGGTCCATCGCTTGATCCCGCGCTCGTCGCGGTCCACCGTCATGAACGCGGACCAGAGCGGCCACAAGGCGACGACGCGGCCATCCACGCGCACGATCTCGGCGAAGGCGCGGCCCGTGGTGAGCAGCTGCCACTGCATCGCGTGCTTGAACTGGTAGCCCGTCATCTCCGGGTTCGGCAGCACCGACAGGATCTCGAACAGCGGATGATCGACGGCATCGACATACGTGTCTTCCGCGACCTTTTCCCGGAACCGGATCGGGGTTCTCGCGATGTCTTGACTGAGCACCTGGCAGCAGGAGAACACGGCCGGCACTGTCAAGGCCGTTTCGGCAGTGACGGAGACGCCGGCCGCGGTCGGGAGGCTCGAAAAGAGCTGCAGCAGGGTGGGCGACGGGTGCGCTAGTGAGCGCCGTTCCCACCAGCGTGTGAATCGGTTGTCCATCATCGTTCCCCGTCGCCCTCACGTGCTACTTGCGTGACCCGCGTGCCGCCAGTGCCGCGACCAGTCCCGTGATATGCACGACGGCCAGCGGATTCGGCACCGCGAGATCGGCGCGCATGATCGCCCGGACTTCACTCTGATCGGAGTTGAACAGCCTCGACGAATCGACCGCGATGGTTGTGTCTTGTCTGACGACGAGCACGACTTGGCTGCCGTCGTAGACGTAGGCATCGCCGGCCGTCAGCTGCGAGGTGACGAACACCGGCACGCCATACAGGCTGCGCTGTACCGCCTGGCCGCCGCTGCCGGCGCTGTCCTGCAGCAGCCCCTTGTTCGAGCCCGTCCCTTCCTTGAGCGTCAACAGGCCGCCCCAGGCTTCCGGGCTCGTCACGATGGCCGTGGCCTTCGCGTTGTTACTTTCGAGCGTGGTGATCGCCGCGGCAAACGCATCGAGATTCGTCGGCACCGCGCCGAGCGGCACCGTGGTGATGCCGACGACGTTCTTCAAACCGCGAATCTCCGGCGCGGTCCCGCTGCCCTCGAACACGCCGAGATCGAGCTTGAGCGCCAGGGCGCGAGTCATCTGCTTTTCGAGCAGCTGAATCACGTCGGGATTGCTGTCGGCAATCAGCTCGTTGCTGACCACCGTCAACGTCGCCAACTTCCGCGGGGTCGCCGGGATGTCGGTGTAGGCCGGATCGCTGGGCGTGATCGTCCCGGCTTCCGCTGTCCAGGCCGCGGTCGGGTCGCTGTCGATGCGCGGGACGTGGAGCACATCGCGCATGGTCCGCACGACGCGGATGCCGCTCTTGATGGCGACACTCTCGGCGGAGAGCTTGTCGAAGAAGCTCGCACTCCATTCATCCGGCGCAATGACGCTGCCGGGCGCCGCGCTCTCTTTGAGGTCGCGCAGTTCGAGGCCGAAGAGCCCGGCTCGCTTCTCCTTCTTCGGCTGCGACCGCTGACTCTCCGGGACGAACTTCTTCTGCTCGCTGCGCTGTTCGATGCTCCGCTGCAGGCCGAGCACGGAATCCCGCTCGCGGATGGCGTTGTCGTAGCTGCGCTGCTCGCTGGCGAGGAGCGTGTCGCGGTTCGCCTGGCTCGCCGTGTCGAGCACGGTCTGCGCCTGGCTGCTTCGCAGCTGGACCTGCGTGGCAAAGGCGGCGAGGACATCGTCGCCAAAGGCGCCCGGCTGCGCGGCGAGGGCGGACAGCTCGCCCATCGGGACCAGCTCCGTCTTCTTCGTGAACTCTGTGATTTCCATTTGAACTACCTCGAACTCAAAGTCTCAACAATTGTTGAGACTTTTCAGTCGCCCGGCCGGAGACCGTCAGCAACCTATCGGCTGGCTCGGAGAACCATCGGCCTGAATCCTTAACAAAATCAGCAATCGTCACGACGCCGTGACGATCTCTTGTTTTCCTAACAAAATCGGCAATCTTCCCTACGTAGGGAAGATGGACTTCAGTGCGTCTGTCGGTCCATGCCCGGCAACGGCACCAGGCACCCGAACGCGCTCAGGTTGTTCGGGTCAATCGAGAAGCCGCACACCCACTGCTCGATGCGGTCGCCCTCCGGCGTGAGCCGCGCCACGTCGATACGACCGAGGCGGAACGTGACGTTCACCGACAGATCGTTGAGGTCGATCGTGTCGGTGACGCCCGCGGCTTCGAGCAACTCGATGACGGCCAACTGCACCGTCGCGACCGTGCCCCTGACAGACAGCTTCTCGGCCATCACGCCTCCAAATCGAGAAAAAACAGCTTCGGTTCATACGGCTGTGACGCCGGCGTTGCCAGCAGGCCGGAGAGCGCCAGCAGCAGCGCATCGACCGCGTCGATCTTGTTCGGGCTCATCGCCGCGTCCTTCGTCGGCAGGAGACTGCCGTCGCGCCGGCGCTCGACACAGACGTTCGAGATCTGCCAGGTGAGGAAGCTCGAACCCGTATGCCGCAGCTGCCGCGCCTTCAAGCGCGCTTCCAGCTCTCGCGCCGGTGGGGTGAACGTCTTCCCGTTCTTGCTCTCGATGCGCGCCGGCAGGCCGGCCGCGGCCAGGTTCGCGGCGAGGTGCAGCGCGCCGAACCGTTCGATCGCGATGTCCTTCACGTCGAACTTCTCGGCGTCGGCTTTCAGGTCGGCTTCGATGGTCGGATAGTCGGTGAGGTTGCCATCGGTGACAATCAGCTCGCCGCTGGCGATCCAGTCACGGTACGCCGGTACTGCGCGCGCCCGTTCATTGACGACGAGCGACGGCAGATAGCCGCGGACGAAGACGTAAATCAGATCGTCGCGCTGGAACGCGAGCGCGACCGCGGCAATGTCGTCGCGTTCAGCGAGGTCGACGCCGATCCAGCAGGGCTCGTGCTCGAAGTCGGCAAGTTTACTTGCCAGGTCCGCGCAGCGATGCCAGGCCGCGATCGGCAGCCAGGTCGAGGCCGAGTGCAGCCAGCGGTTGGCGATCTTGACCTCGAACTCGCCCTGCATGCCGGGCGTGGCAATCGCATCGTCCCGATAGCGTCGGACGTAGTCGAGCGTGGGGGTGATGCCGATCATCGGCGCGCTCTTGATCCACGTCGCCTCGTCCTTCCAGTCGTCGCCCTCATCGAGTTCATACAGAATCGCGAAGACGTGATCGGCCTCGATGACGGAGTCGAGCACCTTCATTGCCGTGCTTCGCAGCGCGTAGCCGACAGACGTGAGGCTGTAGCCGGCCGTGGTCGGCGCCATCAGCATCGGCGAGATGCGCGAGCCTTGCGCCGACTTCAGCACGTCGTGCAGCTCGAAGTTCTGGGCGTGCGATTCGTCCAGGCTGATGAAGCTCGGATTCAAGCCGTCCTGCGTCGAGGACTTGCTGTTGATTGGCTTCGCGTAGCCGCCAGTCTCGTCGAAGGTGATCGCATTCGCGAACGTGACGAGCCCGAGGTCACGCAGCCAGGGCGCACGCCTGACCATCCGTTGCATGATCGAGAAGACGATCCGCGCCTGGCTGCCGGTGTTCGCACCGCAGACCACCTGGCCGCCTGGCTCCTTCTCGATGACCAGGTGATAGAGCGCGCAGGCCGCCACGAGCGTGCTCTTCGCGCTCTTCCGGGCGACCTCGAAGAACACCGTGGTGACGAGCCGGCCGCCATCAGCTCTCCGGAAGCCGTAGACCGCGGCCAGGATGAAGACCTGCCAGGGCGCGAGCGTGATCGTCGGTGAACTCCAGCGGCCTTCGACGTGCGGCAACTTCTCGATGAAAGTGCAGACATCCTGGACGTGTTCGGGCGACCAGGTGAAGGGTGCGGGATTTCCCGCAGACGCCAAACGAACCTTCGTTGCGAAGGTTCGTTTTTGAGTCTGTCGCTGGGCACCTGCGGGATTTCCCGCAGCCGCAAGTTGTCGCATCCGCTGGAAGCGTTCACAGGCGAGCTTCGTCCAGCGACAGGCGACGACTGAGCCGTATAGCACGCTATACACGTAGGCGTCGGCGATGGCCGGGAAGTTCCGTTTCTCACTAGTCTCCGAGACTAGTGACCGAGCGCGACGAGCCTTCGCCGGCCGCTTCCGGGCGCGACAGGGTTGGACCGTGCCGCGCCGAACGTGCTCGGCGGCCGGGAGCGCCTGGGACTTCTTACGCGCTTTCTGTGTCATCGCGGTGCATGGGCGATTAACTGAC
>Ga0105347_1001390_pt1 | contig 10436 bp, 9 predicted proteins | sample EasRivMeERMLT890_FD_89677 | JGI IMG/M metagenome (GOLD analysis project Ga0105347, IMG submission 89677) | Soil microbial communities from meander-bound floodplain in the East River, Colorado, USA - East River MetaG ERMLT890 | ecosystem: Environmental > Terrestrial > Soil > Floodplain | place...
GCCGACGGCTGGGTCACCATCGCTCACGACCTGGAAGTTTTCAACACCCGTCGCCGAAAGATCGACGCCTACGCCGCGGAATTGGGCCGGCAAAACGATGCGCGCGGCTCATTGCTGTTCGCTTCACTCAATCTGGGTAAGAACGGAGACGCCGCGAAGGACGAAGGATGGAATTGGCTGGAACGATTTTTCAAACGTCCGCGGCGCGAGATCACCCAACAAGCGACAATTTTCGGAACGGTGAAGGAATGCGCGGAAAACGCTCCATCGCTACGTGGACGCGGGTCTTACAGGTTTGATCATACGGATCGCGTCATCGGATGAGAAAACCCAAATGCAACGGATCGTCCAAGAGTTGAAGCCGGTCCTATCGGTTTGATGGCGGAAGTCATGCGCGATTTTCCCGCTATCGCCTTTGGGGTGACGCCTAAGATTTGCGGGTTCGCATCATACCGCCGCCAGCAAGCTCATCAACTAGTCGCTGACGTCGACGCCTTTAGAAATTCACCGCCACCGGCGAGTGGACGGCGACTCGCCCGGCTCAGCCGGCCGCTGCCCGCTTCTTCCGCCATTCGGCTTGTTTGTGCACCGTCGTGGCGATCTCAAACTTGCTGTCAAAAAAGTGCTTCGTCGGATCGATCGCCACTCGCCAACGTAATTTGCTGTAGAAGTTGAGCCGTAGGAAACTCTCATCCTCCGGCGGAATGCTGATTACGCTGTGCGAGATACCGAGCGGAATGATAGTCACCTCTCCGGGAGAGACTTCGACGTTTTCGAACTCCGACATATCGAGCGCATCGCCGCGGAATTGGATGCGGACCTCTTCGCTACGCAAAGCCCGATGAAATGCAAACTGCTCGTCCTGCATATTGTAGGTGCGAATCCTCATATTGGCCGATTCCATGAGCGGCTGGGTGCCGGCGTCTTCACGGCCCTTGCCCACGATCGCAGTAAAATGATCGAACGCCCGAAGTTTGCGCACAGCACTTCCCGGCTCGCCGCGCCGTAGCCCTGCGACTCCGACCAGCGACTCATAGTCGCGCTCCACCAAGGTTTGGTCCTCAGGACCATCGTCCCAAAAATGCATCTTCTCCATGACCTGGCCTTTAGAAGGCGGTTGAGCGTTCTGCGCCGCCGTCCAGTCGGGGCCGCCGATCCGCTTCACGACGAAGCTGCTTTGGCTCGTGTACTGGTCCTCGCCCATCACATAATCAACCGCTTCATGGCTCCGGCAGAAATAGCGCAGGCTGTCGTTCCGTCCGGTGGAGCGATGGGATATCCCTCCCGGAACCAGGAGCACTTCGCCCGGCTCCAGCTCGTAGATGCCAAATTCAGTCTCCACCGTGCTGTTGCCGCAAAACTGGAAATAGACCATGTCGCAGTCGACGTAACGATGGAAGCTGTCCTGGGTCCCAGCCACGCTCTCCACTCCGATGCGGTGGTTATCGTTCTCGAGGATCACAAGTGACTGATGGGGGAGGCTGAGCATGTCAAAGGGCCGGAAGCGAGGCGTGTAATAGGTGCTTTTGGCCGTCCCCATCAAGCCGGCCTTCTTGCGCTCCGCCCAGGCCGCCAACCCGGGCCGGGGGAAGTCTTTCCATGTCGTCATGAACTCGCCAATGCGTTCCTGTTTATAAACCTTTTCTTCCGTTGCCTTTGTTTCAGGTCTCCTAAACATGGTTCCTCCTCGTCGTTCTATGATCCAGTTTATTGGGCTAGATTATCTACCAAAGCGTTCCGGATCCGTGCGCTTCGTGCGACACCGGCGCGAGCACGGTGTACGGATCGCCGAACTCGGCAGCCGCTTCGAGCACTTCCGGGTGATGCAGCAGCGAACGATCGAGCATACCGTGCCGGTCCACCACCAGACGGTCGTCGATATAGAGGCGCGCGTTGAACACCGAGCCATCCATATGTCTGAACTTGGGATGCTTGCGCGGCGTTCCAAGTCCCGCCCAGGGCATTTTGCTGATGAGTTCCCAATGCAACGGATCGGCGATCCCATACTCGGCCGAAGCCTTCGGATGGTAGCCGAACATGATTTCGATCAGCCGGTTCGATTCGGGAACTTCCTTGAACAAGCGCTTGCACTCCTCGCCGATTTCGCCGCCGCCGTCGACTTCGGTGATGAGACTGTCTTTCACTTTCCAGCGCATCGGTTCGCGCAGCATGCCGGCGACGCCTTGAACGCAGCTCAAATAGACTTCGCCGTTGGCTTCGCCGTCGCCGTTGAAAACGCCGCAGCGTCCCCAGGGAAAATGGCATCGTCCCGGCGGATCGCCGGCGCGGAACTGCATGCCGTATAGTCTTTTGCCGTCATAGGTCGCCGTCAAGCTGGTTCCCAGGGAGTCTTCCATACGGACAACTTTTCCGGCCGCGACCACCTCACGCACCTTCTCGGCTAACTTCCACAAAACTTTGTTGGGAAATTTCGCGTAATCGCGCGCCAGCAAGCCGGCGTTGCCTTCGAAGTAAATATGGTAGGGCTTCATGCGGTTTTCATGGAGCTGGGTGCCGCTCTCTTCGCGCTTGCGCCCCATGGCGCGATGCGCGGGGGTGAACGTGATGAATACCGGCCACACCCAAATCACCACGTCCGAAGCGCGCATGGCTTCCAACACCTGTTGCGGCACGGCCCCGTAGCGCGCAATCGGCTCGGTGACGAGGGTCATCGGTTCGGCGCCGAAAAAGCGCAACCCGGCGCTGAGCGCTTCGAGCGTGAGCTTGTCGCTACGCGTGTCGGCGAGCAACAGCACTTGATCGCCGCGGCGCAGGTCGGCGGCCTCGATCATGTTGCGCACGCCGATCATCATATCGGCGATTGGATACGTAGTGGTCATGCTGCCTCCTATTGCCAATTCTCTCGCACCGCTTAGGCCACGAAGCTTTCGGAAATTGAACTTTCGTAACTTCGTGCTTTTCGTACTACTATAGCTCGGAATTTGCGAGACTGGCGCAAATTTTCAGGGGCCGAAAATTCTCGGATTTGAAAATTCCTCCCGCCAAGGCGCAAAGGCGCCAAGTTCGGAGAGAGGAAAGATAAATATTTTTCCGAATTCTTTTCAGCATTTTTTCCGACCTTTGCGGCCTTGGCGTCTTTGCGGGAGATATTCCGAGTTTCGGTTGCGGCGGGGCCGCGCTGGGTCCTTCGTGGTGATTGCTATCTTTCCTTCAGAGTTTTCACTACGGCGTCGGTTTCCATCCTGAGCTTCTTAGCTCGCGGTAAATTTTCCTGACGATGCTATAGTCGAAGAACTTGCTGTAGTCGCTCGGCGCGGCGACTCCGACCAACTCGGCGCGCATGGCGACGTCTTCTTTTAGGATTTCGTCGGATACCCAACCCTCCGCTGTCAAAACCGGCACCGTCGAGTCGTAGTCAATCTCGTTAAACTCACGGTTGCGCTGAGTGTATTTGCCGATGATCGGAATCGTTTGCTCTCGGTTGCGGCGCGCGTATTCGCGCCCTTTGACGACCGCACGCAAAAAGCGCTCGACCAGATTCGGCTGGCGCGCCAGCAGCCGGTTCGAAACCGCCAGGCCCACGTAAGCGAAACGAATCTCCTTTTCCGTGTCGCCGAGCATATGGCCTTTGGGCTGCTTGAGCTGAGCGAAATCGCCGGCCCCGAGCGGCACGGCATCGACCGTGCCGGCCTGCAACGCGGCCAAGCGCGTGCCGCCAAAACCGACGGGGATATAGGCGACGGCGTTGGGATTGATGCCATGCTTGCGCAGCAGCAAACGGACCGAAAGTTCCTGGGTGTCGCCGCGGCTGGTGACGCCAATCTTTTTGCCGACGAGGTCCTTCAGGCTCCTAAGCTCAGGTTGCGCGGACCACAATTGATAACCCGGCCGATCGATGTTGGTGTATATGACCTTGACCTCGGCGCCACGCAGCATGGCGCCGAGCGCCGAACCCGCCGAGGTGCTGAAGTGCAAATCGCCGGCGATCAGCGCCTGAGTGGCGATACCGCCGCCGGCGCGGATCATCTCCACCGCAAGTCCTTCTTCGCGGTGATACCCTTTTTCGATCGCGACGAATTCATCCATGTAGCTGCCGGTAACGGCGGCGACGGAAAATCTGACCTTTTCTTCAGCAGCGGCGATCGCGGCAGGCAACTCCAAAATAATCACGCCGGTGATGACGCCAAGTATGACAAGCAACCTTTTCATCATTATTTTTTCAACTCAAAAGAACCCGGTCAGACATGGGTCCGATTGGCGAATCGCGCCACTTCACCGAAGTGCATCGGCCGCGTGGCGATGACGCCTATCTGAATGCGATTGCCGAAAGGATCGTAACCATAGGCGGTGTTGGAGTCGGGTTCATGCCAGGGAATCAGATCTGGATCCGGACCCCAATAGGTTTCTTTGCGGTCGAAGCGCTTCAGAATTGCCGGATAGCTTTCTTCACCCGCGCGCAGGTCGATATGCGGTCCTCTAAAACACTGCGTGCTGCGCTCGGCGACTTGAGCGACTTTGCGCACGACCAATAATTGTCCCGATCTCGGCACGGTCAGGGTCAACTGCTCTTCGCCGGGCACCTGTTGCGCCTCGACCATACCGAAAGTGTTCTTGTACCACGCGCGAGCAAGATCGAGATCAGTCGCTTCGATGCGCACGTGGCTGATGCGGCGGAGCGGAACCGCGCCTGGCTGCGGCGCCGCATCCGACGGTTCTCTTCGAATACAGAGATCCAATGTGTTGCCGTCGGGATCGAGAACAAACAGCGACTCTTTGATCGGGCTCGATGCCGGATGATAGGCGACGCGCTCCCAGCGCAGCTTCCGTTTCTCAGCTTCATCTGCCGCGGCTGAAAGGTCGTCTGCGGCGACTTCGAATCCCCACACGACTCCTTCGAGCTTGCGCGCCGGTGTCGGTGACAAGCGAAAATCCTGCAACGCGAGACCGAATCCGGGATGGTTGGCGACAGTGAAAAAAACGATCATCGGCACTTCGCGGTTGAGACCCCTGGCGTTTATGTTGGCGTGGAAGCCAAGCCGTACCCCCATAAACGACGACCAAAAGCGAAACGCCCTGCCGAGATCGTTCGAGGGCAACACGCCGTGGTCGATGCGTTCCAAGCTCACTGCGATAGGTTCATTCTGCATGTTTTGCAACTCCCATCTGGCGTGTATATCTTAGCAGCACCGGAGTGACAAGCCGCGCGGTCTGCTGCTTGACATCGACGCGACGCATAGCCTAACGTCTCGGAACGGCAGACGCGATTCGATGTGCAGTCATGTGAGCGGGCGCGAGATTCGCGGCTAATTCCTGGCATGGACCATTCGGCATAGCGTTGCGCAAACCAAGATAACTCTGTTCGTAAAGTTCTATGGAACGGCTCCACCTCACCTTGTCCTGCAACGAATACGATCGCACGCGCTTTTTGGTCGACGGTACCGTGCAAGCGGAAGGTATCGATCTAAAGGTCGTCTCTTTGCCGTCCGAAGAGCGCCACCGGCGATTTTCCCAGGATCTGGAATTCGACGTGTGCGAGCTTCAGATGGGCGTCTTCCTCGGCTGGGTGGCGCGCGACGCGCCGTTTCGCGCGATCCCGGTATTTCCCCACCGCAAGTTTTGCCATGGCAACCTGCTCATTCACGCCGCGAGCGGAATTCAAAGGCCCGAAGACCTTGCCGGAAAGACGATCGGCATGCGCGCCCACTTCAATCCGGTGTCGCTCTGGATGCGCGGCCTGTTGCAGGACGAATACAGCGTGCCGGTACGCTCGCTCAAGCTTCGCACCAACCAGCAGGAGCAGGTGCCGGGTTGGCAACCGCCTGAATGGATGGCGATCGAGCGCCTGCCGAAGGGACAAAAAATCGAAGACGTGCTGCCGCACGGTGAACTTCACGCGTGTATGCTGCCGGAGATCGCGCCCAAGCATTTTCGCATTGCCGGCGTGCACCGGTTGTGGCCAAACTTTCGCGAGGTCGAAAAGGAGTATTATCGGCGCACCCGTATTTTTCCCATCCGCCACGTCGTCGTGGTGAAAAACTCCGCGTTGGAGCGCCATCCTTGGATCGCACCTAGCCTGGTTGACGCGTTTACGCAAGCCAAGGAGATCGGCATCAAGCACGTCAGCGACACGCGGCGATCTTTTCTCGCCTGGTACGGTGCCGAGCTGGAGGAAGAGCGGGAACTTTTCGGCGATGACGCGTGGCCTTACAACATCAGGGACAACCGGCACGTCCTGGAGACCATGGCACGCTATGCGGAGATGGTTGGAATCACAGAGCGCAGGTTGGAAATAAGCGAAATGTTCGCCGATGGAGTTTAGAGTAGTCTTTCACACGGTTGGTACATTGTCGCGGTTATGCCACCGCGAAGGACCCAGAGCGGCAAACACATTTCGGATATTCCTCCCGCAAAGGCGCAAAGTCGCTAAGTTTAGAGAGCAACCACAGAACTTCGTCCGAATGATGTCGCGCATAGTTTCCGAACTTTGCGCCCTTTGCGCCTTTGCGGGAAATACTCCGAGTTTGGGTTGTGCTTGGCCGCGCTGACGCTTAGTGGTGAAATCTAGTCTAGCAGGCGAAGCGGATTCGCAGAAGGCACTACACGTTCGAATCGGCGCCCGCCCGCGCCCACTCCGGGCGATAGCGGTCATCTGTGACGCCGGCGACGGTGTAGCCGCCGTCGACATACAGAATCGTTCCCGTCATATAACTCGCCCCCTCGGAAGCGAGAAAGACGCAGGGCTCGACCATATCTTCCGGCGTTTCCGTGCGGCCCAAAGGCAGCCGGCGCACTCGTTCCAATACTCCCGCGCTGTAAGGCTTACGCGCGGTATTGCCCCGCGCCACCGCATTGACGTTGATGCCGTAGAAGGCCAACGCATGAGCCGCCGCTCGGGTAAGGCCGTTGACCGCGCCGCGGTCGGCGGTCCAGGACGCCGCTTGGCCTGGACCGAGCACGCCGACGATGGAGCTCAGGTTGATGATCTTGCCGTAGCGCTGTTTGACCATCTGTCGAGCGACCGCTTGGCAGGTTAGAAAATAACTTTTCACTCCACGGTTCAGCGAGTCGTCAAAATCTTCTTCTTTAAAATTCAAAAACTCCTGGTTGTGCGAAGCCATGGTGGTATTGACGAGAATATCGACGCGGCCAAAGGCCTCGATCACTTGAGCGACCATCGCTTCGATTTCTTCGCGCTTGCGAAGATCGATGGCGATCGCCAGCGCCCGCCGGCCTTTCTGTCGAACCTTCTCCGCCGCCGCGTCGGCGCCGCCCTGGGTGAAATCGACGCACGCGACATCGCAGCCCTCCGCCGCGAATCCCGGCACGATCGCCGAGCCGAACTCACCGTTGCAGCCTGTGATGATCCCTATCTTTCCTTCCAGCTTCATGACTCACCGAGCCGGCTGCCAACCGGCAGCTTTTAACTGAACGTAGTTTTTTTTCGTGATGTTGTAATCAAAGGCTGCCGAGATATCCGGCACTTTAGCGGCTTTCGTAAGCTCGGACCGGGTGGCCACTTCCTGCCTGAGCACATCGTCGGGCAGAGATCCATCATCGGTCATGGCCGCTTTGGTCACTTCATAGTCGACCTTGAGCGCCTCGAGGGGCGTCGGATCCCGCTTGCTTATGAGGGCGATGGTTTCCTCGCGGTAGCGTCGGGCAAACTCTCGGCCCTTGGCCAGCCCGCGCAGGAATCTTTCGACCAGTTGGGGATTCTCAGCCAGGATTTTGTTCGACACGGCAACACCGTTCCAAACGAGCTGGATCTCTTTGCCGAGATCGGCCAATACGGTGTGCTTTTGGTCCTTCAACAAAACCACATCCCGCATCGCCAGCGGCGAGGCGTCGATGGCGCCGGAACGCAGTGCCGGAAAACGGACTTCGTTGCGCCCCACGGTGATAAACAATACCGACGCAGGATTAACGCCCATCTTCTTGAGGTAGAGAATCGTCGACAGATGGCCGGTATCGCCAAAACTGTTGACGGCGATTTTTTTTCCGATCAGATCCTTCGCCGAAGTGATCTCGGGCTTTATCGACACCAGGGTGTAGCTTGGCCTCGAAAGATTCGTATAAACGACTTTTACCGGACCGCCCCGCACGGCGGCACTCACCGCCGAACTGGCGGAGCTACTGAAATGAAACTGGCCCGACAGCAGGCCGGGCGTCGCCACGCCGCCTGGAGCGCGAATCACTTCGACATTCAGCCCTTCTTCCTTGAGATAACCCTTATCCATCGCGACAATATGATCCATATAGGCCGGACTGAGTGTCGCATAGGAAACGCGGATGCTCTCTTGCGCGAAGGCAAAGGTTGAGGTCGCGAGTAAAGCAAGAAAGCAAGTCCATGTTTTCAGCGGCCGCAGTGCGTCACAGAGCAGGGTGTGCATTGAATCCCCCCATTTTTCTGTTCTGCCGTCCCGCGAGGATAAACGAAAGCCTGTTGATTTCTTTGAACTTGGTTCCCATAAGGATCGCCCCCGGGTAGAATTCTTGTCACTTGCTCCGGGGTGGGATTTCGAAGGGTCCCCAGGTCTTTCCCCACGCCGGTCGAAAACCGTCTTCGGTTACCGCGGCATTCGAATAACCCGCGTCGACGTAGAGGCTCTCGCCCGAGACGAAATTCGAATCGTCGGTGGCCAGGAAAATCGCCGCGCCGACAAGATCTTCCGGCTTGCCCAAGCGGCCCATGGGAATGCGCCGCAGCCGTTCTCCCGCCTCTTCGGGAGTCACCGAAACATATTCCATCGGCCCGTAAACCAGCGCGTTAACGTTGACGCCATAAAATCCCAACGCCTGAGCGGTGGCTCGCGTCATCGCGTCGATGCTGGAATAGGCCGCGCTGTTACCGGTCGATTCGCCCGAAGCGATGCGCGCGTCGGTGGTCGAGAGATTGATGATCTTGCCCGAGCGCTGCTCGGCCATCTGCCGGCCGACTGCCTGAGCCGCAAGGAAGTAGGATTTAGGGCCGCGATTGATACATTGGTTAAATGCCTCCTCGGTGAAGCTAAGAAAATCGCTTTCGTGAGTGATGCCTGAACAATTGAGCAGTATGTCGATGTGACCGAATTCGGCGACGGTGCGCTGCACGGCTTCGTCGATTTGGGATTTTTTGGTGACGTCGAGCTGCAGCGCTAAAGCGCGCCGGCCGATTGATCGGACTTCAGCCGCGAGCTGGTCGGCTTTGCCCGCTTCTGCATCGATCACAACGCAGTTTGCCCCTTCGCGGGCGAATCCCAGCACGATCGCCCTGGCACAGGGGTTTTGCGCGCTGGTTATAAGTGCGACTTTATCTGATAGTCTCATTCAATGATCCGAAACGAATTCATCAGCCGACAAGGCGAGTATTATTAAAAGCTTCTGTTGCTGTCAATCGACAACCCAACATGCGCCCATGAACCTCTTGCTCGTGCTGGTATCAAATGCCACGAAGGCAAGAATCATTTCACCACGGAGGCACAGCGTTCGCAGAGTTCGGAGTAATGTTTATTAAAACTCTTTACTCCGCGTCCTTGGCGCCTCCGCGGTGCAATCTCTGATCCCTGGTTTTGCTGACGAAGCTCGTAAAAATATCGCGTCGCCCGGACGCGTCAATTAGGTACCTCAGAAAGTTCGGTAATGACCGTACCCTTCCGGAGCAGGTTCGGCAAAGGCGGCGAACTCCGGCTGATCGTCGAAAGGGCGCGATAGGATATTCAGCAAGGTTGCAAAGGGTCCGTAATCTTCGCGTTCCACTGCTGCACTCAAGGCTTCTTCAACTCGATGGTTGCGCGGAATAAACGCGGGACTGGCACGCCGCATCGCCTGTGCCCGCGCCAAAGGTGCCACCGTTTCGCGCGAAAGCCGGGCCCGCCAAGGTCCACTCCAGAGATCGTAGGCCGACGGATCGGCAAACAGCGCGCGAATCGGTTCCTCCACACCTAAGACCGCGTCGGCGAGGTAACGGAAAGCCAACGTGTAGTCCACATTCTTTCCATCCATCGCAGTGAGAAACTCCGTGGCGAGGTTGAGATCGGCCTCGTCCTCACTGACCAGTCCGAGCTTCGCGCGCATGCCTTTTAGCCAGTGGCGTTCGTATTGTTCTGTAAACGCATTGACCAACTCGGTGGCTCGGGCGATGGCGCGTTTTCCATCAGCATCGATCAGGGGTAAGAGCGTCTCCGCCAACCGCGCAAGGTTCCACTGCGCGATCCTGGGCTGATTGGCGTAGGCATAGCGGCCCTGAGTGTCGATGGAGCTGAAGACTGTGGCCGGATCATAATGATCCATGAAGGCGCATGGGCCGTAGTCGATAGTCTCACCGGAGATCGCCATGTTGTCGGTATTCATCACGCCATGAATGAAGCCGACATGCATCCAGCTAGCGATGAGCGCTGCTTGTCGGTCGCACACGCTCGCAAGCAATCCAAGGCAGGGGTTCGCGTGGTTTTTCAAATCCTGATAGTGGCGATCGATTACATAATCGGCTAGGCGAC
>Ga0105347_1001391_pt1 | contig 10434 bp, 12 predicted proteins | sample EasRivMeERMLT890_FD_89677 | JGI IMG/M metagenome (GOLD analysis project Ga0105347, IMG submission 89677) | Soil microbial communities from meander-bound floodplain in the East River, Colorado, USA - East River MetaG ERMLT890 | ecosystem: Environmental > Terrestrial > Soil > Floodplain | place...
AAGCATGGTGCCACAGATAGCTAAAGTCTGTTCTAGACTGTACTGCGCTAGCCTGCCTGAATAACCCAGCGCCTGTATTATGTATTACATTTGCCCTTTTATTTTTCTCAAAGTATAAATTTCCGGCCCCTTTTGAATCTATTCCTGTAAATGTTTTACTGGAATTTATAAGCGATTTCCATAGTACGACGACACCAAATGAATTTACCTGTCCATATGAATTTGTGGCGTTATATACCAGCCCGGTAGAATCGAACACATCCGCACCTGTTAGTGCGGCGTAATTCGGTATGGCAGGAATGCCGTATTTCTTTTGTGACCAGATCATTTATATTTCGTTTACTACTGCTACTACATCTACTTTGGTATCTACAGTGTTCACACAGCACTGAAGGAACAAGTACTTACTTGCTATTGTTATCACAGGTAAAGTAATTTCCATTACCCTGTACTGTGTTCCATAGGATATAACTCTAGGTGTTCCGTTGTCTTTTATCCTTATGGTAAATATTCTCATATCAGATAACGTGCCCGCTGGATTTGCTATTGTTAATCCAGCAGCTTGTGCAGTGACAACAACTGCATCTTGTGTGTCAAGGTTAATGGTCACCGTTGACGCACTTGTTACTGTTTGCACCCTGGTTCCTATAGCCGTAGAATCCACGTATGCCTTAGTGGCCGCGTCCTGTGCGTTGGTCGGATCGTCAAGGTTTTCTATAGCCAATCCTCCTGCGTCGTTGTTGGTAGTCAGGATTTGTGTCAGCGTCCTGGCATCCACGTACGCCTTCACCGCATTCTGATCCGGCGCCCCGTCTGTGTTTGTCCCAAGTGAAGTAGATGGATACAGTTTGGCTATTCCCTTAGTTGTCGCATCAGCATCAGGTACACTGGAACCCATCTGAGCAAAGACAATATTTGAAACTCCGAGCGTTACCCCGTCAGTCGTTTGAACCCATGAGGTATTTGCATTCGTTGTCCCCTCCTGAACAAGCGTTGCGGCTCCTTCAAGCTCTGCCCCTGTGTCTGCGTCTGTTGATCTTGTTGGCGCTCCGCTTACTGCGACTACGTAAATTCCATTGTCTATTGCAGAGGCTTGGTTTTTAATTAAAATTCTATCCCCTGTTGCTAAAACAACCCCGTCAACAGTATCACCGTTCTCGAAAGAAGTGGCCAGCGTACCGGCTACGGTAGTTGCTACACGGACCGGATTCTTCCAGGAACCGACAACACCCAAAGACGCGTTATCTACGTATGCCTTGACGCTCTGCTGTGTTGGAACTGCCGTTGAACTATCAGAAGCCATGTCATCCTCATCCAGAATCTCATCTGTCTTATTCAAAAATGAGTCTTTCGTGTTGGTCACAAGGGTTCTTAAATCTGTAGCCTCTATATCCTGGGTGGTGTTGTCTTTAAACAGCCCAACAGAACCACTATTAAATGTTCCTTCGTATGTTGTTTTATCTTGCTGTGCCATTATTCATATATAGTTGTCGATGTGCTTGAAAATGTATTCGTATCAAAATTACCCTCAGAGGCAAATGCGTCGTCGTTCGCGCCAAGCGTACCAATATCAAAAGCAGAACTAAATGCACTAAAATCAAATGCACCCTCAGCGGTTGAAACGACATACCGCTCCGCGTTACTGCTTGAGAATACATTCAAATCTAAATTCATATCTCTGCACTAAATGGAGTCCATTCGTCAATGTCATTCAATACTCCGTCTACATAGGTGGCGTCCGTCTTTCCCATGATCAGCCTGAAGTAAACAGCACCCTCTTTCAATCTTGAACTGATCTCAGTAGACAAGTGTATTCTTACCTCATTGGTCGTGTCCCCAACCGCTATCTCAGCCTGTACCGGATCAGGAGTAGGGCTGTATATGTACGTTGCATAAACCTTCCCATATTGCCTTATCTCTGCCGACAAAGAGACCAGGTCACTTAATGGTAATGGGGTGGTTCCGTCACTGTAAAAAAGTGTCCTTTCCACCTTTGCGTCTTCTCCTATTTTAATTGTTGGCATAATTTATATGTCGTATTCTTCTTGAAATTCCAGACTATCAAAAGCACCAGCCTCTACTGGAGGCTCACCACCAGATCCAACCACGACTTGTACCAGGTCAACGGTGTATTCAGCACGTTTACAGTTAAAGTCCATCGTCATGAATCGGTATCTTGAACCCTCAAACTGCTCCTGTGCAGCGTTTAGAAAGCTCCATAGAATGTCAGAGGTGAATGTTCCAGATAGTTTCCGCTTTGGTACTGAGAATTGATCACGATAGTCCTCCAGTGTTATCTGAAGTAGCTTTTTGTACTCATCAACTTCTTTTCTTTTCCACCGGTAGGTAGGATTACCGTCTACGTCACGGAACCAGCCCCTGTAAATCAAATTCTCATTATTGAAATGGACTATATCCGCGTTGGTGTCGTCGAAGATTGGCATATCTCCCAGGTAAACCGTTTTATTCAGGTTCGATTGGATGAATGTTGAAACCTCGTATTCATAAAGTACCTCTTCGGGAGGTTCGATGTACACTGTCTGCCCGTTCACTACAGATTGAGGAAATAATCCAATACTTAGATTGTCTATTAATACATCAGCCACAAGTGAAGTAGTGGCCGCAGTTCCAGGCACTGTAAATGACTTGCCAATCTTCCATAGATAATCCCCCGCGTAATCGTTAGGTCTGACTACATCAGGTAGATCTTCTACGTCTGTTGATGCCTCTGAGATGTATTCGTTTGTTCGGGTGTTGTCAGCATCGTCTATAACGTACACATGACGCCCAGTCTTCACATCGTGATCTGATATGGAGAACGTTTTTAAGTCTGCTATATCTTCGAAGTCTCTGCCATAGTGATTATGAGAATAGAATGTAATTAACATATACATCTGATCTCCTTCAGGGGTATTGGTAAACATTCCCCTAGCCGTTATATCAACACTTTGGAAGCTAGAAAACTGAGTAACGTAAATCTCATTTATAATTTCCTCGGTATCATTTGCTCTTGAAAAGTCAGGCGGGAAATCTGGACTTAACCAAATGGCCTGATCAGCGTCGAAAATCTTCACTGAATATCCCAACCTGACATAAGGAAGGTCTTTATACATCGGCCTTACCAGATATTGAAACTGTAGCCGTAAATACCCACCGCTATAACGCGACAAAGGCACTTCAATAGAGTACAGTTTATTGTCTGTCTGTTCTGTTGACCCTGCCGACCTGTAAGAAATTAACGCCGCACCTTCGGATTCACCGTTCTTAACATACTCAAACCCATGTTGAACCCCGGCCTGAGCAATGAAAAAGTTCCAATTCTTAAATGAAGCATTACCTGACCCAAGTGTGACAATATCCTCCGGCTCAAACCGGCCTTCATCAATCAGGTTATTGTCTCTTGCTGCATCGTGCGTAATAGAAAAATAACCGTATTGACGTAAGTGCGAAAGCAGCTGAGATAACCCTGTCCAGCAGCCTCGGTTTGTAATGGATGGGAAGTCGAGGTTTTGTGTTGGATTCTTTGTTGAATTATCCTGAAGGACTCCCAGGTAATTAAAAATTCGATACGGGAAAGTCCCTGCCGCATCAGAGAGTCGTACAATCCACCACTTCGCTTCGGCCTGGAAGATCTGTGCCCTGAAGGGACTTAAAATACGTTCTAAAACTTCTGAACATTTGAGCCCTTCGAATATTCGTACATCGATATAAGCTAAATTAAGCGGATCATGGGAGAGATTGGTTTCATCCATGATCGTAATCGTCTCATCTATGTCGTACTTGGCGAAGACATTTATTCCTGCATGAATGTCCAGTTTTAAAGAACACTTTTTAAGGATCTCCGCTATTATGACAATGGCTGACAGCTCACCTTTATAAATATTACCGGATTCATCTATAAAATCTTTACTCGCCAGTTCCGCCAGCCCATCCACGGCAGTAAACTCAAGTGGAAACGGTTCGTGAATAAACGGTTCCGAGTATAGTTCTGGTGCAATGAATCCAGACCAGTACAGCGTACCATCTACGTAATGCTGAATCTTAAACAGCCTGTCATCCTGGGTGAATAGATCGGAATATTGACCGACAGTCATGCGTATGACCTGACCTATGTATTCACCTGGAATAATTACCTTACTTGGATCGTTACCATCACCATTCCACCGTATGTGCACAGGATCGCCGCTTAAAAACTCCGGCTCACTCATCGCACCCACATAACCTCTTTCCAAAATATCCACCTGATGCAGTCGCCCGGACATGGCCGTGCTGTCATCAAACTCATACCTGTACTTAACTCCGTAGGCTTCTGTTATTGGAATGGTAACATCGATTTGATCGGTACACCCAGCCTCGTCTTTCGCGTAAATTGTGTAATCACCAGGCAAAAGACCTGAAAACAATCCTGATAACTGTCCTTCCGTTGGGTAGTCAAAATCACTATCTAAGGAATACTTTATTACCCCATTAGAAGATGTGGCGGAGACGGTTACCTGTCCGTCTGCAGTTATTGGTCCTGACGCATCTAGAATTACCGGAACGCTGTCAATTGCTAAATCACAGACCGGAATGATAGCACACTCGGCCGCGCCTTCATTATATGAGAGTGTTCCATATGGCCAGTTGCTTGAAGTCCCAACCCTTCGTAAAGCTGTTCCGTCGCAGAATTGATAATATGGTGAGACAGTTAATAAAGTTGCTGCCCCATCATACCCGAAAAACAAGTTCGGGCCTTCAGTTAAAGAGCTAGTATAAATAGTCCCCGCTCCCTCCACCGAAGACGATGAATAAGCAACTGTTAACACTCCAGTTGAATCTTCCAGTTGTACATGCAGGAAATTGTCAGCGGTTAAAGTATAAGGAGATCCGCCGCCGCTACCCGCCCATGAGCCGGTGTAGCTGGTGTCAATCTTCCATACTAAAACATCGTGAACTGCCATTATCCTGTGCGTTGACTTCTCACATTCTGATTACTTAGCACCACTTGCATATCTTTGCCGGCGACCACGAACTTGCCACCGAGTTCTATTTGCTGGCGGTTGTCTATTTTTTCTCTTGTTACCCGTGTGCCTTCAGAAGCACCTCTAGCTCCGCCGCTAACAGACTTGGATGGCCCGCCTATTTTTGAAAACATGGCCGATACTACCGCTGTCATTGCGCCTGCTAACACGGCCCCGAGTATAGGGTTCTTTGCTGTCTCAAATGATTTGGAAATCACAGCACCCAAAGCACGTATCAAAAACTCCTTCAATATCGTTTTAGTGACTCGCTTCATTGATTGCGCGAAAGTCTCTTCAGCTTGTATAGACTGAGCTATGGAATTGCCAATCGCATTACCAAAGTCTAATGCCGCTTGTGTTTGGCGTTCCTGTTCGTCCCTTTGCATTTCCCCGGCTAACATAAGCTGCGCATTTGACTGAACTCCGGCCGGGCCTAGCTTACCATAGGCATCACTTAGACCCACTACCGCGTCAGTAGCGAACTTTAGATTGTTCATTAGCAAGTCAACATTCGGCGCGGGTAGTTCTGTTGGCAATTCATTGTCTAGCGTCCTTTGAAATCCTGTACCCTGTTCAGTGTCAACTACTGTAGGTATGCCTTTCTGTGCGTTCTGTAATTGCTTCTTTGCGAAGTTTGTAAGGAACCTGGAAGCATTAAGAACTTCTAAATCTTTTTTGAGCTTTTCTATTTTCTCATTGAATACAGTTATTTCGGCTGGCGAAAACGCTTTCTTCTTTCCCTCTTCAAGGGTTACAAGTTCAGCGTTAATCTTCTCTATTAGTCCTTGCGATGTCAGAAATGCCAGATGAGCTGCGGCCTGGTCCTTTGCTGCTAAGACACCATCTATTCTGGCTTGCTTTGCTGCTGCCGCATCCGCTTTAGCCGACTCAATCCTTACCTTGAGAAATGCTGTCCATAAAAACACAGCCTCCTCAGTACTTGCCCCCTCTTTCTCAAGAGCATCTATAAAATCATCCTTTACTTTACGAGCAACGACTTGCGCGTTTGTGAGTGCGTTGAATGGTGCTATTATATCCTTGACCAACTTGTCACCATTCAGTCTAGCTGTTTGTAGTGCAAACTTTCCAACCTCATCATTCAAATCGGAAAGGTTCTTTATGCCATAACTAGCCAGGCGTAATTGTATCTCACTATTCAGATTAGCCGCAACGTTGACCAATTGAGTTAATGATTCAACCGCTGCGTTAAGTGGCCCGCTAGACCCCTTTCCAAGAGTCAATAAAAAATTATCCCACGCATCGCCTAAGTTTGAAATCTTACCGCCGAGCGTTTCAGATATGGCAGCCATCGAACCAGATACACCCTCAGCATCACCCAGCGATAAAACATACTCACGAATAGCCTCTGAGGTGAATTTAGTTTGAGTCTCAACCCCTTTAAAGGTGAACTTAACCTGATCGCCTTGCTTCTGTGCGCGAATACCAAATTCTTTTAGCCGCTCAAACTCTCCGGTTTGTGCATCGATGATCGCTTCGGCTAACTGATCAAATCCCTTTCCTGTAGACGATGCCAGATCGCCTAACTTTCGAAGCTCGTCTGTAGTTGGCTTGAATCCCTGATTAGCAAGTTTTACGAATGACGCTGTTAACTCCTGAACTGAGAATGGAGTTTTAGCGGCAAAGTCCTGTATTCCTTTTAAGGCTTTTTGTGCCTCCGAACTGCTGCCAAGTGTATTAGTGAGAACAGCGCTAAACTTTTGAAACTGTGAGGTGATATCAATTATCTCTTTTCCAAGAAGTCCAATAGAAATTGTGCCTAAAGCGCCCTTTAATTGACTTGATAGGCCTTCAACACTCTTTGAAAATTTACCTAAAGACTTTTCCTGATCAGATAATACCTTCCCGAACTGCGTGGCCTTCGCAGAAATTTCAACAGCTAACTTTGCGAGTATGGTTTCAGCCACGTTTCCTTCGTTTTGCTATTCTTTCGAGACGTTTAATAGTCTCATCAACATTCGGTTTTTCTTCTGCTGTAACCTGTTTGTCGTAGGACAGTCTCCAGAAATCCCTCGGATCAACTTTGGTAGTCGGACTATTCCAGTTGTAGTAATACGACAGAGAAGACCGGAACATCTCAATTATTAACTCATGATCCTCTGTTCTTCTTCGTATGTCCTCATTTATCGCCGACACTTTAACAGTCCATTCATACCACGACATCAGGTAAAAATCATCCGGCTCGATACGTAGCTCCTGATACGCTAGTACCTCCATATCTTCTATTGTGTATTCGCCCCCACCGGAGGGGCTTCCGAGTTTTTTGGTATATACGTGGTAAGGCCCTCTGATATTTTTGCAAGCGCATCGAGCATTCCCCCCATTTCATCAATCAAGTCAGAGGCATCCCGTTCGTCTAAAGATGTAGTTTGGTACTGCGTCTCTCCGTTCTTCTTTGCCCAATACGTGTATTCATTATACGCCTCAATAAGTAATATCGTAAGCGCATTCAAGTCGATGTTCCCATCATCCAGCCCTACACGTCTGAACATTTCCAGCACTCCCTTAGAGCCGGTTTTGTTCTGGGTTTGCTTTAGCACCCACTGATCGAACCGTAGACCAAAAGATCGATCTTCTAATTTTATAACTACGTTTCTGTTTCTATCCATTAGGTATTTGACATTGAGATCGGACCCGTTGCAGCCACACTAAATGACCACGTTGCCGGTGCGTTAAGCGGCGCAGTGATAGAAAGGTTTTCTATAAACCCGGTGCCACTAAATACAGGATCATCCACGTTGGATGTTCCAAACGTCCAGTCCGCTTCCGTCTGTCCAATGGCCAGCGTGGCGATAGTAGTGTGGTTGGAAGGCGTCTCATAGATCACCATGCCTTCAGCCTCCAGCGTCCAATCCTGTGAGCCTGGCGTGTACGTTTTCGCTCCGTTGTCGTCCTTACACGTTGTTTCTAACCGCTCGTTGGTGATGGTTAGTGTTGCGTTGGTCGAGCATCCAATGGTAGTGCCATCGGCATCCACCAAGATGAGAGTACCATTTATTTTGCCGGTAGTCTTTGCCATTATTTTAAGTCTTTAAGGTTAAATTTCGTTTTCTTTTTTGGTGGCCATTGGCCTATATATTCTACTGCTATTTTTTTCTCTTTCAAGTCTTCAAATTTCTCTGTCCTCATCTGCAACCGTGTACCTATTGGATAAATCCCATAGCGTCTGATGAGGGTTGCATACTTACGTGATCGTCCGTTTAGCGGCTGCTGCATACGTCCCCACTTTTACATACATCCCACCAGTTTGACCGGAACCAGGCGCGAATAAATCCCTTCTATCTGCCATCCATATCGAATCAAAATCTGCCGTCTCCGTTGTCCACGCCTGCCCGTTATCCAAACACACCCGACACGCCTCCTGAATCTGTTCAGTCTCTCTAAAGTCCGTCGAGTAGACTAATACATCGTATCTGGGAAAGTCCAACGTCGATGGACAGTCTTTCCCCAGTGTTGGATTCAAACTCGTTTCCGTCACGATCACATAAGGGGCATCCACCGCGTATCCCGGACTTTGTTCAGGCGCTACCGTCGGATAAACTTTAACTTGTCCCCTGTGATCCAAGCCAACCAAAGCAATGATGTTTGAATCCTCTATCAATATTTCAATGATGCCGGAAGTCATTTCAAGTACCTCCGCATCGTCTTAACCAATACTTTCGCTATTGCTTCTGTTTCCCCTGCTTTTATCTGTGGCGCTGTGGCAATGAAGGAAGGTTCTGCAAAAGGCGTCTTTGGCATGATCCCTCTATTAGCCCCACGTTTATTCCTTCTTTGCTTCGTTCCAAACTCTACCAGGTGACCGGCGAATCCTCTGTGCCCTCCCTTCCGTCGTGGCCCAACCCATACTGTTCCAAGTTGTCCTAATCGTTTGCTCATCCTCACCACTCCAATAGAATCAACCAAATTTCCAGTCGGCCCTTCCGGTGCTGTTAATTTCATCCGTTGAACTAATGGTTTAGCCTTTTCGGTATTCACCTGAAGCATGAACTTGTCGTCGATAGCGCGTGGCATCATCTTCAGGACCATGTCCAGTTCTTTAATGCCCGTTATCGCTATTACTACGCTCATGTCGTTGTCTCTTTGTACTGGCCTCCACTCTCACAAGTGAGTTTTAAAAACCGTTTGCGTCCTATCTCTAGGATCGCGTGTATGTCGTAATACTTTGAGTTGTACACGACCCTGTTTTGTTCGGTTACGTCCGTCCTATACCTGATCGTAAAACTCGTCGACGTTACGGCTACCAGTTGATTCCCCTGAAACATTTCCGTCCCTGATGGCTCCACTACATTGGCCTGCACTTCCGTAACGTTCTGCCATCCCGTTATTTTATGCTGGTTAGATTCATCCGTTCCGTAAATCGCTTCCTGGAACGTTACGCGTCTATCCATTTTTCCTATCTGCTCCTTATGCTGCAACATAAAGGGACTTTATAGCTTCGATTTCATCCTCACCTATCCCGCGAATAGCCTCAGCAAATTCAATCTTGGTTCCTTCCAGATAATTGAAAGGCCAGATATTCACTTCGCTTTTAATGTCAATGGCTAAAGGATACTCACCGCGCACGCGCGTATCAGGAAAACCACTCCGAACAAATGCGATATGTGAACTTCCATCCATGCTTTGATTTGCTTTCATTGGCCATAGATTACCAATATTTTTAATAGCTTCTCTGCTTATTGCCCGACCGATGCCATAGGGTACTGTCTTCGTTCGTATCCTTCTGCATTCAAGGTCTTCCGAGTTTACGTAGGCAAAATCACTACATCCTAAAAGATGCTTATGCCCAAAATGCGGAGCGTACAACTGCAATAGTTCATTCTTCAACAGGTCATCGCTTCCAATCTCAATCAGGTAGTCCCAATCTTTTGTTAGAGCTGCCTTTACGCCGTAGTTTTTCTTTTCTCCCAGCGGCTCGTTCTTATACATCACGTACTCGATGTCGTATTTCTTGCAAAGTGGTATCATTGACGTCTCCGAGATAACAGCGAACGCTTCAATAGGGAATAGCCCGGATTTCCGTAGCCTGTTAATACCCATAAAGCAGATTTCCGTAATCTCCGGGCGTTTCCATACCGCTAAGAATATGAGAAGCTTAACCTGCATACCAGTACACCTTTATAGTATCCAATAGATCGGTTATTTCTTCTGACATCAATCCGCCATCGTTACTGTCTCCACGATGTTCGAATAACTTTGCCACCAGTCTGAAAATAGCTTCACGCGCTTCAGGAAAAACGTCAACTGCATTATCAACTCCGGCGATGTAGTCTATCGAGATATTGTTCATCGTCCCGCTAGTCGTTGGCCAGGTGTCGGTCACCCGTACTTTAGCCAATGCACTGTTTGTGTCCAGTGTATAATCAGCCGCGTCAACTGGTTGCTCAACGTTGTCCGAATCCAGGTAAACAAAAGA
>Ga0105347_1001392_pt1 | contig 10432 bp, 10 predicted proteins | sample EasRivMeERMLT890_FD_89677 | JGI IMG/M metagenome (GOLD analysis project Ga0105347, IMG submission 89677) | Soil microbial communities from meander-bound floodplain in the East River, Colorado, USA - East River MetaG ERMLT890 | ecosystem: Environmental > Terrestrial > Soil > Floodplain | place...
AGGCGGAAGCGCGTGATTTCGGCGCTGGTTTCACCTGGATGTCAGTAACTCCGAACGGAAGAGAAAAAGCCGCCGTTGAGGCCTTTGTCGAGGGAGCAGCCGTCCCGGTCCTTCCGACGACTGTTGATGCCGCCGACGCCGCCTTTGCCACGAACCGCGACCGGATGCGGTTGCTCGTTGAGGAGCTGCAGTTCTCGCTGCAGAAGGTGAGGCAGGGCGGCGGCAAGATCCAGGTCGACCGGCACCAGGAGCGCGGCAAGCTATTTGCCCGGGAGCGCATCCATCGGCTTCTTGACCCCGGGACGGCGTTCCTCGAACTGTGCCCACTCGCGGCGCACGACCTCTACAACGGCGACGCGCCCTCAGCGGGGATCGTCACCGGCATCGGGCGCATCGCCGACCGTGAGGTCGTCATCATCGCCAACGACGCGACCGTTAAGGGCGGGACCTACTACCCGATGACCGTCAAGAAGCACGTTCGCGCCCAGGAAGTGGCCGAGCAGAACAACCTGCCCTGCGTATATCTCGTCGACTCCGGTGGAGCGTTCCTGCCCATGCAGTCGGAGGTCTTTCCGGACCGCGATCACTTTGGACGGATCTTCTACAACCAGGCCCGTATGTCCGCGAAAGGCATCCCGCAGATTGCGGCCGTGATGGGCTCGTGCACCGCCGGCGGCGCCTATGTTCCCGCGATGAGCGACGAGACGGTGATCGTCGAGGGCACCGGCACGATCTTCCTTGGCGGGCCACCCCTGGTGAAGGCCGCGACCGGCGAGGAGGTGACGGCGGAAGAACTCGGCGGCGCCGAGGTGCACACCTCGATTTCCGGCGTCGCTGACCACTTCGCCGAGCACGACGAGGATGCCCTGGCCAAGGTGCGCAGCATCGTCGCCAGTCTCGGTCTCCCGACTCGCGAGCTGCCGTGGGCGCTGACTGAGCCGGAACGCCCGCTTTACAGTCCGGAGGACATGTACGGAGTCGTCCCCGATGACCTCCGGCGCTCGTTCGACGTGCGCGAGATCATCGCCCGCGTCGTCGACGGCAGCCGCTTCCACGAGTTCAAGCCCGCCTACGGCTCGACGCTGGTATGCGGCTTCGCGCGGATCATGGGCTACCCGGTCGGGATCATCGCCAATAACGGCATCCTCTTCTCGGAGAGCGCTCTCAAGGGCGCGCACTTCATCGAACTCTGCTGCCGCCGCAAGGTGCCCTTGGTGTTCCTGCAGAACATCACCGGCTTCATGGTCGGCAAGAAGTATGAGCACGAAGGGATCGCCAAGCACGGAGCGAAGATGGTCACGGCCGTCGCCTCCGCCGAGGTGCCGAAGTTCACCGTGATCCTCGGCGGCTCCTTCGGCGCCGGCAACTACGCTATGTGCGGCCGTGCCTACTCCCCGCGCTTCCTCTGGACCTGGCCGAGCGCCCAGATCAGCGTCATGGGCGGGCAGCAGGCCAGCAGCGTCCTCCTGTCAGTCCGGATGGAGAACCTGCGCGCCGAGGGCCACGGCTTGAGCGAAGAGGAGCAAAAGGAGTTCACCGCCCCGATCCTCGAGAAGTACGAGCAAGAGGGCAGCCCCTACTACAGCACCGCCCGCCTCTGGGACGACGGCATCATCGACCCCCTCGACACCCGCACGAACCTGGCGCTGGGCATCTCGGCCTCGATGAACGCGCCCGTCCCGGACACCCAGTTCGGCATCTTCCGAATGTGATGGACCCAATTGGTGGGCTTGCCCCCAGTGGAGAGGGCAAAGGCGTTCTGCGCGGACGTTTGCGTCGAACCGAAGTTGTGCACCAATGGGGAGCAGCGCTGCGGCGGGGACCCTTCGGCTCCCTAATGGTCGGTGAATTGTATTTGACGGATTTGCGACTGGTCTGGCTTTCCTTGCAAAAATCTCCGTTCTTTCAGAAGAGAGAGCTAAGCCGTGACTCTGTGAATGAAGTGGTACTAAACGACGGTGGAATGGCCTGCAGCGGATTCAGGTGGGGTATTGACATCGAAACCGCTGGTGACACCAAGTTGTTCCGCTTCTATGGGAAATTGGATGAGAGCAAGGCTGCAGCTGAACAATGGCAGGAGGTCATCAGCAGATGGGCGGGACTCTGAGCACAGCACGCGTTGGCCCCGTCGCCACAGTCACGATGGCGCGGCCGGAGGTCCACAACGCCTTCAACGAGCACCTCATCGCCGAACTGCACGCTGCTTTCGGCGAGCTTGCCTCCGACCCCGCCATTCGCGTCATCGTCCTCGCTGGCGAGGGCAAGTCGTTCAGCGTCGGCGCGGATTTGGACTGGATGCGACGCATGGGCTCCGCCAGCGAGGAGGAGAACCGGGCGGATGCGACGAAGCTGGCGGCGATGCTGCGGGCCGTCGCGGAGTGCCCGAAGCCTGTTATCGCCCGCGTCCACGGTAACGCCCTTGGCGGGGGCGCGGGCCTGACCGCCGCCGCAGACATCGCCATCGCCGCCGAGTCCGCCGTCTTCGGCTTCTCCGAGGTGCGCCTCGGCCTCGCGCCGGCGACGATAGCGCCGCACGTCATCGAGAAGATCGGCGCGGCGCACGCTCTGCCGCGGTTCCTGACCGGTGAGCGCTTCGACGCCGCTACGGCGCAGCGGATCGGGCTCGTGTACCGGGTCGTGTCGGACGGCAAGCTGGACGCGGCGGTCGATGAAACGGTCGAGGCTCTGCTCGCCGCCGGGCCTGCCGCGCAGGCCGCCTCCAAACAGCTGGTGCGGAAGATTGGAGATACGCCCCGCTCGGAGATCGACGCTTACACGGCCGCGCTCATAGGCTCGCTACGAGCGAGCGACGAAGGGCGTGACGGCGTGGCGGCGTTCCTGGAGAAGCGGAAGCCCCGGTGGATGCAGTCATGACGAAGAAGATCACTCGTGTCCTCATCGCCAACCGCGGCGAGATCGCCGTGCGGATCGCGCGCACCTGCCGCCGAATGGGCATCGAGACGGTCGCGGTCTACTCCGACTCCGATCGCCGCTCCCTCCACGTCCTCGAGTGCGACCGAGCCGTCCACATCGGTGGCTCGCAGCCGTCCGAGAGCTACCTCAACATCGAAGCCATAATCCGCGCCGCACACGCCACGGGCGCCGACGCGTTGCATCCGGGCTACGGCCTGCTTTCCGAGAACCCGGCCCTCGCCGAAGCCTGCGAGAAGGCCGGCATCGTCTTCATCGGCCCGCCCGTCGAGGCGATGCGCGTGATGGGGGACAAGGCCACCGCGCGGAAGGTCGCGGACGAGCACGAGGTGCCGACGGTGCCCGGCTACCAGGGGGGCGACCAGGACGAGAGCAAGCTTGCGAAGCGCGCCGAGAAGATCGGCTACCCGGTGATGATCAAGGCGGTCGCGGGCGGCGGGGGCCGGGGGATGCGCCTGGTCGAGAAGAAGGAGGACTTCGTCCGGGCCGCCGAGGCTGCGCGTCGCGAAGCCGAGCGGGCCTTCGGCAACGGCGACCTGATGCTGGAGAAGGCGATCACCGCCGGGCGTCACATCGAGATACAGGTCATCGGCGACTCGCACGGCAACGTCATTCACCTCGGCGAGCGCGACTGCTCCGTCCAGCGGCGCCACCAGAAGGTGATCGAGGAATCACCTTCGCCGGCCGTCGACGCGGCGCTGCGGGAGCGGATGGGCGAGGCGGCGACCCGGCTGGCGAAGGCGGTGGACTACACGAATGCCGGCACCGTCGAGTTCATGCTCGACGCCAACGGCGAGTTCTACTTCCTCGAGATGAACACCCGGCTGCAGGTCGAGCACGGTGTCACCGAGATGCGAACCGGCACGGACATCGTCGAGATGCAGATCAACGTCGCGGCCGGCGCGCCGCTGACGCTAACCCAGGAGCGCGTGGTCTTCCGCGGCCACGCAATCGAGTGCCGGGTGTACGCCGAGGACCCCCTCAACAACTACCTGCCCAGCCCCGGCCCGATTGCGCTCTTCCAGGTGCCGGAGGGTCCGCAGATCAGGAACGACCTCGGCACCTACGAGGGCGACACGATCTCCACGTACTACGACTCGATGATCGCCAAACTGCTGACCTGGGGCGCAACTCGCACCGAGGCGGTCGAGAGGATGCAGGGCGCACTCGCCGACTACCGCGTCGAGGGCGTGAAGACGAACCTTGCTCTGCTTCGCACCGTAGTCGCTCATCCGACTTTCCGCGCGGGCGGCGTCACGACCAACTTCCTCGATCGTGACCTGGACACCGAGGCCATCACGGCCGTCGCCGTCGACAACGTTTACCTTGCCGCCTTCGGCTTCCTCGCCCTCGGCCCCCGTGATCCCGACCCATGGCGCGCTGCCGGAGCGATCCGCGCTGGCGGCATGGCGCGCGTGGACCTCGCACACTCGGGCCTCCTGCACCGTGTCCAGGGTCAGCGCGAACCGGGGACGTTGGACCAATGGGCAGTCTCGGTGGACGGACGGGAGCGGAACGTGCGCTTCTCGCGCGCTCACGACGACCGCCTCGTCATGGAGGAGGGCGACCAGAGCCTATCCAGCAAGGTCTGGCTGACTGAGAGCGGCATCGCCGTGACGCAGGGCAACCGGACCTACGTCCTCTCCTGGGGCTTCGGCGAGCACACGCGTGGGCCCTCGGAGACGCGAAAGACGCACGTTTTGACGGCGCCGATGCCCTCCCTGGTTCTAAAGGTGATGGTGAAAGCCGGCCAGAAAGTGCAGGCCCACCAGCCGCTCGTCGTTCTGGAGGCGATGAAGATGGAGCACTCGATCGAGGCGCCGCATGACGGCGTCGTGAAAGTGGTGCACTGCAAAGAGGGCGGCCGCGTCGGCGACGGCGACCTCCTCGTGGAGATGCAGCAGGATGAAGTGGCCTGACTCGGCCGGCGCCACCGTCATCTCCTCGCGCATGTCATCCTGTGCAACAGGATCTGGCGGGGGGTGGGGCACGAGGCGCCGCTCGGCAGCACGGCCGTCACCACGACCGTCATTCCGGCGCAAGCCGGAATCCACACCGCGACCGTCATTCCCGCGAAAGCGGGAATCCATCGCCAACCCGTCATTCCCGCGAAAGCGGGAATCCATTACGAGGGCTTGCGATGAGCGCACCCTCGATCAGGGCGGATGCAGCAGGATGAAATGGCCTGACTCGGTCGTCATAACCGAAGTCGGTCCGCGGGACGGCCTCCAGAACGAGGCGGCGATCATCCCGCTGGCGGAGAAGGTGCGGCTCGTCGACGCGCTATCGGGCACGGGGCTGACCCGAATCGAAGCCGCGTCCTTCGTCCACCCGAAGGCCATCCCCCAGATGGCAGACGCCGCGGAGTTGATGGCCGCGATCGAGCGGCGGGAGGGCGTCACGTACGTGGCGCTGGTGCCGAACCAGGTTGGTGCCCGCAACGCCCTCGCCGATCACGGTGAGGGAACTCGAACCGGCGCAGACGAAATCTCGGTCGTGGTGTCGGCAAGCGAATCGCACAACAAGGCGAACATCAACCGGAGCGTAAACGAGACGATGGAGGAGATCGCCGGGATCGCGGCGATGTGCGCGGAGGCGGGGACGCCGTGGACCGGCTACATCTCGACGGCGTTCGGGTGCCCATACGAGGGCGCGGTGGCGCCGGAGGCGGTGCTGTCGCTGGCGGAGCGTCTGCTGGAGCTGGGCGCGGGGGTGATCGCGCTGGGTGACACGATCGGCATCGCGGAGCCGCGCCAGGTCTTCGAGCTGAGCGACCGCTGCGCCGGGGTCACCGGCGAGGACCGCCTGCGTATGCACTTCCACGATACCCGGGGCCGCGCGCTGGCCAACGTGGTGGCGGCGATGCAGGCGGGCGTGCGCCAGTTCGACGGATCCGTCGGCGGGCTGGGCGGCTGCCCTTACGCGCCGGGCGCGTCCGGCAACGTGGCGACAGAGGACATGGTATCGATGCTGGAGGCAATGGGCGTGCGCACGGGGGTGGACGTGGACGTGCTACTGGAGGTGGTGGGGCTGGCGGAGAAGGTGGTGGGCCGGACGCTGGACGGGCGGGTCAAGCGGACGGTGTAAAGTTCGTTTTGGAGATTCGCGTTTTCTGCGATACGACGTAATTCTAGAACTGGTCTGCGTCTATAGAGTCTAAACAACGAGCTTGGAAGGCAGATGCTCTACCGCTGAGCTACTCCCGCTCGATATTTTGGCCGGTTTCGTATCTAGTTAGAGCACCTAACTGACAACCGTGCCATTTCCGTCTTGACGCACATCGTTCCAATACCTGATAACTGTGCCAGTTTCCAACTGGAGGAATTGGCCGTGAATCAAGCCTCAGCACCAATTAGAGCAGTGGGTGATTTGCCTGTCAACGCGGAGTCGTTCTTGCGTCACCTACGAGCGGAGAATCTGTCGGAGCGGACGCAGCAGACCTACATGGAATCGGTACGCCAATTCGCGGCGTTCCTCACGGCCAAGGGGATGCCGACTGACATCGATGCCATCAGCCGAGAGCACGTCGAGGCCTTCATCAGTGACCTGCTGGAACGCTGGAAGCCAGCGACGGCCAATAACCGGTATCGGGGCGTCCAGGCGTTCTTCAAGTGGGCGGCAGAAGAGGGGGAGATCAAGGAGTCGCCGATGGCGCGGATGAAGCCGCCGAAGGTGCCAGAGCAAGCGCCGGCAGTGCTGCGAGAGGATGATCTACGGGCGCTCCTTAAGACTTGCGCCAAGGGTCAGAGCCTCGAAGAGCGGAGGGACGCGGCTATCATCCTTGTGTTCGTTGATACTGGCGCTCGGCGTGCGGAAGTGGCGGGGCTCAGGTGGACGCCAGACGATCTGGAGAGCAATGACGTTGACCTCGACCGGGGTCTCCTGCGGGTGATGGGCAAGGGGCGGCGTGAGCGCGTGCTGCCGATCGGCACCAAGACGGTACGGGCGCTTGACCGGTACGCCCGTAAACGCTCCCAGCATTACGCGTCGGCGTCGCCCTGGCTCTGGCTGGGGCGCAAGGGCCGGTTCACGGACTTCGGCATCTTTCAGATGATCCGCGACCGAGCTGAGCAAGCAGGACTTGGGAAGATTCATCCACACCAGCTCCGCCACACGTTCGCTCACCAGTGGTTGGTGGAGGGCGGTGCAGAAGGTGACTTGATGCGGATAACGGGTTGGCGGTCACGGACTATGGTGCAGCGCTACGCTGCCTCGACGGCGACCGAACGGGCCTTAGCGGCTCATCGTCGTCTCAGCCCAGGAGACAGGCTGTGAAGGATCCGGCGAAATACGACAAGTACAGCGTGAAGCTTAGAAGGCCGCTATTAGGGCTTCTGCCGGGGCGCTTATGGGGTAAGTGGATAAATCAGGACAACTACACGGAGTACTCACGGAAGTGGGTTACACAGCGCTTCGGCAAGAAATGGTCGAAAAAACTCTCCGATGAGTGCTACTCAGAGACATTCGAAATCCATGGATGGGATGGCGTCGGCGAGGAGTGGGAACCGCTTTCGGCGTGGGTTATCCGCCATAACAACCGAATGGAAATGATGTATCGCAACCTAGAGGCCGATAGGGAGGATGAGGAACGGGAGGCCGAGAATCGGTCGTTTCAAAGGTCAGCGGCTGCTACTCCCGAGGCTGTGGCGGAGTGGATGGGTAGGGTCAGGACGCTATCACGCCCGAAACCTGGACTCGGAGAAGGGGCGGTTCATTTGGTTGACCACCTTCCGGGGTATCGGGAGGAGGTCGCGCTCTTGATCCTCCGCAAGTATGACGGTCGCGAGGACATCTACCCGGACGACCTGCGGAATCACCTCAAGAACGGTCGCAAACGAACCGCCGGTTGTCGCTTCTGCAGCCTCCCCGAATGACCAACTACTTACTGGTACCCGATCGTATAATGGAAAAGTGCTGCGAGTCATTGCTTCCGCCACCTTCGTCTTACTATCCCCGCTCCAATTCGCTCCCCTGATCCTCCTGTTCCAGGCTGAAATTAGCTTCTCCCTGTTTCTTTTGGCGCTTGCCCTATACATGCCGGTGATGTGGTCCCTCGACTTCGTGATCGCGTTCCTGATCCCGCCTTCGTCAGATTTCGTAGCGGGTTGGCTTCTGGGGATCGGAATCTTGGGGATCGGTATCTCGTTCGTCGGCATCATGACTTGGGGTTGGATAACCATCTGGCCCACGTCGGCCCTCATCGCTTTGGCGGTTTCTTCGATAGCGAAGAACAGCATGGCCAGAGAAACAGGCCATGTGCGACGGCGGCGCGTCACCCAGTCAATCTGACCAACCTACCCGCCCCCTAACCCCGTTTTACCCCAGTCCTTACCCCCACGTACTCCGCCGTGTCGCTGATGCTGTGTCTCATGGCAAGTCAGTCCGACTACCAGCTCCGGGCGAGGATCGCCGCCCACTCACGGTGGGCGATGACCGCTGACCGCTCCGCTGCCACGAAACCGGCACGGACAGCGTTCAACGCGCGGTTTGAAGTCCAGGTCGATCCGGACGGACTGCTATCGCCAGAGGAAAGGGCTCGTCGCGCGGAGAGCGCCCGAAGGGCGTACTTCGCGCGACTGGCCTACCGCTCGGCAAGAGCCAGGCGGAACGGCAAGCGGACAGATTCAGCCTCGGAGTAACGGTCTCCTGCGGGTGGCGCGGGAGCGCTGCCGCGTACGAGGGATCGCCGGGGAATCGGCGGGTAGGTCGGACACCTAGCCCGCATTCTTGACGGGCTAGGTGTGTCCAGGAGGTAGAGATGGCCAGACTAAGTGAGGAAGCCGAAAGGGCCAATAAGAAGTTAGAAGAGAGGTCGCGAAAGGCGATGGGATCGATGATCGCTGAGTTACGGGAGTGGGATGTCTTCGGGACGATGACCTACGATCCAAAGAGGCGTCCACAAGAAAGAATGTGGGGCGACACGTTTGTCCCGCGCGTGGTGTCTGCCGACCTGGCTAAGAAGGACTTCGAGCGCTGGATCAACGACGCTAGTGGGGCGCTCGGCCGGCCGATCGAGTACGTTTGCGGTCTGGAGTACCAGAAGAACGGCTTCCCCCACTTCCACACCCTACTCGACCTGAGTGGTCTAGAGGACGGCGACTTCAAACGAATCGGTGGCCTTTGGTACAAGCGGTGCGGATACAACATGCTCGAAATCCCCCGGTCAATTGACGACTGCGCCGCTTACGCCGCGAAGTACCTGGTCAAGGACATCTCACGCGGGGACGTTCTCTTTTCCCGGAAACTTGCCGAGAGGGTGCACCCGGTGCAGCTTCCGTTCAACGAACGCGGGTAGCGAGTCAAGGATCAGGGGAGGGATAAGCGGGCGGGGGGACGGGGATGTGGCGCGTTATGCTCACCCCTTGACTCGCGGGCGCACTGCGGAAACACCCTAGACACAGGGGTGCGAACTTCCGTGTTCGCACCCCTAACCTCCACTCGGCTTGAATCCTTGCAGGAAATCGACTACGTCCCGTTCTAGTCCAGCCCACCAGGTGAAACGCGATCCAGGCGTAACCACGGAGAGCACGATCTTCCACACCGGTACGAGGAAGGGGGTGTGTCTTGCGATGCCAAGATCGGTTGCATCGCAGACGACACTAAGGTCAGTACCTGAAGTCTCGAGTGTGATGAGCACCGATTCGGCTGGCCTCGTCAAGACCATGCGCGTTAAATGGGGCGACACACGAGATACCTCGACCTCACAATCGCCGACGAACCGATCGTGCAGGGCTGCCACGAGGGAATCCAGTGTTAGCTGGGAACTAGTCTTGAACATCAAGTGAGGCATGCGTTCCCCTGAGGGGTGCGAACTTCCACGTTCGCACCCCTTCATTCAACAGTCGTGCCGTAAAACGTTCCGCTACTGGTCCCAATCCGCGACGTTATGCTCTAGTGGCCTACCTTTCTTGTTTACGATGTCTAGCCATGCCTCATCCGGTAGCTGCAATGCGTCTAGCCAGCGTTGAAGGTAAGCCCTAAAGTCTGGTTCGGATTCCGAATGCCCAAAGCGGACTATCGCTAATGCGTCCACCCCCACCGATTGCCAAAAGTAGCCGAGTCGATTTGTGGGGTCGTTCGGGAAGTCGGTATAGAATTCGAGCACAGCTGGGAGGGGTTCCCAGAATCCCTCCAGGTCTATCCGTTCGTCCAGATAGGCACGTATATGAGTGATGGCGGATTCAGTGCGTTCAGGATCGACCTTCCTTCGGGGTTCGTTGCTTTGGGGCCGCGGTGCCATGGCGCGAATTGTACAACCCAGATCGATGGAGAGTGCGTCGCCGACGTCATGCGCGGCGGAAGCAAAATGAATACCCGATAACTGTGCGACTTTCGCTAAGCTTCCTACATTATCATGCACAGCGTTAGGGGTCGGATGGTTGGAAGGCAGATGCTCTACCGCTGAGCGACTCTCACTCGCGCCGTTCGTCACTGAGGCTCCGCCGTCATGCGCGCGTTGGAAGGCCCGTGTGCTAAAGTCGATTCTCGCTGGAACGAGAGG
>Ga0105347_1001394_pt1 | contig 10420 bp, 4 predicted proteins | sample EasRivMeERMLT890_FD_89677 | JGI IMG/M metagenome (GOLD analysis project Ga0105347, IMG submission 89677) | Soil microbial communities from meander-bound floodplain in the East River, Colorado, USA - East River MetaG ERMLT890 | ecosystem: Environmental > Terrestrial > Soil > Floodplain | place...
CCGGCGGCCTGGATCACCTGGGGGGCGATCTCCACCCCGTCCACGCGCGCCTGCGGGAACTCCGAGACCGTGCCGAAGGTGGTGCCGCTGCCGAAGCAGATGGCGAGGACGCGCCGCGGCATGCGCTCGAAGAGGAAGGGGAGCACGCCCTGGAGCCGGTTGATGGAGACCGCGGCGCGGCTGGTCCCGGTGGCCTGGCTGCCGTTCACGAGGATCCGCTTGGCCGTGGCTGACTCCGCCACCCAGACCGTCGCCTCCGCGCCCTCGCGGTAGAAGGTGACCCGCTCCCCGGGTTGCAGCCAGACCCGGTGGATGGCCTGGGAGACGTCCGAGCGCGCGCTGGCGACGGCCAGGCCGGCGCCCGTCAAGCCGAGGACGGCCGCGGCGATCGTCGCCCGCGCGGTGGCCAGGGGGCTGGCCGCCACCAGGAGCAGGCCCAGCATCAGCAGGGCGCCGCACAGCGTCCGCAAGGTCTGGTCGGTGCCCAGGAGCGGAACGAGGACGAACCCCGCGGCGACGCCGCCCGCAATCCCGCCCGCGACGTTGGCGGCGTAGAGCCTTCCGATGGTCGCCCCCAGGCCGGCCAGGCTCCGGGCCGCCACGCGGGATACGACCGGAAAGGTGGTGCCGAAGAGGAAGGTGGGCAGGAGCAACAGCGCCGCACCCACCGCGAACTTGGCCGCGGCCTCCGCGACCCATCCGCCGCCCAGCGCCGCCGTGAGATGCGCGACCCAGGCGGGCCCGCGCGTGAAGAGGGGGGCCAGCGCCAGCACGGACACCCCGATCGCGATCTCCAGCATGCCGAACAGGCGCAGGGGATCGGGAGACCGGTCCGCCACCGAGCCGAAGGCGAGGCTCCCGGCGGCGATGCCCACCAGGTAGACGGCGAGCATGGTGGTGAACGCGTACGTCGTCCCCGTGAAGATGAGGGTGATGAGGCGGGTCCACACCACCTCGAAGCCCAGGCCGGCGAAGCCCGATACGGCAAAGGCTACGACGGCCCAGCGCAGCGTCTCGTGCTTGTACAGCGCCGGGGGAGCGGCCTCCTCCGGCCGCGCCTCCGCCGGCGCGCGGGCGGGCGGGCGTGCTCCCCCGAGGACGAAGGCGAGCGTCCCCACCGTGAAATTGAGGGCGGCGGCCGCCCAAGTCGTCCCGCGGATGCCGAGGGCCGGCATCGCGGCGAAGCCGGCCAGGAAGCAGCCGACGGCCGCGCCCAGGGTGTTGAGCGCGTAGAGCCGGCCCACGCGGGTCCCCAGATGGCCGAAGCGCTCGACGGTGTGCTCGGCGAGAAGCGGGAGCGTGGCGCCCATGAGCGACGTGGGCGGGAGCAGGATCGCGAAGGAGAGCCCCAGCTTGAGCAGGCTCTCGCCGTAGACGCTGAGGCCGAGGCCGCCCACCGCGCGCGTGAACGATTGCTCGACCGCGGCCAGGAGCCAGGGCAGGAGGAGGGCGTAGAGGCCGACCCCGATCTCCATCGCGCCGAAGAGGCGGAGGGCCCGGCCGCGGCCCGCGAGGTGGCGCCCGGAGAGATAGCTGCCGAGGCCGAGTCCGGCCATGAAGGAGCTGATGACGGCGCTCACCGCGAACGTGGTGGTGCCGAAGACGAGCGACAGCGTTCGGAGCCAGACGACCTGATAGACGAGCCCGCAGGCGCCGGACAGGAAGAAGAGGCCGAGCAGCAGCGGATAGGTCCGTGAGCGTTCTGTGTCCATGCGCCTCCCGGGATGCCGTGTAGCACGCGCCCACGCGTGGTGCAACCGGCGGCCGATATAATCAGCCGCCTTGCCCACGGACGCCGCGCCCGCGCCCCCATCCGCGACCCGGCGCCGCGCGCTCGGCGGGGCGCTCGTCGCCCTGGGGCTGGCCTGGGCCGCGGGGCCGAGGTTTGACGCCCCCGCGACGGGGTGCTAGCGTCACTTTGGCCCGCGCGCCCTTTCCCGATGAGCAAGGACAGCCTCACCATCACGGACAACCGCACCGGGAAGACCTACGAGGTCCCCATCCAGGACGGGACCATCCGCGCCCTGGACCTGCGCAAGATCACCACGGGCGAGAACGACTTCGGGCTCATGACCTACGACCCCGCCTTCACCAACACCGCCTCCTGCAAGAGCCGGATCACGTACATCGACGGCGACCGGGGCATCCTCAACTACCGCGGCTATCCCATCGAGCAGCTGGCGGAGAGGAGCAACTACCTGGAGACGGCGTACCTCATCCTGAACGGAGAGCTTCCCACCCGGGCCCAGTACGAGGCGTGGGTCTACAACATCACCCACCACACCATCGTCCACGAGAACATCAAGGGCCTGCTGGACGGCTTCCGCTACGACGCGCACCCCATGGGGATGCTCCTCTCCACCGTGGGCGCGCTCTCGACCTTCTACCCCGACGCCAAGCACATCCACGACCCCGACGTGCGCCGGTCGCAGGTCTTCCGCCTCATCGCCAAGATGCCCACCCTGGCCGCGTTCGCCTACCGCCACTCGGTGGGCATGCCCTTCGCCTACCCGGACAACGACCTCTCCTACTGCGGCAACTTCCTCCAGATGATGTTCCGCATGACGGAGCTGAAGTACAAGGTGAACCCGGTCCTGGAGAGGGCCCTCGAGGTCCTCTTCATCCTGCACGCCGACCACGAGCAGAACTGCTCGACCTCCGCCATGCGCAACGTCGGATCCTCCGAGGTCGATCCGTACTCCGCGACCGCGGCCGCCATCGCCGCCCTCTACGGCCCCCTGCACGGCGGCGCCAACGAGGCGGTGCTGCGCATGCTCAAGGAGATCGGGTCCAAGGACCGCATCCCCGCCTTCATCAAGGACGTCAAGACCAGCGGGGGCGAGGTGCGGCTGATGGGGTTCGGCCACCGGGTGTACAAGAACTACGACCCGCGGGCCAAGATCATCAAGAGGATGGCCGACGAGGTCTTCGAGGTCACGGGCCGCAACCCGCTCCTCGACATCGCCCTCGAGCTCGAGCGTATCGCGCTGGAGGACGAGTACTTCGTGAAGCGCAAGCTGTATCCCAACGTGGACTTCTACTCGGGTCTCATCTACCAGGCCATGAAGTTCCCGGTGGACATGTTCCCGGTGCTCTTCGCCATCCCGCGCACGTCCGGCTGGCTCGCCCAGTGGGAGGAGATGCTCCAGGACAAGGAGCAGAAGATCGCGCGTCCGCGGCAGGTCTACCTCGGATCCACGCGACGCGATTACGTCCCCGTCGAAGCCCGGCCTTGAGGACCCTGCGGCTCCTCCGCGCCGTGGTGGTCGCCAGGTCGCGCGTCCCCCGCGGGGTTTCTTGACGGGTCCTTCTCGCCGCCGTACCTTGCTCGCCGAACCGTGAAGCTCGCGAAGGGAGCGCGTATCGGCCCCTACGAAGTCATCGGGTTACTGGGCGCCGGCGGGATGGGGGAGGTCTACCGCGCGCGCGACGGGCGCCTGGGCCGCGACGTGGCGATCAAGGTCCTTCCCGACTCGCTTGCCTCCGATCCCGAACGCCTGAGGCGGTTCGAGCGGGAGGCCCGGGCCGCCGGCTGCCTCAACCACCCCAACCTTCTGACGGTTCATAACGTCGGCTCGCACGACGGCTCTCCCTATATCGTCTCGGAGCTCCTGGAAGGGGAGACGCTGCGGGAGCGGGATCGCCTGGAGGGTTTCAGCCTGCGCAAGGCGCTGGAGGTGGCGATCGCCGTGGCCCGCGGGCTGTCTGCCGCGCACGCGAAGGGGATCGTGCACCGGGATCTGAAGCCCGAGAACCTCTTCGTGACGAAGGATGGCCGCGTCAAGATCCTGGACTTTGGCCTGGCGAAGCTCCAGAGGACGAGCGACGTGGCGATGCCCGAGGGGGAGACGGCGTCGCAAGGGACAGCGGCGGGGATGGTGGTGGGAACGGCGGCCTACATGTCCCCGGAGCAGGTGCGGGGCCGGCCGGCGGACCACCGGTCTGACATCTTCTCTTTCGGCGTGTTGCTGTACGAGATCGTGTCCGGGCGGAGACCGTTCCGAGGCGACACACCCGCCGACGTGATGACGGCGATCCTGCGTGAGGATTCGCCCGAGCTCCAGGCGAGGGGCGGCCCTGTGCCTCCCGCCCTCGACCGGATCGTGAGGCGATGCCTGGAGAAGCGCGCCGAGGATCGTTTCCACTCCGCCCACGACCTGGCCCTCGCGCTCGAGGCAGTCTCGGAGCCCCGGGACCTCTCCGTCGAGAGCGCCTGCCGCTCACCGGTGAGGCCCGCGCTGCCTGCGCAGGACAAGGCGATCATCGTTCTCCCCTTCAAGGACATCAGCCCCGGAGGCGACAACGAGTACTTCAGCGACGGCCTGACCGACGAGATCATCGCCGACCTTTCCAAGATCCGGTCGCTCCGCGTGATCTCCCGGACCTCGGCGATGCGCCTCAAGGGGACCGGCAAGGACGTGAGGAGCATCGGCCGGGAGCTGAACGTACAGTACGTGCTCGAGGGAAGCGTGAGGAAGGCGGGCGCCAACCTGCGCATCACCGCCCAGCTCGTGGACGCCACGACCGACGCGCAGCTCTGGGCCGAGAAGTACAGCGGCACGCTCGAGGACGTCTTCGCCATCCAGGAGAGGCTCTCCCGGACGATCGTCGAAGCCCTGAAACTCCGGCTCAGCCCCGAGGAGGATCGGAGCATTGGCGAGCGGCCCATCGGCGACCTGCGGGCCTACGAGTGCTACCTCAGGGCCAGGGTGGAGATGTGGCGATGGAGCGAGGATGCGCTGGATCGCGCGCGTCGGCTGCTCCACGACGGGCTCGCGATCGTCGGCGAGAACGCGGTGCTTCGGGCGGCCATGGGCAGCGTCCTGTGCCTGTACGTCGAGGCTGGGATCCGCCGGGACGAGTCTTGCCTCGACGAAGCGGAAGAGTGCGCGATTAAGGTCTTCGCCCTGGACCCCGATTCTGCCGACGGCCATCGCCTGAGGGGGGCCATCGAGTACCAGCGGGGGAGAGTTCAGGAAGCCGTCCGGCACCTCAAGCAGGCGGTGAGCCGTGACCCGACCAACCCCGACAGCTTGATCTACCTGGCCAACTGTTATTTGATCTCCGGCCGGGAGCCGGCTGCGCGGCCGTTGATCCAGAGGCTCCTGGAGATCGACCCGCTCACGCCATTCAATCACCTCATGCCGGGGTGGGCCGAGGTGGTCGAGGGGCGCCTCGAGAGCGGCCTCGGGTTCTATGCGAAGGGGTACGAGATGGACCCGGAGAACCCCCTGGCCCGATTGTTCTACGCTTGGAACCTGGCCTGGAATGGGCGCGTCGATGAGGCGGGTTCGATCATCGACCTGCTGGCGAAGCATTCGCCGCAGAGCGTCCTCGCTCAGGCCGGCCTACTCCTGAAGCATGCGCTCAGGGGGGACAGGGCGGGAGCTCTCAAGGCCGTGAGCGGCGAGCTGGAGGCCGCGGCGAGGTGGGTCGAGTTCCTCTCCCGGATGATGGCGCAGGGATACGCGCTGATCGGCCTCAAGGACGAGGCCCTGGACTGGCTCGAGAACGCCACGCGGCGGGGTTTCATCAACCATCCGTTCCTCTCGCGGTTGGATCCCTTCCTCGAGAACCTCCGCGGGGAACGGCGGTTCCTTCGGCTCATGGACGAGGTCAGGGTTCGCTGGGAACGGTTCGAGGCCTGAGCCCGGCCGAACTCTATCTCGTCTTGGCGCGCTCGATGTAGCGACCGGCCTCGACGTCCACCCGGATGCGAGAAGGGATGAGAGGAGGGGTGCCATGACTCGCGAGGTTGCCATTTCGAGCCTGTCGGTCATGGCCCTCTCCTGCGTCCTCGCGGCCCCGCTCAGCGCCGGCGTGATGTACGTGGAGTCGTCGAACGGCCTCGATGTCCCGGAGCTCGACGGCGGCTACACCGAGGTGGAGATGGCCGATGTCGACGGCGACGGCAACATCGACCTCGTCTCCGTCGGCGACCACGGCAACCCGTTTATCAATACGGACCAGCACGGCGTGATCGTCTGGTTCGGCGATGGCAAGGGTGCGTGGAGCCCGTTCCAGTTCGGTGAGTTCGGCTACGGCGGGATCGCGGTCGGGGACGTCAACAACGACGGCCACCTCGACGTCGGCTACGGCATCCACCACGATTACGGGGACGGGGACCTTGGCGACCAGATCCTCGAGGTCGCCCTGGGGGACGGGACGGGGCGCTCGTGGACGCCGTGGGACGACGGCCTGGCCACGAGCGGCGAGACCTACGGGATGTTCGGGAGCGATTTCGCCGACGTGGACGGCGACGGGGACCTCGACCTGGGCTCCATCTCGTTCGGCTGCTGTCAGGGCGTCCACGTCTACCTGAACGGGGGCGACGGGACCTGGCAGCAGTCCTTCGGCTTCCTCGGTGGAAACTCCCGTCAGGAGTTCGTGTTCGGCGACGTGAACGGCGACGGCTGGCCGGACCTCGCCGTCTCCCACCAGGCCGGCACCGTCTACATCGGGGACGGTAACGGCGGGTTCACCCTTGCGGATTCGAACCTCCCTGTGGGTGGAATCTTCGGCCGCGTCGGGGTGTCGCTCGGCGACGTCAACGGCGACGGCAGGGACGACCTGGCATGGGCCCGCGGCGGAGGCGTGGCGGTCTGGATCCGTAACGCGAACGGCACGTGGACGGACTTCGGGGCCGGGCTTCCGACGAGCGGGGACTGGACGGTGACACAGCTCCGGGACATGGATGGAGACAAGGTGGTCGACGTGGCGGCGTTCGGCGACGGGCTCGGGCGTGTGTGGAAGGGCAGCGGAACGGGAAGCTGGACGTCCATCGCCACGTTCACGACCCCGGGGCCGGGGACCTACGCCGCCTTCCGCGTCGGAGGCGATGCCGACCACAACGGCCTGCCCGACATCGCCGTGGTGGACGACGAGGGCGGCCCCTTCAACTCAAAGAATCATCTCCACTTCTACCGCGAGGCATCGACGCCCGCGGTCCTGGGGGTGCGCTTCGTACGCCCAGGCCCGGCGGCCACCCTTCGGGCCGGCTCCGTCAGGTTCGTGGATTGGGCGACGGCCGTTCCTCCTGGCTTGCCTCCCGCCGAGGTGAGCCTGGCATACTCGCTCGATGGACCCGGAGGACCCTGGACGACCATCGCGGGACACCTTCCCGACAACGGGCGTTATCAATGGATGGTGCCGAACGCTCCAGCCACTGGCAATCTGAGGCTGGTGATCCAGGTCAAGTCGGGAACGCAACGTGTCCGGGCCCTCAGCCCGCCCCTGACCCTCGCCCCCGGTCGCCCGTAACCTCCGGCCTGCCCGTACTCGCTGTTTCCCGCGGACCGGCTGTTCCATAAGTCGAGGCCATGGGCAGCGCTAGCCCGTTCTCGACCGCGAGGAACGGGTCAGTTCGCCTGGCGCAGGCCGCGGAACGTCTGCGAGGGCCCCGTGTACAGGACCGGATCGTCGTCCACGGTGACGCGCCCGGGTCCCCCGAAGAGCCCGGCCGCGGGCACCACCGAGGGTACCAGGCAGGACGTGGGCTGGCCGAGCTGGCAGGTTCCCTGCCGCGCCACCATGAAAACGGGGAAGGCCAGGCCGCCCACGAAGGACGTCGACATGTAGTCGCCCACCATGTACCCCTGGGTGGTGAGGGGAAGCCAGGTGTTGAGCATCGGGCCCGCGACCTTCACGGCCGTCGTCCACGTCGCGCCCCCGTCGAATGACTCGATGAAGCCGACGGTGAGCTGACAGGTGCTCGATGAGCAGTTGGCCACCGGGTAGTAGTAGTAGAGCAGGCCGAGGTGCGCGGTCGCGCCCCCGGTGCCGGGCTCGACGCCGATCCCGGGCAGGAAGTGGTCCACCGTGCTGTTGGTCGGGTCGATGGGGATGCGCACGACCGGGCTCCAGGTCTGCCCGTTGGTCGAGGTGCTCATCACGATGTCGTTGCTGGAGCAGCCGGCGCGGAACCGGCAGTCGTTCCAGACCGTGTACACCTTCCCCGTGGAGTCGACCTCGGCCGAGGGAAGCTCGTGGACGCGAAGGTTCCCCGCCACGAGGTGGGCCTGGATGAACGAGACGGGGAAGGGGCCCTGGTAGCTCACGCCGCCGTCTGCCGAGACGAACGACTGCACGGCGCTCTCGAACCCATCGTCGATGGGCACCACGACGGTCCCGTCGGGCTGCACCACCGGCTGCCCGCCGACCACGCTCGCGCCGGGCACCGCCGACTGCGACCACGTGAGCCCGCCGTTCGTCGAGCGGGCCATGTGCAGCTGGCCGCCGCTGTTGGCGTCGTCCCACTCCGTGTAGCAGCTGCCGTAGTGAGGGCTCTGGGGAGTGGTGTCGCAGGTGATCCAGTTCTTGTCGAAGAACTGGTTGCCCACGGTGGCGGCCACGGTGATCGGGCTCCCGAACGTGAGGCCGCCGTTGGTGGAGCGGCTGACCAGGATGGCCTTGCCCGTGGTTCCCGTCATGGCCAGCATGTTGACCATCCACACGTCGTGGGCGGGGTCGTAGGCGACGCTGGGGTCCGTGGCCCGGCTCCAGGGCCCCGGCGGAGTGGCGAAAACGGTCGTGGCCGGGAGGAAGCCCCTCTTCCATGTGCTCCCGCCGTCGGTCGACACGACGTAGCCGATGTTGGAGGAGCCGCCGTCCGAGAATCGCCCCGTCTGGTGGACGCCCATCACCGTGTTTCCGAACGCGAACGTGTCCGGCTCCACCTCGGTCCTGTGGAACGAGGTGGCGTTGGTGTAGGGGTCCATGCTCACCCGCTTGATCGGCACCTGGGCCCAGGCGAGGTCGCTCACGGAGAGGGCCGCCCAGAGAGCGAGCGTCAAGGCCACGCGCATGGGTTCGTTCCTCCTCGTCTGACTGTCAGGGGAAGTCCATCATCCGCGCGGTGACCGCGTTTCGTCAAGGCGAGACCGGGCCGGGTCGCGAGCGCCCCGTGAGCGCCGTCACAGGCCGACAAGCGGGCGGTCCCGCGCCCCGCCATGCACGCTAGACTCGGACTTCATGCGTCGTGGGACCAGCCTCTTCGTCGCCGGACTGCTCGCGGCCTCTCCAGCCGCGGCGCAGGTGAACTGGACCTTCCGCGGGCCCGTCGTGCCCATCTCACGCATCGAGAACGCGATGGTCTACGACGCCGGCAACAAGCGGATGGTCACTTTCGGGGGCTACGACCTCAACTTCAACTCGACCAACGACGTCTGGGAGTACGACGGCATCGCGCGGACGTGGGCGAACGTGACCGCGCCGGGGCCGGTGGTCCGGCACGGCGCGGCCATGGCTTACGACCCGCTGCGGAACACCATCCTCATGTTCGGCGGCATCAACGAGGCGTTCAGCGGCGCGTTCGGCGACACCTGGGAATGGGATACGGTTGCCAAGACGTGGTCACAGCTCTCCGTCTCCCCGTCGCCGCCCGCGCGGGGCGGCGCGGGCCTGGTGTATGACGTCGCCAACGACCGCATGGTCCTTCACGGAGGCTGGGACCCGGCCACCGGCTTCTACAACGACACCTGGGCGTGGGACCCGGTCGCCGGCGCATGGAGCAACCTCGCTTCCAGCGCGGGACCGACCTTCTACCCGCGGGCGTTCCACGGCTTCGTGTACAACTCGACGAACGGCCGCCCGACGGTCTTCGGCGGCGTGGGAGGCCCGAGCGGCTACCTCAACGACCTCTGGGAGCTGCAGGGCAACACCTGGGTGGAAGTCACGCCCCCCGGGACGTCACCGGCCCCACGGGCCTGGTCGGGCGTGACCTACGAGTCGGAGAACGCGCGGCTGGTGCTCTACGGCGGCTGGAACGGTACGTTCTCTTACATCGACTCCTGGGCCTGGAACGGATCCTCCTGGGCCCAGTTGCCGAACGGCCCGACCGCGCGCGACAGCCACGCGATGGTGTGGGACCAGGATCGGGAAGTCTCGGTCGTCTTCGGCGGCTTCTCCGCCGACGTCTGGGAGCTCGCGGGCAACGCCTGGATCGGCCCTTTCAACGACGTGCGCTGGCCGCCGGCCGACGACGAGCATTCGATAGCCTACGACCCGCTCGTGCAGGCCGGCCACCGGCGCATCTTCCTCTATGGCGGCGGCTCCCCGCACGTCTGGGAGACGTTCCACTTCGGCAACAACACCGGGACGCTCAAATGGCGGTTCCCGTGGCTGTTCCCCCCGGGGACCAACGGGCCCGCTGGCCGCATCGGGCACGACCTGGTGTGGGAGACCTCCCACAACCGCGCGATCCTGTTCGGCGGACGGCAGCGCATCGACGGCGTGCTCGGGTCCACGGTCTTCGGGGACACCTGGTCCTTCACGCGCACGCCGGCCGTCGTCGATCCGACCTGGACCAACCTCGGCGGAGGGCCGCCCGCGCGCTACGACCACGCGATGTGCTCGGACACGTTCCGCAGCCGCATCGTCATGTTCGGCGGCAGCGGCGTGAACGACACGTGGGAGTGGACGG
>Ga0105347_1001395_pt1 | contig 10417 bp, 7 predicted proteins | sample EasRivMeERMLT890_FD_89677 | JGI IMG/M metagenome (GOLD analysis project Ga0105347, IMG submission 89677) | Soil microbial communities from meander-bound floodplain in the East River, Colorado, USA - East River MetaG ERMLT890 | ecosystem: Environmental > Terrestrial > Soil > Floodplain | place...
GCCCAAGCCGATGGAGATGGTGTTGCCGTCGGAGTCAAAAAGCCCGACGGTGAAGTCTTCGGCTTCGTAGATAATCGTGTGGTACGCCGTGCGCATCAGGTTGGTCTTCATCTCGCCGGTGATCGCTACCACGGCGCTCCGAATTACTTCGGCGGTAAAGGCATCTACGCTATTCACGCGAAGCCTCCGGTGCTTTTTCTATCACGGCTTGAACGACTTGAACTTTTTGAACGATTTGAACCGTCTCGTTCAAGTCGTTCCAGTCGTTCAAAACGTTGAAATCGCCGGAGTCGCTCATTCGGAACCACCCAACTTCATGACCAAATGCCCATACTCATTGACCGTGACCGTGTCGCCGGGCTCGACCACGGTGGTTGAAGCAACCTCTTCGATGATGGCAGGGCCTTTGATCACATTGCCGTGCAGCAACTTCGTGCGATCGAACACCGCCGCTTCCAGCGCTCCTGATCCTTCGAAGATTACCGAGCGCGCGCCGCGGCGAGCTGCCGCCGGAGGAGTTGTATCGCCTTGAGAAATCTTCGGGAACTGCGGCTTTCCGAGGCGCCCGATGGCCGATACCCGCAAGCTCACAATGTCAGCAGACTCCTCGGGAGCGCTGTGGCTGTAGCGCAGGTCGTGGGCCTGGTCGAACAGCCGCTTTATCTCTGCCCGCGCGCTTTCGTCTCCTACCTTGGCCGGCATGCGCACCGCCACCGCATGCTCCTGGCCGACGTAGCGCATATCGGCGGCGCGCTCGAAAACGATCCGGTCAGTCGGGATGCCAGACTCTCCAAGAGCACGGCGGCCTTCGGCCTCGAGGTTTTTGAACTGGTCCTCGAGCTCGAACATCTCTAGATCGTCCATACGCTCAAACAAGGTTTGCACGTAATCGCGGCGCAAGTCGGCCATCAGCATGCCGAGCGCCGAGAAGTGGCCCGGCGCGTGGGGGATAATAATCGTTCGAATCGAAAGCTCCTTGGCGACGGACGCCGCGTGTAGCGGGCCGCCGCCACCGTAGGCGACTAAAGTGAAGTCGCGCGGGTCGAGACCGCGCTCGAGGGTGACGTGACGCACCGCGTTGGCCATGGCCGAGGTGGCAACCTGAAGCATGCCGGAGGCCGCGCGTTCGAGGGACACACCCAGGGGCTGGCCAAGCCGTTCGCGCAAAGCGGTTTCCGCCGCGTTGCGGTCAAGACGCATTTCGCCGCCGAGAAAACGTTCAGGCGAAAGACGGCCCAGGATAACGTTCGCGTCGGTGACCGTCGGTTCCATTCCGCCCCGGCCGTAACTCGCCGGCCCCGGTTCGGCGCCGGCACTACGCGGGCCGACGTGCAACCCGCCGCCCTCGTCGAGCCAGGCGATGCTGCCGCCGCCGGTTCCCACTTCGACGATGTCGAGGACGGGGATGCGGATGGCGAGCCCTTCGTTATAGCCGCCGATAAAATAATCCGGCGAGAGACTCGGCTCGCCGCGCCGGATGACGCTGGCCTTAGCCGTCGTTCCCCCCATGTCGAAAGCGATGGCCGCTTCGAGATCGAGCATCTCGCACAGCGCCATGGTGCCAACGACGCCGCCGGCGGGTCCCGATTCCATCATTTGCACGCACTGGCGGCGCGCCAGTTCGACGTCGGACAAACCGCCGTTGGACTGCATGATCAGCAGGTTGCCGGCGAATTTGTTGCTTCGCAGGCGCCGCTCAAGGTCGCCGAGGTATTGGCTCACCTTTGGACCGACGTAGGCGTTGGCAGCCACGGTCGAGGTACGCTCGTACTCGCGGTACTCCCGCGACAGCTCATGGGACGCGCTGATGAAAAGCTTGGGGTCGGTTTCGCGCAGGATCTCGCACATGCGGATCTCATGCTCCGGCGCGCGATAGGAATGGAGAAACAGCACGGCCACCGCCTCAAAGCCTTCTTCCTTTATGATGCGCGCCACCTCGCGCGCCTCCTGCTCGTCAAACGGCGTGCGCACCGAGCCGTCGGCGAGCATTCGCTCGGTGACCTCGAAGATATTCTCCCGCGGCACCAAAGGCCGGTGCTTACGGAAGCGCGGATTGAAAGATTCCGGGCGATTGATCCGGCCGATCTCGTAAACATCGCGAAATCCTTTAGTGGTAATAAGCGCAGTCTTCCCGCCCTGGCGCTCAATGATCGCGTTCACCACGATAGTCGAGCCGTGGATCAAGGACAAAACCTGATCCAGCGGCACAGCCGCCTTGTTCAGGCCCTCCTCAACGCCTCTGGCCAACTCCGCCGGCGTAGAGAGCGCCTTCGCCAGCGCCAGCGAGATCTTCGCTTCGTCGAAAACGACCACATCGGTAAATGTTCCGCCAATATCAACCGCTACTCGCAACTTTTGCCCCCTTATCTTTTTTCACTCCCCGCACCACACTGTGGGTTCAAAACGTTCCAGTCGTTCAAAACGTTCAAGCCGTCAGAAAATTCGGTTTGAAACATCCTGACTCGTCTGACGTTTTGAACGTCTTGAACTATTTGAACGCGCGGCATCTGCCGCGTCACCCGCACCGGTGATTGGCAAGATATTCGCCCAGCCATTTATTCCAAGCCTCGTCGATCTCGCGAATCGCGCTCAATTGCGCGTCGGCGCTATCGATACTTTCGACCAACGCCACCACGCGGAGATCGACGCCGGCCAGATGGGGATCGGCGCAGAAGTTATCACGGATCATCACGACGCCTTCCGCTTGGAGATCGGCAAGCGCTTGTTCCATTTCTTCCTTGCCGACTCCTGCGCGCTGCAGTGCCACTGCTAACTCGGTCGTGAACCGCGCCTTCTTCGCGCGATTGCGCAGCGCATCGATGATGGCGCTTCTGGCATCACGGAGATTGGCGTCCGTTTGTTCACTCATCCCGCGATGTCCCCCAACATTTCACCCTCACCCTTCCCTCTCCCATCAAGGGAGAGGGTGAAACTAAGAGAGAAGAAAACAACATGAAATATATGTAGAAAATTCCGGTTTTGGATTATTGACATTTGCTCGTTAAAACGACAATCGCTTTCTCAATGCAAACCCTCTCCGATACCCTCGCCCTCGAGACTGTGTCGCAACGACAAAAAACTCATGGCTGTCATGCTGAGCGCAGCGAAGCATCTCGCATTTTCCGTCACCTACTAAGACGAGATCCTTCGGCTGTTGCCTCAGGATGACATTCCAACACAGTCTCCTCCGGGAGAGAGAGGGTGAGGGAATTCGCCGAATCATACTACTGAACTTTGTATCCAAGCTCCCTTGCAACCTCTTTAGCAATCCGGTCGTCGGCAACCTCATCGAACGTCACTTTTCGATCCGTGAATTGGCCCGCGGCCTGGAGCGATTTTGTGATCTGATCGATGCCCTCGTGAGTCGGCACGCCATTGCCGCTAACCGTCTTTCGGTAGATCGGATAAGTATCTTCTGCCACGTCTCGATCCACTTGTAGAAAACTCGCGATCATCGCCACGCTCTTTTCCTTGGATCTGAGAATTTCCTGCTTCGCCGCCTGCATGGATTTAATCACCCTTTTGAGCTCGTCGCCCCGGTTCCGAATCGTCGAATTCATCACCGTAAGACCGCCGAGCGGCATCTTGGCGCGGGAGCCGACGTCGAGCAGCTCTCTAAACCCCTTTTTCTTGGCGAAGTATAACATCGGCGGACTGAGCAACGCTGCTTCCACCGTGCCGCTCTCCAATGCCGGCAATAACTGCGCGCCGCCCATGCCGATGTAGACGAAAGTTTTTTGGTTCTCACCCACGGCCTCCAGGGAGATTTGCAGAGCGACATGCGAAGTTCCACCGAGTCCCGTCAGGGCAATCTTTTTGTTTCTGAGGTCCTTTATATTGTGTATGTCAGGGCGGGCGATCAGCGAGTAGATCAGTTCTTCAGTGGCGAACCAAACGGCCTTGGACTGCATCCCTCTGAGAGTCGCGCTCACCGAGGCGGGACCGACGCCGGCCACGTAGTTAACTTCGCCGGCAGCCAATGCCGGATAGGCGATCTGAGATCTCACTTGAATGATTTCCGCTTGCAGGCCGTTCGCCTCGAAGACTTTCCAAGTGAGCGCGCCAAACAAAGGCAGGCAGCAGATCGTATTGCTCGGGTAAGCGATGCGAACTTTTGTCCGGCCTTCCTGCGCTGGCACGGACGACGTTGCAAGAAATCCGACTAGAGCTAGTAAAGTCCAGCCTTTCTTCTGCCACATGGTTCACTCTCCTTATGCGCTGCCAGAATATTTGAACTCTGAGGCCGAGAATGAAAACGACGGGGAATCTTCCACGCGAATGCGTTCTTGCAGACCACTGCCCTACTCGTTTGCAATGCCCCGGACTCTAGTTCAGCGAGTTGTTCTTGTCAATGAAACCCATTGTTACGGGCAAGGCAGCGTCAAAGTCAGTTTCACTTTACTGAATTGAATTCACAGCTCACGTTTTTCCAAAAATCCCCCCTACCCCCCCTTTTTCAAAGGGGGAACAGAAAGTCTCCCTTTGTAAAGGGAGATTTAGAGGGATTTTTAATCTGTTCAACACGACTCTGACGAGCCCTGTTTCCACGAGACCGAGCGCAACAAAGCCAAGAGGCCGGGCCCAATGGAGTTGCCCCTTATGTTGAATTCGCCCGCTGCTTGTGCAAATTTGAATGAGCCCTAATCCGGCATTCTCTTGGTGTTAACAATAGCACAGAGACGCGCGTGGGCGAGGCCGGAGACGATAAGCGGAAGCTAATGAATTTATCACCGGCAGTGAGCTCGCTAACTTCCTCTCCCTCGACGGGAGAGGATAGAGGTGAGGGTGCCTTAATTTTTTGCCCCCTCACTCTAACTCTCTCCCGCCAGGGGAGAGAGAACCCCGTCTCCCTGCATCGTTCAACCAGCGAAATATTTTGTCGGATCAAGGTTAGCTCATGACCGAAGCCGTGCCAAATTTACTGCGTGAGCTCCCATCCGTGGATGCTCTTCTCAAGCATCCCCGCTGTGAGACTCTGCTTGCCCGCTACAACCGCGAATACGTGACCGGCAAGTGCCGCGAGATTGTCGATGAACTGCGCGCGGAACTTAGGCAAGGCAAGGGTCGCACCGATGAACTGAAAGAAGAATCGATTCTCATCCGCGTGGAGAATCGTATCCGCGCCGAAAGCACCCCGGGTCACGTTCGCGTGGTCAACGCCACCGGTACGATCCTCCACACTAACTTAGGGCGCGCCCTGCTGCCCCAAGCGGCGATCGATGCCATGACGGAGGTGGCGGGCTACCCGGTTAACCTGGAGTACGATCTGGCGGCCGGCAAACGCGGCCGGCGTGAAGAAATGATTCAGACACTCCTGGTCGAGCTGACCGGAGCGGAAGCCGCTACCGTTGTGAACAATAATGCCGCGGCGGTTCTCCTGGGGTTGAATACCTTCGCCCAAGGCAAGGAAGTGATCGTTTCGCGCGGCGAACTGATCGAAATCGGTGGCGCTTTTCGGATACCCGAGGTCATGGCTAAAAGCGGCGCGTTCCTAAAAGAAGTCGGCAGCACCAACCGCACCCACCCGGCGGACTACGAAAACGCGATCCACGATAAAACGGCGCTATTGCTGAAGGTGCATACGAGCAACTACAAAGTCGTCGGCTTTACCTCCGAAGTAACCCTCGATCAGCTGGTTGCCATCGGCAAGAAGCACAACATTCCGGTGATGGAAGATCTCGGCAGCGGGGCGTTGATCGATTTAAATAAGTATGGCTTGCCGAAGGAGCCCATCGTCGCCGAACGCATCCGCGCTGGCGCTGACGTCGTGACCTTTAGCGGCGACAAGATTCTCGGCGGCCCGCAAGCGGGACTGATGGTCGGCAGCCGAGAATGGATCGGCCGGATCAACAAGAATCACCTGCAACGAGCTTTGCGCTGTGGCAAACTGACTCTCGCTGCCTTGGAGGCGACTCTCAGACTCTACCGCCAGTCGCCCGATATCACGCAGGCGATTCCGACTTTACGGGCCTTCACCCGGCATCTTGATAAGATCCGCGAGTTCGGCGAAGCTGTTTTGCCGAAGCTTCAAGCCGTCTTGGGCGACGGCTTTCGCCTTATGCTGGAAGACTCCACGGCTCAGATCGGCAGCGGCGCGTTGCCCACGGAAGAGCTGCCGACTGTCGTCATTTCCATCGGGCACGCCAAGCTAAGCGCCACGGCAATCGCGAAGAAATTTCGCGACGCAGATCCACCAATCATCGGCCGGATCAAGGACAACCGCTTTCTGCTCGATTTGAGAACCATCTTTGACCCGCTAGAGTTGGTCCCCAACTTCAATCGGGCCGAGAGGTCGTAGTGATCTCAGAATTACGCAGCCATGACCGGACTTACTGGTTCAATGTTCAAAGTTCAACGTTCAATGTCTCCACGTCCCAACCTTGAACCTTGAACACGAAACTTTGAACCGCGCCAAAGGCGCCACGTTGAACTTTGAACCTTAAACTTTGAACTGACTTAAAGATGCCCTACATCATCGGCACCGCCGGCCACATCGATCACGGGAAAACCAGCCTGATCAAAGCGCTGACGGGACAGGATACGGACCGCCTTAAGGAAGAAAAAGAGCGCGGCATCTCCATCGATCTGGGGTTCGCCCATCTCGACCTGCCGGACGGAACGCAAGCCGGCGTCGTCGATGTCCCTGGGCATGAGCGGTTCATTAAAAACATGCTCGCCGGCGCCCACGGCATCGACCTGGTCCTTTTTACCGTCGCCGCCGACGACGGCGTCATGCCTCAAACCGAAGAGCACTTGGATATCGTTCACCTGCTCGGCGTGAATATGGCGATTTTCGTTATCACCAAAGCCGATCTGGTTGCTCCGGAAAGAATCGCGGAAGTCGAAGAGGAAATCAAAATTCTAACCCTCGATACTCTGCTTGAGGATGCTCCCGTCATTGCCGCTTCATCAGCGACGGGACAGGGACTCGCGGAGCTGAAAGATTTAATCTCTCGAACGCTGAAGCGTGGCGACAAGCCCGCTCCGAGAGGCTACTTTCGGCTGCCGGTGGACCGCGCCTTTGTCATGCAGGGACACGGCGTCGTGGTCACCGGGACCGCGCTCAGCGGCGAGGTTACGACCGGCGAGCATGTGCGCTGTTTGCCCGGGGGAGAGCTGTTTCGCGTGCGCAGCCTGCAGGTGCATGGACGTTCGGTGGCTACGGCCGGGTGGGGCCAGCGCGTAGCTCTTAACCTGAGCGGGCCGGAGCGCGCCTCCATCGAACGGGGGCACGTCATCTGTCACGAAAAGCTTACTCTCATCTCGGATCGGTTCGACGCATTTTTGGAAGTCCGTCCGGCGGCGGCGAAGGGAATCAAAAACCACCAGCGCATCCGCGTCCATATGGGGACGGCGGAACGCCTCGCCAAAATCATCCTGCTTGGCGCCAGAGACAAGGCCGGGCCAAAGGAATCGGCTTACTGTCAAATCACGCTTGCGGAACCTTTGTTGGCGTTGCGCAACGATCATTTCATTGTCCGCGACGAGACCGCCAGAAAGACCCTTGCCGGCGGCATCCTCATCCATCCCTGGGCCGGAAAGCACAAACGCGGAGCGCCGGATCTGCAAAGCCGCCTGGAGTCGCTGCACTTCGGCGATACCACCTCGCTCATCGAGAGCTACCTGGATGAAAGCGGCGAGTTTGCGCCGCCCATCGACTCCATCCATCAGTTTTTGAACCTCAAGGAAGACGTGGTACGGGCGGCTTTGGAGACGATCAAAAGCCTGCGCGTTTTCAATGCCGAGGGAGAAAAAATCTACACAACGGAAACGAAATGGCAGCGGTCAAAAAGCAAAATCACCTCCAGCCTCGGAGAATTTCACAAAACCCATCCGTTGGCGCCGGGAATGGATATGGAAGAGCTGCGCGGGAAACTTCCCTACCTGCTTTCGGCGAAAATCTTTCGAACTATCGTCGACACGCTCATCGCGGACAGGATCCTGACTAAAGAAGAGAATCTGCTGCGTACGGCGGAGCATCGAGTCCAGCTCGGCGGCCAGGAAAAATCCCTGATGGATCGGATCAAAAAGATCCTTGGCGAGCAACCCATGTCACCGCCAGACTTGAGGGACATCGAAAAACAGTTGGGGGTCACCCGCAATAAGTTGGCTGAAGTCATCCGGTTATTGGAGCGGGACGGCTCCGTGACTCGAGTGGCGACGGATCTTTACTATTCATCGAGCACCATCGATCAGGTGAGAGCTATTCTCAAAAAGTTTCTCGCTGAAAAAGGCGAGATTGCCGCGGCATCATTTCGCGACCTGATCGGTTCCAGTCGCAAGTACACGATCCCTCTTTTAGAATATTTCGACCGCGAGGGACTAACCATCAGAATCGGCGATATCCGGCGCCTCAAGTCTTCCGCCTCCGCAGGGAAGTAACCCGGACTATTCATGCACAAAGCACGGACAAGGAGTGAGCGGAGGCGGAGTTCAAGGTTCAAGGTTCAAGGTTGGGACGCGGGGGACGTTGAACTTTGAACTCAACATCCCCTTCATTGAATTCAGGTTACAATAGAATTAGAGTTAGCTGTCTATGAAACTCGGGAAAAATAAAGCAGTCCGGCTGACGCAAGAGGTCAAGGCCGCGGGTTGAGCTGCCAAGCTCGGCCCCGCCGACCTCGTGCAAGTTTTGCACGGCCTGCCCAAGTTTGACAACCCCGATATGCTGGTGGGAACGGAAACCTCCGACGACGCAGGGGTGTATCGTCTGCGGCCCGACCTCGCCATTGTCAACACCGTTGATTTTTTCACGCCCATTGTCGATGACCCCTATATTTTCGGCCAAATCGCCGCGGCCAATTCCCTGAGCGATGTTTACGCCATGGGTGGAGAACCCAAGACGGCGATGAACATCGTCTGCTTCCCCAAAGGCAAAATGGATATCGCGATCCTCGGCGAGATTCTCAGGGGTGGCGCCGATAAAGTGAAAGAAAGCGGCGCGGTGATCATCGGCGGCCACAGCATCATCGACGAAGAAATCAAGTATGGCATGGCCGTCACGGGAGTCATCCATCCCGACAAGATTTTTCGCAATGTGGGGGTCCAAGAAGGCGATGCGCTCATCCTCACCAAGCCCCTGGGCACCGGCATCATCAGCACCGCGCTGAAGAAGGGCAAGGCTTCAAAGGAAAGCGTCGATCAAGCCGTGGAGTCGATGACCACGCTCAATGCGGCGGCTGCGAAAGTGGCGCGGAAATTCTCCGTGCACGCATGCTCGGACGTGACCGGTTTCGGCATCCTCGGACACGCGCTCGGAATGGCCAGCGGCAGCAGCGTCACTCTGGTCATAGAATCGGCCAAGCTGCCCTTGCTCCACCGCGCTGCCCGCCTGGCCGAAAAAGGCTATATCACCGGCGGTTGCAAGAGAAACCGCGAATACCTGCAGGACAAGATCACCATCGATGAGTCCATCCGCGAAGGCCTGGTCGAAGTCGCCATGGATCCCCAAACCTCGGGCGGCCTGCTGATCGCGGTCGGGAAAAGACAAGCCGCCAAACTGGTCGAAGATCTCCGCGCCGCCGGGGTCAAGGACGCCACCGAAGTCGGCTACGCCACGTCTCTACAAAAGGCCTGGGTGCGGCTGGTCTAAGCCGCGCTGGTTGCTCGGGAAAACGCTCGGTAGGCCGCGACGATGCGCCGGTTCTCGGGCAGCACGCGGAGGAAGTCCTCGGTCGCATCCTCGGCTTGAGCCCGGCGGAGTTTGGAGATCCGCGCGCCCAGGGGGTTATTATTAAGGAGTTCATTGGTTAGTAGACATACAAGAACCCAAGGGGCGAGTCGTGGAGAGCGCGGGCATCCGAACCTAAAGGAAGCGTTCAGGCCCGGACCGTTGGAATAACCGCCCCTGGAGGGGATCGGGTTGGTGGCCGACGAGGCACAGACCCATTGCCCGCGCTTGGAATGGCTCGTCCCTTGGGTTTAAAGAACGAAAATTGTCTAGATACTTATGAACTTCTTAGTAACTAAGCCGGTGCCATAGAAACACGTCGGCTGGAGATCTGATGTCGATGGAAACCGTAAGACTGGCCTATCGCGATGACGATCGCACACCGATCATCTACTGCATCCGGGAAATGGCGCTCAGGCACTATGGACTCGACGTCGAGGTTCTGCGCATCAAGGAGTATGGCGAATTTGAGTCGGTGATCTTTGATGGATCGGCGGAGATCTTGATCGATCACGTGGAGGTTATCTACGCCGAAGCAGCCAAAGGGAAACGGATCACATTCTTTTGCGCGCCGAAAATCGTCCGAGGATTGGAACTGGTAGCTCCCCGACACGTCGCCGGGCCGGAGGACTTCGCCGGCCAAACCATGGCGGTGAGAGATTCGGGGCGTCCCCATGCCATCAATCTTTGGTTGAGAATGATGGGGCTGGAAAACAAGGTTAAGACTGTAATCGTCCCGGAGGGTGA
>Ga0105347_1001398_pt1 | contig 10407 bp, 9 predicted proteins | sample EasRivMeERMLT890_FD_89677 | JGI IMG/M metagenome (GOLD analysis project Ga0105347, IMG submission 89677) | Soil microbial communities from meander-bound floodplain in the East River, Colorado, USA - East River MetaG ERMLT890 | ecosystem: Environmental > Terrestrial > Soil > Floodplain | place...
CAACGAGGCAGGAAGAGACGACGCGGTCGCCCTCCGCAAACTTGGTGACGCCGTCGCCGACGGCGGCGACGGTGCCGACGCCCTCGTGGCCCATGGGGAGGCCCTGCTCCAGGAGGGAGCCGGGGAAGGCGAAGTTGAGCATCTCGTTCGCAAACTCGTCGACGAAGTGCATGTCGCTGCCGCAGACGGTGGCCATGCTCATCTTAACGACGATCTCGCCGGGCTTCGGCTCCGGGGTGGGGACGTCCATCATCTCGACGACGCCGTTCGAGGGCTTGATTGCTGCTTTCATGGGGTTCCTCCAGTTGGGTTTGGGCGGATGCGTTTCGCGCGGTTATCTGAGCATACGCTAAGGTAGGCGTCAAGTGTCACGTTTCAACGCCCTGCGGCGACGGGCGCCCGCGCCTGCACGTCCTCGGTTGCGGGCGGGGCTGGGGCCTGGCGCATGGAGACCGCGGCGTCCTTGTCGCTGACGAAGAAGGCGGCGACCATGCCGATGGCGGTGATGGCGGAGGCGACGATAAAGGCGTCGTCGAAGGCATCGAAGGTGGCGGCGGTGTTCGAGCCGGGTTCGAGGCCGCCGCCGTAGTGGGTGAGGCGGCTGGTGAGGACGGTGGCGAGGAGGGCGACGCCGAAGCTGGCGCCGACCTGGCGGCCGGCGCTGGAGATCGCGCTGGCGCGGCCCATCATCGCCGGGCTGATGGTGGCGAAGGTGGCGGTCTGGAGCGAGACCAGCAGGAACGAGAAGAAGCAGCCGCGGGCGAACATGGCGCCACGGACGAACCAGAGGTTCGTGTCGGTATCGAGCCAGACGAACGTGAGCATCGTCAGCGAAACCCCGCCGAGGCCGATCATCAGTAACCGGCGAGGGCCGACGCGCGGGTATAAGCGGCTGCTGACCTGGACCATCGTGACAACGCCGATCGCCTGCGGGAACGTGGTGAGCCCCGATTCGAAAGCGCCGAGGCCCATCGTGGCGGGGGACTGGAGCACAAGCGGAAGGAGGAACAGTCCTCCCATGAGGCCGGCGAAGCCCACGAACTGGACGACGTTGGTTGCGGAGAAGAGGCGGTTCTGGAAGAGCCGCATGTCGATCATAGGCTCGGCGGTGCGCAGCTCGACGATGGCGAAAGCGGCAAGCGTGACGAGGCCGGCGGCGCCGAGCGCGAGGACCGTGGGGTCGCCGAGCCCCCGCTCCCCCGATTCGGCGAGCGCGTACATGAGGGTGCCGAGCCCGACGGAGGCGAGGATGACGCCGGGGACGTCGAGGCGGCCGGGGTTATCCTGCTTCTCCTCCCTGAGGAACATGCCGGCAAAGGCGAAGCCGAGGATGCCGACCGGGACGTTGATGAGGAAGATCCAGCGCCAGTCGTAGTACTCGACGAGGAAGCCGCCGATGACGGGGCCGCTGGCCGGGGCGACGACCATGGGGATCATGAGGATGGAGGAGGCGCGGGCGCGCTCGTGCGGCGGGAAGGCGCGGAAGAGCATCGCGGTGCCGACGGGGGTGAGCATGCCGCCGCCGACTCCCTGGAGGACGCGGAAGAAGATGAGGGACTCGATGCTCCAGGCGAGGCCGCAGGCAAGGGAGGCGGATGTGAAGAGGAACAGCGCCAGCATGAAGATCTTCTTCGTGCCGAAGCGGTCTCCAAGCCAGCCAGAGACGGGGATGACTACAGCGAGGCTCAGGAGGTAGCCGGTGACGACCCACTGGACCTCGGTCGTGGTGGCGTCGAACTCGTTCGCGAGGTCGGGGATCGCGACGTTGACGATCGTCATGTCCAGGAGCTCCATGAAGAGCCCGAAAACGAAGACGACGCCGACGGTCCACTTGTACTCGAGGCGCCCGAACATGCTGCGTCTGTCCTAGAGCTTGCTCACCTGCGGGATCACGTCGCGGCCGACGATCTCGATGGGCTTGAGGGTATCGACGCCGGGCATCCCCCCGAGCGCCGTCTGGACGCCCATTTCGGCCAGGGGGCCAAGTTGCTGGACGAGGGCGTCCGCCAGTTCACCGTTGGTTCCGACGTTGAGGATCGTGTACACAGTCTTCTCGATGTCGTCGTAGTTGCGCCCCTCGCGCTCGCAGTGCTCCTTCAGGACATCCAGCTTCTGGCGGACGAACTCCGGGCCGGCCATCGAGAAAATGTTGCAGGCGTCGGCGTACTTCGCGACGAAGCGGAGCGTCTTCTTCTCGCCGGTGCCGCCGACCATGATGCGCGGATGTGGCCTGGAAAGGGGCTGGGGGACGCAGAGCGTCTCCGCCAACTGGTAGTGCTTGCCCTCGTAGGGACCGTTGTTCTCCGGATCCCACATCTGGTGGGCGATCTGCAGGGCCTCCTCGAGGCGCTCGAAGCGCTCTTTCATCGGCGGAAAGGGGACACCCAGGCCCAGGTGCTCGCGCTCGAACCAGGCGGCGCCGATGCCCAGCCAGGCGCGGCCACCGGACAGGACGTCGACGGTGGTCGCGGCCTTGATCAGGACGCCGGGGTGGCGGTAGGTGACGCCGGTGATGAGGACGCCGAGGCCGACGCGCGAAGTCTCGCCGGCGATGAAGCCGAGGGTGGTATAGGCCTCCAGCATGTCGTGCTCGACGGGGCCGACGCCGGGGATCTGGAAGTAGTGGTCCATCACCCAGATGGAGTCAAAACCGGCACTTTCGGCGGTGCGGGCGATGTCCTTGAGCGTGGGCCCGATGGACTCGGGGCCGCTGGGCCACGTGAAACTTGGTACCTGCAGTCCGATCTTCAATTTGAGCCTCCTGTCTGATTGTGCGGGGCGATGCCGAGGGCGATAGCCTCGGCGGCGGCGCGGGCTGAGTTGATGCAATTCTCACGTGGTTCGCCGAAGGCGATGCGGGCCATGAACCCGGTGGCGAAGCCGAGGCCGCTGACCGCCGAGGCGATCGCGTCGATGTCTACATCGGGACGGATACGACCGGCGTCCTGGTGGACGCGCAGGCGGGCTGCTATGGCGCCGACGATGCGGCTCTGGACGCGCTCGCGGACGGCTTCGCCGAACTCCGGGTCAATGGCTGCCTGGGAGACGGAGACGCGCATGAAGTCGCGCTTCTCCCACTTGGAGTCGATGTCGTGGAGGAGGATCTGCTCGATCTCCTCCTGGACGGAATCGCGGAGCGGCAGCTCCGAGGCGAAGTCGGTGCCAGTGGCGAGGGTCTTGTGATCCATAATCGCGAGGAGGAGGCCGCGCTTGCCGGCGAAGTAGCGGTGGATCAGTCCCTCAGCGCAGCCGGCGCGCTCTGCGATCTCGCGGGTGGTAGCCGCGTCGAATCCGCGTTCGGCGAACACCGCGTTGGCGGCCTCGATGAGGGCAATCTGGCGCTGCTCTTTATCGCGCGGAGCGAAGGGGGCGGGGGTGTAAGTGCGCATGCACGCACAACTCTAGCACGGTCCTGTGAGGGGCAAGTGTGACGTGGGTCACATTCCCCGCCTGTTTGACGGCCCACACACTGTCCGATACGCTGATTGGGCACCGAAACAAGGAGATTTCCCCATGGCCCAGGACACGAAGACCCAACTGAACGTTGCCCACCGCGAGACACTGGGCAAAAAAGTGAAGGCGCTGCGGCGCTCTGGCTTCGTGCCCGCCAACATCTACGGTAACAAGCTCGACTCTGTGGCCGTTCAGGTCCCAACGGACGAACTGCGTCTCCTGATGAAGGGTCACGGTCGCACGGAGATCATCTACGTCCAGCTCGACGGCGCCGAACGCCCGACTTTCATCAAGAACGTCCAGCGCAATCCCGTCACTGACGAAGTACTTCACATTGACTTTCACCAGATCGACCTTTCCGCCAAGATCACGATCGAGGTCCCGATCCACTTCGTCGGGCTCTCGCCTGCCGTGGACACCTACGGCGCCATCCTTACGCACGACCTGAACGCGGTTTTGGTAGAGGCCCTGCCGACGAACATCCCGTCCTCCATCGAAGCCGATGTCACCGGCCTGACGGAGATCGGCCACTCACTCCACGTGTCGGACCTGGTGGCACCCGAGGACTCCGAGATCGTCCACGACCCGGAGATCGTCGTCGCCAGGGTTGACCTGCCTGCGGCCGAGCGCTCCGAACTGGAGGAGGGCGAGGAAGGCGTCGAGGGCGAGGAGGGCGCTGCCGAGGGCGAAGAGGGCGAGGGCGCAGCGGCTCCCGCCGCCGAGGAAGGCGAAGCCGAGAGCGAGTAGCTTCCGGCTAACCCAATACGGTCCCAATCAAACCGGGACTGCCTCGCAGAAATTCCTTCGACGATAGGCGATTACGCCCCGCCCGCTGCACCTCGTGGATAGCGAGCACCCCGTCTCCGGTCTGAACCGCGAAGGCCGCATCCTGGGCTTCCAGTGGTGCATCTTCTGGTATACCCAGGATCGTCCCCACGGCCTCACTGGGTGGCACCGCTTCAATCGGCCAGGCCGACCAGATCCTCAGACTCTCACCGTCGAATGGCGTGAACGCTCCCGGCCACGGATCGTAGGCCCGGACCTGGCGCCAGATTTCGGTCGCCGGGCGTGTCCAGTCGATTGCGCCATCTCCTTTAGTAAGCGGGTGGCAAACCGTGGCGACTTCCTCGTTCTGGGGTCGTGGTGTGATCTCCCCGTTGAGCCATCGCGGGAGTGTGTGGGCCAATAGGGATGCGCCAACTTCAGCCAGTGATGCCGTGAGGGTTGCAGTAGTTTCGGAGTCGGACAACCGCGTCGTCTGCTGCGCCAGGATTGGCCCGGAATCCATGCCCTGGTCCATGAGCATGATCGAGACTCCGGTCTCGTTGTCGCCCGCCAGGATAGCCGCCGGTATCGGCGTGGCACCGCGCCATCGGGGCAGCAGCGAAGGATGAACGTTGAGCACGCCCTTTGGTGGTATCTCCAGGACCTCTCGCCGGAGTATCTGGCCGTACGCGACCGCCACCATCACTTCTGGCGCGAGCTTTCGGAGTTGCTCCACGGCCTCGGGATCACGAAGGCTCGCGGGTTGTAGGACCGTCAGACCGTGTTCGGTCGCGGCGGCCTTCACCGACGACGGCGTGAGCGTGCGCCCGCGTCCAGCCGGGCGGTCAGGCTGGGTTACCACTGCGGCGATGTCGGGCCCGGTGTCGACGAGAGCCTTCAGCGAAGGAACGGCGAATTCTGGCGTCCCTATGAACACGATGGACATCACGGCGAGTATGACCCAGCGGCGCCTGACGGCAAAGTCGCACAGGCAGAGGCAACCGGCGCGCCACAACGAGCGTTTACGTAGTTGTCATGTCATTCGTGAAGTTCTGCGCCCTCTGCATCGCCACGACCGCAGGCGCCCTTCTAGTCGCGACCGCGTGCGGAGGCGATGAAGAGAGCCCGGAGGTGTCCAACCCCGTCGAGGTTATCGTGGTCACCCCGAGCGGCTCGGCGACGCCACGTGTGCGCCGGACGGCGACACCCAGCCCTACGCCGTCGGTAACACCGTTGGTGGTTTGCTCGACCAACCCTAACCCTGCACCTCCCAGTCAACTCCAGGTGGAGGAGCCGAAGGCGAACGCGCAAGTGACCGTCCCCGTGCACGTGCGAGGGTGGGGATCGACGATCGGGCAGGACGAAAAGGGTCTCTCAGTCTCCGTCGTGGACCAGAAGCAGACCGTGCTGCAGGTGAACAACTTACCCCCGCTCTCCCGCGAATACAGGGTTGCCCCCCCGGGGCTCGAGGTTAACGATTTCACCCGGCCCTTCGCGGCCGACATCGTGATCAATGGGGTGACGGCGCCGACGCCGTATTGCCTCTGGGTCTACCTGGGGACGACCGACACCGGACGGGCGACAAACGTCGTCCAGATCCCGGTGATAGTTATGCCTCGCTAGGTAATCAGGACCGAAACGAATCCGCCAACGAGAAGGGCACCGATGAGAATGACAGCGGCGCCGAGGAAGTCGCGATCACGGCCCATCTCGAACCAGGCAAGACCACACCCGGCGATAACTGCTATGAGTATCGCCAGGAGTTCAACGCCCGTCACAGGACTTCAACCCCCGATTTTGGCAGCAGGTGTGTACCGCCACTCTTCGATATTGCGAAACCGGGAGGACGGCCAGAACAATAGCCCCGGATCCACGCTCGCGAACTCCTTACCCACATAGTAGGTGTAGAGGTGCGAGTAGAGGGGAACGCTCGCGGCATCTTCAACGAACAACGACTGGAAGGATGCGTAGAGTGCCCCGCGCTCTTCTCCCGTAAACGATTGCCTCGCCTTCTCCATCTGTTCGTCGGCGGAATCGTTGGCGTACCCGGCTATATTTCGGCCACTGTCCCGGGCCTGGGAACTATGCCACGCGGGGTACGGGTCGGGGTCTGGGCCGGTATCCCACCCGAAAATGGCGGCCTGGTAATTGCGGGGCGTGAGAAACTCGCGGACAAGATCGCTGGACGTCTCCTGGGACACTGTTGTCGCGACGCCGATGTCTTTCAACTGGTCCGCGACCATTTCCGCCACGGCGCCCCGGAGAGGGTCTTCGTCGGTCAGCAATGTGATACGCAATTCAGCGGAGCCCTTGGTTCGTGTTCCACCGTCCGATTGCACCCAGCCGGCCTCGTCGAGTACGGTGCGGGCCTCGCCGATGTCGTGGCCCGGCACGGACAGCGCTTCGTCGAACGCCCAACCGCCCGGTACTACCGGTGTATCCACGGGCACGCCGCGTCCGCCGAGCAGACTGGAGATGATGGAGTCCTTGTCGATCGCGAGGGCAACGGCTCGCCGGACAGCTGGTTCGTTAAGTGGCGGTGTCGTGTTGTTCAGGAAGAGGCTGGTGTAGGCGCTGCGGCTGGAAACGTACCCGTCGATTGAATCGATCGACTCCAGGGCCTGGAAATCGTCCGGGTCGATTGAAAGGTCGACCATCAGCCCCTGGACCTCTCCGCCAACGAGTTCGGCGGCGGCCGCGCCGATATCGGGGAAGAACCTCAACTCCACTTCATCGAGGCCTGGCCGTCCGAAGTAATAATGGTCGTTGGCCCGAAGCGTCGCACTGGTCTCGTTAAGGCGCGTAAGTTGATACGGACCAGTGCCGACGGGTGAACGGTTGAAATCGTCGTCCGCGAGCGCCTGGGGGGTGACGCCTTCGAGAAGGTACTGTGGAAGAATGCCGACCGAGGCATACGTGAGGAAGGGCGAATAAGGTTCCGGCAGGACGCAAGACACGGTCAGTGAGTCCGGCGCGGCACACTTTACCGACGCCCACAGCGATGACTGCTCCGGATCACTCTCGAGTTCAGGTGACGCCAGTAGCGCGTACGTGAACAGAACATCGGACGCCGAAAACTCCGCGCCCGTGTGCCATGTCACTCCCTTCCTGAGGTGGAACGTAACCGTCTTGCCGTCCTCAGCCACATCCCACCGTTCGGCGAGGTCAGGCTGCGGACTACCGGCGCCGTCGAGGCGTATGAGCCCGGAAAAGACGAGGGAAGAGACATCTCGGTCAGCGTCGCTGAGGTGGACGAAGAGGGGGTTGATCCGGGCAGGGACCCCGACGACGGCCTCGGTGTATTTGATCCTGCCGGTCGAGTGCTCATCGCCGAGCGGATCGGTGATTACCCAGAAGGCGAGGACAAAGAGCACAACGCCGGCGCCAAGGACACCCAGGAGAGGCCAACCCGCGCGGTGCCTTGTGGGAGGCGACGACGAACTATCGATACTCATAAAAGAGGAGCGGGCGGTGCGGGAGTTAGTTCACGTAAACCGCAAGTGCACAAACGCCGATCCAGACAACACTGAGTACGATCGTGAGCTGGAATAACGTTTTCTCAAGGCCTCTGCGGGTGCGCACAAACGAACCGCTCTGGAGTCCGCCTACACCCTCGCCCTTCACCTGTAGAAGGATCACGGCGATCAGGGCGATCGATACAAGGATTGCAGCTAGCGAAAGCGCGTCTTCAACGTCCATGGAAAATCTCTCTTAGTTATCGGCAGTAACCAGGTCAACCTCGAGGAGCACCTCCTCGGGTTCCGCTGGTACCTGGCCGCGGTCGAGGTAAATCTGCATCACGGCCTGTGCGAGCTTGGCCGAGTCGTGATGGTAGCGGTTCTCATCACTGATTACGTCGGCCAGCACCAATCGTATTCCATTATTCACGTTTGCGTCCAGACGAACGGGCTCCGACTGGGGCGCTTTGGGGATGCTGTGCGGCATGTTGCTGTTGGCAATGACATAGTCGATAACCGAGCGCCCGACATGCTCCTCGATTGCCTTCACGTGGGCCGCCACATCAAAGCCGTCCGTCTCGCCATGTTGCGTGGCGACGTTACAGACGTAGACCTTGGGCGCGGACGAGGCGAGGATGCTGCGGCGGACGCCCTCGACCAGAAGGTTCGGCATGACGCTGGTGTAGAGGCTTCCGGGCCCGAGAACGATGAGGTCTGCTTCGAGGATCGCGCGCACCGCTTCCGGGTGGGCGGGTGGATTCTCGGGCAGGAGGTAGACCTCCTGTATGCGGGAATCGTGGCCTTCGCCGTGCTCCCCTCCGATCAGGGATTCCCCCTGGATCGTCTGCATGTCCTCAGTGCGAGCGCAGAGTGTGACATTCGCCAGAGTTGAGGGAATGATCTGCCCCCGCACGGCGAGCACCCGGCTCGTTTGGCGGATGGCGTCCTCGAAGTTTCCAACGACGCCTGACATTGCGACGATGAAGAGGTTCCCGAAAGAATGCCCGGCGAGTCCGGAACCGTCTGAGAAGCGGTACTGGAACAGTTTCGTGACCAAGGGCTCGGCGTCGGCGAGGGCGGCGATGCAGTTGCGGACGTCTCCCGGAGGCAGGACGCCGAGTTCACGCCGGAGGACCCCGGAGGAACCGCCGTCGTCGGCCACCGTGACGATGGCGGTCAGGTTGCCCGTGTACTCCTTGAGGCCACGAAGGAGACTTGATAGGCCCGTGCCGCCGCCGATGGCGACGATCTTTGGGCCTTTGCGGAGGAAACGCTGGGTGTAGATGGTGTTGACGATACTCTCGGTACGGCTGCGGTTGGGCACGAGGACATTGAGCAGCGACTCGTTGAGTTTGTAGATGGAGAAGAGGATGAGGCCCATGGCGGAGAGCATGTAGGCGGCGCCACGGACATAGCGGGGGATGAACTGGAGCGTCAGGTAGTAGAAGAAGTCAGGGAGGGTGAAACCAGTGAGATAGGCCTCGCGCACGATGTAGCTGAGGCCGAAGGTGAGCATCGCAACGCCGATAATGGTGAGGGCAAGCCAGCGCTTGATGTGCATGCCCGGGTAGAACCACTTAAGGAAGTCGAACGCGAATATTCGTTTCATCTGCAGGTAGTAACGCGCCGCAACGGCATTTGACTACGCCCCATCCGTTAGTTTTTCCCGGAGCATTTTTTCGGCGACATCCGGTCTCGCCCGGCCGCGCGTCTCCTTCATCACCTGCCCGACCAGGAACTTGATCGCTTCCTCCTTGCCGCTGCGATAGTCCTGGACGGCCTTTTCGTTCGTAGCGATGACGGCGGCCGCAGCGGATGACACCTCGTCCGTGGACTCAATCTGTCCTAGCCCCTGCTGCTCGACGATCGACTTCGGCGACGACCCGGTCGTGAACATCTGCTCGAACACGTCCTTGGCGGTCTTTCCGGAAATGGCGCCGGACCCCTGCAGTGCGACCAACTCGGCGAGGGCCGCGGCGGTGACTCGAGAGTCCCCGATGTCGGCGCCGGCGGTGGCGTTGAGCAGTCGGGCGAAGTCGCCGTTGATCCAGTTGGCGATCGTCTTCGCGCGCTCCGGTCCAGCGATTGCCACCGTCTCCTCGAAGAAGTCTCCACGGGCGCGGGACTCCGCCAGGACGCGCGCGTCATAGTCGGAGAGCCCGTAGCTCGATTCGAACCGATGGCGCTTGGCATCCGGCAGTTCCGGCATGCTCTCACGGATGCGCTGCACCCACTCCTCGGAGATCGCGAGCGGGGGAAGGTCAGGTTCAGGGAAGTAGCGGTAGTCCTCGGCGAACTCCTTGGTGCGCTGGGGGACGGCCTGATTGGTGTCCTCGCGCCAGCCTCGCGTCTCCTGGACAACGCGGCCGCCGGAGTTCAGCACCTCGGCCTGGCGCTTCTCCTCGAAGTGGATTGCATCGTAAGCGTGCTTGAAGCTGTTGATGTTCTTCAGCTCCACCTTCTGGCCGAACTCGCTCACGCCCTCGGGCCGGATGCTGACGTTCGGCTCGCAGCGCATCTGCCCGGCCTCCATGTTGGCTTCGCTGGCGCCAATGTAGCGCAGGACCTGCCGTAGCTTCTGCAGGTAGGCCCGTGCTTCCTCCGCCGAGCGGATGTCCGGCTCGGAGACTATTTCCATCAGGGGAACTCCGGCGCGGTTGACGTCGACGAGTGAGAAGTGTTCACCGGTGACGGGATCGGTTTGGTGTTGCAGACGGGCCGTGTCCTCTTC
>Ga0105347_1001401_pt1 | contig 10384 bp, 16 predicted proteins | sample EasRivMeERMLT890_FD_89677 | JGI IMG/M metagenome (GOLD analysis project Ga0105347, IMG submission 89677) | Soil microbial communities from meander-bound floodplain in the East River, Colorado, USA - East River MetaG ERMLT890 | ecosystem: Environmental > Terrestrial > Soil > Floodplain | place...
AATGAAGCATTACACCAAGCCCTCACCATTCTATCTGCAGTAGTGAGCGCTTATTTCATCCATAAGCTAAAGCAGGTAAAATTCAAGATACCAATGAAGAAATTTAAATCGGTATTTAAATCCAACAATAGAAAACCAAATAATAGAAACAGATGAGAAAAATAATTTCGGCAAGGTGGAAGGTAAGCGCCTGGGACCTTGTAAAAACAGTAGGAATGTTCTTTATAGCCACTTTCGGAGATTTGCTGTGGCAATGGTGCGATGCTTGGTTAATGGACAATACAGTGGTAATGAATTTAAAACTTACGCTGCGCACTTCCATTATTACCACGGTGGGGTATTTTCTGAAACAATGGACCAGTGGTGGTAAAACTGCAGGAGAGATAAGACCATTGGTGCTTATAGGTATGCTATTTACCATTGGTGGATGCTATGCCATTAAGCCGGTCCCTAAGAATGACACCATCCGGATTCCGGAAGGATCTAAAATGGCCGGCATTAATTTACTTAACAATGATATTAAAGGCACTCTGGGTACTATGGTGGTAACTTCCATTCAATATAAAACGGCATCATATCCCTTTACCGTCGACAAAACCATAAATATTACGGGATATGGAACTGTAACTATAACATCAGCAGGCATTTTAAAGGCGTCGATATTACCCGGAGTGGTAAAACAGTTTCCGGAGATACGGTATATGCTGAATGATGGTGCCATCGGCAATGGCAAAAGTGCAGATATAGTGATAATAGGTACCAAAATCCCACTGAATGCCGGCATATTCCATGAAGGTAGTTATTACCGGTATATATCTCATCCCTGTGTAAAGGTGAATAACACCTATAGAAGCATGATTATTACCGGCCATATGTTCTATTGCGGAGCATTGGATATGGATACCAGCTTCGGATACTATTACAGTGGTGCGGAGTATTGGATAGGCGATCCCAGATACACCACTTACCAGGCGATAAAGGAAACAGGAAAATTTAGGTTAACGATAAACCGATCCGATTGGTTGTATCTGTACCAGAACGCCTGTATATTATGATATGGGGTATTGTAAATATTAACCAGCAAATAGCGCAGGCAGCAATAGATGAATTGTATTGCCTGGATGAAATAACCGCGGCCGATCGTCTGGAATTCTTTAACAGGCATGGGGTGCATTTCTCCACCAAAGAGGAGATAAAGGCGGTGGCCTCTCAATTCCAACTGGCAGTCCATTACCATCGAACCAAGAATAAAAACAAGTTGAATGATATAAAATTAATTGAGGCGATATGCGATTGTTTTAATGAATCTGTAAAGCCCCATTCTAAAACTGATTCTGCAAAGGCCTGTTACCGCGATTTTATTATATGAACAAAAACTATATTATATTAGGGCAGTTTGTGGCAATTTTATTGCTGATTATTGCATTTCGCGAATGTCGGCCGGTACCATCGATTCCGCAGGGGGTACTGCGGGTGGATAGCTTTTACAGGGATACCGGTACTCATACATTGGTGGTAAAAAAGCAACCGGTCCCTTATAAGGTAGATGTACCAAAATATATAAAGGATTCCGGATGGATGGCCAACCAGGCGAGTAGGGATAGTTTATGTTATTCCATTATGGAGGATTACCTTACCAGAAAATACTACCGAGATTCACTGAACGATTCGAATATCAATATTGTCTTAAATTATAGCATATATGAGAATAAACCGGCAGATATGCAAATGAAGTATCGCTGGAAAAAACCGCTGGTACAAATTACCACGATAACCCAGGCTCCTGCAGATCCTAAAATCAAGAATTCATTTTGGATTAGTAATCAGCTCACAGTTTGGCAAAAGTTGTATATTGGCACTGAGTTGGGTTACATGGTCCGCAACCGGTCCATGTATGCCATTGGCGCCAATTTACCGATATCAGGAACCGATAAGCAGGTATACTTCCGGTATGGATATCGGATAGGAAAATAGCCCCATATTCCGCCCCATATTTTTTTTGGGTAGGTTTCCTATAATGGTGGCAATGGATGGAGGTTTACATTTTAACCCGCTTCCGACCTCAGTAAATGACATTGAAAAGACTTCTAACCCTTGCAATTGCAAGGGTTTTTTATTTATATAGCAGTTGGTTATGGCGTCTTAACTTTACATTGTAAATACAAAAATATAAAGTAATTTAGCCCCATATTTAGCCCCACTAAAGAAATATGGCCACTTTTAAGATTGAATTGAGAGATATTACCAAGGCGGAAACCTCTATAAGATATGTGATCCATTATGATGGTTTGCGATTTAGGTACCAGCTCGGATTCAATGTGCCGGTAAAGATGTGGGATGATAAGGACTGGATTATAAAGCCTAAAAAAACAGCTGATAAAAAAAAGTATGAGGTATTGAATAGTAATATTACCATGCGGATTGCCGTATGTAAGGCCATTTTTCAAACGGAGTATAATAAGGCTACTGCAGATGGTAAAATCCTTGCTACGGAAACTTTAAAACAATTAATAGATGCTGCCCTGAACCAAAAACGAAAGAGTAATCTGGCGAATAGCGATCTATACAATTTTGTTAATGGATTTATTAAGCAGGCCAAGCTCGGCGAGAAAAGCGATATTAAGCGCAACCGGACCAGTAATATTTATGATCAAACTTTGCGGCGATTGCAAGATTTTGAAAAGGAGGAGCGCTATCTGATCCGGTTTTCATCCATTGATATGAATTTTTATAATAAGTTTCTGGCTTATTGTGCTAGCAAAGGTTTGAAATATAATACCATTGGCCGCGATATTAAATGTATTAAGGCCTGGATGAATGCTGCCCTGCGAGATGGCATTACCAAAGAGGTGGGACATAAGCACCGGGATTTTAAGGAACTGGCTACCGATGTGGATACTGTTTACCTCACTGAATCGGAAATAACAGCCGTACAATCCGTACGACTTAATAGCAGGCAAAAGGAGGCATGCAGGTTCTGGTGGTTGGCTGGATATTATACCGGCCTTCGGATATCAGATTGGGGTAAGATAACCCTTAAAGCCATTAAAAGCGGTATGCTGGATGTGGTACCGCAGAAAACGCAGGAGCGGGTAGCAATTGCCATTCATCCGGATTTTAAAAAGCTGGTTGCTGCCTATAATGAATTACCATCCATCCCTGCCGAACCGGTTCTTAACAGGGAAATAAAATTGATATGCGAGGCGGCCGGCATTAAAGAGGAAATTACCATTAAGGAACATTTTGTGAATAAAATAAAAACCAAAACGGTCCTTAAATATCAAATGGTAACCTCGCATACAGCCCGTAGGAGTTTTGCCACCAATTTATATCTGGCGGGTTTTCCGGCAATTGGAATTATGAAAATTACGGGGCATAGGACCGAAAAGGCCTTTATGAAATACATACGGATTACTCCGCGCGATACTGCAAACCAGCTGGCTGCCTTTTGGGCGAATAAACCTAATGCTGGTCCAATTGGTACAGATTTACCAGCAGCTCTGTAACCTGAGTATTGAATAATACCAAATCGGCGGTAAAGGATCTGATTAATTCATCTCCCTTTTCTAAATTAAATAATTCATTGAGCAGGAAATTGTTCATGCGGACACAATGCTCCACATCATTAAATAGAAAAAAACTGTGGATGAGGCTGAGTTGCTTGTTTTCGTTGTTTGGTTCTAAGATTTGGCTAGATTGTTCTATCATATAACATATTTATTAATTTAATTATAACTTTTAATTTAATTAAATATTGTTAAATATGTTAAAATAATTTTACTAACCAGCTAATACTCCGCCTCTAACCAAGTATATTTTTTCAATTTTATCGTGCGAAAGCTCAAAATCATCGAAATTGGGATTATTGGCTTTAAAGAGCCATGCATCCTTACCGGTCCCACGCCTTATAAAACGTATAATGGGCTCGCGTGTAGGATTTACAAATACAATAAGGTACTTTTCGCCGAATATTACTGATCCTTTACTACCATCATATAGAGCTGCATAATCGCCAAGGTTAAGGATACCTTTCATCGATTCATCTTTCATTTTAACATAGCCAATGGCATCGCTGAATAGTGTGATAGCGAAGTAATCAATTACGCGGCATTTCTTTATATCATACCCTCTACCCTTCTCCCGCGGTCCATAGATATCGAATACGGGCAAGGATTTTGATTTGGTAACATATTCCATACCCGGTTCTGCAACCATATTACCGCTATAATCAAAATCCGGATACATCGTTTTTATTTTTTCCAGATTCTTTATGGAAGGGACATTAGCTCCAGTGACCCATTTATTGTACTGGGAGGAATCAACACCAATCTTATCGGCAAACTTACGGCCTGTAAGCTTCTTGCTTTTCTGAAAAGAAAGTAATATGTCTTTAATGTCCATTATTGTTTTTTAAATTGTGGATAACTCTGTCCACAATTATTTTTTTATGTGGATGAATGTATCCACATTTGTAGAGTAGTTTCTAATTAACTACTTCAAAAGTATATAATTTATGAGAGGTAAAAAAATAATTATACCAACGGAAACGCTAAACAAATGGAAACTAAAGCGTTATTATGGAGATATAACTGACATCCTTAAAAAGTACCCTGATGATAAATGTATCACCAGAACGGCGGTAAGCAATGCCCACAACGGCGGAAACACAAAGCCTGAAGTAATTGAAAAAATGACTGAATTTTATGAAACACTATAATTATCTGGGTCATATAATAACCCGAGCTAATGGTTGGTACAGCGCCACCATTAATGGCAAATACTGTCAAAGTAACAGGATGGATGCGGTAATGGTATTTATTGAACTGGAACTATAATGGAATACATAACCCGCGCATACTTTGATGCTGAAATGAAAGTGCTGAAGGACCTTATAATGGCCCAGCAGCAGCATCCGGATTTTGTTACCATAGTGGAGGCTGCCCGCTTGCTTAATGTAAGTAGAACTTTCATTTACACGCTTATTGAAGAGGGTAAGCTGGTGGCCACTCAGATATCGCCCCGCAAAAAGCAGATTACCTATAAGAGTGTAATGGATGAATGGAAACGGCGAGAAGGACAGTATGTACCACAAAGAGAACCTAATAAAATTAAATAATTTATAAATAAATATCATGGCAAAGAAAAATGAAATTATTCCTGAAGGCCTGCATGGCGAGGAATTAAAAGATTGGCTGGATGCAAATGCCACCACCACCCGCGAGGATGAATTTACCAGATTTCTAACTCCGGAAGAATTGATTGAGAAAAATGCCGAGTATGTTAAAACCGGTATGCAGCACGATGTAATCAATGATGAATTCGTGGATGTTAAAAAAGGCTATTCCAGCCGCCTTAAAACCTGTAAAAGCGAAATAAAAAATCTGAGTAAGATAATTCGCCGCAAAGCTGTTCAGGAATTTGGGGAGATATATGTTTTCCGCGATGAGGAACAAGGTCGTATTATAGAATACACCGCCCAGGGGCAACTTATTGTAGATCGTAGAATGACACCGGAGGATAGGCAGAACATTATAAAATTTCCTGCTCCCAAAGAAAAGAAAGCCCAGTAATTAACAATCATTTTTAATTTATAAATATCATGGAAAAAATAACCATCCAAATGCCTGATGGATACACAGGCAAAGAACCAATTATGGTACACGAACTTACCGGCAATCTTGCGGATCCTATAAACATGAAATCATTATCCATAACTGGCAATATTGATGCTGTTTCTGATTGGATAGCAACCCGTAAGAAAAATTTTAAACCTGAGGATGCCCATATTACAATTGATGCTGATACCAAAACTATTATATTGGTAATAGATGAGCACCATCCTATCAATACCATCATTACCGGTAAGTTTACCGATAATCCGGAGTTGGTAAAGTTTGGTATTAATACCACTAAGCGATATGCACCTTCGGAGTTGGCATCGGTCCTTAAACTGAATCGTATATTCTTTCCAAGCCGTGAGCAGCATACAGCGCTATTAAAAAATCTTAAAAACCATGAGGCAAAGATTACCACCCAATTGAAAGAAACAGATGATGATAGGGGTAATACCGAAAACAGCATTAACACTCAACTGGCAAGCAATGTGGATGAAAAATTCACTTTACAAATGCCTCTGTTTAAAGGGAGCGCCGAAAAGGTAAAATTCGAAGTGAATGTGGGTATTGAATTGCGCGACAAAGGTATAAGCCTCTGGCTAGATTCGGTAGAGCTCAAGGAACTTACTACCGAGAAAATGGATACCATTATGAATGCCAAGGTTAAGGAATATAGGGATGGGGGATTCACAGTAATCATTAAATAAGCCATGCCTAAAGTAAAAATAGACTCAGAAAATGCCATCATCGCTTTTAACAATGCGGATGATAAAGGCAAGCAATTAATAAAGGACCTGGTAGGCGATCAGGTGGATTTTACTCCTAAGAATATAATGGATAAGGTAAAGACGCTGAAGGATGCCTATGAGGTATTAGGAATAAAGGCAACCGATTCATTTGATATCAATATCGATGGATTAACCCCTAATGATATTGTATCAATGAAGGCTTATGCAAAACTGATCATCATTATCCGTGCTCTAAATGATGGATGGGTACCGGATTGGTCGGATAGGAACACGCTTAAATATTATTGCTGGTTTGAATATAAATCGGGCTTCGGCCTGTCGTGCCACGATTACGGTTCTACGCGCACGTATGCGCATATCGGCTCTCGCCTTTGCTTAAAATCGAGGGAGCTTGCCATATATGCAGGAAAGCAGTTTGAGGACATTTACAGGGAATTTTTTACACTTTAATTTATAATAAAAAAATGAAATATTCAGAAATCAAATCATTCGAAGATGCATGCAAGGCACTCAATATAGATGCCACTGCTCTTCCGGAAGTTTCGGCATTGCCGGAGAAACATCAAAAGGCACTTATTGCCCATTACAAACTTGTAACCATCGCCCAGGCTGCCAACGATGGATGGGAACCTGATTGGACAAATTGGAATGAAGGCAAATACTATCCTTGGTTCAAAATTGTTAAGCAGGAGGATAATACGGGCTTCGGCCTGTCGTACGACGATTACGATTTTGCGCGCACGTATACGCATATCGGCTCTCGCCTTGTTTTTAAGAGCAGAGAAATGGCTGAATACATCGGCAACACATTCAAAGAGTTATACGAGGCCTATTTTTTAATTTAAAATACCATGACTGAAAGAAAAGATCAATTCGAAGCAGCCTGCGGAATTCTGGGAATATCCACAGCGTTACCCGTGGTAGATAATCTGCCGGAAGAGGACAGAATACCCACCATAGCCCATTACAAGCTAATGAAGGTAATACAAGCCCGCAATAAACAGGATAACTGGAAATTAGATTGGGGTAATACCAACCAACGCAAATACTACCCCTGGTTATGGGTGGAGCAGAAAGCGGATAATACGGGCTTCGGCCTGTCGTTCCTCGATTACGGTTATACGTACTCGCATTCGTATTCTCGGCTCTCGCCTTTGTGTGGGGAGTGCTGAGGCAGCGAAGGAGGTATTTGAGGCCAATCAGGACCTGTACGAAGAATACTTTCTAAAATAACCACCTTGGGTGGTGTGCTGTTAGAGTTGGTGTTTTTGTTCGTGTTACAGGCTTCAGCCTGTCGTACAACGATAACGATTATACGAACACGAATACGAATATCGGCTCTCGCAATTGCAAACGATACTTACGGCACAGACCCTGGCAACAGTTCCAAAAAATAACAATTTTAAAAGGGCGCTGGTACCTATACCGGGAAAGCGACCTTAAAAAGCAAAGGATGAAAAGAATAAAAAATTTATATCAGCAAATAGCCAGTATTGAGAATCTGGAGTTGGCCGATCAAAAGGCCCGCAAAGGTAAAGCCCAACAATATGGGGTTAGGGAACACGATAAGCACCGCCGGTCCAACATACAGTTATTGCACCAAATGCTTGTTTCCAAATCCTATACCACATCGGCCTATACCACTTTTAAGATATACGAGCCAAAGGAAAGGGAGATATTCCGTCTCCCTTACTTTCCGGATAGGATTACCCACCATGCGGTAATGAATATACTGGAGCCCATATTCGTAAGCACATTTACTGCCGATACCTACAGCTGCATAAAAGGCAGAGGAATACACGGAGCCATGCGAGCGGTTAAATTAGCCCTGAAGGATGTACCTGGTACCCAATACTGCCTTAAACTGGATATCAGGAAATTTTACCCAAACATTGATCATGCAGTGCTTAAACAACTATTGCGCCGCAAAATAAAGGATGCTGATCTACTATGGCTGCTGGATAATATTATTGATAGTGCTGATGGATTGCCAATTGGCAATTACCTGAGCCAATACTTCGCTAATTTCTACCTTACCTATTTCGATCATTGGATTAAAGAGCAAAAGGCGGTTAAATACTATTTCCGATATGCAGATGATCTGGTATTCCTTTCGGACAGTAAACCATACCTCCATCAGCTGCTGGCAGATATACGCCATTATCTGGATACTGAATTGAAACTGGAGATAAAAAGCAATTACCAGGTTTTTCCGGTGGCAGCTCGCAGTATCGATTTTGTGGGGTACCGCTTTTACCACACCCATATCCTTTTGCGCAAAACTATTAAACAGAATTATGCCCGCATGATGGCAAAAAATCCCAACCCGCAATCGGCAGCATCATACAATGGATGGCTGGCACATGCAGATTGCAAACATTTACATAAAAAAGTAAGGGCTGAAAATTTTCAGCCCCAACCATAAAAGAAAAGAATATGGCAACAGCATTTAAAGACTTAGGAATTGAGAAAGACACTGAAAAATTTACAGGCAACAAAATAGATATCGATAAACTATTCGGAGTGGAGATTGAAGTATTGAAATACCGGATAACAGATTCTAAATATTACAAAAAGGAAGGCACCAATAAGCGGCTCGATATGCAGATAAAACACGAAGATAAACTAAAGGTAACCTGGACCTCATCCGGATCGCTTATGCGCACCCTGCAGAAAATAGATCCAACCCAGTTCCCCATTAAAACTACAATTATTAAAGACGAAGATAGGAGCTTTCAATTTACATAAACCATGAAACAACACGAAACAAAATTTATAGTTATCGATCTGTTCTGCGGATTTGGTGGCACTACCACCGGATTTATGCAAACCAACGGAAAGGCAAAAGTGATAGCTTGTATTAACCACGACCCCAAGGCTATTAAGAGCCATTGGATGAATCATCCTGAGGTGGTACACTTTGAGGAGGATATACGCATACTAAAATTGGAACCGGTATTAACCCTGTTGGATGAATGGCGCAGCAAGCTGCCGGATGCCAAAGTGATATTATGGGCCAGTCTGGAATGCACTAATTTCAGTAAAGCAAAAGGAGGCCAGCCCCGTAATGCAGATAGCAGAACATTGGCAGAACATCTGGAGCGCTACATTATAACCCTTAGGCCTGATTACATACAGATAGAAAACGTGGTGGAATTTATGGCATGGGGTCCGCTGGATGATAATGGCAAACCCATAAGCCGCCGCAATGGCGAGGATTGGTTGCGCTGGCGAGGTATGATAAACCGAATGGGGTATTACGATGAGTGGAAAGAAATGAATAGTGCTAATTATGGAGCATACACCAGCCGCAACAGGTTATTTGGCATATTTGCCAAGCATCATCTGCCAATAGCGTTCCCTATCCCTACCCATGCCAAGAAAATAGAAAAGGCAAACCTTTTTAGCAACTTATTAAAATGGAAAGCGGTAAAAGAAGTGCTGCACCTGCATATGGAGGGCGAAAGCATATTTACCCGCAAGAAACCACTCTCAGAAAAAACATTGCAACGGATATATGCCGGCCTTATAAAGTTTGTGGCTGGTGGCAAGGATGCTTTTATAGCCAAATATTACAGCGGACGACCAATGGGAAAGGTGATTAGTCTGGATGGTCCTGCCGGTACAATAAAAACTGCCGATGGGCAGGCATTGGTACAATCTAAATTCATGCTCAATTATCAGCACAGCAGCCAATGTAATGATATTAATGAGCCACACCCTACCCTCACATGTAAAGATAAATACGGATTAGTAAACGCCAATTTCATTCTAAAATACAATAGCACCAATCCTAAAACAATGAATGTTTCGCCAGGGCATACCATAGAGGAACCTGCACCGGTAATAAGCTGCCAGGGGCGATTGGGATTAATAAAGACGAAATGGCTGAATGGATACTATGGCAATGCCACCCATGCAGATATCAATGGTCCATGCCCTACCATAAGCACACACGATAGGTTTGCTAAGGTGCATGTAGATCAGTTTATCAATAATCAAATGGGTAAAAGCATCGGG
>Ga0105347_1001402_pt1 | contig 10369 bp, 12 predicted proteins | sample EasRivMeERMLT890_FD_89677 | JGI IMG/M metagenome (GOLD analysis project Ga0105347, IMG submission 89677) | Soil microbial communities from meander-bound floodplain in the East River, Colorado, USA - East River MetaG ERMLT890 | ecosystem: Environmental > Terrestrial > Soil > Floodplain | place...
GTCAAGTCGCCACAAGAGCCAGGGCAACCAGCTGCAATTGGCTTCCAAAAACGCCACGCGCAATTTCGGATGGCGCGCCAGCACGCCGCCGCCGCAAAAGCATCCGAGAGCGAGCATTTGCTCGATCGGCTGGGCGAAGACTCGGCGCAGCATGAAATTGGGCTCCAGCCGCTCGCCCACCTGATTTTTGCCGGTGCCGGTGGATTCATGAAAGCCCAGGGATAGGTTGAGCGCTTCCAAAGCGTCCCATAACGGTTCGTAGTAATCGCTTTGCCATTGGTGTTTGACCAAAGGATTGGCGCGCAGAAACACGGCACGAAAGCCGAGCTGCTCGGCGCAGCGCCGGGCTTCGCTCACCGCATCCGCCATACTATAGGGCGATATCATCCCGGCGCCGATCAAACGACCCGGATCTTTCTGACAAAAGTCGCAAAGCCAGTCGTTGTAGGCTCGCGCCATCGCGGCAGCGAAATCGGCGTCCATATCTTCCAGGACGAGCGCCCTCAGCCCGCGGGTGGGGTAAAGAACGGCGATGTCGATACCTTCGATATCCATCGCTTCGAGCTGGACCTCCGAAGACCAACCCCGCGCCGCGTCACGTCCGAAGATGTCTTGTTTCTTGTCGAAATTTTGGCCCCGGGCGGTATTGTTTTCGGGCGTGGATTTGCGCGCCCATTCGGTGCCGTCGGGATGGACCAGGCGCAGATCGCGCACATTGTGGCTGGTGACACCGCGGGGTGCCTGCGATTTGAACTTGCTATCAATATATCGTTCCCACAAATCCGGCGGCTCCATGATATGCATGTCGCTGTCTAAGATCTTGAATCCGTTTTTCGCCATGATTCACCCCTTTTGATCGAGGCTCTAATATAACGACTGTCCCGATGTCAATCCAGCCCGGTGGCGCAACCTGCCGCGAGTTTGTTCAAGCCTAAAGTTGCGCTCAGCTCAAAATGAAGGCCACAATGTCTTTGATTGCTTGAGAGGCTTAGCACTGCTATATAATCAGCAGACAAATCAATCTGGAGGTGTTTATGCCAAAGATTCGCCATTTAGCTATTCGCACGGAGGATACCGGAAAGTTAGCGTCCTTTTACATGGACGTCTTTGATATGCAGATGCTGCACCACGATAAGCAAGAAGGAGGCGTGATTTATCTTACCGACGGTTATTTCAATCTCGCCATCCTGCCGAATCATGAGCAGAACTCGCCCAACGGGCTTTATCACTTCGGCTTTGAGGTGGAAAGCGGCGAGAAAATCGTCGATAAAATGAAAAAAATCAACCATCCTAAACTGCCGAAGCAGCGCCCCACCGGTCGGCCCTATGCGGAAACTCGTGGCTCCGATCCGGATGGGAACTATTTTGACATTTCCGAACATGGATTTCTCCGGGTGGAGCCGGTGGGCGAGAAAAAGCCGAGTTGAAACTACCACCGCCATACCCCAGCGCGGCGAAGCCGCAACCAAAAGAATCGGAATATCTCCCGCAAAGACGCAAAGGCCGCAAAGAAAGAAAATATTTATCCTAACTTGGCGTTCTTCGCGCCTTGGCGGGAGGAATATCCGAATCCGAGATGTTTCATGTATCGGAAAGTTTGCCAAGCTGCGAAAACTTTCAAGCAATACGGAGGGATCCACGCGATGTACCTTTTTCGCGGGCACCTGGTGCTTATCATTTTCCTACTACTCGGGCCTGCGCTTGGCGTGCTGGAGGCGCAGACCCGTTCTAACTATTCATCGAGCATTACCAGCGAAAGCATGGCATCCATATGGATCGCCAAAGAGCTCAACCTATTCAAAAAATACGGATTGGAAACGCAGTTCATACTGATGCCACGCTCGCCCTTGGCGGTGGCGGCCTTGATGGCCGGGGAAATCGATATGGCGGTGATTGGGCCCGGACATTTGGTGAACGCCAGCGCGGGTGGCGCCGACGTGATCGGCGTCGCCAATCTTGTGCAGAAGCTCGACTACCGTTTGAACGGCAGACCCGAAATCAAAAGAAAGGAAGATCTGCGTGAGAAACGGATCGCCATCAGCGGTCCCGGGGCGACCTCTCATCTCGTCGCGTTGTTGGCCCTGCAAAGCATGGCCCTGGATCCGACTCAAGCAAGAATAACGTTTCTCACGATTCCAGGAACGGAGATCAACCGCCGTCTCGCATTGGAAAGCGGCACGGTGGAGGCCACGACACTTAACGGTTCCGTCGGTGACACTTACGGCAATAAAGGCTATCCCGTGCTGTACAATTTTAAGGGCTCCGGAGTGACGATGCCCCAGACGATGCTTGTCACCACGCGCCGACTGGCCGCCAACAAGCCTCAGGTCGTCGACGGCTATATGAAGGCGCTTGTGGAAGCCATCGCCTATCTGCTTGATCCGGTCAACAAGGAAAATGTGACACGCGCCATGGCGGTTAACTTGCGCTTATCCAATCCCAGTGAAGCCGACGAAGCCTATAAAGCCGTGGTGAACGTCTACGATAGGCTTCCCTACCCGACTGCCGACGGAATGAAACGGCTCCATGGTTTGCTCACCGTTGTCAATCCGAAGCTCGTGGATGCGAAGGTGGAGACGATGATCGACGACTCCTTTGTCCGCAAGCTCGACACCTCGGGGTTCGCCCAGAGTGTTGCCAAGAAACGCTGAGCGAATTCCCGCCCCGATCAATCGATAAAACATTAGCGTGCAGAACCGTGGCTGTGAGAATTGAGCATTGTTCGGTGGTGGTCGTTGGCGGCGGCAGCGCCGCCTTCGAGTCGGCGGTGGCGATGGCATACGCCGCGCAAATCGAACTGGGCCCTGCGCATTGACGAACCTCCCTTCCAGGCATTTCCGGTGACCGGCGGCATCACCTTCACCTTCGGCGGCATTGAGATCAACGGCAACGCCCAAGTGCTTAACGCAAGCGACCGGTCGATTCGCGGTTTGTTCGCATCCGGAGATATTATCGGACTATTCTTTCACAACTACCCGTCCTGCACGGGCCAAACGCGGAACGTCGTCTTCTCACGACTCGCTGGAAGAAACGCGGCGGCGCAGGGACTCTGATCGCAGCAGCATCCGCGCCTCCACCCCTCCAATGCTCTCATCAATCCCGCCGTTAAATCGCCTGAAATCCATGATTCCATAACTCCTGGGTTAAAAAATCAGCCTAAAGTAACTAACGCCAGGAGGAGTGCTGGCTCGGCCGCGTAAGCGGCAAGGGCGGGAACTGGCACGGCAATTTGGGAAAGCCTACATCGGGCCGCCCCCGCGGTGTAAACGTAGACCAAGCTCAGCCGTCAAATAGACTGAATGGCGTTAAACTCGAACCTAACTCGGCACGCAAAGAGCAATGGCTGTCAGGAGGAATGATCATGCGAAAAGCTACTTTACCATGGCTGGTGATAATTCTGGCTTTGGGGATGGTGAATATTCCTAACGTCGCTTCCGCACAGAACAACGGACGCTACGATAGACGATACAACACAATGGATGGCCGTGATTTGGAAGGTAGATGGTATCTAAATGGCCACCGCGACATGCCTGCCGAAATTTTTTCGTCGCGGCGCGGCCTCGAGGCGACCAATGAGTTCGGCCATACCACCCGGTTAGAGATCGTGAGGAGTGGTAACATCCGTGCTTTGGACTGGGAAGGTGGGCTGCACGGAGTCATTCGCCGCGATAGGATCGAGTGGGAGAATGGGACAATCTGGATGCGGCAACCGTCTTTCAGATATGCCAGACCCCGTTAACCTTGGACCACGCATTACTTTGAGGTAGCCCTGCAAATCGGTTAGAGGTTGAACCATTTGGCAATACGCTCCGCATCCCTGATGCCGCCGATCATAAAAACCATCACCGCGAAGGGAAGCGTGAACAGCGCCCATACGCCCGACAAGAGTGCGTTATCTCCGTTAACGTCAGCAAGAACGTTTATCATATCGAGGAACTCAACGGCGACGAAGGGACCGATCGAAACCGCGAGAAAAAAAACGCCGAACATGAGACCGTAAAGCCTGTACCGACGACTCGACCCGTTGGCAACAGCTCCCTTGCGCTGAAAAAGCGCGCAACGCTTTTGGATCTCTTGGTCAAGACCCCTCCCGCCGCTGGTGTCATGACCGGCATCAAACCAATAGCGCGCGTTAAGTAACTGCTTAAGCGTGTAACTAGAGTAGTCTGCCTCGGCAGTCATTGAACTGGTTTCGTTTGTTAAATCGGCAATCTTCAATGTCATTCCCATGGATGGCTCAAAACAGCAAAGAACATACCAATGAGTCCTCAACCGATCGGTTTGTCATCCAAAGCGCTAAGCAATCAGTCTGCAAAAAGAATTTCGCGTGTGGAACTAAGGACAAGAGCCTGATTAACCGGTTCGGTGAGCAAAAAAGTACAAGTCGTATTTGCCGGTTCGAATTTTGAACCATCGACTCAGGATTGCTCTCCGTCCGTTGCACGGTGTTGGGATAGATGAGTCCGCGGGAAAACCACAGCGCTGCATGGCGTCGTGGAGGAAACTCTGCGCCGGCTGGAGCGAGAAACGGTCGCTGGAAATGATGTTCGCCGGACCCGTAAGAATGACTTTCGTAATCTCTCCTTTTCGAGAGACTAGCTGAAACAGCTCACGGCAGCAGTTTGCTGAAAAAAGCTACGGAATGCTTCGAAAACCTCAGCATGAACGGAATTTTCTTAATCATAACCTCTCTCCGTTCGTCCTGAACCTCGTCGAAGGACTCCGAGAGAGCTTTCAGCAACCTGCTAGACTGGCGGGACCACCGGGCCACAAACCGCCACCCGTAGTGCTGCGGCTATCGGACCGGTTGTCGTTACAGCCGCTCTTCAAGCCAATCCAGCATCAATGGCACATGGTGCGCCCAGTAGTCATGGCTGCAGTGAATGGTCCCACCGGCTTTTGGGTCGTCGTAGATTATCAGCGTCTTGTCTTTGGCGCCGATCTCGTTAAAGAGCCGTTTTGCGCCTTCGACACTCATGCGTATGTCGCCTCCACCATGAGTAATTAAGGTGGGGCATTTGATATTTTGCGCAATGCCCTCCATGGTGAAAGCGTTGAGCTGCTGCCGTGCCTGGTCGTCGGTAACGCCGCCGAGTAGGCGCCTTACCGTTGCGCGTAAATTTGGACAAAACTCATAAAGGTCTTCCAAGACGCTGTAGCAACCGGACCAACCAATATACGCCTTCACACGCGGCTCAAAGGCGACTGCCCGCGGCGCATAATAACCCGCCATGCTGATGCCGATGACCGCAATTCTATGTGGGTCCAACTCAGGTCGGGAAACCAGATAATCGATACACGCTTTGACCGGGACTTCATAGTCGGGTCGGGATGGAATTCCTTTGACATAAATCGAGGAACCACGACCCGGCGTATCGACGAGTACCAACGCCCACCCGCGTTCCGTTGCGGGCCTGCCGTCAAAGTAGAGCTCCTCCGAGAAAGCGTCGGCTCCGCCAATCAGAAAAACTACAGGCCACTTACCCGGAGCAGGATTGAGCGGATGGCAGAGGTAACCTTCGTACTCTTCGGCGCCGCATGGGATTTTAATTGTTTCGATCTTCGGTGCATGGAGTTTGGCCGCCGCATGGAAATTCTCCTGGCATTTCAAGAAGCGCGCCTTTCGGCGTTCCAGTTCGTCCCCGGTGAGAAACACATCGGACATTCGGTAGTATTGATTGGCATGAAAAAAAAATTGCAGTGCGGTACGCTTGTGACCCAAGGCAAGTTCGCGTTTGGCCTTGGCTTCCGTCGCCTCCGCGAGTCCAAGCCAGGCCTTTTCCCAGGCAACCGCATCGCCCGGTTCAAGATCTCTGCAGAGGCGGCCGATATCAAAAACATCCCCTCCGCCCTCTTGCGCTTCGGCGACGAGCCTAAGCACTGCGAATTCAGATGGGTGCGATGGATTGATAAAGTCTAGCATCTCTCCTCCAGTTCAGTTGTGTTTCGTTACTTAGGGCAAATCGCCGTGGTTTCCGGCATAGAGCAATTGCCCTGTCCAAGTGGTCATTCCCGTATTCTTTGGCAGGAATCAACGAAAGTCCGACTGGACGCCGGATAAGAACATTCGGGGGTGATACTCTGGGTAAATCCAGCATCAAGACGTCGCCGCCCATTCATCGATACAAACGATCGATGAAACCTGTGTCGTCGACTTCCTTTAAGATTGTGATATTGACAAATCGCTCGGGGGAAATACTCCTTAACTCAGGTTTCTCATTGGCCGCTAGATCAATGAGGGCTTTAATACCCTTGAGGGACGGATAAGGTTTCTGCGGCACGACCTTGGGCGCGAAATAGTCGTACGTCGCCCTTACCGCCTCCATGTCATTGATCTTCATGTACTTGGCAATCGTTTTTACGCTCTCCGGTCTGTGCGTTTTGAAGTAATGAATGCCTTCCACAAAGGCATGCATGAACTTTATCGCCGTCCCTCTCCGTTGCGTGAGAAACTTCTGACTGCTACCCAGACCCGTAATCTGAAATTCCGCGTCTAATTCAGCAAGATCCAGGAGCACATTCATACCCTGCTTCTGAGCCATGGTCGTGATCGGGGGCAGGAATACGGCCGCTTCGAGCTGTCCCGCCATCATAGCCGTGAGGCGCGTGGACTGTTCCCCCAACTGCAGGATGGTGATGTCCTTCGGATCGATGCCCATGTGCTTCAAAGCGAAGCGCGCGGCCACATCTGGAGAAGCGCCAAAACGGTTCACACCGAGCCGTTTCCCTTTCAGTTGTTGATAGGAGGTAATCGGTTTAACGGCAACGATCTGGAAAGCAAACCTATTCACGATGCCGGCGATCATGACGAGATCGGAACCGGCGAGATTGCTGCTGACAACGGCCGGCCCGCCGACAACGGTAATGGGAACCTCCCCGGACAGCAATGCGGCGGCAGCGGTTGGCCCACCAGGAATGAACAGCAGCTCAACATCAAGACCGTGCTTTTTGAAGATGCCGGCTTCCTGAGTGATCCATATCGGTGCGAGGGAACCAGCCTGGGCGCTGTAGCCGACGTGCAGCCTTTCGAGTTTCGTCTGCGCGCCGCCCGGCGTCGCAATCGCAAACAAGCAAACGGCCACAGTCATCCCTATGATTCGGAAACCCGTTGACCGCGGTGGCATGCTCAAGCCTCCATAGAAAATTCTGGCCAGCCCTCGATGTAAAATCGCTCCTGCCTCTCGTGTATCGCGTAGTTACTTCAAGGGGTCCTAGCGTTCACGATATTCTCACACGAATGCCGCGCGTGCAGACGAATGGGGTTTTCCACAATTCGATTCCAGTGGCGAATTGCACGGGGCAGCATTTCGAAACAACTCAGTCTAGCGGCACCCTTTCACGGAAGACAACTTGTTTCAAGTGATGAATTGCCACGCGGAAACAGATTTCGGCGCCGCGGTTGTGGTCGGGGTTTAAGAGGAAACGCGCACACCAAGGCCACGGTCCAGCGCAACTGTAGCTCTGGCGTCATGAGGCTATCCTGCAAAACTAAAGCGATTCGTGGCGGCCCTAAATCGTAGGCGCGACAAAGTTGCCTGGCAAACCGCTCACCTGCACTTAATCCAAAGATTCAGCTGAGCAAGCCCGGCCCATAGAGCTTGATCGCGTTATCCCACAGGATTTTTCGCTTTGCCTCTTCGGGAATAGGATGAGCATCGAAATCGGGAAGCGCCCTCGCTGGTTCCATCCCATCAGCATGCGGATAGTCCGTATTCCAAACGATGTTCTCTCCGTGTAGGAAATCCACTGCATACTTGAGGGCCGCTTCATCGCTGTCGCACGCCACGGTACATTGTCGCTTGAAATAGTCGCTTGGAAGCATAGACAGGTGCTCCGGTTTTCCCATCACACTGTGGCGACCATGGGTGTGCACATCCATACGACCTAGCCAGAATGGGGCCCAACCAGCGTTGGACTCAAGTATCGCGAGCCTGAGTTTAGGGAAACGCTCCAGAATCCCGGTGAAAATAAACTGTCCCAGAGTCGCCATGTTGTCGAAAGGAAAGCCCATCGCGTGATTGAGTCCTCGAAGAGTCATCGGATCATGATACGGGGTTCTTTGCCCACTTGTCTCTTCTTTAATGACCAACTCTCGAAACGGCTGAAATCGCTCATTCCTATATTCCCCATGAACGGCGATCGGAACATCCAACTCGGACGCGAGCGCCCATAGTGCGTCGTATTCGGGTTCATGCAACCATTTGCCTTTGGGTAAAAGAACGTTTCTTAGGGCAACGGCTCCCAATTTCTCAACTGCGCGGCGCCCTTCTGCAAGCATCTCTTTAATATCCGTCGAGATAATTACGGCGATAAACTTCAGCCGCTTAGGCGCCGCACTGCAGTAGTCATGCGCCCAGTTGTTGTAAGCCCGCGATAAGGCAGCGCCGATTTCGCAGTCCTTCAGTGCGGCCCTCGGGCCAAAGTTGCCATTGCTCCCGGTGGGCAGCAGGACCTGAATGTCCCATCCGTGTCGGTCCATGTCCTTAAGGCGTATATCGGGGGACCACCACTTGTGATAAGCCTCCCCATATTTCTCTTCTAACGCCTTCCATGCAGTTTCAGGCGGCCGGCTCTCGATTTGTCCTTTTGGGATGATTTTGCCGTCAGGTTCATAAACCATAAAGGTACCGTCCATGTAGGCTACCTTAGGAACTCGGTCTCGGTACCTCGCTTCTACATAGCGATCCCACATGTCCTGTGGCTCGTGCATATGGGCGTCAGCGTCGATGACTTTGTATGATTTCCACATAGCTATCTTCGTCTTACAACCCGATTAACGCTTCTCCGGCTGCCGCTGCCGGTATAATCACCAACTTGTCTTGCGCCGTTGTTTTGCGAAGCTCCGAACACGTTCCCCTCCGGGTCATGCTCACAACCATGCCGTTAACGCTTGAGCACAGCTATGTGCCGAAGTACTGCCGTCCTTAGCCGATGTAATGGATCAGCCCAGGGCTCCGGACTGTGCTGAAGCAACTCCGTGTTGAGCGGATCGAAGACCAGCTGCTTAGCCTGTCTATTTCCACAAACCTTTTGACAAGTCTCGGGGCTAACAAAAATACCGTCCAGGGTGAGCATGTCGGACTGTAAATACACAAGAGATTCCAGCCCACCAGGCCTTCGACTCCTCCTTAGAGCTGAGTTGCCTTTTTCAGCGACGCTGCGAGCTCCCGCAAATATTCGTCTTGCTCTTTTGGGGTGTACACCGCCAGGGAGCCGTCCGCCTTCTTTGGTATGCCGCCGATAAAGTGAAAAGCATGACCGTCCCAGTCATAGAACTCGTCGCCGCGTTGATGCATCTCTTTCCACTTATAGCCGACCGGACTACGGTGCAAACCTGTACGCGCGGGAAACGCGTCTTCTTTGTCGCGAGAATCGTTTAAATCTTCCTTCGGGCCGGCTTCCTCGGGGAGTCCTTCCCACATGCGCTGATAGTTCGGCAGGAATTCTTCATCGCGCACTGTGAACGCGGTGTGCATGTCCCACCAGGGACTGTGTCCGGCGATGCGCTCATCGACCTGGTCGACCAATTTGTAGACGAGCCGGGCGCCCGCTCTCATCCGCAGGACCAGCGTGCCCTCGGCAGTCTTCGCACTCTGTTCCCCATGCATGCCGCAGTATTTCTCGAAGAAGCCCGCGGTTCGGGCGAGGTCGCGGGAGCCGTAGACGCAATGACTGATGCGGCCGACGTTTTCCGCAGTGTGCACCTCCATCGCGCCTTCGGGCATCCGCACGGGGGCCCAAAACTCATATTGATTGCCGTCCGGATCGGCGAAGCAGATGACCGTACCCTCGTCGCCATCGGCGGCGGTCTTGGCCGGATCGGTGTGGGGAATCTTGTGCTGATCCAGCCGACCGAGGTGCCGGTCGATTTCCTCGGGCCTAACATAGAATCCGCAGCGCGGCATGTCCTTACCTAGTTCTTTGGCCGCCGGATAGTTCTCCGGCTGAAGAAACGCGCCGATGCGGCACGACTCATCGTCCCACCACATGAAGCAGAATATCGGTGTATGCTTCTTTCTCATGTTCGTCGTGAGTCCGTTCATCGGCCTTGGCGGAAGGCCGGTGGCTTTATTTGCCCAGTCCGCCCAGCCGGATAAATCGTTGGTTCCAACCACGTAATGATCGATCCAATGCACTGCCCCGCGAGGTTCAACATCTGCCATGACTAACCCTCCTTAGATTCAGATTATCGAAGTTTGGCGATCGTCGCGACTGTTACCAAACTCCGGAAACAGCGTCAAGCGTCCGCGACGATTACGCCGCCGCGTTCAAGGTTCAATAGTTCAACGTGTGCGATGTGCTTTCTGACGGATAGCTCGGCTGACGCCGTTCAAAACGTTCCAGCCGTTCAAGCCGTAAAATGACCGGA
>Ga0105347_1001404_pt1 | contig 10362 bp, 9 predicted proteins | sample EasRivMeERMLT890_FD_89677 | JGI IMG/M metagenome (GOLD analysis project Ga0105347, IMG submission 89677) | Soil microbial communities from meander-bound floodplain in the East River, Colorado, USA - East River MetaG ERMLT890 | ecosystem: Environmental > Terrestrial > Soil > Floodplain | place...
AAGGAAGGCAAGGGCAACCTGCGGATAGGGGATGTCGCTGACTGCGAGATGGAGCCTTTCCGTGGTCCCAAGGGTGACGTGACAACCCTGCACAATTCTATATTCTCGACCATTCCCGGCTCGCCCGCATACGTAGCGAAGGCGACGAAATTCAAGCTGAATAACCCTGCGTTGAAACAAAACATTGACCTGAAAGACCACAACGCGATCCAAGGGAATTTCGTTTTCGAGGGCTAAGATTCACGAAAAGCCTTTGAGTTAAGCAAGCCTGATCGACAGGAAGATATAATAATATGTAGCCTTTCCTGCCTGACCGGTGGAACGTCTTCCGATGATCGTTGGTACCGACCGTCGAGCCTTCATATGGCTGATCGGCCTATTGGTCAGCCTCGCTTGGGTCGTTCTATGGGTCTGGGGTCGCTCTCCCTACGGTCGTTTCCTTCACCATGGTCAAATGGGCGCCATCGGTAGCGATGGCAGCATCGCTACTGTTTTCCTGCCCCTTGCCCTGTATCTTATCGGTTGGACTCTGATGACGGCAGCGATGATGTTGCCGACCACGTTCCCCTTGCTTGAAATTTTCCGTCGGCTCACCCAGCGAAGGCCAGACGGATCGCAACTTATGGCGATAGTGATTGCGGGCTATCTGGGAGTCTGGCTGGCCTTCGGCATTGCCGCCCATTCGGCCGATTGGGTGTTGCATCAAGTTGCCGAGCACAGTCCATGGCTTGAGACCAATGGTTGGGTCATTGGAGCAGCCACGCTCCTGTTGGCCGGCGGCTTTCAATTTACTCGTTTAAAATATCGTTGTTTGGATAAATGCCGCGCCCCTTTGAGTTTTGTCATGGAGCGCTGGCAAGGCCGGCACGAACACCGAAACGCTCTTCGGCTCGGCATTGATCACGGCATTTTTTGTGTGGGCTGCTGCTGGGCTCTCATGCTTTTGATGTTCGGTGTAGGGATCGGAAATATCGGCTGGATGCTTTGCCTGGGTGCGATAATGGCCGTAGAGAAAAACATGCCTTGGGGACGCAAAATAAGTGCGCCGTTGGGTCTGGCACTGCTGGGCTGGGGAACTCTAATATTCCTAAATCATTCTTGCTTCTGAAAACGCTACCTCGCGAATCGGCTTCTATCCTACGAATAACCCCCGTTGAGTTTCAAGACGCGAGATCTCGCGACCGCCGCTATGAAATCTCGTAACTAACGAGATGTCGTAACTGGTCCGAAAGCGCCCTCGCTGCGCTAAGCCGTTGGTTTGGCGAAATAAATTCCAACCCGAACGACATGGCACGCGAGCTGCTCTTAAGCGTTTCCAGCAAACTTCGCTCACCCCAAAAGGAGGACAAGGAAATGAAACACCACTACTCGTACCAAGCGGCCCTCGAAGCCTCGGAGCGCATCGGCTGGAAGGTGGACGATATTATCGGCGGCGACAAGCAGCTCGACTTCACCAAACCGTTCATGCCGGAGTCGCTGGCTCAGGTGAAGCAGTTGTCTTTTCTTACCCCCGAAGAACAATTGACCTTGAACCAGATTCGCGGGCACGAATATCTCGCCATGTTCGGACTCGTCGAGGAGTTCATCCTCCCCTACGTGGTGAATCATGCGCGGTCGCAGCTCTCCGGAGACGACTACCGCGTCCGGGCCCTGCTCCAGTTCGCCGGCGAAGAGGCAAAGCATATCCACCTTTTCAAGCGCTTCCGGCAGGAATTCGAGGCCGGGTTCGGCACCAAGTGCGACTTTATCGGTCCCGCCGAGGACATCAAGCGCTTTGTGTTGTCGCACAGCCCGCTGGGAGTGAGCATTGCGATTCTCCATATCGAATGGATCACGTTAAGGCATTACATCGAAGGCGTCAGGGACAACCAGGACCTCGACCTCCAGTTCAAGAGCCTGCTCAAGCACCACTGGTTGGAAGAGTCGCAGCACACCAAGCTCGACACCTTGATTGTGGAATCGGTCGCCAGCACCGCCACCGGGGACGAGATCGACCAGGCGTTTCAGGAGTACGCTGCTATCGGGGAATTTCTCGACAAGGGTATTCAACAACAGGCCGAGTTTGACGTCGAGAGTTTTCGCACGGCGACGGGACGACAGTTGTCTAAGCGCGAGCGGGACGATGTCACCGCGGCGGTGTTGAAAGGAATGCGCTGGACTTACCTCGGGACGGGGATGACCCATCCTAAGTTCTTGGAAACCGTGCAAGGCATCAAGCCGGAGGCCAGGCAACAAATCGAACAGATGGCGCCGATGTTCTGCTAACCAGCTAAACTCAAGCGGGAGGTCAACAATATGAGAACGCAAATATCAAAGGCGATGGAAGAGCTCAAAGGCAGTATCAAGGGAAGCATTCTAGCCGCCGATGACCCCGGTTACGCGGAAGCGCGCCAGATATGGAACGCCATGATCGATCGCCGGCCTGCGGTTATCGTGCAGTGCGCGCTGGCGGACGATGTCCCACCGGTGATCGGGTCCGCGCGGGAGAACAACCTTGAAATTTCAGTTCGCGGCGCCGGACATAACATCGCCGGCAACGCCCTGTGCGAGAACGGTATCACAATCGATTTTTCGAGAATGAGGAAAGTCCGTGTGGATGCCGGGAAAAAGCGCGCTTATGTCGAACCTGGAGCGACCCTCGCGGATTTGGACCTAGCGATCCAGGCCCATGGTCTGGCCACGCCGGTGGGGATCAATTCCACCACGGGCATTGCAGGTTTAACTTTGGGCGGCGGCTTCGGCTGGCTGACGCGAAAATACGGCATGACCATCGACAATCTCATCTCCGTCGACCTGATCACGGCCGAGGGTAAAAAATTACGCGTGAGTGAAACCGACAATGCGGATCTTTTCTGGGCGGTTCGCGGCGGCGGGGGAAATTTTGGCGTCGTCACCCAGTTCGAATTCCGACTTTTCCCCGTGGGTCCGGAAATCGTCGCCGGTTTGATCGTTTTCCCGTTCAACCAGGCAAAGCAGGTTCTCACCAGGTATCGTCGATTTGTAGATTCTGCGCCCGAGGATCTCAACGTGTGGGCCGTGCTGCGCAAGGCTCCGCCGTTGCCTTTTCTTCCGGAAAGCGTGCACGGCGAGGAAGTTGTCGTGCTGCCGATCTTCTACGCCGGCGCCGTCGCGGAAGCAGAGAAATTGATCGCGCCTCTGCGTAGTTTCGGTAACGCCCTCGGGGAACATATCGGTCCTCAGCCCTACGTTGAATGGCAAAAGGCGTTCGATCCCTTGCTCACTTCCGGTGCAAGAAACTACTGGAAGTCCCATAATTTCACGGAGCTCGCCGACGGCGCGCTGGATACCATTATCGAGTTCGCGGGGAAGCTGCCTTCGCCGCAGTGCGAGATCTTCATAGGGCTGATTGCCGGCGCCCCCAATCGGGTCGCGCCAGGAGCGATGGCGTATGGTCACAGAGACGCGAAGTTTGTGCTGAACGTGCACGGGCGATGGGATGAAGCGAAAGATGATCAGAAGTGCATTGGGTGGGCGCGGGACTTTTTTAAAGCCAGCGCGCCTTATGCGTCGGCCGGTGCTTATGTGAACTTTATGACCGAGGAGGAAAGCGACCGCGTCGCCGCCGCTTACGGATCCAATTATGAGCGCCTCGTGGCGATCAAAAGACGTTACGATCCGGAGAATGTCTTTCACTTGAATCAAAACATCAAACCCTGAGGGTTGTACCGGCAATACCGCCCTTGGGAACGGCGTTGACACGTGTTGGTTTGGACCCTCGTTAAATCGGGCGCGGCTAGAAGCGAAGAGAGAGCGAACAGAATAGAGGTATCCCCGTGGAAGGGTTCTTATTATTGGCGCTGGTGGCCATCTATGTCGTCATTGCTTATGAGTCATAAAATCAACCGGCGACGCAGTCCACGAGCGACATTCGAATGAGGAGAGCACTATGATCAAACCATCGATCGAAAAGGTAACTCCGTCCGGGGCCGATCAGGCAGTCGGGACAATCGTGTTAGCGTTTGGTGCGGATCCGGTGGCCCGTTGGTTCTATTCCGATCCGCATGATTACCTCAAGAATTTACCGTGCTTCGTCCGCGCGTTTGCTGGCAAGGCGTTTGAATACAACAGCGCCTATCAGATCGACGGATACTCAGGCGCCGCACTTTGGCTTCCGCCGGAGGTCCACCCTGACGAAAACGCACTCATGGCCTTACTTCAACGCACGATTGCGGAGGAGAACCAACAAAACATATTCGCTTTTCTTGAGCAGATGGATCGCTACCATCCGTCCGAGCCTCACTGGTATTTGCCGATGATCGGCGTCGACCCTGCCAAACAAGGCAATGGCTACGGCTCGGCACTACTCAAACATGCGCTTGAACGGTGCGATGGCGAGGGCAAACTCGCCTATCTCGAATCGTCGAGCCCAAAAAGCATCCCGCTCTATCAGCGGCACGGGTTTGAACTAGTCGGCACAATTCAGGTCGGCTCGTCACCTCCCCTGTTTCCAATGCTGCGAAAACCAGGGCGACTCATACTTGCTGAAGGTAACGATTACCCCTCACAGAAGCCGATAAAATCGGAGACTAATTTAGCTGAAGGTGAAGCTGTTTAACTAGCAAGCAGAAAAATAAGAATCCAAAGGAGGATAAGAAAATGGCACAGGAAAAAATTATCAACGGAGTGAATGTCGAACAGTTGTTCAGCACCATAGAGATTATCAAGGGGAATCCGGAGGTTGCTAAATTCAAATTTCGGGCAACTAATAAATGGATCGACGGAACACACAATCGCGGGACGGTCAAAGATTTCTATGGCGCTCTCAAGGAAGACAACTCGCGGGACCCATTGGTCTTTGAAATAGATGAACCGCCTGTTCTATGCGGCAAAAACCTTGGGGCGAATCCCGTAGAGTATCTTCTCGTTGCGCTCTCCGGATGTCTGACGACAAGTCTTGTCGCCCATGCCGCCGCCCGGGGAATCGCCATAAAAGGAGTGGAATCCAGGTACGAGGGCGATCTCGATCTCCGTGGTTTTCTGGGAATATCGGAAGAAGTCCCCGTGGGGTATCAGAACATCCGTTTGTATTTCAAGATCGATGCAGATGTCTCTGAAACTCAGAAAGAGGAACTCATCGCAATGGCTCAAAAATACTCACCGGTTTTCAATAGTATCGCAAAACCAGTGGCGGTCTCTGTGCAGCTGGACAGAGCATGAGTTGGCGCAACGCCCCATCGCGTCCGGGAGAATCACTATGGCAACAACGTGCCCAGTCGGCTTCGATGTAGATCGATTGCGCGGGCTGGTGCGCGCGGAGTACGATCGGGTGGCGCGGGAGCCGATGGGAAACTTTCATTTTCATCGGGGACCGGAGTATGCTTGCCTCATGCTCCGGTACGATCCGGAGGAGTTGGCAGCGATTCCCTCTGAATGCGCCGCGTCCTTTGCCGGTGTCGGCAATCCCCATCGCATCGGTTTCATCGAACCGGGCGAGACAGTACTTGATATCGGCTGCGGCGCCGGTATGGATCTGATGCTGGCCGCGCGCCGCGCCGGCCCGTCGGGACACGCGATTGGCGTGGACATGACTCCCGCTATGCTCGAGTTGGCCAAGCGAGGCGCGCTCAAAGCCGGCTTGTGGGAGAACATTGAGGTTCGCCGGGGTATAGCCGAAGAGCTGCCGGTGGAGAGTGAGAGTGTGGATGTTGTGATCTCCAATGGCGTCCTCAATTTATCGCCCGATAAAGACCGCGCCTTTCGCGAAGTCTCTAGAGTGCTGCGTCCGGGCGGCCGCTTACATCTCGCCGACGTCGTCGTTCAAAGAGAACTATCACTGGCGGCGCGCAGCGATGTCGATCTCTGGGCGGCCTGAATCGGCGGCGCTCTGCCGGAGGCAGAGCTTTATGAAATTACGGCCAAAGTCGGTTTGATGGACGGCAAGATCGTCGAGCGTTTCGATTGTTATGAAGGGACCTCTGCTAAAGCTAAGTTGTCCAAAGACCTTTTCGTTCAAGGGGTCAATTTCTTCGCCCGCAAACTCCTGCGCTCAAGAGGGGCCAACGGTCAGCAGTCGTCGGGCTGGTCAAGGCAACCCTAATCCGACATTCTCTTGGTTGAGAATAGCATTGGAGACGCGCGATGCCGGAGACGATAAGAGAACGCTGTTGAATATCACCAGCAGTGAGCTATTAACTTCCTCTCCCTTGACGGGAGAGGAATGAGGTGAGGGTGAGCAAGGTTGGTAGCGCCCCCTCTCCCACGAGGGGAGAGGGAATTATTTGCTTGGACCTTCGTTCAAATAACAGAATGTCGTGTCGGATCCGGGGTAACCAGTTGCAAAGATCATCTACGAAACTAACCACCGTGACCGCTCTCACGGTTCTCGCTCTCATCGCCTTTGCCGGGAATTCCGTGTTCTGCCGCTTGGCACTGGCTGGGCCGATCATCGACCCGGCAAGCTACACCGCGGTCAGGCTGATCACCGGGGCAGTCACTCTGTGGATAGTTGCCGCTTTCCGCCGGAAGGAATCCTTCCAGAAATCCGGCGGCAGCTGGATTTCTGCATCAATGCTTTTCTTATATGCCGTGACTTTTTCCTTCGCCTATATAAGCTTGAGCGCCGGCACCGGAGCGTTGATCCTGTTTGCAGCGGTGCAAATCACGATGATCGCGGTGGGACTCCATAGGGGCGAAAGACCAGAGACACTGGAGTGGTTAGGATTGTTCATTGCCATCGTTGGACTGATTTATTTGGTCTCTCCCGGGATCACCGCCCCGTCCATCATCGGATCGTTACTCATGGCCGCCGCCGGAATCGCCTGGGGCGTTTATTCCCTCAGGGGGCGCGGCGCCTCCGATCCCATCGGCGCTACGACGGGCAATTTCTTGCGGACGGTGCCCTTGGCTATCGGCCTCATTCTGTTATGGCTATCGACCTTGACTATAACTCCAATGGGTTTTCTCTGGGCAGCTCTATCCGGATCCATCACATCGGGAGTCGGTTACGTCCTGTGGTACGCGGCGCTGCCTCACCTGACAGCGACGCGGGCGGCTACGGTACAGCTCGCCGTGCCGGTTTTGGCAGCCCTCGCTGGGGTTGTTGTCTTGTCCGAAGCGATTAGTCTGCGTCTAATAATATCGGCCGTGGCGATTTTAGGTGGGGTCGGCCTGGCGGTTTTTCGCCGCAAGTCCGTTCCGGAGCCGCAAGAGCCTTTAGCCGCTGTCGTTCCGACTTCCACTAGAGAGTGAACTGAACGATGCACACTGGATCTAGCGTCCTGTCCCAGAAGTTCGGTCGATAATTTCTGCGTAATTCCATCAGAAAATCTCCCCTTCCCCTCCCTTCGACTCGGCTCAGGGCATGCTTTTTCAAAGACGGGTTAGAATCCCACGCAGAAAAATCCCCCTTTGCAAAAGGGGGATTTACCTTCGGCTTCAGCTGCTGCCATCGTTTGGACTTTTAAACGAACTTCAGTGTCACGCCATCATAGCTTGACCGTCGGATCTTTCTACTGATAGCAAGGACTTAGAGTTTTTAGGTTGGTTTGCTTTCTGCCGCTCAGGAGGACGTATGGATAGCCGCGAATTTGCCATAACAATAGAAAAACAGGTGGCCGAGTTTTGCCAAACCCTGGATGCCAAGCTCCCCGCCTACAGCTATATTCCACTGACCGCCGACGAAATGCGCATCAAAGTCATGCAAAGCCGGCTGTTCAACGAAGTCCGCGCCGGAGAAATCTTCGGTGGGTGGCTCAAGAGCACGCCGGAGTTGGACGTCAAAAAAACCCTCGCGGAAGCGACTCATGAAGAGTACGTCCACGCGGGTTATCTCGAAGAGGCGCTGCGGCAAAAGGGCGCGGTGCCCTACGACTACAAACCGCTGCCGGCGCAGATGGCGATGTTCAACGCTTTCGAAGGGCTCACCGATACCGTCGAGCGCATCGCGGCGTTCCCCATGGCGGGCGAAGGCGTCGCCGACTACTTGATCGCCAAGAGTCTGGTGGCGGCAACCGTTCCGAAATGGGTAACCGAGCCCTATCAGAAAATCCACGAGGACGAAGAGGAGCACGGCAACTACCCCTTCGATATTTTGGTCAAGTACGGCACCACTCCTGACAAGCAAGAACGGGCCGCCCGCGCGGTCGCCATGAGCCTTCAGCTGCGGCGTCAGTATTTCGAGAACCTGGACCGGTGGGTCTATGAAGATAAAATCTACTAGGCGAGAGTTCCAAGTTCAATGTTCAAGGTCGAAACAAGTTGAAACGTTGAACCTGGAACATTGAACCTTGAACATCCGTCGCGGGCACGCGCTAGCAGCACGGCAAAGAGACTGAGGAGAGCAAACCATGGAGATCAGTCAAAACTACACCGAAAAGGTCGCGCGATTTGTCGCGGACACGGCGATCGAAAAAATTCCCGATGAGGTCATAGCGGCCGCTAAAACCGCCATCCTGGATTGCCTCGGCGTGGCGCTGGCTGGCAGCCAGGAGGAGGGAGCGCGGATCTGCGCCGAGCAAACCCGCATGGAGCAAGCGCGCGGCGAGGCATCCGTGTGGGGGCAGGGATTCAAATCTTCGGCCAGCTTAGCAGCGCTGGCAAACGGAACCGCGGCTCATGCGCTCGATTTCGATCATGGTGTTTATCTCGGTCAGCCTACATCCGGAGTGATTCCCTCCGTCCTGCCGTTGGCAGAGACTCTTCACGCCCGCGGGCGCGATCTGCTGGAAGCCTATATCGCGGGTTTCGAAGCCACCGCCAAAATCGCGAAGTCGATACCGGAAGAAGGCCGCGGGGGTTGGCACAGCTCAGGGACCTTGGGAACTCTTGGCGCGACTCTTTCCTGTGCGAAGCTGCTCAAACTCGACATCGCCAAAGTACGCATTGCCCTGGGAGTAGCGACGTCAATGGCAAGCGGAGCAGCTTGCAACTATGGAACAATGACCAAGCCCTTGGGGTCCGGCCTGGCAGCAAGAAACGGTGTTCTGGCAGCGAGCCTCGCGCAGAAAGGATTCACAGCCAGCCTCAACGCTTTGGAATCAGCAACCGGTTTTTTCGGATCGTATATTTCCTTGCCTCCTGATCCCGCTCCAATGGAAGAGTTGGGACGGTCTTATGAGCTAACACAGGGATTAAAGATTAAGCCCTACCCTTGTGGCGGGCTGTCACACAATGCCATCGATGCGGTGCTCGAGATGCGCGAACGCGACGGTATCCGGGCGGATTGGGTTGAATCGATCCGCATCGAAGTGGCCAAACACGCCTACGAGAGGCTGGTCTTCAGCATTCCCCAGACAGGCCTCGAGGGAAAGTTCTGTATGGGCTATCTCCTCGCCCGCGCCATGATCAACGGAAAGATATCGTTAGATGACTTTACCGACGCGGCAGTGCGAGAGCAGCCCATGCTTGAATTCGCAAAGCGAGTTCACCTGGAACTTAACACCGACTTGGCCGACACCTCGGAACGGCGGCCCAGCAAAGTGGAGATCCGGCTCAAAGATGGAAAAACTCTGTCGCGCTACGTCGAATACTCCAAAGGAGGGCCCCAGGCCCCTCTTTCCTCACAGGAACTAAAAGGAAAGTTTGTCGATTGCGCGAAGCGAGTGATCGACGACACCGCTATGCACGGCGTCTTGGAATACGTTGACAGGTTGGAGTCTCTCGAAGATGTTGGGCCTCTATGCCGCCTTCTCCTAGGAGACAAACCCTAGTGTAGCAGGCTGCTGAAAAACTCTGTTTGCAGGCTGCTCAAAAAGACTCAGAGGCAAGGCGCGCGAAAAATCGACGAGCGGAGGCGTACTTAGGCAGTACGTTGGAGCGAGGCGATTGAGCGCAACGAAGCACATGAGGCTTTTTCAGCAGCCTGCTAGTGTAGCGATCTTGTCGAAGGCCTTCTATGGCGGGTTCATCGTGGTTTCGAAGTTTGGGCGAAATCCTACGTACGGCCGACCATCTACGAGGGCGAGAGTTCAATGTTCAAGGTCGAAACGAGTTGAAACGCCGAACCTGGAACATCCGTCGCGGTCATCGGCAGTTTATTTTTCGTAAAGCTTCTTGATAAAACCACTCTTGTCCAGTTCTTCGACGAAGCTCACGTCGGCAAATTCCTCGGGTTTGTGTTTCCAAACGTCGGGTCGCGCGACCGCGACGTACTCGTAGCTCGTCTTCATGCCAACGAGGTTTGGGTAGGGGGTTGCCAGAAAAGCCTTGGAAAAAATCTCATAGGATTCGTTGACCAGCTCCTCGTCGTCCAACCTGAGAGTTTTTTTGATGACCTTCTTGCTGAACTCGCGATCTTTCTTGAACACTGCGATGCCTTCCAGGTGGGCTTTCATGTAGCTCAGCACCATTTCCCGGTCGGCCTTTGCGGTGGCCTTGCGGGTGGTGATTTCCATCCAGGGATAG
>Ga0105347_1001407_pt1 | contig 10343 bp, 8 predicted proteins | sample EasRivMeERMLT890_FD_89677 | JGI IMG/M metagenome (GOLD analysis project Ga0105347, IMG submission 89677) | Soil microbial communities from meander-bound floodplain in the East River, Colorado, USA - East River MetaG ERMLT890 | ecosystem: Environmental > Terrestrial > Soil > Floodplain | place...
TAGCACGGTCATTCTCGGCGGTTTGATAGGGATCCTTGCGGGTTATGTCGGCGGCGCGCTCGACAACGCGCTCATGCGGCTCGTGGATACGATTTACACGATTCCACGCATCGTGCTCTTACTGGTGCTTTCCAAACTTGCCGGCCCAGGCCTGCTGAACATTATTATTATTCTTGTCGCACTCGAGTGGACCAATGCCGCCCGCCTGGCTCGCAGCGCCGTCCTTTCCTTCCGCGAGCAAGAATTCGTGTTGGCAGCCCAATGTCTCGGGGCTTCGCGCTGGCGCGTCATGTTGCGTCATCTGTTACCGAACTCCCTCGCGCCGCTTATCGTCGCCGCGACTCTGGATGCCGGTGCCGCCATCCGCGCTGAAACCACGTTGAGTTTTCTCGGCCTCGGCATCCAGCCGCCGACGCCAAGCTGGGGAAATCTATTGACCAATGCCGCGACCAACATTTTCATCGCTCCGCTTCAAGTCTTTTTGCCGGGGCTGTTTATTTTTTTTGCCTTGATGAGCTTCAATCTGCTCGGGGACGCCCTCCGCGACGCCCTCGACCCGCGCCTGACGCAAGTGCGGCGCTAGGTGTGGTGTTCCCGAAATCCGTTGAGTAATTTGGGCGTCATTCCAGGCAACCCCGGATCATAGTCCGGGGTAGCGCGATCTGGAATCCAGGTGTAAGGGCGGGTTTGAAACCCGCCCTTACCAGATACCTCTTTCGCGCCGGTATGACGGTGGGGCGCTTGCTGATTTATTTTTAGAGCTTTAGTTGCAGGACACTAGCAGTAAATAAGAATTCAGATAGTTGACGCTTCGACTAAGCTCAGCACGGCCGCAAAGGCAATCGAGTATTGGAGCGTTGGTTCTAGATAAATCACTCCAGTTTTTTCCGGGCTATTTGCATCGGCCTCCAATATCCGTTATCTCCAAGCTTGACTCGCAAAATTCCGGAGACACCTTGATTTCCAACGCTGCACCGCAGGGAAAAACTTCACCCGGCTCGGAAAAGCGAGTGGCGTTTGCGGCGCTGCAGCATAGAGACTTTCGCTTCTTCTTCGTGACTACGATGCTCGCCATGATGGCGGACAACATCGAGCACGTCATCAGCTATTGGCTTCTGTTTCAGAAATTTCAATCGCCGGTCCTGGCGGGCTTTGCCGACATCAGCCACTGGACGCCGTTTCTTTTGCTGTCGGTCTATTTCGGCGGGATTGCAGATCGTTATGATTGCCGGAAAATAATCCAGCTGGCGCAGATCCTGTACATGGGCGTGTCAATCGCCTGGGCGGTGCTGTTTTACACCGAGACCATTCAAATATGGCAGGCGTCGATTCTGCTCATCCTTCATGGCATTGCCGGAGTTTTGTGGACTCCCGCCGAGCAGCTTATGATCCACGATATCGTGGGCACGGAGCACATCCAGAGCGCCGTGCGGCTCAATGCTACCAGCCGGCAATTAGGCATCCTCTTCGGTCCGGCTGTGGGTGCTGGATTGATGCTATGGCTCGGACCCCCCATGGCGCTTTTGGCCAACGCGCTTATCTATCTGCCGATGACTCTTTGGCTGCTCGTGGTGCCCTACACCGGACACCTCCGCGAAGGGGCGCCGCCTAAGCGCGCGATTGGCTGGAAAGACGCCGTCAGCGTGGTCCGTGAGGTTTGGCACAACCGCCCGATCATTACGATGGTAATTCTGGGCGGCAGCGCCTCGCTGTTTGTCGGCAACGCTTTTCACACGCAGATGCCTGAGTTCGCTCACGACCTGGGAGCGGGAAAGGCGGATTTTACCTATAGTGCGTTGCTGATTGCCAGCGCGGCAGGAGCGGTCTTCGGCGGGTTCTTGCTCGAAGGCAAGGGCTGGCTCAAAACGAATGTCCGGACGGCGATCACCTGCGCCATGTTGTGGTGCGCGTTGATCGCCGCGTTTGCGCTCTCGACCAACTATTTCATATCTCTGGCATTGTTGTTTTGCGCCGGGATTTTGAATCTTTCCTTCTATTCGACCGCCCAGGCGATCGTGCAATTGCTCGCGCCGGCCCATCTGCGCGGGCGGCTGATCGGTCTTTTTACCATGTCGGCCTACGGGCTGCGGGCGTTCAGCGGAGTTACCGTGGGCGTCGTCGGCGGATTGATCGGGATTCACTGGTCCTTGGCCCTCAGCGCGATGGCGTTGATGACGGTGACTTTCGCACTACTGGCATTTGCTTCTCCTGCACGGGGTGGGGAGGTTGACTGAATACCTAAGATTCAAATCCACCCCCGCGCAGGTGCCACAGGACGGCTGATCCTGCCCTCGATTTGCACCGCTATCCAATATCCGTTACTCTCCGAGGTTAATCTCAGCAAACGTGGTGACAGCATGGCATCAACGACGAGCACAGTAAGTCAAAACAACACAATCGGCTCCGGGAAAAAGGTTGCCTTCGCAGCGCTCCATCACACCGGGTTTCGAGCTTATTTTGTCACCACGATGCTCGCGATGATGGCCGATAACATCGAACACGTCATCAGTTACTGGGTCATGTTTCAGCTCTTTCGCTCGCCGACTTTGGCAGGCTTCGCCGTCTTGAGCCACTGGATGCCTCATTTGCTGTTCTCGGTGTACTTTGGGGCCCTCGCCGACCGGTACGATTGCCGCAGAGTCATCCAGACCGCGCAGTTCATGTTCATGGGGGTTTCTCTTGCCTGGGGCCTGCTTTTTTTCACCAATACCTTGCAGGTGTGGCACGCCGTCGTCTTGCTGACCGTGCACGGAATGGCCGGAGTCCTATGGGGGCCAGGCAGCCAGCTTTTGATTCATGATATTGTGGGCCCAGAACACCTTCAAAGCGCGGTTCGGCTCAATTCAACCAGCCGCCAGTTGGGAGTTCTTTTGGGACCGGCTGTGGGCGGCGGGCTGCTGCTGTTCCTAGGGTCTTCCGTTGGTCTTCTTGTGAACGCGCTCATTTATCTGCCTCTTACCCTGTGGTTGTGGAAAGCCCCTTACACCGGTCACCGCCAGCAGACGCAGGGTGCGCCCCAACGGCGTGGATTGAATTTGAAGGACGCGATCGTCGTTTTTCGTGACGTAGCGGGCAATCGCACGATTACTTCTATGATTCTTTTAGCGGGTCTTTCCGCACTCTTTGTCGGAACCGCTTTTCAAGCCCTGATGCCAGAGTACGCGCACGACCTTGGCACCGACGAAGCCGGCCTCGAGTACAGCGCGCTGCTCGGCGCCAATGCTGCTGGCGCCGTGGTCGGCGGCATCTTACTCGAGGGCAAGGCCCTGCTGCAGCCCCGCGCGCAAACGGCGATTATCTGCACAATCCTATGGTCCCTGGCCATTGCCGGCTTCGCTGCAGCTACCAGCTACCCGGTCGCCTTAGTGCTGCTTTTTCTTGCCGGCATCCTCAACCTGACCTCTCTCTCTATGTCTCAGACTCTCGTCCAACTCCATTCTCCGCCCAACCTGCGCGGCCGCTTGATCGGACTTTACAACATGGCGGCTCATGGCCTGAAGGCTTTTAGCGGCATCACGGTCGGAGTGTTGGGTAGCCTCATTGGAGTCCACTGGTCGCTGGCCATCAGCGCCATGATATTGATGGCGGTGACGGTGGCGCTCTTCGCGTTCACGGTTCCCGGGCGGCACCAAGGGGAATTTGGTTAGATGACGCGCTCCGGATTCAAAACCGTTTTCCCCCGCCGCCATCGCAAATTCTAACCTTTTAGTTTAGCAATCGTTGGGAACTTTCAGTGGCCAGTACGAGTGAACAAGCCAGCGCGGGTACGCGAACAGGGTCCGACCCAAAGGTCGCCTTCGCCGCGCTGCACCACCGTGATTACCGAAGGTATTTCACCGCCAACCTGTTTTCGGCGATGGGCGATAACATCGAGCATGTGATCAGTTATTGGTTGTTGTTTCAAAAATTTCGTTCGCCGGTTCTGGGCGGCTTCGCGGTCATCAGTCATTGGACCCCGTTCTTACTTTTTGCGGTCTATTTCGGTGCCCTCGCCGACCGGCACGATTGCCGAAGAGTCATTCAAGCCGGCCAGTTGATGTATGCCAGCGTGTCATTGACCTGGGGCATTTTATTTCTTACCGACACGATTCAAGTGTGGCATGCTTGTGTCCTGCTGGTTATCCACGGGATGGCGGGAGTGTTGGGAGGGCCCGGGGGCCAGCTCATCATCCATGACATCGTCGGCCGCGAGTACTTGCAAAGCGCCGTCAGGCTCAATTCCACCGCGCGCCAGATGGGTATTTTGCTTGGGCCGGCCGTTGGCGGTGTGACGATGCTGCTCTTTGGCCCTGCGATTGGGCTTTTTTTAAACGTCCTGATGTTTGCGCCCATGATCCTCTTGATGTTTGTTTTGCCGTATACCGGGCATGGGCGTGACGAAGGCATGAGCGTGAGGGCGCCGCGTCTTAGCTTCGCGGGCGCGCTTCAACTGATGCGTGAGACCTCGGCAAATCCGACGATTCTTTCCATGATTCTGCTCGGCGGAGCAACGTCGTTGCTCGTGGGCAACGCCTTCCAGGCGCAGATGCCGGAGTTCGCTCACGGTTTCGGGCATGACCAACAAGACGTGGCTTATAGCATGTTGCTCGGCGCCAATGCCGCGGGCGCCGTTGTCGGCGGTCTGCTATTGGAAGGCAGAGGGTTGCTTAAAGCGAGCGCGCGCAATGCGGCGATTTGCTCTATTCTTTGGTGTTTGGCAATCACCGGTTTTGCCACCACCAGCAGTTATCCAGCTGCTATTGCATTGCTCTTTTGCGCGGGACTGCTGAATTTGGCCTTTCTTTCCATGGCGCAAACGTTGGTACAGCTGAGGGCGCCGAACCAGTTGCGCGGGCGTTTGATCGGCCTGTTCAACATGTCACATAACGGTTTGAAGGCGTTTAGCGGCGTGACGGTGGGAGTGATCGGAGGTCTGATCGGAATTCACTGGTCGCTGGCCATCAGCGCCATGATCTTGTTGGCCGTGACCGTCGCGTTGTTTGCGTTGGTGATTCCCGGAAGAGGAGCCGAGGACTTCGCTTAGCTGGAAATTGGTTTCTAGTGAGCCGTCTCGCTTGCTTTAGACGCGGGTGAATTTTCCGACCGGCGATACCCTTTTTCCTTGAGCTCCCGATAGCTCTCCAGTAACGCTCTCTTCTCAGATTCGTTCACGCCGAGTTGCGGCCGCCGGACGGTTGCCGAGTCAATGAGTCCCTCGTGCTGCAAAAGAATCTTGATCCGCCCCACCGCCTCTACGATGGGTTCGCTGAAAATCAGCTCCTTTAAGGATTCCAGTTCTTTTTGCAGGGTCGCAGCCCGCTCAAACTCGCCGGCTCGGCCGGCAATGTCCATGGCCGCCCACTTTTCCGTGGCTACGTTTGCCACGCCGATCAGCGCCCCGGAGGCGCCGAGACGATAGCTCTCGGCGACGAAGCGGTCGTTGCCGGTAAGGACTTCCATAGTTGCGTTCTGGCGCTCCAATTGCTGCATCGTTTCCGTGAAAAGCTTAGTGTCGAAGGAGGCTTCCTTGAAGGCGACGACTTTTTCCAGCTTCGCGATGCGGCAAATGGTTTCGACGTCGTACCAGTAGCTTTTGACCGGAATCTGAAATAGCACCAGCGGCAGGTTTGTATTCTGGGCGACATCTTCGAAAAAGCGAAATTTGAGCTCGCCTTCCACTTTACCCCAGGCGAAAAGCAGCGGCGGAAAAATCATCACCGCATCCACCGGTAGGGTCTCGATATCGCGTACGAGACCAATGGCTTCGTCGGTGGACTGAGGCGCGATGGTGGCGATATGGAGCTTGCCTGCGTCGCGCGCTGCTTGGCCGACTCTTTCATAGACACGGCGTTTCTCCTGAACGCTAAGCACCGGCCCTTCGCCGATGCGGGCGCAGGATACCAATCCGGCAACGCCTCTCAGGGCAGCGAAATGAGTGGTCAGACGCTCGAGACTTCCCGTATCCAAAGCGCCGGATTCGTCGAAAGGCGTTACGTGCGGAATAAACAGGCCGCGAAAGCGGTCTTGGGGCATTGGCATCGGTTCCTCCGCAAGACAACTCCGGCTCGGAAAATTGCTTGCATTTTCTGTGAGCATTAGTAGAACAGAACCCCGGAAGGGTCAAGCTGAGTGAATGTTCCAGGGAGGTGGAATGCACAATGGCTAACGCAATATCTTGTCGTGATCTGGCAGCCTTGATGGCTTCCGAAACTCTGCACGCCGTCTTCGATATCCGGGAACGGGGCGAATTCAACTCGGGGCAGATTGTCAACGCGACTTCCTTGCCGCGGAGCCAGATCGAATTTCGCATCGCCGAATTGGTGCCGGACCGGCGGATTCCCATCGTCGTGTACGACGAAGGCGAAGGTCGGGCGAGACTCGCCGCGCAGAGCCTTGCCGAGTTCGGTTACGAAAATGTCTCGATCCTGGATGGCGGCCTGCCGGGATGGCGAAAGCAGGGACTTCCGGCGGTCAGCGGCGTCAATGTATCCAGCAAGGCCTTCGGCGAAAGAGTTCACCATGAAAGAACTATTCCGGAAATCTCCCCAGAAGAACTTAAAGGCCTGCAGCAGCAAGCTGCCGACTTGATGATCTTCGACGTGAGAACGCCGGAGGAATATGGGCGTTTCTGTATTCCCGGCGGCGTCAATGTTCCCGGCGGCGATTTGATTTTATGGGCCGAGGCCTTGAGGCGAAAGCCGGAGACACCCGTCGTGGTTAACTGCGCCGGCAGGACGCGCAGCATTATCGGCACGGCGGCTCTGCTGCGTTTGGGCTTGAGCAATGTCCGCGCGCTCAAAAACGGTACCATGGGCTGGGTGCTGGCGGGGTTAGAATTGGAATCGCTGCCCAAGCGGCCCAGCGCCGCGCCACCCCGCGAGAGCTGCAATCAAGCGCAGGAGCTTGCACTGCGGATTGCCGATGAGGAAAGGATTCCCTGGATTTCAGCCCGTGAGCTTGCCGATCAATTAGCTAACGATACCGTCACCTATCTCACCGACGTACGATCCGAGAATGAATATGAGAATAGCCATATACCGGGGTCGCACAATGTCCCCGGCGGCCAAGCCGTGCAACGCGCCGACGACTTCGTGGCCGTGAAAAACGGCCGGATCATCTTTGTCAGCAATCAGTCGGCGCGCGCGGTGATGGCCGCCTATTGGTACGGTCAAATGGGGTTTCGGGATGTGAAAGTTTTACAAGGGGGTTTTGAGGCTTGGCGCGAAAGCGGAGGCGCAGTCGAATCCGGCGCGTCGCAAAAGGAAGCTCTTGGCTGCGAAACGGCGAAGAAGCTTGCCCGCAGGCTTGCACCTGGTGAGATAAACTCGTTGTTGCGAACTTCATCGATCAACGTTCTGCACGTGGGCGGCAGCACCGATTTCGCAGTAGCGCATCTGCCCGCTAGCAAGTGGATTTCTCGTGGCTGGTTGGAGCTCAAGCTGCCGAGTTTGCTGACCGATAAAGCCCAGCCCATCGTGCTTTCGTGCACGGATGGGCTCAGCTCGACTCTCGCGGCACGAACGCTGATGGAAATGGGTTACCAGGAAGTTTTTGTTCTCGATGGCGGGATTGAAAGCTGGAAACTCGCCGGCTATCCGACCGTGGGTGGCCTGGAGTCTTGCCTGACGGAACCCAACGACGTCGTGTTATCGCCTTCGGTCAAAGGAGACCAGGAAGCGATGCGGCGCTATCTGGAATGGGAAATCAAACTCACGCAGTGAGTTAGCGAGCTTGTTCAAGGTTCAATGTTCAAAGTTCAACGTATTCCGATCGTCTAGGGAGCCGTAAGCAGCTGTCCCTAACTTTGAACCTTGAACGTTGAACTTTGAACCCGTCGATGCACTAGCAGTTCTGGTATTTCGGACTGGCGAAAGTTTTGACGCTACGGTTGGCGACATCGAAGCGCTGGCGCGGCATCCCGGCGAGATCTTTCCCGTACACATGGATTTCCACCGTGTTTCGGTCCGAGACGTTGTTCATCTCGTGAATGTCGTCGTCGGGCGGGACCAAACAGGAAACCATTCCGGCGGAATTTTTCAGGACGTCTTTGATTTCCAGTTTGGCGTAGCCCGTCTTGGAACCATCGTCTAAGCGGCGAAAGCGGGTCTCCTGAATTTCGTTCTCGACTACGCCGACCAATCCCCAGGTGTCGTGATTGTGCGCTTTGGCGGCATCGCCGGGTCCCCAGACGACGGCCGTGACGTTGAAATTCGTTCCCCGGTGCAGCATATAGCGCCCATATTCGGTGGCGCCACGTTGTTTGAACTTCGGTTCAATGCAGTCTCGATATTCAACGAGCTTGGCCAGTAAAGGTTTCGCCGCGGCGACGATTTTTGCCGGGGAACTTTCGGCGCGGCTAATCGCATCCATGTCCCGGATGAAGTTTTGTAACAAGTATGCTTCCGCCATAGTACAGACTATTTTCCCCGGACGGTGAGAACCGGACAGTGCGCCGTTGAAACGACTTTGTTGGCAACGCTCCCCATGAGGAGCCTGGAAAGGCCGGTCCGGCCGTGGGTACCAATCACTATCAAGTTCGCTCTTCGGCTCTTCGCCGCTCTGACGATCTGGTCAGGAGCGGTGCCACGGAGCAGAAGACTCTTGGCCTTGACCTTTAACTTGGTTAAATTCTCCATGAGCTTTTTCATGGAGTTTTCGGCCTCTTGCTTGGTCGTTTCTTCCAACTTCATGTAGAGCTCAGCGCCACCGATATCCTCTCCCGTAACGTAGGAAGACACGGGATCGATCACATGCAATACCAATAGTTCCGCGCCGTTCTGCTTGGCCAGGGCCACGGCTTCGTCGAGGGCACGAGCCGAAGCTTTCGAATGATCTGTAGCGTAGAGAATCTTGCTAAAGTGTTTTGCCATCTGCGTCCTTCAAACTAAAACGCTCGGTTACGCTGAAGCCTGAGCCGCTGCCGCAGCGTTGGCGATGCCCTGGGGGATCTTGGCCAAATCGAGATTGTAGAGTTTGCACACGTTCGTCGCCAATACCTTCGTCTGTGTTTCCGGCGGCAGGTGCCCGATATCCCGTTGAATGATCTTCAGGGAGTTCGGCCAGGTTGAATTGGGATGCGGGAAATCATTGGACCACATGATATTGTCTTGGCCCCACCATTCCAGATTGTGGCCGCAGACGGAATCGTTGAAGAAACATGAATAGACCTGATTGCGAACATATTCGCTGGGATCTTTCGTAAACGGCGGCGGGTTCACGCCGCGGAAACGGCGATAGTAGTAATCCCACTGTTGCACGATCCAGGGCAGCCAGCCGCACTCGTTCTCCACCGTCACGATCTTGAGCTTCGGATATCTTTCCAGAACGCCATAGAAGATCAGCTCGAAGAGGCCGTTGGCGATGTCCATGAGCTTGAGGTTGACGCTGCCACGGTAACGTTCCACGCCCTTTCTTCCTTTATCCTTGTTGTAGCTGTGCCCGGTCAAAATGTGCAGGCTCACGGGCACATCCAGGTCCTGTGCCGCCGCCCAGAATTTATCATAGTGGTTGGAATGGAAGGGCAGATCCGGGTGAGGCGCCTGCCAGATGATGGCGCCTTTGAGGCCGGCCTTGCGGCAGCGTTCGAGCTCCTTGATGCCGTTATCGATGTTATAAACGGGAATCGCGGGAATTCCGACTAAACGATTGGTGTCCACGCTGCAATACTCGATGAGCCAATCGTTGTAGACGCGGAAGCAGGCCTCTTGCATGCTCGCGTCATCGAGCGCGAAAAGATCCAGCATGAGGGTCGGATAGAGCACCTCGGCGCTGAGGCCGTCGACTTCCATCTCCTTGATCCGAGCCTTGGGGTCCCAACCGCCGGCATGGTGCTGAAATCCTTCGCCCACCTGATGAGGCGGGAAAAGCGGAGCTTCTTCGCGGTACTTTTCCGGAACACCTTTTTTCCAAAGGTCCACCGGCTCCATGACATGGGAATCTGATGAGATGATGACACCATTGATACCTTCACCATGACCATTTCCTGCCGCCATATTTTTGCCCTCCCTTATGTTTGAATCGTTTTTTGTTTTGTCGACCGCTTTGACCGCAGCTTATGCGATACCCATGCTTCCTGTCAATTCGTCGATCACGGACAAGTTTGCAGATTTCCTGTCGCTCGCTCTCTGCCTTGAACGGCTTGAGCGACATGAAAGTCTGGTTCTTCCGGGTTTTCGGTGAAGGAATATTCACTACAGAGGCACGAACAGCACGAAGCCGGAAGAAGAATTTAACCGCAAAGGGCCTAGCGCGGCGAAGCCGCAACCAAATAGAGTCAAACGAGAGAAGAAGACTCACCACGAAGGACACGAAGTCCACGAAGAAAGAAAGTTGACCACAAAGGCGCAAAAAGTTTTCAATCAGAA
>Ga0105347_1001409_pt1 | contig 10331 bp, 10 predicted proteins | sample EasRivMeERMLT890_FD_89677 | JGI IMG/M metagenome (GOLD analysis project Ga0105347, IMG submission 89677) | Soil microbial communities from meander-bound floodplain in the East River, Colorado, USA - East River MetaG ERMLT890 | ecosystem: Environmental > Terrestrial > Soil > Floodplain | place...
ATCGACGGCGGCAACAGCAGCAACTGGTCGGGCTGATACGGCCGGAAGGTCTTCATGCCTCGCAGTATCCACGCCCCGCGCTGCGAAGCCAGAGGTTTGATGATTACTCGGACAGGCTCCTAGGTGCCTCGCGCGCCGAGTTGTTCCAGAAGGTTGGCTTTCCAAACTCTCTGAGGGCTGACAGAGGGACTACGAAGCACTAGAATTCCCGCCTACCCGTATCGGCCTTTGCCCCGCCGAGTAGGTCTCTCGATGGAAGCGGACAGGCTATTGAGCCTCGCGGTCGCGGTAGCGGCCGCGCGCCAATCTTCAGGTCGTGTTGCAGACCATCGTTCAGGGTCTGGCGGCGCAGCCTGGTGTCGCCCTGGCGCGGATCTGGCTGCTCCGGCCCGGCGAGCCGAGCGCACATTCGTTCCCAACGATGATGCGCAAGTCGGTGGGGCGCGTTTCGAGGACTGGCTCAGCCAGCCCGTGCCTCCGCGGTAGTGGACGACGGCGTGAACCGGGCAGCTTCGTCGCGGAGCGTGGGGCCCAACGCATAGCCCACGTCGTGGTGCTCAGGTAATCGAAAGAGTGGCCAACGGCCAAGCAACAGTCGAGGCCCTCGAGGTCGATCGAGACGCGTGGATTCATTGGGAACTAGCGCGGTGGTGGAAAGTCGAGCTTGCCCGCGACGACGAACTGCCGCCTTGGAAGCGGCCGCCCGAAGTTGGTTGAACGCGGTCGGCCCAGGTTGCCGGGAGGTGCTCAACTCACGGCCGTACGGTTTGACGATCATGCGGGATCCCAGCAGCGATTCACTCGCCACCATTCACGCAAGGGAGACAGTCATGGCTGAAGCTCTGTTGAACGCAATGCGAGAAGAAAAGATCAAGGGTTCGGCGGGCGATCTCCTGATTCGCTCTCTCCGCCCGACCGGAACCACGCGCGGCGTGGTCATGATCGTCCCGGGCTTCAATGCCCATAGCGGCTACTACGGCTGGGCGGCCGATCAGCTCGTGGCGATCGGCCTGGCCACCTATGCGCTGGATCTGCGTGGCCGCGGGCAATCGGACGGGGAGCGTTTCTACATCGAAGATATGAAGGAGTACGTGAACGACGTCGAGAAGCTCGCGGCCGTGATCAAGTCCCGCGAACCGGGGCTACCGGTATTCCTTTTCGGCCACAGCGCCGGCGGCGTCGTGTCGTGTTGCTACACGCTCGACCACCAGTCCGAGCTCAAGGGCCTGATCTGCGAAGACTTCGCGTTCCAGGTACCGGCGCCCGACTTCGCGCTCGCCGTCCTCAAGGGGCTCAGCCACGTGGCGCCACATGCGCACGTCTTCAAGTTGAACAACGAGCTCTTCTCTCGCGATCCGAAGGCGGTCCAGGCGATGAACGACGATCCGCTCATCAAGAATGAGACGCAGCCGACATCGACCATGGCCGCCATGGTGCGCGCGGACGAGCGCCTGAAGAAAGAGTTCCCGGTCATCAAGCTGCCCGTTTTGATCCTGCATGGCACCGAGGACAAGGTGACGAAGCCGTCGGGAAGCCAGTTCTTCTACGACAACGCGGGATCAGCGGACAAGACGATCAAGCTTTACGAGGGGCATTACCACGACCTTCTCACCGACGTGGGCAAGGAAAAGGTCATGGCCGACATCAAGCTCTGGATCGACACACGCCTGAACGCGTGAGCCTTCGGGCGGCGTCAAGGCCCTCAGGGGCCCACGTCGCCTAGACCGGGTGCCTTCTGAACACAACAGGGTGCCGAAAATGGCACCCTGTTGCGCGATCATTGGACCGCTCAAAAGGTGATCGTCACGCGGCTATCGCTGTTCAGCCGGCGGTCAACTGTCGGGGTTCGAATCTCTCCGACGGACCGCTCATCGCCTTGGCTGCCCCCGACGAACACCACGCCTTCGGGGAAGAGCATCATCGCCTTCACTGGCGAGCCGCTCCTCGGCACTTCGACCCAGCTTCTTGATGAGGGTGATGAGCGTTTCCCGCTCGGCCTTCGTCAGACCGCTGATGGCGCGGTCCATCGCCAATTGGTGGTCTCCGAACACTTCGCGGATCCGCGCAGTTCCTTTTGGTGTCAGCGAAACAAACCGCGTGCGCCGGTCTTTAGGGTCGGAGGTTCGAGCTACGAGGCCCTGGGTCTCGAGCCGATCGACTGCAGAGGTGATGGCGCCGCTGGTCAGATCGACGCTCCGACCGATGGCGCTTACCGGTTGTCTGCCCTTGTGGAGGAGAAGCTCGAGGATCGCAAAGTCGGAGGAGCCCAGGTCCAGGGGCGCGATGTTTCGGCGCGCGTGGCGCTCGAGCGTTCGAAAAGCCTTCATCAAAACCAGCCAAAGATGCGTTCCGGATGAATCCATGTGAGGTATCTTGACATCAAGATACAGGCTGTCAAGGTATATCTGATGCCGCTCTTCTGACGGGCAATCGGCCCTGCAGCGCTTGGGCGGCGTGGATGAGGGTGACGCTGCCCCGGGGAAGGAGCAGGTCGTGATGACCATTGCCGTAATCGTCGGGAGTACGCGTCAGGGGAGATTCTCCGAACAACCGGCGCGGTGGATCCTCGAGCTCGTTCGGCGACGCGACATCGAGGGTCGCCTGCTGGATCTTCGCGACTATCCGATGCCGTTCTTCGACGAGGCGGTGACGCCGGCCATGCCGGGACGGGGGCCCTACTCGAACGAGGTCGTGCAACGATGGACCGCTGAGATCGCTGCCGCCGACGGTTTCATCTTCGTCACGCCGGAATACAACTACGGCCCACCGGCCGTGCTGAAGAACGCGCTCGACTGGGTGTACCCGGAGTGGAACCGCAAGGCGGTGGCTTTCGTCAGTTACGGGAGCGCCATGGGCGCGAGGGGTGTCCAGCAGCTCCGGGCAACGGCGACCGAGCTTCAGCTCGCCCCCATACGCACCTCGGTGCACATCCCGGTGGCAACGCTCATGGCCCATTACCAAGGTGGTGATGTAGCCAGGGGGCTCGCCGAGCTTGAAGGGCGGGCAAACCTGATGATCGACGAGCTGCTCTGGTGGACGGCGGCACTGAAGTCCGCTCGCGAGGTGCAGGTCGATGTCGGAGCCCGGGCTCCCGCGGTCGCACGCTGAGCGGTCTTATTTCGGAACGATGATGGAGCGAGCTTTCAGACGGCAGCCCCATAGAGGTACGGTCCCTTGGACAAGCACATGGAAATTGGCATCGATAGCTTTGCGGCCGCGTTTACCGAGGACAGCCGCGCGGTCAGCTCATCCGATCGTCTGCGCAATCTGATCGACCAGATCGAGCACGCCGATCGACTCGGGCTGGATTCATTCGGAATTGGCGAGCACCACCGCCGTGAGTTCCTCGACTCCGCCCCGACCGTCATCCTCGGCGCGGCCGCCGCGCGCACCGAAAACATCCGACTCACGAGCGCGGTCACGGTGCTGAGCGCCGCCGACCCGGTCCGCCTGTTCGAGGAATTCGCGACTCTCGATCTGCTGTCCCGCGGCCGGGCCGAAATGGTGGTCGGCCGCGGTTCGTCCATCGAGGCGTTTCCGCTGTTCGGCTTCGATCTCGAGGATTACGACGCGCTGTTCGCCGAGAAGCTCGAGTTGCTGCTCGAGATTCGTGAGAACGAGCACGTTCATTGGACGGGCGCCTTCCGGCCGGCGTTGACCGGTCAGGGGGTCTATCCGAGGCCCGTTCAGAACCCATTGCCGATCTGGCTTGGGGTGGGAGGGACGCCGCAATCGTTCGTCCGCGCCGGTACGCTCGGGCTGCCGCTGATGGTGGCGATCATCGGTGGCGAAACACGCAGCTTCAGGCCGCTCGTCGATCTCTACCGCGAGGCGGGAAAACGTGCGGGACACCCGCCGGAGCGATTGAAGGTGGGAATGCATTCGCCCGGCTTCGTGGCCGCGACGACGAAGGAAGCCGCCGACGCATACTTCCCGGGTTTCGCGAAGGCCGTGAGCGATATCGGGAAGGAACGCGGGTGGGCCCCCATGACCCGCCGTGATTTCGACGCCCAGCTCGGGCCTGGTGGGGCGCTCCTCATCGGGAATCCCGATGAAGTGGCCGAAAAGCTCATCCGGCACAGCGAGGCGCTGGGAGGTGTTTCACGGATCACCTTTCAGATGAACGCAGCGTCGCTGTCGCACGAGAAGCTGATGGGGGCGATCGAGCTGATTGGCACGCAGGTCGCGCCGGCCGTGCGCTCGCGGCTCGGAGCTGCAGCGTCGTAAATGCCCCCGAGAGCCGGGGGAGAAATCGCATGCCCGCGACCGGCGTTTCGGTAGGATGGTGTCGGCCCTGAAGCGAGGAAGTGACGGCCCGCGCCGTCGTGACAGATTGCGGATGACATCCGCACCCCTGCGGGTTAGGCTGGGCTTGCTGTAGCGGAAACGTAGATCGCGACCGGGCGGAATCAATCCGGGAGATCAGAATTATCGTCGGTAAGCGCACATTCGCGACGCCTGCCCAGCACGCAAGGACCGCCGAGCTCGACCGACATCCGACAGAAGAGCAGGCTGTCGAGCACGCCGAGATTCTCCGCGTCCATGCCTCTCGACGCGTACACAACCGTCAGTGGGTAGTACGGCGCGCGTGCCTGAGCTAGGAGGAATGGGCAAGGCGATCATCCTCGTAGTCGATCGCGATCCGCACATCCGCGAGCTCGAGGCACACTTCCTGCAGAAGGCCGGTTACTCCGTGGTTCGAGCAGGACGGAAATGGCGCCCTCGAGCAAGCTCTGAAGACTGTCCCGGACATCATCGTCACCGAGATCCTCGTCCCCGGACTTGACGGGCTCGCGCTTTGCCGCCGACTCAAGGCGGACCCCCGAACGCGCGATACTGCGGTGCTGGTCTTCAGCATCCTGGCGGTGGCCGGCCGGGCGCGAGAAGCGGGGGCCGATGCCTTCCTCCTGAAACCCCTCACCGAGCACACACTGGTCAGTACCGTCCAGCAGCTCCTCGAAGCGCGAAGCGCACGAATCGGGAGAATGACGACATGAGCGATGAAGCGCGGGGGTCGAAAGGGCGAGGGGCGGAGGAGTCTCCAATCAGACGCCTCACGACCGGCAGCCGCGAGCTCGACGAGATCCTCGGAGGTGGAATCCCCGAGAACTCGATCAACATCGTCATGGGCGAGCCGGGATCGGGCAAGACGACCCTCGCCGAGGAATTCATCTTCGCTAACGCCGACGACGACGGGCGGGCGATCCTCTACCTCACGACGCTTTCCGAGCCGCTCGACAAGGTGATCAAGTACCTTCAGCAATTCGAGTTCTTCGACTCGACAAAGATGGGCGGTACGGTCCAGTACGACGCGCTGGGCGCCGACCTGGCGGCGAACGGCGTCGGCGCACTCCTTCCCAGGATCAAGGACGCGATCAAGGCGTTGTCGCCGAAGATCATCGTGATCGACTCCTTCAAGGCGATCCACGACCTGGCAAAGTCGACCCAGGAGATGCGGCTCATGTTGCACGAGGTTGCCGGGCTCCTTGCCGCGTACAACACGACCGTCCTTCTGGTCGGGGAGTACCGACACGAGGACATCGCGATGTTTCCCGAGTTCGCGGTGGCGGACGGCATCATCGAGCTGGCGAGGAACAGCCTCGGGACGCGCGACGAGCGGTACCTGCGCGTGTTCAAGCTCCGTGGCAGCTCGTACCGGCCAGGGTTTCACGCCTTCGAAATCTCGACGGCAGGCCTGCACGTGTATCCACGTCTCGTCAGCCCGGTCGAGGCGGCCTCCTACAGGCGAGACGTCAGACGTACTCCATCGGGCGTTCCCGGGCTCGATCCGATGCTTGGGGGAGGTTTTTGGGCGGGGAGCGCCACGCTCCTCGCCGGTCCCACCGGCTCCGGAAAGACGACGATGGGCATTCAATTTGTCCTCGAAGGCCTCCGCAATGGCGAACGGTGCCTGCTGGTCAATTTTCAGGAGAATCCCACGCAGCTCGCGCACCAGATCGAGGAGATGGGAGGAAAGCTCGACGACGAAACCCGCGGTCGATTGGAGCTGCTCTATTATTCGGCGGTCGAACTCCCCATCGACAGGATCATCGTCAGCATATTCCAAGCACTTCGACGGGGCGGGATTCGCCGGGTGGTCATCGACGCGCTCGGAGACCTGTCCACGGCTGCCAGCGATGAAACGCGCATGCACGACTATGTCTATGCGTTGGTTCAGCATTTCGCGGTGATGGGCGTGAGTAGTGTGCTCACGCTCGAGACGGACCCGCCCATGATGGCCATGGACGAGAGTCACGGCCGTCTGAGCCATATGACGGACAGCATCGTCTTCCTCGAGATCCGGACGCGCGAGGGGATTGTCGGACGGACGCTCCGCATCGCGAAGGCTCGGGGCCTCGCCCACGATCTTCAGGCGCGCGAGCTGCAGATCGATGGCAAAGGACTGCATATCGTCGAGGCGCGTGGGTGAAGAGCTCCATCCGAACCGAGGAGTACCGGCTGCAACAGATCCGTAAGCTTACCCAGGTGAGCCGCGCGATCACCTATGCCGCATCGCTCGACGAGGTGTTTCAGCTGACGGTCGACCGCGCCGCCGACCTGCTCGCGGCGCCGAGGTCACTCATCATGGTCGCGAACGACGATGGCCTGCTGGCTCTGCGCTCGTCGCATGGCATCGACGCGGCGCTGGCCCGGCACTTTCAAGAGCCGATGAGCGAGGCACTGATCCCGCGCCTCGCGTCGTGCTTCGATGCGCAGCCGGAGAGCTTCCTCGGGGTCCCGCTGGTTGTGGCTGGAGCAATCAAGGGAATCCTCGTCGTGATTCGACCGGGTACTTCGACCCACGCGGACGAGGACGAATGGCTCTTGTCGGCGCTCGCGGACCAGGCAGCCGTGGCGCTGGAGAAGACGCGCCTCGACGAGATCGGTGAGTTTCGCGAGCAGCTCATTGGGATCGTGGGCCACGATCTTCGCAATCCGCTCAGCACGATCCTGATGGGAGCGCAGCTCCTGCTCCTGCGCGAAGACCTGGGCGAGACCGAGACTGGGGTGGTGAGGAGGATTACGAACAGCGCATTGATGGCGGTGCGGCTGATCGATCAATTGCTCGACTTGACCAGGAGCCGGTTGGGGGGCGGTATCCCGATCGATCCCACGCGCTTCGATCTGACCGATGTCTGCCGGCAGGTGATCGGCGAGACGGAGCTGACGCATCCAGATAGGCCGCTGCGTGTTGATATGCGGGGCGACCTGACCGGTGCGTGGGACCGCGATCGGATGTACCAGGTGCTCGCCAATCTCGTCGGCAACGCGGTCCAGCACGGCGAGCCACGATCGTCGATCGAGCTGCGGATCGACGGCACGGAAACTGAAATCGTCATCGAGGTCGCCAATCGAGGCGCGCCCATTCCGCCCGAGACGCTGCCGTCCATCTTCGATGCTTTCCGCAGGGGTCGGACGAACCATCCATCCCGGACAGGGGGGCTCGGACTCGGACTCTTCATCGCGCAGCAAATCGTCCGTTCGCATGACGGATCCATCGCCGTCACCTCGTCGGCGAGCGATGGGACGACCTTCCGCGTCCGCCTGCCTCGCGGCGGCAAGGTGGCCAACACTCGACAACTGCAAGCTGGTTGAAGTCGAGCCGCTTTTCCCCGAGCGGATCCACGGCTCACGGGGGTGTTTCACGACGTGCGCCTGGAACGCACCTTTGTTCACCACCGGGACGGCCTGGACCTGAACGGGCGCTCGGACAACGACAGTCCCTGAAGTAGCAGATTGCCGATGACATCCGCACCACGTGTGGGTTAGGCTCGCCTCGCTGCAGCAGAACCACAGATCACGACCGGGCGGAATCACTCTGGAGGATCAGCATGAATCCCGCCCCGAAACTCGTCGCACGCTGTATGCGTGGCCTCGCCACGGCGGTCGCACTCAGCGTCTGGGCGCCATCGCTCATCGCGAGTCCGCAGCTCATCCCGGGAGATCACGGCCCCGGTGGCGGATCATCCCCCGATCGCAAGGGCGACGGCTTCCCCACCGTGCTCATCACCTGCCCCGAGCCGACGCCGCTCGTCATTCGACCGGCGCCACCCTCGATTCGCCTGCTCTGGGAGGGAACGCCCGGCGGGCATCAGGGGCATTACAAGATCAAAGAATACAAATACATCCTGCTCGGGCCGGACAGCGAGTTTCCCATCGAGCTCGCCGTCAGCAACCCGGACTCGTTCAAGCACTACTACGCCAACCACCCCCTCGGTCCATGGACCGGATGGTCCTCGACGGATCCCAACACGACTGAGGCCGAGTTCAACAACCTGATTCCCAATAGTCAGTACCTGTTCGCCGTGATCGCGTTCGACCGCGCCGGGCGGTACACGCAGGTGTTCTCCCTGTCGTCCAATCTCCTGCGATTCGTCGTGAGCTTCAGCGCCTACCAGGGTCCGGTGCTCACGATGAGTGGGCCCGGATTGAACTATCAGTATCCGCATGGTGGTTACTGCCCGTGTCCCGAAACGGAAATCCCCACCAGCGTGTCCGCTCAGTCCTCGGTGACGTTCCACTGGTTCGCGGACCCGGGCTTCGCCTGCCAGAGCCCCGCGATCCGCTCGTATCGCTGGGCGCTCGACATCGCCGACGTGTTCGACGAGACCCCGCGAATCGACGAGGAGACCGATCTGCAGCACTGGAGCACGCGGTCACTCGATGCGACTTCGGCCACGGTGGGTCCATTCGCCGCGGGCGAGGTGCATCGCCTGTACATCGATGTCGAGGATCTCGCTGGGCTGCGCAGCCTCGGGATCATTCGAATGGAAGTCGTCGCGAATGGTAATCAGAGGGTCGATGGCGGGCCCGCGCCCGGAGTCGTCTCATTGCAGCCCGGAGCGATCCTCGGCAAACACGTCGAACTCAGCTATTCGCTGCCTGCATCGGCCGACGTCTCGCTTGCGGCCTACGACATCAGCGGCCGCCGCGTCGCGGCGATCGAGAACGGGTCGCGGAGTGCCGGAGCCCATCAGGTGAGCTGGGATCGCACGGGTCTCCGACAGGGCGTGTACTTCTATCGACTTCGCGCCGGGCCCCAGACGTTGGTGAAGTCGTTCGTCATGAGGTGAACACGAACGATCGAAATCGCAGCCTGACGACGCTCTTTACCGAGCTGATTCATGGCGTTCCCAAGGGGCCCGCATACATTCTGAATGGCGGCGACACCGGACTGCTCGGATCGCTCGACCGCCTGTCGGCCGCCGTGGCGTCGCGCTCTTCGCAGGGCGGCGCCACGGTTGCCGCGCACGCCGCTCATATCCGCTACGGCATGTCGCTGATGAATCGCTGGGCGGCGGGCGAGGATCCCTGGAAGGACGCCGACTGGTCGCAGGCGTGGAAGACGTCTGCCGTCACCGAGGCGGAATGGGCCGAATTGCGCCGCGGGCTGCGCCACGAAGTGGAGCGCTGGCGCGAAGCGCTCGGCACCCTGCGTGAGGTGAGCGGAAGCGACCTCGACACCGCGATCGGAAGCGTGGTCCATCTCGCCTACCACCTCGGTGCGATCCGCCAGATCGATCGCGAGGCACGCGGGCCGAGGGACGCCGGATAGCCCGCTCCCGCTACCCGGCCGCGGCGGCGGCGCCGTCCGAGCGCATCATCACCGTCAGATAGCAGCCGAAGAGAACCATCCACGGCATTTCCGGGAGGGTCACCGCCGGCGGTTGGATCTCGACCGTGGCCGCCATGTGGATCACGCCTCTGCTGCGAAGCTCGATCAGCGGGTTGTCGGATCCGTCCAGGAACTCGAGTTTCGACTGCCACAGATTGGTCGTTGCACGGAAGCGGCGTCCATCGGGCAGCTCCAGCTCACCGCCGCCATTCCAGGTGTTGTTCCGGAACGCGCCGATCTCCTTCTCGCCTTCGCATTCGCGGATGGTGGCTCGAGTCTGCCAGAATCCGACGCGCTTGAAGGTCCAGCATCCGTCCGCGCAACGGCCGGTCGCGAACGAACCGAATGCACTCCTGAAAACCAACGTGGCGGCGACATCGTTTCCGGTGCGCAGCTCGAACTCCATGGAGAGTGCGCTAGGCTGGACCCACTCGAGCGGCTGTCTCGCGATCTCGGCCAGCTTCTTCATGGCGTGGTGCCCCGCTGTTCGCCTGCACCAGATTCGATACTCGATCGAAAGGGAATGTAGCCAATAGTGGACGAGAGGAACCAGGCGGACACGACCCATCGGGGGCCGCGCCGCATCGGCGTCACGGGGGCACGTGGCTTCGTCGCCTCGCGTCTGATTCCGATGCTGCTTCGGGACGGGGCCGAGGTCATCGCGATCCTGAGGCCCGGGCGCGAGCGCTCCACCCTGCCGGAATGGAACGTCGAG
>Ga0105347_1001410_pt1 | contig 10325 bp, 5 predicted proteins | sample EasRivMeERMLT890_FD_89677 | JGI IMG/M metagenome (GOLD analysis project Ga0105347, IMG submission 89677) | Soil microbial communities from meander-bound floodplain in the East River, Colorado, USA - East River MetaG ERMLT890 | ecosystem: Environmental > Terrestrial > Soil > Floodplain | place...
ATGCGGGAAAATGGCGCCTGTGGCGGCACCGGCGGCCTCGCCATCCTACTTTTCTGTCCTTTCAGCCCACATTATTGTCGTCCGATTGCACTTTAATGTTTCTTGACCCCTAGCATACCCGGCGGTAGGATGCCGCAATCCTCTGTGCGGAGGATGACTGACCGTGTGCGCGGTCGGTTTCGAGTTGGCCCGACCGCCCGGTCGGACGCGCCCGGTCAGTTCGTCGTCATCGTTATTGTCGTCTTCTGGAGAGGAGGGATGATGAGGCGTGGCATCCGCGGGAGCCTGCTCCTGGCAGGCATTCTCACGTTCTGGGCCGCTTCGGCCAATGCCCAGGCAATAGGTTCCATCTTCGGCAAGGTTACCGACGACTCCGGCGCGGTGCTGCCGGGCGTTACCGTCACGGTCGCTGGCCCGTCGCTGCAGCAGCCGCTCATCGCCGTCACCACGGGAACTGGCGCGTACCAGTTCCCCAACGTGCCGATCGGGAAGTTCACGGTGACGTTCGAGATGAGCGGCTTCAAGAAAGTCACTCGTCCCGATGTCGTCATCGAATCCGGCTTCAATGCCGGCATCGACGCCAAGATGGAGCTCGGCGCGCTCACGGAAGAAGTGACCGTCTCGGGCGCGTCTCCCATCGTCGACCTCAAGAAGACGACGACGGGGTCGGTCTTCACGGCTGACGTGCTCGAGAAGATCCCCTCTGCCCGCGACCCCTGGCAGATCATCGGCATGACGCCGGGCGTTCGCGCCGGGTTGAACGTCGGCGGATCGACCTCGGGCCAGCAGGTCGGCCTCAACTCGCGCGGCACGGCGGCCAACGTGCAGTGGAACCTCGAAGGCGGGTCGATCACGGACCTGTCGTCGAACTCGTCACCGAGCTACTTCAACTTCGATTCGCTCGAGCAGATCCAGGTCAGCAACGGCGGCGGCGACGTCTCCGTGCAGTCGAGCGGCCTGGCCATCAACCTCGTGACCAAGAGCGGCAGCAACGTGTTCAAGGGCACGGCGATGGCCACGTATGAGAACGACAACATGCAGGCCACCAACGTGACCGAAGAGCTCTTCAATGCCGGCGCGAATGGCTTCCTGTCGGGCGCGCCCATCCAGAAGATCGCCGTCTACTCGTTCGAATACGGCGGGCCGATCCTCAAGGACAAGCTCTGGTTCTGGGGCTCGATGGACTACCAGGACATCAACGTCGGCGTCGTCAATTTCTTCGACGCCAACAAGGGCCAGTTCTGCGCCGATCTCGTGGCGGCCCAGAAGGCGCGCAACCTTGCCGGTTCGATCACCTACGACAAACTCGATCAGGTGTCGGACTGCCTCAACAACGACAAGACGACGATCAAGAACATGTTATGGAAGATCAACTACCAGTTGAACTCCGCCAACAAGTTCCAGTACCTCTTCCAGAGCGACAACAAGTATCGCAACCGGCGCGACGCGAGCGCCAACAACGCCGCTGAAACCACGTCGCAGCAGACGAGCGACGCGCCGTGGAATCTGCCGCTGCCGACGCATTCAATTACCCACACATTGATCGCCAGCGACAAGCTGGTCTTCAACAACATGTTCACCTACGTCGGCGGCGGGTTCTTCCTCGACTATCAGGACGTGCCGCCGCAGGGCGACTGTCTCCAGAGCCGGTATCTCGGCACCGACACCGCGGCCAGCTACCAGACCGGCGGCCGCGAGCTCAGCGGGGGCTGCATGTGGAACATCCAGTCGCTCACCAACCGGACGACGTCGTTCAACAGCCGGGCCAAGACGAGCACGTATCAGACCGTGCGCAAGTCCTGGGAGGTCAAGACCGACGGCACGTATCTCCTCTCGGGCGTGCTCGGCGGCGACCACAGCCTGAAGTTCGGCATGGGTTGGCGGAAGAATCCGATCATGAGCTTCTCGCACTACAGCGGCGGCGCTCGCGCCCACCAGCAGTGCGTCGGCAACAACATCAACAACTGCGGCAACGGCGACAACGTCGCGGTCGGATCGGCTGCCGGCTTCGTGCCCTATCAGGCGGTCCTCTACCGTGACCAGCTGCGCAACAACAACTGGTGGACCTACAACGGTTACATCCAGGACTCGTTCTCCAAGGGCCGGTGGCGCTTCAACGGCGGCGTGCGCTACGACTGGCAGTACTCGACCTACCTGGGTGGGTGCGTGCCCGAGAACGTCATCATGCCGACGTTATTGCCGGCGCAGTGCGAAGAGGCCACCGAAGTCGACTCGATCACCGGCAAGAAACTGCAGTCGTTCAGCAACTGGTCGCCGCGCTTGTCGGCGACTTACGACCTGCTGGGCAACGGCAAGACGTCGGTGAAGGCCACCTGGTCGTACTACTACGACACCAGGATTACGCTGGCCAATAGCCTGGGCGGCCTGTTCGAGGTCACCACCCTGACCTGGGGGCCCAACCAGTCGAGTGGTGCGTGCAGCACGACCGCAGGCGCGCCCTGCTGGACCGACGCGAATCGCGATGGTCTCGTGCAGTCAAACGAGCTCATCGGGACGCCGAATTCGAGCAATGCCCGGTTCCAGAACGGCGTGCTCGTGCCCGCCGGCAACAACGTCGATCCGAGCGCCGAACTCGGCCGCACGCGCGAGGCGATCGTCGGCATCCAGCACGAGCTCATCTCGAACCTCGCGGTTGGTGTGGACTACATCTACCGCAAGTACGACAAGGGCACGGCTACCTATACGCAGGGCTATCAGCCCGGGGCGCCAGGATTCCCGCTGTCGCAGATCTACTCCGGACCGCGCACACACACCGACCCCGTGTCCGGCCTGAGCGCGCCGTATTACGAGATCTGCCAGGGGTGCCAGCGGCCATCCGGCGTCGGCTCGATCGTCATGACGGACTTCGACTACGAGATCTATCATGGCGTCGATATCACGGCGACCAAGCGCTTCAGCAACCGCTGGCAGATGCAGGCGGCGCTGACGCTCCAGACCAACCCGAACCACCTGCCGGAAGGGTCGGTCGCGCTGACCAACCCGACCACGCGGCCGTTCCGCGATGGCGTCACCACGATCGAGCCCTGGATCTTCAAGTTGCAGGGCAGCTACACGCTCCCGTGGGACATCATCGCGTCCGGCAACTTGAACATGTATGACGGCGCTACCCGGACGCTGACCATCAACGGCCCGGGAGCGGTGTATGGCGGTGTCAACGCCGCGGGCGCCGCAACCACCATCAGCTACACCACGCTGGAGTTCCAGGACAGGGATGCCTTCCGCTTCGACCCGATCAAGCTCCTCGATCTGGGCGCGCAGAAGGTCTTCCAGTTCAACGGCGGGCGGCAGCGGATCAAGCTGATTCTGGACGCGTTCAACGTGTTCAACATCAACACGATCACGGCCTACGCCAGCGGCAACATCAGCACCGCGGGCGGCACGCAGCCGAGCACGATCGTGTCGCCGCGCGTGTTCCGCGTCGGGACGCAGTTCGTCTTCTAGCGCGGCGCGCGGAAGAAGACTGCGGGACGCAGAGCACGGATCAAACGGGACGCGGATCACGCAGATCACGGACCGGACGGACGCGGATCACGCGGATCTCAGGTTGAGAGGGGACCCGGGCTTTATCGCCCGGGTCCTTTTTTTGTCCACGACTAGGGTACCCTTCGACCGGAGCATGAAGAGCAAGCGAAGCCCGAAGCCGGTACGAGCAGTGGCCGGGCGCCCCCCAATCTTTCCAGCGGAACCCCCGCGCGCGAGCGTGACGGCGCTTGTGCTTCTCACGTTCACCGCCATATTCGTCGCGCTTCAGGTCGGGAGCTACACGCGCACGTCGGCCACCTTTGATGAGCCCGGAAGCTTGGCCGCCGGCTATGCCGCGCTCGCGGCGGGGGACTTCCGGCCGGCGCTCGAGCATCCGCCGCTCACCCGGCTCTGGGCGGCGCTCCCGCTTCTGACCGTTCCAGGCCTGTCGTTCGACAGCAAGGCGCTCGACGAAGCCAGGCCGGAAGCGGTCGCTTTTCAGGGACCGTTCGACAGCGGCCATCGGTTTCTCTACGCGCCGGACGGCGCCCCAGGCTCGGCGCGGGGAGATGCGCTGCTTTATCGCGCGCGCTTCATGAACGTGCTGCTTGGTGTCCTCCTCGGCGTGCTCGTCTATAGCTGGGTGGCCGAATGGCTGGGATTTCCTGCGGCACTCGTTGCGCTCGGTCTCTATACGATTGAGCCCAACATCGCTGCGCACTCATCGCTCGTCACGACGGACCTGGGTGTCACCTGCTTCATCTTCGGCGCGCTCTATTTTCTGTGGCGAACGTCGAGGCAACTGACGCCGTTGAACATCGCCGGGCTCGCCGTCTTCTTCGTGCTCGCGATGCTGAGCAAGTTCTCGGCGGCGATTCTTGGCCCAGTGATACTCGTCCTCCTGGGGATGATCGCCTTTCGCCGGCGGACGTTGTCGGTGAGAGGGGTGGCCGGGATCGTGGCGCTCCTCGCGGCCGCCACGTGGCTTGGCGTCTGGGCCGCGTACGGGTTCAGATACGCTCCCAGCGCGACGCCCGGCTGGCTGTTCGCGCTCCAGCATCACCCGGCCGCCGAGCGAGCGGTGCCGATGATCGCGGCGCTCGTCGGGTGGGTCGACTCGTATCACCTCCTGCCGAATGCGTTCAGCCAGGGGTTCCTGCACGGTCAGGGACTCGTGCAGGGCCGCGCGTCGTTCCTCGCCGGCAGCTACAGCGACTTCGGCTGGTGGTACTACTTCCCGGTCGCCTTCCTGATCAAGACGCCGCTGGCGCTGCTGGCGCTCTTCCTCGTGGGCATGGTCTCGAGCGTCAGGCGCGGGCGCCTCCTCTCCCTCGACGGCGAGGCGTTCCTCGTCGTGCCGATTGTGCTTTTCGTCGGCGTGGCGATGACATCGACGCTCAACATCGGCCTGCGCCACATCCTGCCGATCTTCCCGTTCGTGATCGTGCTCGGCGTCGTGGCCGCGCGCGCGCTCGCCGACGGCAAGGCGAAGCACGGGCCGGCAATCTGCGCGGTGCTGCTGGCGGCAGGGGCCCTGGAGTTCGCCAGCGTGTACCCGAACAACCTGGCCTTCTTCAATCGTGCCGTCGGCGGGCCGTCGAACGGCTTCCGCTACCTCGCCGATTCGAACGTCGACTGGGGCCAGGATCTCAAGCCGCTCAAGGCGTGGATGGACCGTAACCAGGTCGCGCACATCAACCTCGCCTACTTCGGCGTCGCGGACCCTCGCTACTACGGTATCGATTGCACCTACCTGGGCGGCACGACGATCCCCGGCGTGACGCCGGCGATGATGCGCCCGCCGCGGCTGCCTGGATATGTGGCCGTGAGCGTGACGCTCCTGAACGGTGTGCCTTTCGCTGCGAAGGATCGCGACTTCTACAAGCCGCTACGCGACCGGCCGCCAGCCGCCGACATCGGCGGGTCGATTCGGGTGTATTGGGTGGAACGGGCGTGGTGGTGAGAGACGGGCTCTTGGCTCTGGGCTCTCGGCTCTAGGAAGAGCTTCCAGATCCCTGTCCCGCGCCTGGGATCTGCAAGCTCTTCCTAAAGCCCAAAGCCTAGAGCCCAGAGCCTAACGGCCCCCGAGCAGCCTCTCCTGCGGCGGGAGCGCGACCGCGGCGTAGCCCTTGCGCGCGCGCACGTTGAGGCCGGCGACCTTGGTCTTGACCTCGATGCGCCGGTACTTTCCATCCATGGTGCTGTTGGCGGGCTGATAGCCGATCACGTAGTACGTGCTCGTGTCGCGGATGATCATCCCGAAGGCGCGCGACATGTCGTCGATGTTGCGGACCATGAAACCACCGGTACCGGCGGTGAGGATATTCGGGCCGTCGTCTCCGGTATCGAACGCCGTCGAGCGGCCACGGGCGTTCGACAGGGCATCGGCAGTGGGACTCGGCGCGCCGATGAGTCCGCGCCCGTCGATCGAGTAGATCGTCGTGCCCCCGCGCGCGGCTTGCGCCGCGATCGCTTCGATCACGCCGCGCGAGTCTTCGAGGTAGAAACCCTCCGACAAAAAGACGACGGTCTTGCGGCCAGGCAGACGGCTGAGCCCGCGGGCCACGGTCTGCAGGTTCTGCGCCGTCCTGTCGGCGAGGATCCGGGCCTGCCGGACGTAGAGGCGCGCCTTCTGCTGGATGAGATTCTCGACCTGCTGCAGGCCGCCGTTCAGTTCGCACTCGACGCGGTCCTCACGGCAGGCCTTGATGCCGAGCTCGTCGACGAGCTCGCGCGCCCCCTCGGCAATCCGCGTCGCATCACGCTCGCCGGGAATGCGCGGGAACTGCTGGAACGGCGCGAGCAAGGCCTGGCGATTGTCAAACGCCGGCGTCACCGCGTGCACGCCCGCCAGGAGCTCGGTCTTGTCCGACGTCAGGCGGCCTTTGTACATGCCGCCGTTCACGAACACGCCTCCCACATCGTCGGGGCCCATCCGATCGCGGATGAACGCGATGGCGCCTTCCTTCACGCGCATCAGCGACTCGTTGGCGAGGTGCGCCTCGTCGAAGACGATCACGAAGACGCGCTGCGCCCGGTAGTCGGTCGCGCCCGCGTGCTCGCTCAGGACCGAGCCGCCGGGGTCGTGCGTGACCATGTAGAACTGTTCGATCTTCTGCGGTTTGCCGTCCTCGAAAATCAGGACGTCCTCGGCGCGGAGCCCGGTGGCGAACTGGCCTTGCTTGTCGAGCACTATGGCATCGACTTCGACGAGGGCAGTCGACGACCGGAACATGCCCTGGCCGCCGGCAGGCGGGGGATTCTGGCTCTGTAACGACGGACGGACCGGGACGAGCACCAGGAACGCGACGATGGCGCCGGGCAGGAGTCGCGTGTGTAGCATGGTCAGTGCCTCAGCGAATGCACAATTCTACGCTCTCTCGGCTCTCCGAAGCGCGACCGCCAAAAGCTTTTCACGCGTGGATATATACTTTCGTCGCCATCGCCCCACACCCGTCCAAGGATGGGCCCACAAGGAGAGTTGCATGCGAGTTCGTCTAGTCGGCATAACCCTGCTGGCGGTGACCCTGGTGGCTGTGCTGGCGGCGTCGCCCTTTCAGCAGCAGAAATCGGCGCTCGTGACGGTGGTCGCGGAGGCGGGAGGACCGGTGAGCGGCCTCACCGCCAAAGACTTCGTCGTGCGCGAGGACAAGGCGACGCGCGAGGTGGTTGCCGCCGACGCCTCGACAGAGCCCCTGTTCATCGCGCTCCTCGTCGATACGACGCAGCCGCCGATGGGGATCCTGCCGCCGACGCAGGATCTACGCCGGGCGCTGGCGTCGTTTGTCACCATCATCAAGGGCGCGAGCCCCGACGCGCAGATCGCGATCATGGACTTCGCCGGCGCTTCCGTGACCGCCGTCGATTTCACGCCCTCGGCGGCGGCGCTCGACAAGTACATCCAGCGGGTGTTTCCGAACCGCACGACCGACGCCGTCCTCATCGAGGCGATGGTCGACGCCGGCAAGAAGCTCAGCGACAAGCCAACCCCCCGCCGCGCCATAGTCTCGGTCGATTTCAACTCGCGCAACACGAGCGCCGAGAAGACGATGAGGCAGGCGGCGGAGAACATCCGCAAGGCTGGCGCCACTGTGTGGTCCGTGTCCATCCGCGGCACCGGCGGGTCGACGAGCGCGCGCGAAGAAGTACTGAACGTCGTGACGCGCTCGAGCGGCGGCATGCGCTTCACGGGCGTCGAGGCCACCGGGCTCGAACCGATGCTCAAGAGCGTCGCCAACAGCCTGCTGTCGCAGTACACGGTGACGTTCACGCGCCCCGGCAGCGGCGACGTCAAGTCGACGGAGATGCAGACGAGCAAGGGTGGGAAGGTGTTACTGACGCCGTGGATGAGATGACACAGTCGTCAGTCTTCAGTCGTTAGTCTTCAGTCAGTCGGACTGGGGGCCCATCGCCTTTCTTATCACCGCGACATCTGCCTGCATCGCAGGCGGCGCGGCGGCGATGAACCGCTCACCATATGCCCTCGCCTCATCGCGCCTGCCTGCGGCCACGAGGTTGATGGTCAGGTTGTAGAGCGCGTTGAGCTCGACGCGGTCGATGGCGATCGCGCGCTTCCACTCCTCGATCGCTTCGGTGCGGCGGTTGGTACCGGCGAGGACTACTCCGAGCGCGGTGTGGGCGCCGGCGAGGCTGGGATCGAGCTCGATGGCGCGGCGGAGCGAGGCCTCCGCGGCGGATACGTCACCGCTCTGGAGTTGCGACGTGCCGATGTTCTCCCACGCGAGGCCGTTCCTCGAGTCGATTTCAAGCAGGCGCTTGAAGGTGCGGATGGCGTCGGCGGGGTGGCCGCCGAGCTGATAAGCGTTGCCGAGCGCGACGAGTGCATCCGGGTCGTCGCCGGCCTCGCCCGCCAGCAAGGCGATCGCCCTGTCCGGTTGTCCCGATTCGGCCAGGTACTGGCCGAGCTTGATGCGCACTTCGCTCTGGGTGATCCCATTCTTCAGCGCACCTTCGAGGGTCGCGATGGCCTCGCGAGGTTGGCCGCGGCGCCAGTAGGCGAGGGCAAGCCGGCGATACGCATCCTCGGTGTCGGGCCGCCTGGCGATGACGCTCTGGTACATCCCGATCGCTTCGTCCAGCCGCCCCTGCCGGAACGCATCTGCCGCGCGCGTCATCGTCTGTTCGAGCTCGATGAGGCGTTTCGGGTCGTCGGCGTCGGTATAGGCCTCGCGGACGGCCGCGGATCCGCCACCGATGTAGCCGAGCGAACGCAGCCGTTCGAGCGTCTCCGGAGTCTCCTTCTGCGGCCGCCCGGGTGGGGCGACGTTGAACGTCTTCAACACGTTCACGAGCACCGGCGCGCGATCGGTTCGGGTGGCAAAGAGGTTACGCTGCTCCGGCGCGTCCGAGGAGAGGTCGTACAGCTCGGCGATCGGCAAGTCGATGAGCTTCTCCCGGCCGACGAGGACGCCGCGCAGAGGTGCCCAGCCGCGGGTGAGGGTCGGCGTCATGGCCTCGAAGTACGACGGCCTGTCGTCCGAGCTGCCAGCCATCGCCGGGCGCAGCGACGATCCGGGCAGCGTCGCATCGGCCACGCCGCCAGTCGCGTCGAGCATCGTCGGCAGGAGGTCAACGTGCCGCGCCGGACTCTCGATCGTCACGCCGGTCTCGGCTGACGCGCGGCTGGCCGAACCGAGCTCGCTCACGATGAGCGGCACCCTCAGCACCGACTCGTACGCGAAGACACCGTGGGTCAGCTCGCCATGATCGCCGAGTCCTTCGCCGTGATCGGAGGTGACAATCGCCAGCGTCGGCCGCGATTGGGCCGACACGCGATCAAAGAGCACCCCGAGCGCGGAGTCCGTCCACGAGACCTCACCGATGTAGGGCTCTGACGGAAAGCGCGTCTTCCACTCGGCCGGCGGGTCGTAGGTGACGTGCGGATCGTAAACGTGCACCCAGACGAACCACTTGCCGGACTGTTTGCCAATCCACTCGAGCGCCGATGAGACGACGGCATCGGCGCGGCGCTCGCGTTCTTCATCGGTGGCGCGGTCGCTCGCGCTTGCGCCTCCGACCACAGAGCTGCGGAGATCATCGTCGTAGGTATCGAATCCGGCGCCGAGACCGAAGCGCCGATCGAGCGGGAAGCCGCCGATGAACGCCGCCGTCGCGAAGCCCTGCGCCTTGAGCCGCGTCGCGGCTGTCGCCTGCGTCTGCGCGAGACGATACCCGGTGTTGTCGCGGATGCCGTGCTCGTACGGGTACCGGCCGGTCAGGATGGAGGCATGCGAGGGCAGCGTGACGACCGCGTGCGCATGCGCGAACGAGAAGCGGGCGCCGCGGGCGGCAAGCCGATCGAGGTTGGGCGTGCTGGCGCGTCCGCCGTACGAGCCGAGCGCGTCGGCACGCAGCGTGTCGATGGTGACGAGGAGCACGTTCCGATCCGGGTTGACGTCGACCGCGAACGCCGGCGTGCGCAGCCACCACCACCCGCCGGCCGCGACGATGACAACGAGAACGGCCCCGACGATGGCGATGCGCGCGCGTGAGCCTTCGGACGCCACCGCTGGCGGTGGTGACGGAACCTGGGCACCCCTCTGCCCGGCACGTTTCTTCGCCATGAACCTCTTAGTTTACCTTGGGGTTTACCTTACGGCTTACCTTGGGCGGCGTCAGAGAAGGCGTAGTCCTGGGACGTCCCGGAAGTCCGCGGCGTTGAGCGTCCACAGACCTGCGCCCTGGCCGAGCGCACAGGCGGCAATTGCCAGATCGATCTCGCGGCCGCGCGGTCTCGAGACCTTGCCATACAGGCCAGCCGCCAGGCTGGCGTCCGCGCCGGTGAAGGGCACAGCGCTTTCGCGCGGCAACAGCGCCTCTTG
>Ga0105347_1001411_pt1 | contig 10325 bp, 10 predicted proteins | sample EasRivMeERMLT890_FD_89677 | JGI IMG/M metagenome (GOLD analysis project Ga0105347, IMG submission 89677) | Soil microbial communities from meander-bound floodplain in the East River, Colorado, USA - East River MetaG ERMLT890 | ecosystem: Environmental > Terrestrial > Soil > Floodplain | place...
AGCCGCGGCTGGCCGTCCACCAGCGCGACCATGTTCATGCCGAACGTCTCCTCGAGCTGCGTCTCCTTCCACAGGTGGTTGAGGATGACCTCCGGATTCTCGCCGCGTTTGAGCTCGATCACCGCGCGCATGCCGCTCTTGTCGGACTCGTCTCGGATGTCGGCGATGCCCTCGATGCGCTTCTCGCGCACGAGCTCGCCGATCCTCATCAGCAGCGTCGCCTTGTTGACCTGGTAGGGCAGCTCGTCGATCACGATGTAGGTGTGCCCGCCCTTCTCGGCCTCCTCGAAATGGGTGCGCGCGCGCATGACCACCCGGCCACGCCCGGTGCGGTAGCCTTCCCTGACCCCCTGCACGCCGTAAATGATTCCGCGCGTCGGGAAATCGGGCGCGGGCACGATCTTGATCAGGTCGTCGAGGGTGACTTCGGGGTTATCCAGCAGCGCCTGGCAAGCGTCCACCACCTCGGACAGATTGTGGGGCGGGATGTTGGTCGCCATGCCGACCGCGATGCCCGAAGAGCCGTTCACCAGCAGGTTGGGGACGCGCGTCGGCAGCGTGACCGGTTCCTGCTCCTTGCCGTCGTAGTTCGGCACGAAATCGACGGTTTCCATGTCGATGTCGGCCAGCATGTCGGAGGTGATGCGTTCCAGCCGGCATTCGGTGTAGCGGTAGGCGGCCGCGGAATCGCCGTCCACCGAGCCGAAATTGCCCTGCCCGTCGATCAGGGTGTAGCGCATGGAGAAATCCTGCGCCATACGCACCAGGGCTTCGTAGGTGGCGGCATCGCCGTGGGGGTGGTACTTGCCGAGCACGTCCCCCACCACCCGCGCGCACTTGACGTAGGGCCGGTTCCAGACGTTGTTCGCCTCGTGCATCGCGAATAGAATGCGGCGGTGCACCGGTTTCAGCCCGTCGCGCACGTCCGGCAGCGCCCGCCCCACTATGACGCTCATCGCGTAATCGAGGTAGGAGCGGCGCATCTCCTCTTCGAGGCTGACGGGAAGTGTTTCCTTGGCGATCTGATCCATGAAAATGCAGGGAAATCGGGGTGGTTTCCGGAGCCGGTAAAAAACGTGAATTTTACCACGCGCCGGGGCCGAAACCGGACCCGCCTGAACGCCGATTTGCGGGCGTCCCGCCGTTCCCGGCATGTCGCGGTCATGCGCGCGAGCTCGCAGAAATTGCGGGCGTCGGGCTGTCCGGATCTTGCGCCATTTCGGCGCGCCGGCGGGGCTACAACTGGCGCACCGCCGCCAGTTCAGTCCACTTGATGAAACATCATCGACCCGGGAAGCGTGTCCGTTCCCTAAAAGCAACAGGCAAACATCCCCTTACGCTTCCAACCGTGTTATGATTTCCGCATCATTTGCCTTGCCCGTTCCGATATGCTATTAGTAGCCGCGGGGAGACTCCATAGTGGTTAACCGGCACTTCGGCGGGTCCCTAACCATCGCATAACAGGAGGATCAAGAACATGAATTCCGCATTGCGTAGTTTCTACAAGTTTGCCGCCGTTCTCGCCGCGGTCAGCCTGCTCGGCGCCTGCGCGACAGAGCCGGAGAAACCCGCGCCCGCGCCGGCGCCAGCGCCGAAGCCCGCGCCGGCACCGAAGCCCGAACCCAAGCCCGAGCCCAAGCCCGAGCCCGCGAAGAAGGCCAAGCCGGAGTTCCTGAACGTCGAAGAAAAGATCGAGCTTCAGGGCATGCCTTTCGCCAAGGCCGAGATGACTTCCGACAACAAGGCGGAACTCGACAAGTTCATGGCCGCCCTGCGCAAAGCGACGAAGGCACGTGAAGCCGTGCAGATCAGCGCCGTCGTGGTGACCGGCCACACTGACCGCATCGGTAGCCTCAAGTACAACATGGGGCTTTCCGAGCGCCGCGCGGTGGTGGTGAAGGATTATCTGGTCAGCATGGGCGTCGACCAGAAGGTGGTCTTCTGGGAAGGCAAGGCCTTCAAGCAGCCGATCCCGGTGACCAAGTTCTGCGACAACAAGATGAAGCGCAAGCAGTTGATCGAGTGTCTGTCGCCGAACCGCCGCGTGACCGTGGAAGTGGTCGGCAGGGCCATCAACCTCAAGCCGCCCGCCGCGAAGCCGGACGCCAAGAAGCCCGCTGCGAAGTCCGCGAAGTAACGACGGGCCGGCCTCGACCATTCGAGGAACGCAGTCACTGAGAAACGCCCTGCCTCGGCAGGGCGTTTTTATTTGCGGAGGTTCTTCTGGCCCAATCCGTTCCCGCCATCGTCGAAGCAGGCTGGATCATCCCGGTGGATCCGCCCGGGACGGTCCTCGCCGACCACGCGATCGTGGTAACGGACGGGCGCATCCGCGAGGTGCTGCCCGTCAACGCGTCGCGCGAGCGCTACCCCGTCGCGCGGCGCACCGCCCTCCCAGGCCACGCCCTCATCCCGGGCCTCATCAACCTGCACACGCATGCGGCCATGACGCTGATGCGCGGGCTGGCAGACGACCGGGCGCTGATGGACTGGCTGCAGAACCACATCTGGCCGGTGGAAACGCGCCTCGTTTCCGGCGATTTCGTGCGCGATGGCACGCTCCTCGCATGCGCCGAGATGCTGCGCGGCGGCATTACCTGCTTCAACGACATGTATTTCCACCCCGAGTCCGCGGGGCGCGCGGTACTCGCCGCCGGCATGCGCGCGGCGCTCGGCATCATCGTCATCGAGATGCCCTCCGCCTACGCGGCAGATGCCCAGGATTACATCAGCAAGGGGCTTGCGACGCGTGACGAGCTCAAGAACGAGAGCCTGCTTTCGTTCTGCATCGCACCGCACGCACCGTACACGGTCGGGGACAAGGCCTTCGAGCGCATCGCCATGCTGCAGGGCGTGCTCGACCTGCCGCTCCATATCCACCTGCACGAGACGCGCGACGAGGTCGAGCAAAGCCTGGCCCGTCATGGCGCGCGTCCCCTTGCGCGACTCCAGAAATTCGGATTGGTGGACGCCAATCTCATCGCCGTCCACGCCGTACACCTGAACGACCTGGAGATCGGGCTGCTCGCATCCGCAGGATGCCACGTTGCACACTGCCCGAGCTCGAATCTCAAGCTCGCGAGCGGCATTGCCGCGCCAGCCCGTCTGCTCCAGGCCGGCGTCAACGTCGGGCTTGGCACCGATGGAGCCGCCAGCAACAATCGTCTCGACGTCTTCACCGAGATGCGCCTCGCCGCCCTCCTCGCCAAGGGCAGCACGGACGACCCGACAGCCCTGCCCGCGCACACGGCGCTTGAAATGGCCACGGTGCGCGCAGCGCATGCCCTTGGCATCGACGACCGCGTCGGCACGCTCGCCCCGGGCAAGTGCGCCGATATGACGGCGGTCGACCTGGGAGCGCTGGAGCTCCAGCCGTGCTACGACCCGTTATCGCATCTGGTCTACGCAGCCGGGCGGGAGTACGTCAGCCATGTGTGGGTGAACGGGGAGTTGCTGGTCGACGACGGCCGCCTGACGCGCCTCGACACGGGCGAGCTCGCCTCCAAGGCGGCGTACTGGCGGGAGAAGATCAGGAACCAGGATTGAGGATTGAGTTGGACCGACAAAACCACAGAATGATGTATCCTGAATCCTGATTTCTGGATCCTGAATCCTGCGTCCTGCCGTCATGGTCAACGTCGACCCCCTCGAGCTCGAAAAATTCAGCCAGCTTGCGCACCGCTGGTGGGATCCGCACGCCGAATTCAAACCGCTGCACGACATCAACCCGCTGCGGCTCGATTACATTGACGGCATCGCCGGCCTGCGCGGACGGCGTGTGCTCGACGTTGGGTGCGGGGGCGGCATCCTGGCCGAAGCGATGGCGGCGCGCGGCGCGCGCGTCACCGGCATCGATCTCGCCGAGAAGCCGCTCAAGGTGGCGCAGCTGCATCTGCTCGAGTCGGGGCTCGAGGTGGAGTACCGGCTGGTCGCGCCGGAAACACTCGCGCGGGAGGCGCCAGGCGCCTACGACGTCGTTACCTGCATGGAGCTGCTCGAGCACGTGCCCGACCCGTCATTGACCGTGCAGGCGTGCTCGGATCTCGCCCCGCCCGGGGGCCACGTGTTCTTTTCCACGATCAACCGCAATCTGAAGTCATACCTGCTCGCAGTCGTCGGCGCCGAGTACGTGCTAAAGTTGCTGCCGCGCGGCACGCACGACTACGCGAGCTTCATCAAGCCCTCCGAGCTTGCGGGCATGTGCCGACGCGCAAACCTTGCGGTGACGCGCGTGACCGGGATGACCTATAACCCGTTCACGAAGGTGTACTCGTTGGGCAGAGACACCGACGTGAATTACATCCTGCACGCCGCTAAAGCGTGATCAAAGCCGTTCTTTTCGATCTCGACGGAACGCTCGCCGACACGGCACCCGACCTGACCTACGCGCTCAACCGGGTGCGTGGCGCACGCGGATTGCCGCCGCTCCCGCTCGCCGCCACCCGTCCCTACGCTTCCCAGGGCGCGCGCGGGCTGATCGGGGCGGGATTCAACCTGCATCCCGGCGATCCCGGCTACGATGCGTTACGCGATGAATTCCTCGCCAATTACGCAGCCAACCTGCGCCGCGAGACGCATCTCTTCGCGGGCATTCCGGAGCTCCTCGATCGCCTGGAAGTCCGGGGCTTGCTCTGGGGAGTTGTGACCAACAAGGCGGAGCGCTTCACGCTGCCGCTGCTGGATCTCCTCGAGGTGCGCAGCCGCGCGGCCTGCGTGATCGGAGGCGACACCACCGGCAGGATCAAGCCGCACCCCGAGCCGCTGCTCGCCGCGAGCCGCGCGCTCGGACGCGTTCCTGGCGCCTGCATCTATCTGGGGGACGACGAGCGCGACGTGGAAGCGGGACGCGCCGCGGGCATGACGACGGCGGTTGCGATGTGGGGCTATCTCAACGGCCAGGCCCCGGAAACCTGGGACGCGGACATCAAGATCGAGCAGCCGCTGGAGTTGCTGCACTTCCTCGATTGAACTCCGTGGCAATGCCCATATCTGAGATAATGCCGATTCCATGAATTCCCGGTCATGGGGGCGACTTGGTTTCGACGCTGGTAACGAAGCAGTACAGGGCATGCCAAGGTCCAGTCACCTTGTAAATCCGCTGGAAACCACTAAACGCCAACGACGAGCGTTACGCTCTAGCCGCCTAACACCGGCTAGACGCTGCACTAGCTTGCTGATGGGCTAGGCCGAGGGGTAGCGAGACGCAAGTCAAGCTTGCCCAGCGGTGCAGCGTCATTTACATCAGCCTCTCCGCGTGGCCTGGTCGCTTGGCCGCATGGATCCGTCGAAGCGACTGGCCGAACGCCAGCCTGCCGGCCGGCGGGCGCGAGGCGAGACCCAAATGACCTGGCTAAGCATGTAGTCCTGGCTGTGTAGGACTTGCGGACGGGAGTTCGATTCTCCCCGCCTCCACCAACAAGAAAACGGCCACCGTCCGGTGGCCGTTTTTCTTTACGGGCCGGGGCGCGAGCCCCGGCGTCACAGCCGTCGTTACATCGGCTTGATGCCCGTGGCCTTCATGCCCTTGGGGCCGCGCGTGACTTCATAGCTCACGCGCTGCTTTTCCTTGAGCGACTTATGCCCGTTGCCCTGGATCTCGGAGAAGTGCGCGAACACTTCCTCGCCGCCGTCGTCCGGCGTAATGAAACCAAAACCCTTGGCATCGTTGAACCACTTTACTGTACCTTGTGCCATGCAAACTCCCATACAAATTAGTGAACGATCGCGAGCTCGCGCCCGCGCCCTGCAAACGAATCAAGTCGAGTGGTTGAGAACTGAGCCCCGCCCGGACGGGCGGAGGACTACGGGTCAGCAATACGCCGCTTGAAACGACTGCGGGGCGCACAATACCTGCAATCCCGGGAATTGGCAAGCGGCGGCACGAGTCTGCGTGCTCACGGCGTTATGGCCCGCCGTGCGCGGGTGGCCCGCCATTGATGAGAGCCGCGACCTGCTCCCGCCGCGGCAGCGCGGCAGGATTGATGCGCACGTGCCGGATGCCCGCCTGCTTCAGCAGGTCGGATTTGAAGCGCTGGTCGCCCATCGCCCCTGCCCCGACCGCGGACTCCAGCTCGACGACCGCCAGTATCTTCATGCTCTTGTCGCAAACCACGAAATCGAGCTGGTACTGGGCGAGCCGGCGCAGTTGCTGTTCGCGATCCTGCCCTTCACCTCCTACACCGATGACCCGTGTAAGCGACACCCCGGCGAAGACCTCAGCGTCCGGAAGACCCGCCTTCAACAGGTAGTGGAGCAGCGAATCGGCCTTCCCCAGGAAACGCTCGACCGCCACGAGCGGTACGTTCGGCGTGACCGGAGCAGACTTCGCGGATGCGGAAGCGTCGGCTGAGGAGGAGGACGGAGGCAGGAGGCCCGGGACGAGCTGTGCCTCAGCCTTGAACATCTTCTCGAAGCGTGACTCGCTCGCGGCTTTCCTTGCGGCGGATCCCCTGCGGTAGTTCCAGATGGCGAAGATGATGATGCCGACCGCCGCCAGCAGTATCAAATACCACAGCAAAGAACTACCTCTCCGCGGCCCGCGCGGTATCGAGGAGCTTCAAGCCCGGCCGCGCCGGTTCCGCCACGCGCACCGGGAGATCCGGAGCGTGCAGATGCTCCGTCGACAGGTCCGCGACGCTATTGCAGCCGAGCAGCGCGATCACGCGGTCGATTTCGCCGCGGAACAACGAGATCGCCCGCCGCGCGCCTTCTTCACCGCCCGCCGCGACGCCGTAGAGCGTCGAGCGGCCAATCATCACCGCCTGCGCGCCCATCGCGAGCGCCTTGGCGACGTCGGTGCCGCGCCGGAATCCGCTGTCCACCAGGACGGTGACGCGCTTGCCCACCGCGTCCACCACCTCCGGCAGCGCCTCGATCGGCGAGATCACCGTATCGAGGTTGCGGCCGCCGTGGTTGGATACGATCACGCCGTCAGCGCCGCAATCCGCGGCCGTCACAGCGTCCTGGGGGTGGAGCAGACCTTTCACCAGCAGGCGGTGCGGCCACAGCTTGCGGAGCGCCCGCAGGTCGTCCCAGTTGAGGGAATCGTTCCTCATGCTCGACCGCCCCATCGGTCCCGCGGTGATCCGGTACTTGATGTCGGTCGGATAGTTCTGATAGCGCGGCATGCCCGTGGTGAGGAGATAGCGGATCAGCACGCCCGCGAACCAGCGCGGGTGCATCAATACGTCCATGATGTTCCCGCGCGTGAAGGTGAACGGGATCGTGAAGCCGTTGCGGAGGTTGTACTCGCGGTTGCCCGGCACAACACCGTCAACCGTCACCACCAGCGCCTCGTAGCCCGCGGCGCGCGCGCGTTCGACCAGCTTGTGAGAGAGCGAGCGGTCGGGCCACATGTAGAGCTGGAACCAGAGCGTGCCGCCCGCCAGCTCGGCGACCTTCTCCATCGCCGTCATGGAGCCCGTGGCGAGCGTGAAGGGAATGCCTGCGTCCGCCGCCGCGCGAGCGAGCGCGATCTCGCCCTCGTACCACATGAGTCCCGCGGTGCCGGTGGGTGCGATCACGATCGGCATCTTGTGCTTCTTGCCGAAAAGCGTGACCTCCTGGCTGCGCTTCGAGACGTCCACCAGGTTGCGCGGCTTCAGGCGGATGCGCTCGAACACGGCGCGGTTGTTGCGCAGCGCGACTTCGTCTTCCGTGCCGCGGTCCACGAACTCGAACAGCCCCTTCGGGACCCGCTTGAGCGCCATCCGGCGCAAGTCGGCGATGTTGTATGCCTTGGCTACCGATGACATGGTTTCCACTCCGTGGACCGCCCGGCGGTCCGCCGAACAAGTGGCCAGATTCTAAGGTAAAGGCCGGGGCGGCGCCATCAGGCGGGCTTGCGGTCCATCCACTTGCTGACGTCGGGAAGCGGCGTGGTGGCGAGCCGGTCGAGCACGGTCTCGGCATCGCGCTCGACGATCAGCATGGCGCGGTGCTGCGGCGTGATGAAGCGCTGCGCCACCGCGTGGTCCAGGAACTCGGCGAGCTTCCCGTAATAGTCATCGACGTCGAGCAGCGCGCACGGCTTGCGGTGGATCCCAAGCTGGCTCCAGGTCAGCATCTCGAACAGCTCGTCCAGCGTCCCGAGCCCGCCCGGCAGCGCGATGAAGACATCGGACAGCTCGGCCATCAGGGCCTTGCGCTCGAGCATCGTTTCGACCACGCGCAGCTCGGTCAGCCCGCGGTGCACCACTTCCTTCTCGATCAGGCGCCGAGGCGTGACGCCAACCACCTGTCCTCCCGCGGCAACCGCTGTATCCCCAGCACGCCCATCAGCCCGATGCTGCCCCCGCCGTAAACCAGCCGGAGGCCGCGCCCCGCAATCGCCCGAGCCAGCTTGCGCGCGGCTTCGGCGTAGGCCGTGCCGCTGCCCGTATTCGACCCGCAAAAGACGCCGATGCTGCGCATTTCCGATTTATCTCAAATTCCACTCTCCCCCGTTTTGGGGGAGAGGGCTAGGGTGAGGGGGTGGTCGTATTCTAAGTCAACCCCATTTAACCCCACTGGGCAGCGACGTCCGTTCATTGCGTGCAGTCCCAACTTTCAAGGAGAAACGCAATGAGCATCCACGTGAAATCCCTCACGGCGCTGGCCGTCGCGGCGGCACTGTCATCGGCGCACGCCCCGGCACACGCGGGCGACGCGCTCACGATCTACAGCAACGCCCGTCCCGGCGCAATCGCGCCCGAATTCTACCGCCAGGGCGGCCGCGGGCAGATCCCAGGCTACGCCATGGTGCGCCAGGAACGCGAGCTTCAGTTCACGCGCGGCCGGAACACGGTGCGTTTTACCGATGTCGCAGCCCTGATCGACCCCACCACTGTCACCTTCGAGTCGCTGACCGATGGCGCCGGCACCAGCGTCATCGAGCAGAATTTCCAGTTCGACCTGGTGAGCACGGAAAAGCTGCTGCAGAAGTACATCGACCGGGCGATCAGCGTGGACCAGGTGCGCGGCTCCGGTGTCGAGTCCTTCGATGGCACGCTGCTCTCGACTGCGGGCGGGATCACGCTGCGGCGGAGCGACGGCAGCATCCAGACGCTGCCGCACAATGCCGGCGTGCGCCTGCCGCAACTTCCGGGCGGGCTCATTACCCGCCCGACCCTGGTGTGGGATGTCGCGGCAAGCCGGCCGGGCGCTCACAAGACGCGCGTGTCCTACCAGGCATCGGGCATCACGTGGTGGGCGGACTACAACGTGACCTATTCCGAAGGGCGCAACGCCAACACCTGCCATCTCGATGTGGGGGCCTGGGTCAGCATCATCAACCAGTCGGGAGCCAGTTACACCGACGCGAAGCTCAAGCTGGTGGCGGGAGACGTGCAGCGAGTCGCGCCGACCGGGCGCGCGCTGCCCCAGGCCACGGCCCTGCGCGCGTCGTTTGCGGAGGACCGCGCGGCGGGATTCGAGGAGAAGGCTTTCTTCGAGTATCACCTCTACACGCTCGGGCGTCCCACGACCATCCCCGACAACTCGACCAAGCAGATCGAGCTCTTTCCAGTCGCGCGGCGCGTGCCGTGCGAGAAGACACTGGTCTATTACGGCGCCCTTCCCGCCTACGGCTTCGGACCGAATCCGGTGACGGATCGCAGCTACGGCGTCGCGACCAACCGCAAGGTGGGCGTCTATCTCGGCTTCAAGAACACCAAGGCAAACAACGTGGGCATGCCGCTGCCTGCAGGGCGCATCCGCGTGAACAAGCAGGACGGTGCCGACGGCATGCTCGAATTCATCGGCGAGGACAAGATCGACCATACGCCGCAGGATGAGAAGGTCCAGATCAAGCTCGGTTCCGCCTTCGACATCGTGGGTGAGCGCAAGCAGCTCAACTTCACGGTGGACACGTCGCGCAAGAACATGATCGAGGAGATCGAGGTGAAGCTGCGCAACCACAAGAAGGAGCCGGTCACGGTGATCGTGAAGGAAAATCTATATCGGTGGGTCCACTGGCAGATCACGGCAAAGACCCACGACTTCGAAAAACAGGACTCGCGCACCGTGCACTTCCCGCTCAAGATCGCCGCGGGCGGCGAAGCCGTGCTGCGCTACACAGTCCACTATTCCTGGTAGGAAAGTACCGACGCTTACATAGATGCCGACATGCCGCTGGTATAGAATCTCTGCAGGCATTCGCCTGCAAAGGAGAACGGCATGGCCATAGGGACCATCATCGTGCTGGGCGTGCTGGCGGCGATCGTGGCGTACGCGATCATGCTCTACAACAACCTGGTCCAGGTGAAGCACAACGTCACCAAGGCCTGGGCCAACATCGACGTGCTGCTCAAGCAGCGCCACGACGAGCTGCCCAAGCTGGTCGAGAC
>Ga0105347_1001413_pt1 | contig 10318 bp, 8 predicted proteins | sample EasRivMeERMLT890_FD_89677 | JGI IMG/M metagenome (GOLD analysis project Ga0105347, IMG submission 89677) | Soil microbial communities from meander-bound floodplain in the East River, Colorado, USA - East River MetaG ERMLT890 | ecosystem: Environmental > Terrestrial > Soil > Floodplain | place...
TCCCGGGACGTTATCGACCGGAGACTTCACTTTTTGACTCGTTCTCCATTAACTATTAGATTAAAATACATTCTTGATCACCAAGGCGGCTTAATTAATGGTTGACATGGACAAGATCGTGTCGCTGAGCAAGCGGCGCGGGTTTATTTTTCAGTCGAGTGAGATTTATGGTGGGCTCGGTTCTGCCTGGGACTACGGGCCTTTGGGCGTTGAGCTCAAGAACAATGTGAAACGGCTCTGGTGGCGCGATAATGTTCACCAGCGAGACGACATGGTCGGACTGGATGCGGCGATTACGATGCATCCGAAAGTCTGGGAAGCGAGCGGGCATGTCGCTAGTTTTGCCGATCCGTTTACGGGTTGTCTTGATTGCGGCAGGCACTACCGCGCGGATCATGTCGAGGAGGCGAGGAAAAACAGCAAATGGTGGCAAAAGTTGACGGAAGCTCGAGCCAAAGGAACATGGGCCTCAGTCATTAACTGGGTCAAAGGGGATGGTAAAAAACTCGCCCCCAACTTGGCCTCGGTTAAGCAGGAAGAATTTCCCGCGAGAGATTTCTCTCGTTATTCCGGACCGCATCAACTCTCAGAGAGTGAATTCCTCAAAGAGGTTGGTGGGTCGGAATCGATTTGCCCAAGCTGCGGTGGCAAACTTTCCGAGCCGAGACCGGCTGGCCTGATGCTCGAAACCCTTCTCGGTCCGGTGCAAGAAACGGCGATCAAAGTTTATCTTCGGCCCGAGACCGCCCAGGGTATCTTTGTCAATTTCGACAACGTGCTGCAGGCTTCGCGGAAGAAATTGCCCTTCGGCATCGCCCAGATCGGTAAGGCGTTTCGCAACGAAATCACGCCGGGCAATTTCACTTTTCGCACGCGGGAGTTCGAGCAGATGGAGATCGAATTTTTCTGTCTGCCGGGGACGGATGATGAATGGCATCAAAAGTGGGTCGACGAGCGCTTTAGCTGGTACCGGCGCTACGGCATACGCGAGGAAAACATTCGCCAGCGCAAGCATGACCCGGACGAGCTGGCACACTATGCCAAAGGCTGCGTCGATATCGAGTATCTTTTCCCCATGGGCTGGAGCGAGCTGGAGGGAATCGCCAATCGCACCGACTATGACCTGAAACAACATTCCCAATACAGCGGCAAGGCGCTCGAGTATTTCGATGAGGAGACCAAACAAAAGATCGTTCCCTACGTCGTCGAACCGTCCGCCGGAGCGGATCGATCCACCCTCGCGTTTCTCGTCGACGCCTATCACGAAGAGGAGGTCCGAGGGGAAAAGCGGGTCGTACTGAAATTTCATGCCGACCTCGCGCCCGTCAAAGTAGCGGTGCTGCCGCTGCTTAAGAAGAACGATCGCATCGTCGAAACCGCAAGGAAAATCACCGCTGACCTGCGTCAGCGCTGGTACACCGTCTACGACGATACGGCATCCATCGGCCGCCTCTATCGCCGCCAGGACGAAGTCGGTACGCCCTTTTGTGTCACCGTGGACGTTCAGACCGTCGGTGACGAAAAAGCGCCGGCGGATGAAAAAGTTACCATTCGCGATCGCAATACCATGGAGCAGGTTCGGGTTTCGATGGCGTCGCTGAAGCCCATCATCGAGCAACTAATGGCAGGGAAGTGGGGCGAGGTGGCGCAAGAGTACGGCATCAAGAGAACGTGAGTTCAACGTTCAATGTTCAAGGTCCGAAACTGAAACTTTGAACCCGGAACATCGTTGCATTGCTTGCCGGTGAATGATCCTGGTTGGGACAACTAGTAAGAGGAAGCCGAGATTCTTCGTCATTACTACCGCGTCAAGTTTCTCATTGATCGCTATCGCCGTCTCCTGGTTTTTGGGATTCTTTCCCTGATCGCCACGGACTTTGCCGGCATGGCGCTGCCTTGGCTCATCAAGGACGCCATCGATACGACCCTTCATAAAGCCGACGGTTCGGTTTCTTTGCTTCGTTACCCTTTGCTGATTCTTGGCGCGGCGGCGCTGCAAGGGTTTTTCCGTTATTGTTGGCGGATCAATATTCATGGGTTCTCGCGACGCTGCGAGGCGGATTTGCGAGATCGCGTCTTTGTTCATCTACAGAAACTGCCGCTGAGTTACTTCCACCACACCAAAACCGGCGATCTGATGTCGCGCATGACCAATGACATTCAGGCGGTGCGCGAACTCATGGGGTTTGGCTCCCTCGCCATCGTCGATGCCCTGGTCGTGATCATTTTCAGTCTTACTCTCATGATTACCATCGATCCTTGGCTGACCCTGTGGTCGATGCTGGCCATGCCGCTGATTCCGATGGTCGTGCGCTTTTTCGGCCGGCATATCTTTCGCTGGTCGCGCAACACCCAGGAGCAACTGAGTGCCATGAGCGCCTATGTGCAGGAGAATCTAGCGGGGATGCGGGTCGTCCAGGCCTATGCTCAGGAACAAAATCAAATCAAAGGATTTGACGCCATCAGCAGCAGTTACCGATACAATACCATGTGGCTGGCGACGCTCTGGGGAATCTTCTGGCCGCTGATGCAGGTTTTGGCGGGGATCGCGGCGACCCTGGTCCTCTGGTTGGGCGGGCGCCAAGTCTTGCAAGGCACTATGACTCTCGGAGAGTTCGTCGCTTTCAACGGCTATCTCGCGATGCTGACCTGGCCGCTCATGGCGGTGGGTTACGTTGTCAACCAGTACCAACGGGGCACCGCTGCGCTGACCCGGATTTTTGAAGTCCTGGACACTCCCGCTTCGCCTCGTTATCAGTCGACGGCAGTCCCCGCCACGCCGGCAATGACTTCCGGCGCCATCGAATTCCGTAATCTGACCTTCGCCTACGGCCCGGATCAGGCGCCGGTGCTGGAAAACATCAGTCTCAAGATTTCTGCCGGACAAATCTGCGGCATCGTGGGGGAAACCGGTTCCGGCAAGACCACCCTGGTCAGTTTGCTGCTCCGGCTCTTCGAACCGCCCGACGGGACAGTTTTCGTCGATGGTTGTGATCTCAAACGCTTGCCGATTGCCGAAGTGGAAGCTGCCCTGGGCTTTGTCTCCCAGGATATTTTTCTCTTTTCCGGCACCCTGCATGACAATATCGTCTTTGGCCTTAACAACGGCGATGCCACCAAGACCCAAGAAGCGGCTCGCGTTGCGCAGCTGTTGCCGACCATCGAATCATTCAGCCATCAATTCCAAACCGTCATCGGCGAACGCGGCGTTCGCCTGTCCGGCGGGCAGAAGCAAAGGACCGCGCTAGCGCGCGCAATCATCAAGAATCCGCCGATTCTAATCCTCGATGATGCCTTTTCCAGCGTCGACGTGGAGACCGAAGAGGAGATTCTGCGGGAGCTGAAGGGATTCACCAAGGGGCGGACCACATTGCTCATCTCCCATCGCATTTCCACCGTTCGGGATGCCGATATCATCGTTTGCCTGAGAGGCGGCAAAATCCTCGAGGTCGGCACCCATGATGAGCTGCTGGCATGCCGCGGAGCGTACTTCGAGCTTTATCAACGACAGCGGTTGGCGCGTGAAATGGAGTCCATGCATCATCAGCAAGAGGAAAGAGCGTGACCACGGACCTTCACGGAGAAGAAGAGATCCTGGGCAAGGCTTACGATGCCCGCTTGATGGCGCGGATCCTGCGCTATTTGCGTCCTTATCGGAAGTCCCTGGCGGTCGCCTTTACTTTTCTTCTGCTGTACACCGGCACGCAGTTGCTGGGTCCTTACATTACCAAGATCGCCATCGATCGCTACATTGTGAACCGCGATGTCCACGGCCTGGATCTGATGGCGGCGGCCTATCTCGGTGTGGTGTTCTTGGGATTCATATTTCTGTTCATCCAGACTTACACCACCGAATACACCGGCCAACGGGCCATGCACGATCTGCGCCTGGAGATCTTTGGTCATCTGCAAAGACAAGACATGGCTTACTTCGACCGCAATCCGGTGGGACGTCTGATGACCCGGACCGTTAACGATGTCGAAACCCTCAACGAGCTTTTCAGCACCGGGGTCGTCGGTCTGTTGGGGAATTTGTTTACCGTCGTCGGGATTGCGGCGGTGATGCTTTGGCTCGACTGGAAGCTGGGACTGGTCTGTCTCGCCGCGTTTCCGCTGATTCTTTATATCAGCCGCTTTTATCGCCGCCGCGCGCGGGAGGTTTATCGCGAAAGCCGGCTGGTGCTGGCGCGGCTCAATGCGGAGCTGCAAGAGAACATCTCCGGCATCGGAACGATTCAGGCCTTCGGCCAACAAGCGAAGATGTATGGCCGTTTCCAACAAATCAACTGCGGCTATCGCAACGTCTTGCTGCGCAGCGTCGGTTACAATGCCGTGTTTTTTCCGATCATCGAGCTGTTTAGCGCGTTGACCATCGGTCTGCTGCTCTGGTACGGGGGAGGATTGATCTTGCAACAGGCGATCCAGCCCGGGGTTATCGTCGCCTTCATCCAATACATTCAACGCATGTATCAACCGATCCGCGACTTGGCGGAGAAATACAACATCATGCAGGCGGCCATGGCTTCGTCGGAGCGGATTTTTGGCCTGCTCGATACTCCGGCGACGATCGAGAATTGCTCGGAACCCAAGGCGCCGCGGCAATTTCAAGGGGAAATCGAGTTCAAAGACGTCTGGCTGGCTTACAACGCCGGCGAACCGGTACTGAAGGGAGTTTCGTTCCGGGTTCGGCCCGGAGAAAAAGTGGCTTTGGTGGGAGCGACGGGAGGCGGCAAAACATCGATCATCTCAGCGCTATGCCGGTTCTATGACGTCGAACGCGGAGCCATCCGGGTGGACGGCATCGATGTCCGGGAATGGGATAAGCAACGGCTGCGGCGCCATATCGGCCTGGTGTTACAGGATGTGTTTCTTTTTTCCGGCGATATCGCGGCGAACATCACCCTGGGGGACGCGCGCATCAGTGAACCACAAATGATGGAAGCAGCGCGCCGGGTGCATATCGCGGCCTTTGTCGAGCACCTGCCTGACGGTTATCACGCCGAAGTCCAGGAACGGGGTTCGACCCTATCCCAGGGGCAACGCCAGTTGCTGTCTTTTGCAAGGGCGCTGGCGTTTGATCCAAAAATCCTCGTGCTCGACGAGGCCACCAGCTCCGTCGACACCGAGACCGAGATGTTGATTCAGGACGCGCTGGAGGAACTGTTAAAAAATCGAACGGCGCTGATCATCGCACACCGGCTCTCCACGATCAGAAACGCTGATAGAATTCTCGTGATTCACAAGGGTGAAATCTGGGAGCAGGGAACCCACCAAAAACTGCTTGCGCAAGGCGGTTTGTACGCGCGGCTTTACGAACTACAGTACCGATTCCAGAACGGCGAAGCAGAGAACCGGAGCGCTGGAGTGATGGGTTAACCGAAGAAGGCTCGCGCTCTCTCGCAGCCGGCGGGTTAACCGATTAATCCCAGAGCTTGCGAAGCGGGCCGGAAGTTCGGGAAAATCTTGGCGAGTTCTTTCTGTCCCAGGTGCGCCGAAATCACTTCGCTGCACACCGTCCGAAAATCGGTGGTGAGATCGAGATCCCGTCCCTCATAGAGCAGCTCCGGTGCCAAACCCGGCCAGCGGCCATAGACTTTGCCGCCGCGCACCGGGCCGCCGAGAGCGAACATGACATTGCCGTGGCCGTGGTCCGTGCCCCGATTGCCGTTCTCCCGCGCCGTGCGGCCGAACTCCGACAGGGTGATCACAACGACGTCGCCGATCCGGTCTCCAAGGTCACGATAAAAGGTCGCCAAACCCTCGGCCAAATCCTTCAAGCGATTGGCCATTTGTCCTTTAGCGCCGCCTTGATTCACGTGGGTGTCCCAGCCTTGGATCTCGGTAAAAGCGATTTCTAAGCCGACGTTGGCTTTGATGAGACGGGCGATCTGGGCGAGGCTGGTCCCGAAGCGGCCGGCGGGGTAACGCTCCGCGGAGACCGGAATCTTGGATTCGACTTGTCTAAGTTTGGCCATCGCTGCAAAAAGACTCTCGCCGCCGAAACGAAATAGTGAATCCGAAGTGCCGGTGTACAGCTTTTGAAGGGTGGCAGCCATGGCTTCACTACGCAGACGAAATTCATCAATGGAGGACAGGGTCAGAGCGGGGGCTGCGCCGGCGAGTATGCGCGGCAGTTGCGCCGTCAATGCGACGCCGCGGAAGGGCGATGGGCCTTTCTTCATCTCGCTCAAGTCGCTCAAGGTGCGATTCAGCCAGCCGTCCGGCGTGTTCTTGATGCCCGGCGTGCCGATTTCCATATAGTCCTGGGCATCAAAATGAGAGCGCGAGTTATCGGGTGATCCAGCCGCGTGAACGATAGCGAGATGGCCCTTGTCGTAGATACTTTTGAGCGGCGCCAGCGCCGGATGGAGTCCATAGAAACCGTCGAGATCAATGGCGCGTTCCTCACCGGAGGCCGGCTCGGCAATGGCGATGGATTGCCGCAGGCTGTAATAAACGGGATCTTTGAACGGGATGACCGCATTCAGACCGTCCATGGCGCCGCGCTGGAAGACGACGACCATGACCTTGCCGCGGCCCGCTTGCTGCGCTTCCGCGGCGCGGACAAGAAAAGCTGGGGGAAGCCCCAGGGCCAGAAAACCTAAACCGGTTGACTTCAGAAAATGGCGACGAGACGGGTTCATGTTTACCTCCTTTGAAATTCCGGTGCCGCCAGCAGCAGGGCGACGGCTTGGCTACCCTCGGTTTCGGCGAGAGCCGAGCGCGTCGCCTGGGCGAGCGCGTCGGGAGCGATCAAACGTGCAAATGAAGCTTTGTCGCCGAGCGCATCAACTTTTACGCGCGAGCCGGGAATCCGGTTGGCAACCAAGTCAGTGGCAAAGTTCATTCTCGTGAGCAGCATGTCAGGGCTGGTCCAGGAAGGGCCGCTGTCGGGGTAACCGGTGGGTGGTTGAGCGAGGAAGAGCGGTTCTCCCATGCGACCCAGATAACGCAAGAGTTGGTGCGACAGCTCGACTTCGGCCCCAGTTACGCGCAGCGCGCTGGCGACGAATTCCAAGGGTTTCTTCACTTTGGCGCGAAAGGTTTCCGGCGAGAAAAATTCCGGCGACTCAATGAGTGTTCTGAGGACCGTCGGAATATCGCCCCCGGTGCGGAGAAACGCTTCGGCTGCTTTGTTTACCAGGGACGGCGGCGGATCATCGGTGATGAATCGGCGCGCCAGTTTTAAAGAAACAAAACGGGCCGTCGAGGGATGGCGGGCCAAGAGATCGATGACCCGGAGTCCGTCTTCCATGCCTCCGCCCGCCGGGATGCGCGTGCCGAGGAGGATCTTCTCGCCACTATCGTGGATCCGCGGCTCGAAATAGAAACCACCCTCGCCGCGGGGCTGGCGGATGGTCCAGCCGGTGAAGCAGCGGGCGACTTCCTGCACATCCTTCTGGCTGTAACCGCCGTCGACGCCCAACGTATGAAGCTCCATGAGCTCCCGGGCGTAGTTCTCATTGATGCCGCGCCGGCGATTGTTGGGTGCGAATTTAACCGCGGCGTTAGGGCTGGCGCTGAGCCAGTTATCCAGATAGAAAAGCATGGCCGGACTTTGGGCGGTGGCCAGCAGGAGGTCTTTGAAACGGCCCAGCGCATGGGGCCGGATGGCGTCGCGGTCGTAGGAGGTAGTCAACCAGCGATCCGCTCCTTTGGCGGCGAAAATATTGAAATGATTGCTCCAGAAGTCGACCATCACTTCGTACAATTGCCGCTGGCTGTACACGGCACGCAGCAGTCGCGCTTGTTGAAGTTCCAAAATCACGACCCGTGGTCCCTGCATTTGCTGGCCCATCATCTCCTGCCCGGCTGGTTGTTTAGGCAACGGGTAGAGCTCGATCAATTCGCGGCTGCTGAGCCGCATGGTTTTGAGATGGGCGAGTTTTTCCTCTACCACGGTGTCGCCAATTGTTTCAGGGCGAAGCTGTTGCTCAAGGTAGACCTGGATCCCAAGCCGGTTTGCCGTTTGAATGTCCTCTCGGGTCGGTCCGAAGCTGGTTCGATTTAAGAAATGGATGACTTTTTGCTCTTGGGTCAACGGCGTGCTCATGGTTTAATCCTTATCTCTGTTTGGCCCGTTAGATTTGTCCCTGAACTGCTGGCGCAACGCCTTTTTTTCGTCCGGCGGGAGCCGTTCACCGCGTTCGCGGAACTTCTCTCGTAATTGCTGTTTCTCTTCTGGAGAGAGTTTCTGGAATCTTTCCTTGAATTGTTCACGTAGAGCGCGCCGTTCCTCGGGAGGCAGATCACGAAAGCGCTCAAAGCGCTTTTTTAGCGCCTCTCGCTGCTCCGGCGGAAGCTCCCGCCACTCTCGCCAGCGCTGCCGGAGCCTTTCCTGCTGGTCAGGGGAAAGGTGCTGCCACTGCTCGTAGTTCTTGCGAACCGTCGCCTTTTCATCGGGCGATAGCCGCTGCCACCTGTCAAATCGCTTTTGCAGGTCGGCCTTTTCTTCCGGAGGCAAAGACTTCCAGCGTTGATGTAGCTCTTGTTTCTCAGACGGAGTCGGTTTCTGCCAACGGTCCAGCGCATCGCGCTCGCTTGGGCTAGGCGGTTCCCCCCGAGGCACGGTCTGGCTCCGTGTCTCCATGGGGAAAAGTAAGACGGCCGAAACCATAAGATGCGGCAGCAGTTTTATAAGAAATTTCATTTTGCGCATAAACTTTGAGGTCTTTAGACCGAGCCTTTGGCCGGAGTCCCCATTTCTTCGAGAACATCCATGGCATCGAGAACCTCCATAGTCTTAAAAAAGTCCAAGTTCTCCGCTGCCGGTAGGATCTCCATAAAGGCTTCGTCCTCCTGCGGGACTTCCTTGGAGCTCCAAAAGCCCTTTCCGATAGTCAGAGTTATCGCCAAGACGGCCACAGCCGCCGTGGCATAGGCGGGGATTGCCCAGGGCTGCAGAAATGATATCAGGCTTTGCCACCACGATTCTCCTGCTCCGGCTGCGGTGAGCTTGCGTCGCATCTCCTGACTGTAATCGTCCCAAAAGGCTTGCGGTGGCTCGTCAGGCTTGACCGTCAAAGGGAGTATGGACTCCATCTCTTTCAAGTAAAGCCGACAAGGTTCACAGCTCTGCACGTGATCTGTCACCGTGCTGCGCTCGCTGACCGCCAACTCGCCGTAGTAGTAAAGCACCAGATCTTCTTCGAACTGTTCGCAAGCCACGGCGGGCGATTTATCATGCCGGATCATAATGACCTTAGGCGAATTCCGCCAGGCTTTGCCGGAGCGCTGTCACCGCGCGATGGAGATGAACTTTGACCGTGCCTTCTGCGGTCTGCATCATGGCCGCGATCTCTTTAATGGAAAGCCCCTGGTTGTTTTTTAGAATGAATGCAGTTCTCTGCCGGGGCGGCAGCGCCTCCAGCGCGATGCTCACTTTGCGCGACAGCTGCCCGGCGAACACCTGTTGATCCGGCGAAGCAGGCTTTTGCGATACCTGGCTGGGCTCGACCTGGTTTTCCACCGCTTCGTTAAATTCCTCGGCAGCGGTGCGCTTGGCGCGCCGCTTGTAGTCCAGGCAAACATTCACGAGGATTCGGTAGAACCAAGTGTAGAAACCCGACCGGCCGTCGAAATTGCCCAGATGCATGTAGGCGCGCAAGAAGGCTTCTTGAGAGAGATCCTTCGCCTCTTCGCGGTCGCGCGCGAAATCGAATGCGATACGGTACGCTTTCTGTTTGTGCCGCTCCACCAGTTCCTCGAACGCGTTGTGGTCCCCGTTGCGGGCCAAAGCGACGAGCTCTTCATCTCCGGGCTGCACAGCTGGACTCCGACTCATGAGGCATAATTATACCACGTGCGAAGGCCGAGAGACGGTGCCGCGATAACAGGACGCAGCACCTAAAGAGCCGAGAATAGCGCCTGATTTATTTGCTTTAGTGTCTCTGATATCGCGTTTGCAGCTCCGCCGGTAGCTTTTTTTGGGCCATGCGCGCCATTCTTTGAGATTAGACGTGACCCTGCGCGGAAAGTTTACCAGTCGAGAGACTGGAAAGGAGCGTTTCCACAGTCTCTTAAGCCAATGAAATTGCAGGGTTTAAAAGCAAGTAGGTTCACTGCCGGAGCTGCGGGGAGGACAAAAAGGGGTACAGGTAAAAGCAATTGTAGCTGGCCGTTATCTCGGCCAGTACATGATGACGAGGACGCTGAACAAACTTATCGAACCACCAACTAGATCGAATCGATCCGGGGCATCACCCATTAAGAAGGAAATCAAAGACTCGCTAACTTATAATGTCCATTCCGTCCCTCATCATTGGTGCTAACTTAAAGTGTGATTCTACGAAGCCTTAGGGCATTAGCAATGACTGAA
>Ga0105347_1001415_pt1 | contig 10313 bp, 8 predicted proteins | sample EasRivMeERMLT890_FD_89677 | JGI IMG/M metagenome (GOLD analysis project Ga0105347, IMG submission 89677) | Soil microbial communities from meander-bound floodplain in the East River, Colorado, USA - East River MetaG ERMLT890 | ecosystem: Environmental > Terrestrial > Soil > Floodplain | place...
CAAGCGGGAGAAGTGGGCGGCCTGGGGCTCGGCCGTCCTCTCGAACATCGGGCTCATCACCGGGCGTAAGAGGACCATCTCGAACGTCCCCACCGCCATGAGCAAGCAGCGGATGGAGGACACCGCCGAATCGCGGGTCGAGGCCCTCCGGGCCGAGGTCGCGGCCCTGGAGGCCGAGGCCGCGTCCGGCGCGGGTGTGGACCCCGCGCGCTTCCAGCAGACGCAGGCCGTGCCCGCGAGGGGCGGCGTGGACCTGCTGAGGTACGACGTGCTCTGGGTCTACTGAGGAGGTTCGGAACTTCTCCGGCGCCGGCACGTACTGAATGAAGATGCCCTCCGCGTGCCCCGAACCTCACGACCTGCGTCACCGCTTCGAGCAGTTCGCGGCGCGTTTCGCGGAGCGGGTCCGCCCCCGCGCCCCGGGCGGCGCCCGCCCCGGCCGGTCTCCCGCTTCCCCCGACGGCTACTGGCAGAACGTGCAGGACCTCTTCATGCAGGACGTCACGGAAAAGGGCCTGCGCCAGCTGGTGGAGCACGAGGCCCAGGACACCTTCCGCTTCTTCACCCGCGACGTGGACCTGGAGGACCTCGAGCAGAAGCCGTGGTTCAAGCGCTGGCCGCTGTCGGCCTGGCGCGTCTTCCTGGCCACCGCCTTCCGCCTGAGCCCCGCGCGCCGCATCTTCTTCGCCCTGGCCGTGCCGCTGCTCTGCCTCGCCTGGATCCGGTCCATCGTTTCGCAGTTCGGCGGGGCGGACCTGGTCTTCCCGTCCATCTTCGGCTGGACGCTGGTGGCGGCCACCTTCTTCTGCGGGCTCCTCCTGCTCGAGCTGCGCGACAAGCTGGCCCTCAAGAGCGACCTCGAGGTGGCGCGGCAGATCCAGTTCGGCCTGCTCCCCTTCGAGCCGTACGAGCGGGACGGCGTGGCCATTCGCGCCGCCATGCGCCCCGCCAACACCGTGGGCGGCGACTACTTCGACGTGATCGCCCTGGGCACCGGCCGGATCGCGACGGTCATCGGCGACGTGGCGGGGAAGGGGATGCCCGCCGCGCTCCTCATGGCGTTACTTCAGGGCAGCCTGCGCACGCTCATCACGGCCGGCTTCCGCGGCCCCGAGCTGATCTCCAAGCTGAACGACCACCTCTTCGCGAACATCCCGTCCAACCGGCTCATCACCCTGTTCTACGGCGAGCTGGACACCGCCACCGGCACGCTCCTCTACGTCAACGCCGGCCACAATCCGCCCTACCGGCTGAGCGCGGACGGCGGGAGCGAGCGCTTGACCGCCACCGGGATGGCGCTGGGCATCGTCCCCTCCGGCCAGTTCGAGGCGCGCGAGGCGCGGCTGGTGCTCGGCGACCGCGTCTTCCTCTACACCGACGGGGTGACCGAGGCCGAAGGCCCCCACGACGTCGAGTACGGCGAGCCGCGCCTCGAGGCCTACCTGGCCGCCGCCCGTGGCGCGGGGGACCAGGAGCTACTCGAGGGTGTGCGGGACGACGTCATCGCCTTCTGCGGGACCGCCCCTCCCCGGGACGACATGACGATGATGGTGGTGTCCCGCCGGTCCTGATCGCCGCCGCCGATTGCTGCTAGACTGGCCGCGATACCGACCGGAGGCATCGATGGCCCAGGAGAACGGCAACGTGGCGGCGGCCCTGCAATACCTCGACCGGAACTTCGACGATTTCAAGCGGACCCTGATCGCGCTGTCGCGCATCCCCAGCGTCTCCGCGGAGGGCTTTCCCCCCCAGGAGGTCCGGCGCTCCGCGCAGGGCATGGCCGAGGCGCTCCGGCAGGTCGGCGTGGAGCACGTCCAGGTACTGGAGATCCCGGGCGTTCACCCGTACGTCTACGGCGACTGGCTGCACAAGCCGGGGACGCCCACGATCCTGCTCTACGGCCATCACGACGTGCAGCCGCCGGGCCGCCCCGAGAAGTGGAAGTCGCCGGCCTTCGAGCCGCAGGAGCGGGACGGGCGGCTCTACGGGCGCGGCACCGCCGACGACAAGGGCGGCTGCATGGCCCACGTGGCCGCGGTGGCCTGCTACCTGAAGTCGCAGGGCTCGCTGCCCTGCAACGTCAAGTTCATCATCGAGGGCGAGGAGGAGATCGGCTCCGAGAACCTGGGACGCTTCCTGGACAAGTACAAGGGCATGATGTCGGCAGACTTCATCGTGCTCTCCGACACGGCGAACTTCGACACGGGGATACCGGCGCTCACCTACCAGCTCCGCGGGATCTGCCAGGTGGACGTGGAGGTCAAGTGCCTCGACCATCCGGTCCACAGCGGGATGTGGGGCGGCCCGGTGCCCGATCCGGTCCAGGTCCTGAGCCGGCTCATCGCCGACCTGCAGAACAAGGACGGCTCGCTCAACATCCCGGGGCTCTACAAGGACGTGGCCAAGCCCGGAGCCAAGCAGCTGGCCCGCATCCGGAAGCTCCCCTTCAACGAGTCGAAGTTCAAGAAGGACGCCGGTCTGGTGCCGGGCGTCCAACTCGGCGGCGAGAAGAAGTACTCGGTCTACGAGAGGATCTGGACGCGGCCGTCGCTCACGGTGATCGCCATGGAATCGCACGAGATCCAGGGCTCGTCCAACCAGATCGTGGACTCGGCGCGCGCCCGGCTCTCGCTGCGCACCGTGCCCAACATGGACGGGCGCAAGGCGGGGGCGCTGCTGGTCAAGAAGCTGACGCAGAACCCGCCGAACCGGGTGAAGATCACGGCCAAGGTCAACGGGACCACGCCCTGGTGGACCACGGACCCCGACGGCCCGGCCTTCGAGGCCGCGCGGCGCGCCCTGAAGGCGGGCTTCAAGAAGGACACCGCGATGATCGGCGCGGGCGGATCCATCGGCTTCGTTCAGCCGTTCGCGGACCTGTTGGGGGGCGCGCCCTGCCTGTTGATGGGCGTGGAGGACCCGCCCTGCAACGCGCACTCCGAGAACGAGAGCCTGCACCTGGGGGACTGGGCCAAGTGCATGCGGTCGGCGATCCATCTCTACGACGAGCTGTCCCGGGTCCCCACGTCGCGCTCGCGCTAGCCGTGCGGCCGTTCCGGCGGGCGGGGGCGGCGGCCGCGCTGCTGATGGCCGCGGCCACGGCCGCGGCCCAGCCCGCGCCCGAGGCCCGGCTGGCCTTCCTGGGGGATTCGGGCAGCGGGGACGCCCCGCAGCGGGCGGTGAGCGCCCAGCTCCTGGCCTGGCGGCCCGCGCAGGTCTTCCTCCTCGGCGACAACATCTACGACCGCGGGAGCCGCAAGTACATCGCCAGCCGCTTCGACGACGTGTACGCGCCGCTCATGCGGGAGGGGACCACCTTTCACGCCGCCCTGGGGAACCACGACGTGCTCTGGTGCGACGTGGCCAGCCGCGATCCCCTCCCCGCCGACCGGCGGGCCTACTCCTCGGGCCTGCTCCCCTGCGACGTCAAGTACCAGCTCGCCCACGCCGCGTTCGGCTACCCCGACGGCCACCGCTACTACTCGGTCAACAGCGACGGCACGTCGCGGCCCATGGTCGAGGTGTTCGTGCTGGACTCGAACACCCTCAGCACCTCCCAGAACAAGCTGGGGCCGCTGCGGGAGGACCGCGCTCAGCTGCGCTGGCTGGACCAGGCGCTGCTCGACTCGAACGCCCACTGGAAGGTGGTGGTCATGCACCACCCGCCCCACACCCCGAAGACGCCCGTGAAGTACTGGTGGTTCATCCCCGCGGGAGGGGGGCGGGCCCGCGAGTGGCGCCTGGACCTTCAGCTCGGCTCGATCCTGCGCCGGCGCGGCGTGGACGTGGTGATCGCCGCCCACAACCACTTCTACGCGCGCATGGTGCCGCAGGACGGGATCCGCTACTTCGTCTCCGGCGGCGGCGGCCGGGAGATCTATCCGTTCGAGGAGGCGCCCGGCTACGTCGCCGCGGGCGGAGCGTTCCACCACTTCATCTACGTCCGCGCCACCGAGGCCGCCTTCGAGTACTACGCGGTGGACGACGCGGGCCACTCCCGCGACGCGGGCCTCTTCACCAAGGGCTCGACCGTGGACACCGCGATCGCCGCCCGCTCGGTCCCTCCCCCGGCCTCGCCCTAGAGGCATGACCCGCCTGATCGAGCGAAGCGTGGCCGGGGCGGCCGCCGGCCTCGTTTTCGGGGCGCTGACGCCGCTGGCGGCCCTGGCCCAGGGGGCCGTCCCACCCGCGGCCCGCGGGCCCTTCGAGGCGCGCGAGCAGTGGCTGCTCGGCCAGAACCGCCTCTCGCTGCCCTCCACCACGCCCGACCCGATTGCGTCGGGCGAGACCCGCCTCCGTATCGATGTGGACTGGGGCAACGACTTCGGCTGGAACCAGCAGTTCGTGGGCGAGGACCCCGGCGAGCGGCGCTTCCTGGTCGACGGCGAGCATTCCACGCTGGGCATCGAGCTGCGGCGCGGCGTGAGCGGCAGCCTGAGCCTGGGCGCGCGGCTGCCGCTGTGCTGGCGGGGAGCGGGCAACCTGGACGGCGTCATCGACTGGTGGCATCGGCTCGTCGGGCCGCTGGGCATCCCGGACAACGGGCGATCGTATTTCGAGGACCGCCGCTTCCGCGTCCTGGGGCGCGACCATCAAATGCAGCCCGTCGACTGGGGCGGGGACCCCGGCTTCGGCCTCGGCGAGCTGGAGCTCGATGCGCGCTGGACGCTCCGGGCCGCGGCCCCCGCCGGCAACCGCTGGCGGGCCGCGCTCGTCGCCCGTGCCGGTCTTCCGACCGGCACCGGCCCCTTCAACGCGACCGGAGCGGCTCTCGGGATCCAGGGCGTGGCTGCGCGCGGTCTCGGCCGGTCGGTGGACGTCTACCTGGGCGCGGGCGGCGCCTTCTCCAACGAGGACGACGGAGGGGGGATCGAGTACGACCCCGCCCGGTTCCATGGCTTCCTGGCCCTGGAGTGGCGCCTGGGACGGCGGTGGAGCCTCCTCGCCGAGGCCACGGCGGCCAGCCGCCTGGTCGAGAACCTCGACGACTATCCCGCCCTCCAGTCGTACCTGCGCATGGGGGCCAAGGTCGACCTCTCGCCGCGCTGGCGCCTGGAGGCCGGGTTCACGGAGAACCTGGAGGACCAGGACGCCACCACGGACTTCGGGATCTTCTCGGGAATCGTCCGGCGATTCTGACCTGACCTTTCCCCTCGTCGTGCGACCCTGGCGACGGTCAGTCCAGCTAAAATACGCGTTTCGCTCGTGGCTGGGCCGCGAGCCAAGGAGGGTCCCTGATGAAGGCGCGCCGGGTCCTGTTGTTCCTCGCCGTCCTCGCGGCCGCCGCTTGTGGCGGCAGCGAGGCCCCCGTCCCCATCACGGCGCCCACGCCGCCGCCGCCCTCGCCGGAGCCGTCGGCCGCGCCGGTGACCGCGTTCAGCTGCCCGCTGCCGGCCTTGCCCGACCTGCACAACACCTGCCCCAAGCTGACGCCCCAGCTCTGGCAGGTGGTCGAGAACGCGATCCAGAAGACGATCCAGGAGCACCCCGAGCTATTCGACTTCAACGAGGAGCTGGGCGGCGGATCCTGGAAGGTCCTCGATCGCGAGAAGTACATCAACACCACGGTGGAGAACATCCACGCCCAGGGAGTGTGCTCCCGCGCCGAGATCGAGGAGATCCAGGTCAAGACCACGAACGAGTACAACGAGCAGTACAACATCTGGGTCTCGTCGGGCCACGTGAGGCACGGGCCGGGCTCCTACATCACGACCTGCTTCCCCGCCCAGTTCTAAGCGTCGCGAGGGTCGTCGCCCGGAGCGTGGATCTAATCTGAGGTTCCACGCGGAGGGCGACACCCGAGCGGCGCTCTGAGGTTCCGCGCGGAGGGGCACACCCGAGCGGCGGCGATCGGTCTCAGGGCATCGCGGCGGCGGGAGCCTTTTCGGCGTTCGTGAGGCTTGGACATCATGATTGGTCCACGCCGGCCTGATACACCTCGCGCATTTCGCTGACCGCCGACGGCCCGCGCGGCCCGAAGACCATCTCCGCCTCGAACGCGTTGTGCCGTCGACACCGAAGGGAGATGTTGCCGACGGTCGCGGCCCCGCCCGACGCGAAAGGCTGGATGTGGTGGAACTCGAGGAAGTCTCGCTCAGCGCATCTGTGTCCGGTCGTCCCAACGAAAGCGCACTGGCCCTGATCGCGCTGCCAGACCGCGCGCTTGACCGCGTTGGGGACGTGTCGTGACGGGCTATCCGTTTCGAAACGGATACGCCTTTCGTAAGTCCGGGCCACCGCATCGGGCGTCGGTCGAGACGCAACCCCCGGGCGCGCGTGTGCCCTCGACGAAGGCTTCGGGAAGCCCAGCTTGGACTTGGCGGCCTGCTCGAGTAGCTCCAGCGCGCGGTCGAAGATGGCGGCGACGTCCCCGCTCGGGACCTCCCGACGCACGAGCGACTGCACGCGCCTGAGCCTGTCGTGGGTCTCCTGCCCGATCGTGAACTGGACCCGGTAGCGCTTCGGTGCCAGAGGCTGGATGATCGGACGGGCCTCGGAAGTGGGGGGGATCGGGGCCAAGGTAGACGGCGCCTCCTGTGCGCTGCGATTCGTGGCTGAGGAGACCGGCGAAGGGGAGGCCCCCGTCTCGCTCAGCAAGGGTAGAGGGGTCAATTCCCCTGTGGCCACTGATTCTGTTCTTGGAGCAGGCACCTTTCGAACCGACGCGGGCACATCCGGACGAGGTGCGATCTCGGCGACCAGTAACTCAATATCCCCGCGGCTCTTGTTGGCAGCCCTGGCCAGCACCGCCTGGTGGTTGGCGGCGGTGAGGTGCGGGCCGAGCAGGCGGACGGCAGTCATGCTCAGGGTGCCGGCGAAGAGCAGGTCGAGGATCAAGGGGAACTCCTGACACACCCGGACCACCTTGGTGCGAGTGCACGCAGCGTCCTCGGTGAGGTGAAGCGCCCGTGTGCAGTACTCGAAGAGCGAGCCGTAGCCGTACGCCAGATAGAGCGAGGGACGCAGGTCGAGAGCGGCCAGGTGGGCCAGCATCTCGGCCGTCGTTTCGCGCTCGGCGGTGGCCAGGGCATCGAGCCGAGCGAGCAGAGCCCGGTCGGAAAGAGCGACTGCCGTAGCGTAGATGTTCGTTCTCATGCGACCTGTGTATCACGGTGGTTTCGCCGTCCGCGGAAGGCCTCTGGGCGCCCGCGGGAGCGAAGATCGCCAGGGAATTCAGGGGAACAGCAAAGGGACAGGAACCCGCCGGTCCATGAGGCGCGGGAACGCTCTGATCCGTCTTCTTGACGGAGTGCGCTTCGCCAGATGGACCTACAACCGAAAATGTGAGGTCCAAAACTTCGGGAGCTCAAGAATAAATTTTCAGAGCGCCGCCGTCTTCAGGCCGCAACGGCCGCCACGGCATGTCAGGGCACGGCGGCTCCCGCCGGCTCGTAGCGGCCCAGCAGCTTCAGGATGCCGAGCGACATGTCGGGGACGTAGGTGATGAGCAGGACGGCGATCGTCATGATCACCAGGAAGGGGAAGGCGGTCCGCGTGACCTCGGTCAGGGGCTTGCCGAAGCGCGAGGACGACAGGTACAGGTTCAGGCCGACGGGCGGGGTCAGGAAGCCCAGCTCCAGGTTGGCCAGGAAGATCACGCCCTGGTGGATGGGGTCCACGCCGAAGGCCGCTCCCATGGGCGCGATGAGCGGGGCCAGGACCACGATGGCCGAGAAGATGTCCACCAGGCAGCCCACCACGATCAGCAGCAGGTTCAAGGCGAGCAGGAAAACGACCTGCGAGTGGATGTGGGCCTTCACCCAGGCCACGAGCTGATCGGGGATCTGCGCGTCCACTATGTAGCTGGTGATGCCCATGGCCGCGCTCAGGAGGACGAGGACCGAGCCCGTGAGGACCGCGGCCTTCAGCAGCGCCGGCGGCAGGCTCCGCAGCGGGTGCAGGTCACGGAGCAATAGCGTCTCCGCGACGACGGCATAGACGACCGCCGCTGCCGCCGTCTCCACCATGGACGCACGGCCGGTCACGAACAGGCCGATCACAAATAGGGGCAGGCCGAGCTCCCACTTCGCCCCCCAGGTCGCGGCCAGCGCCTCGCGCGCCGAGAAGTCCTGCCGGACGGTATCGGTGTTGCGACCGACGTACATCGCGTAGGCGGCGACCATGCCCACCATGAGCAGGCCGGGGAGGAGCCCGGCGAGGTAGAGGGAGTCCGCGGGCACGTTCTGTTCGCGCGTCCCGGCCACCACGCTGTAGAGGATGACGGGAAGGCTGGGCGGGAACAGCAGGCCCAGGCTGCCCGAAGCGGTGACCAGCCCGAGGGAGAACCCTGCCGGGTACCGGTCCTTCAGCAGCATCGGATAGACGAGGCCGCCCACGGCGATGATGGTGACGCCCGAGCCGCCGGTGAACGTCGTGAACAGCGCGCACACCGCGGTCACGATGACCGCCAGCCCGCCCGGCATCCAGCCGAAGAGGGACCGGAAGAAGCGCAGCAGACGCCCGGAGGCCCCGCTCTCCGCGAGCACGTACCCGCAGGCGGTGAGGAGTGGGATGGCGGGGAGCGTCGGGGAGGAGATGAGCCGGTAGACCTCCGCGGAGACCGCCGTCACCGGCGTGCCGTCGGTGAAGAAGAACAGCAGGGCCAGGCCGGACATGGCCACGAAGACCGGCGCCCCCAGGACGAGGGCCGCGAGGATGAGGAGGGCCATGGGCCAGACGCCGCGGGCCACGGTGTCGGGGATGAGGCCCAGCGCGAAGGCCGCCGGTATCGCGGCCAGGGCCAACGCGCGCAGGGCCCATCGCTCCGACGCCCTCCACGCGAAGCGCAGCGCGATGAGGGCGAGGGTCACGGGCATGACGCACTCGCTCACCCACTCGGGGACGCCGCCCGACAGGACGTTGCCCTGCTCGCGGTCGGCGGCCACCACCCCGAGGCTGGCATAGGCGAGGACGCCCACGGTGGCGGCGGCCACGGCCGCGGCCAGGACGCGCCCGAACCGCCGCACCCTGTCCCCGAAGAGCTCGGCGGTGGAGAGCGTGAGGTGCTTCTCCTCGCGCGTGGCCACCAGGCCTCCCACGAAGGCCAGCCACAGCGTGATCTGCTGCACCCATCCGGCCCCGCCGGGGACGTGGAACCCACCGAAGAGCCGCCCCATGGCGTCGAGGAGGGGCAGGATGGTGATGGCGGCCAGGGCCGCGAGCAGGACCGCATCCTCGGTCCGGCGGAACGCCGCGCCCAGGCGTGGGATCAGCGCGGACCGCCGGGGCGCTTGCGGTACTCGTCGCGGTAGCGCAGGGCCTCGTCGAAGGCGTCGGCGGGCACGATGGCGCCCCGGATGCGCGGGTACATCCGCTCCGCCGTCTGCCGCCACAGCTCGCGGGCGCGCGCGTCCACGGGGACGACGTTCAGCCCGCGCTTGCGCATGGCCTCCACGTCCTTGTCGCCGCTCTTGCGGATCTCCTCTTGCAGGCGGCGCCCGCCCTCGCGCGCCGCCTCCAGCAGTCCCGGCCGCATCTCCGCCGGGATCTTCTCCCACGTGCCCCTGGAGATGATGGTGGCCCCCAGCAGGAGCTGCCAGGGCAGGTCCGTCATGTTCTTCGCGTGGTTGTAGTACTGCGTGATGACCGCGACCTGTGGCGGCGCCCCCAGCGCGTTCACGAGGCCGGTCTGCAGCGCGGTCGCGATCTCGGTCGAGGGCAGGGGCACGGGGTTGAAGCCCGCTGCCCGCCAGACCTCGACCGACTGATTGTCGCCGGCCCAGGAGAAGAGCTTCAGGGCCTTCAGGTCGTCGGGCACGGCCACGGGCTTCTGGGAGAAGAAGCGGACCCAGCCGCCGTCGCACCAGTTCAAGACCACAAAGCCCTTCGCTTCGAGCCGTGCCTCGAGACCGGGTCTCATCTTCTCCAGGACGTGGTACACCTCTTCGTACGAGTCGTACATCATCGGGATGCCGAGGGCGTAGACGGACTTGTCGACCTCGGCCACGCCCACGGACGTGAGGACGCCGGCGTTCAGCGTCCCCAACCGCATCTTGCGCACGATGTCGGGGTCGTCCCCCGCCACGCCCCCGGGATAGAGGCGCACCACCACGCGGCCGCCGGAGAGCGTCCTCCACTTCTCCGCGGTCTCCTTCAGGATCTGGTGCCACGACGAGCCGTCGGGCACGAGGGTGGCCATCTTCACCACCACGGGCTGGGCGCGGGCGGGGACGGCGGCGAGCCACCAGGCGGCGGCCGCGGCGGCGAGGATGCGTACCCGGGTGCCGCTCATTCGATGAAGAGCTCGTCGGCGCGGCCCAGCAGCCAGCGGGCGCGCCGCTGGGCCACCAGGTTCGCCACCCGCACCTGGGGCA
>Ga0105347_1001417_pt1 | contig 10306 bp, 9 predicted proteins | sample EasRivMeERMLT890_FD_89677 | JGI IMG/M metagenome (GOLD analysis project Ga0105347, IMG submission 89677) | Soil microbial communities from meander-bound floodplain in the East River, Colorado, USA - East River MetaG ERMLT890 | ecosystem: Environmental > Terrestrial > Soil > Floodplain | place...
CGATGAAAGAAAAGAAATGAAGGATGCGAAGAAGTGATGCGGGGTGAACTGGAGACCGGAACGCCTGACGGCGTTCCGGTCTCGTGCCGGGATTTAGCTGGGCTTCGTTACGTTGCCAGCCTGCTGGCCTTTGGGGCCATCGACGATCTCGAACTCGACCGCCTGACCTTCCTCGAGCGTCCGGAAGCCATTGCCCTGGACTGCCGAGAAGTGGACGAACACGTCCGCCCCGCCGTCACGTTCAATGAAACCGTAACCCTTGGCGTTGTTGAACCACTTGACCTTACCTGTGATACGCATCGTACTTTTCTTCCTTGCGAAGCCGCGGCGCCAAGACGCCGCATGAGACCCATCCGCGGCACGTCGTAACAACGACCGTGGACACAAAAAAAGACCGCGAGTGCGCGGCCTCGACTTACGATAGCTGGCCTCCCAGCCAGAGGCGATACTAGGGGATTTGCCTGTAAATGTCAAGTAAATCGACCAATATGCGTGCAATTTTGAGCGTTTCGGACAAGACTGGGCTGGCGGACTTTGGCCGCGGTCTCGCCGCTCTCGGAGTCGAGTTGGTGTCGACCGGGGGCACGGCCACGGCGCTCTCGGCGGCCGGGTTGCCGGTTGTCGGGGTCTCCGACGTCACCGGCTTTCCCGAGATGATGGACGGCCGGGTCAAGACGCTCCATCCGGCCATCCACGCCGGCATCCTGGCCCGGCGGTCCCGGCCGGATGACCTGGCGGCCATCGCCCGCCACGGCATCACCCCGGTCGATCTCGTGGTCGTCAACCTGTATCCGTTCGCCAAGGCGGCGCAAAATCCCGACACGCCCTTCGACGCCCTGGTGGAGGAGATCGACATCGGCGGCCCGAGCCTCGTCCGCGCCGCGGCGAAGAACTTCCGCGACGTGCTCGTCGTCGTCGATCCGGCCGACTACCCGCCGGTGCTCGATGCGCTCCGCCGGCCTGGCGGGGCCGATCTCGGGTTCCGCTTCAAGCTGATGCAGAAAGCGTTCGCGCACACGGGCCAGTACGACTCGATGATTGCGGTGACGCTGCAGGCCGTCGAGCACGCCAACGGGGTGATGACGCGCTCGCCGCTGCCGACGCATCATCCGGCACCGAAGGACTTGCGCTACGGGGAGAACCCGCACCAGAAGGCACAGTGGGTCCCGACCCAGGCGCCGTTCCTGCCCCCGTGGGAGATCCATCAGGGGAAGGAGCTCTCGTACACCAACCTCCTCGACCTGGACGCGGCGCTGCGCATCGCGCTCGAGTTTTCCGAGCCGGTCGGGGTCGTCATCAAGCACACGAACCCGTGCGGCGTGGCGCTCGGCGCGACGCTTGCCGACGCCTACGTGCGCGCACGCGAGGCCGATCCGCTCTCCGCCTTCGGCGGCATCGTCGGCCTCAACCGCACGCTGGACGCCGAGACGGCGCTGGCCTTGACGTCCACCTTCATCGAGGCGGTAATCGCCCCGGCAGTCGCCGACGAGGCCAGGCCGATCTTGGCGACGAAGGCGAACCTGCGGGTGGCGACGGCGGATTTCGCGAAGCTGGGCGCTGCCGACCCGCAGTGGGCGCGCGATACCCGAATGTTCCTCGGCGGACTCCTGATGCAGGACCGCGACGTGGTGTCAGAAGCGCACGAGCCCTGGCCACACGACGAGTTTCCCAAGGTCGTCACCAGGCGAGCGCCGACCGCCGAGGAGTGGATCGCGCTGCGCTTTGCCTGGCGCGTGTGCGGCCACGTGAAGTCGAACGCCGTCATCTTCACCAACGCCGATCGCACGCTGGCGGTGGGCGCCGGCCAGATGAGCCGTGTCGATGCCGTCAAGGTCGCGGTGATGAAGGCCGCCGGCACGCTGGCGGGCTCGGTGGCGGCCTCCGACGCCTTCTTCCCGTTCCGCGACGGCCTCGACGCCGTCGCCGACGCCGGCGCGACCGCGGTCGTGCAGCCCGGTGGTTCGGTCCGCGATGCCGAGGTCATCGCCGCCGCCGACGAGCGCGGCCTCGCGATGGTGTTCACGGGCAAGCGGCACTTCAGGCACTGACGCGTGCAATGCTGAATGCTGAATGATGAATGCTGAAATGAATGAGGAATGACGCCAATTCGACCTTTACTTCAGCATTCAGCACTCAGCGTTCGGCATTTCCTGCTGCTCTTTCTGGCCGTCTGTCCGTACTTCGTGGACCTCGACGGTTCGTCGATCTGGGATGCCAACGAGGCGTTCTACGTCGAGACGCCGCGCGAGATGATGGAGCGCGGGGACTACATCAATCCGACGTTCAACTACGAGCCGCGCGTCAACAAGCCGGTCCTGAGCTACTGGATTGTTGCCGGGTTCTATCACGTCTTCGGCGTCTCGGTCGGTGTCCAGCGTGTCCCGATTGCCCTCGGCGGTATCGTGCTCATCGCCACCGCGTTCTTTCTGGCGCGGGCGGCCGCGCCCGACCGGTATGCGACTGCGGCCGCCTGGTGGGCGGCGCTCGGGCTCGCCGTGTCGCCGCGTTTGCTCATGTTCGCGCGCCGCATCTTCATCGACATCTACATCTCGATGTTCATGGCGCTCACGCTGCTCTTCTTCGCGCTGGCGGAGCGCTACCCCGGCAGGCGGCGGCTTTTTCTGGCCCTCATGTACACCTGCGTCGGGCTCGGCATACTGACCAAGGGGCCGATTGCGGCCCTTCTTCCCGGGCTGGTCTTTGCCGCTTACCTCATCGTCCACCGCGAGCTCGGGCGCGTGCGGGAAATGCTGGTGCCGATCGGGACCGTCATCGTCCTGGCCATCGTGGTGCCCTGGTATGCGGCGCTCTATCAGCAGGCGGGATGGGCGCCGATCAAGTCGTTCCTCTTCGGCGAGAACCTCGCGCGCTATGTGGATGGCGTCGGCGTGAATGCCGATCGCCCATTCTGGTGGTACTTGCCCGTCGTTCTCAGCGATTCGTTTCCCTGGTCGCTGTTCCTCTTTCCCGCCGCGGCGTTATGGTTGCGGGAGCGCGCGGGCGCACGCGCTGGTGACGCGGACTTTCGCATCAGGACGCTGCTCTGGATCTGGATCCTGGGGATTGTCGGTTTCTTCTCGCTCTCGGCGGGCAAGCAGGACCTCTACATCTACCCGATCGTTCCAGCCCTCGTTGCGCTTGCCGGAGTGGTGATCGCGCGCGCCCTCGATCCGCAGGTGCCGGAGACGCCGCGACTGACGCTCGTCACGTCGATCATCGGCGGGCTGATGGTTATTGCCGGCGCGGGCTTTCTGACGCTCTTCAACAGCGCGATCGCCGTCTACGCGCTCGCCGGCTCTGCGCTCGTGGGGGTATCGGCCATCGCCGGTGGCGCCACCGCGATGCTCCTGGCCTGGCGCGGGCGTCTCGGCCCCGCGCTCGGCGCCGTCGCCGTCGCGCTCATCGTCGTGAACTGGACTTTCGTGCTGAAGGTGTTGCCCAGCTTCGAGGCCTACAAGCCCGCCCCGGGCCTCGCCGCGGTGCTCCAGGAACGCGCGGGTCCGGACGACCTGATCGTGACCTACAACGTGGCGCTCCCAAGCCTGGTCTACTACCTGCGCCGGCACATCGACGTCTTCTACGACCACGGGCCGGTGCTCGAACTGCTGCACTCGCGGCGCCCGCTCTACCTGATGGCCTCGCGCGACGACTACGACCGCGCCATCAAACCCGTCACCCCCGTCCCCTTGTGCCAGGTGAGCTCGCAGCCCACGTTCGACGTCAAGTTGCGGAATGTATTGTCGCGCGAGCGCCTGCCGGAGATCCTGCTGCTGACGACGCAGTGCGGGGAGTAGCGGGGCAGGATCACGGATCAGGAGCGACTAGGATCCGGAATGGATCAGCGGTTCGGGTGGTGCTCTTGCCGGCTGTGATCACCGACGGGGACCGACGACTGGAACTGACGACTGGAACTGACGACTGGAACTGATGACTGGAACTGACGACTGAGATTGTCGACTGCGACTCCCGACTACCGATTGCCGACTATCTCAGTTCCTCGATCGTCACCGTCGCCGGGCCGAATTTGCCGACGACAATCCCGGCCGCGCGGTTCGCGAGCCGGGCGGCGTCGGTGAGGAAGGCACCAGCGGCCACGGCGAGGGCGAGGGCGCTGATCACGGTGTCGCCGGCGCCCGTGACGTCGGCGACCTCGCGCGCTTCGGCGGGGAGTTCGATTTCGTCTTCACCCGGCCCGAGCAGCCACATGCCGTGCTCGCCGCGGGTGATGAGCACCGCCTCGCTCCCGGCGCGCGCGCGGAACCGGCGCGCGGCCCCGCGCGCGTCGGCGGCGGTGCGGATCCGCATGTGCGTGACCGATTCCGCCTCATGGTGGTTGGGGGTGATGATGGTGGCGCCGGCGTAGCGCTCGATGTGCGGGACCTTGGGGTCGACCAGGAGCGGAATGCCCTGGGCGCGCGCCGCGGCCGCGGCGGCGGCGGCGACCTGCGGCGTCACGACGCCCTTGAGGTAGTCGGAGATCACGATCGCGTGCGCCGCGGCCGCCAGCTCGCCGATCCTCCGGATGACCGTGGCTTCGATCGTCGAGGCGAGGTCGCTGTCGCCCTCGTAGTCGATCCGCGCCACCTGCTGGTTGCGCGTCGTCACCACCCGCAGCTTCCTGGTCGTGCACCGTGAGGCGTCGCTGATGATGCCGCCGGTGCCGATGGTCCGCGACGCGAGGTCCTCGAGCAACCGCGCGCCGTCGGCGTCGTTGCCCACCACGCCGACCGCCTCGACGCTGCCGCCGAGCGCGAGGACGTTGTTCGCGACGTTGGCCGCCCCGCCGAGCCGCCAGGTCTCGTGATCGAACCTGACGATGGGTACTGGGGCTTCCGGCGAGATCCGCTCGACCGTGCCGATGACGAACTGATCGACCATCAAGTCGCCAATCACCAGGATCGTTCGCCCCGCGAGCGTGTCGAGCAGGCCGTCGAGTGTCGCGAAGCGTGACGGCGACACTACGCGGCCTTCCGTTCGGCCGAGAGCGCGGGCACGCGTTCAGCGGCGTACGGGAGGGTGACCAGCACCAGAAACAGCATCAGGAACTCCGAGTCGCCGAAATTGTATTCGAACATGCCGGCGGCGATCATCGCCACCACGCAGGCAATGCCTGACGCCGCGATCGAGGGGAGCGACGACGTCTTGCGCAGGCGCAGGAAATCGACGAGCAGCGTGGCGACGAACCAGCACCACAGGCCGAGCGCCGGCAGTCCGCGTTCGGCCGCAATCTGCAAGGGGACGTTATGCAGGTGCGAGTTGCGCTGGCTGACGGCCGTGGGCTCCCGGTAGCCGGGATAAACCTGGATGACCATGTCGGGTCCGACGCCGGTCAGCGGGTTGTCCTTGATGATCCGCAATCCGCTCCTGGCCATGGCGATCCGGTCGCGGTTCGACTGCAGCGTCGAGGTGCTCGTGGCGCTGTCCCCGAAGGCTTCCTTGAGCGACAGCGCCGACGAGATTCGGTCGCTGATCGCCGCCGGCGCGAAGGCGATGACCAGGCCGAGCGCGACCGGCAGCAACGCCGCCATGCGGAAGACCGAGCGCAGGTCCCTCAGGATGAAGAGCGTGCCGACGCCGGCGCAGGCGCCGACCCAGGCGTTGCGGCTGAGCGTGAGGACGAGGGCGACCATCACCGCCGGCAGCACGAGCGCCGCCCAGATGCGTTCGCGCCGCCGGAACATCACGCGCGCGACCGCGATGCAGGCCACCAGCATGATGACCCCGGAGTAGGTCATGTAGTGGCCGAGGTTGCCCTGCACGCGTCTTGCGACGTTGTCGAAATCCAGGATGCCGTATTGCACGATGCCGTAGACCGCGTTCAGCGCCCCGACGGTAATGACCACGTCGATGACCGTGAGGCTGCGCTCGCCGCGGAAGAGGCGATAGCACATCGGCACGATGGCGAAGAGCAGAAGCTGCTTGCAGTCGGCGAAGCTGATGCGCGGATCGACCGAGAACAGCGACGCGCCGAGCGTCGCCGCGGCGTAGGCCGCGAGCGGCCAGAACATGCGCGGCACTTCGACCCGTTCGTGATTGAGGACGACGACCGCGATCCAGAGGAGCGCCGACAGGCCGAGGAGGATGCCCGAGGCGGCAATCGAGAACTGCGGCGCCGCCGCGAACGCCAGCAGCGACACATAAGCCGCCCGTTCCAGTATCGGGACGCGATTGGGAGCCGTCTCGGCCGGCTGGAGAACTGGCGCGTTCATGAGTGCGTCCGCACCCCGGCGGCGGCCCGCGCCAGGGCGCGTTCGGCCGCGGCCATGACCGTCTGTGGTGCGATCCGCGTCAGGCAGCGAAAATCACCGGGCGCGCACACGCGCTGCTCGCACGGCCGGCACGGCAGGCCGTCGACGTGCACCGACTCGGTCGGGATCAACGGATCGCGCCAGGGCGCCGACCGCGCCGCGAGCGTCGGGCCGTAGATGCCGACGACTGGCGTCCTCGTCGTCGACGCGATGTGCAGGGGGCCGCTGTCGCCGCCGACGAAGAGGACGCTGCGGTCGATCAACGCGCGCAATTCCGCGAGATCCACATCTCCGAAATCGAGCACCTGGTGCGCGCGCGAGGGCCCCAGGTCCTGACGCGCGGCGTCGGCGATGCGATCGGCCGCCGTCCGATCCGACGGGCCCGAGCTGAGCACGATGCGCCGGCGCTCGTCGCCGGCCGCGAGCCCGGCCACGAGCGTCGCGAACGCCGGTTCGGGCCAGCGCCGGAAAGGATTGCCCGCGCTCACGTGGATGACCATCACCTCGTGCCGATTGTCGACTCCCGCGGCGCGCAGGCGCGCGGCGATGCGCGCATCGGCAACCGGGTCGAGCGCCATCTCGGCCGAGTCCCGCGACGGATCCGGCGCGATGTCGGGCCATCCCGGCAGCGCCGAGACGAGCGCCCACTGATTCGCGACCGAATGCCGGGGCTGCAGGCCGCGCGGGCGGTGCACCAGCCGTGTGTACTGCCAGCGGCGTCCCTGGATGTCGTACCCGATGCGCTCGGGCGCGCCGGTCGCCCAGGTCAGCCACGAGCTGCGCGGGCCGCCATGGAGGTCGAGGACGACGTCAAACCGCTCCGCGCGCAGGCGCCGCGCCAGGCCGACGTCGTCGCGGATCCGCTGCCACCCGCGGGTGCGCGGGACGATGATGACGTGAGAGAGGTGTGGGTTGCCCGCGACGACCGGCGCGGCGTCGCGCTCCACGAGGTAGGTCAAGCGGGATGCCGGAAACGTCCGCTTGAGGGCCCCGAGTAGAGGCGTCGTGAAGACCACGTCGCCGATGAGACGCAGGCGGATGAGGAGTATCTTCACGTGTCTGCCGCGCGCCGGCACGGGGCACGCCTCGGGAGGACCAAGCCACTCTGGCGACTCGGTGGCGCCCCGGGCTAGGGTTCGACCGTCGCCTCGTCCAGCAGCATGACCGGGATGTCGTCCTTGATCGGGTAGACGCGCTTGCACTGGCCACACTTGAGCGCGGCGCCGTTCTTGACGAGCTCCACCTTGGTCTTGCAGTTGGGGCAGGCCAGTATCTCGAGCAGTTCAGGATCGACGGGCATACGTCTGCACTATACCAGATGCCGTTTGCGTCCCGCGGCCGGCTGACGTCATTATAGTCAGGTAAATGCGGCTGTTCCTCCTGGTCACGGCGTTACTCATGGCACCCGTCGCGGCGGTGGCCGGCCAACCCGTGCGCGCGACTGCGGGTGCCGAGCCGGATACCCCGGCCTACTACTTTCTGCTGGCGCGGCACCTTGAGAGCATCGGCCGCGTCGACGAGGCGATCAAGGCGCACGAGCGGGCGATTGCCCTCGATCCCGGGTCGGCGGAGCTGCGCGCCGAGCTCGCGGGCTTTTATGCGCGGCAGGACAACGCCGTCGAGGCGGTCGCGAACGCGGAAGCCGCCATCGCGCGCGATGCCTCCAACCAGGAAGCAAACCGGATACTCGGCACGGTCTACGCCGCCTTCGCCGAGCGCCGCCTGCCCGTACGCAAAGGCGATGATCCCGCCACCTATCCGGGCCGAGCCATCGCGGCGCTCGAACGGGCCCGCGGCGAAGGGATCGACAGTGGCCTCGACCTGGCGCTCGGCCGCCTCTATGTCCAGACCGGAAGCTTCGCCAAGGCCGTGCCGCTCCTGCGCCGCGTCGTGGAGAATCAGCCGTCGCTCGTGGACGCGGCAATTCTGTTGTCGACGGCCCAGGAGCGCGCGGGGCAGCCGGAGCAGGCGATCGAGACGCTGCAGAAGGTGCTCGCCGAGAATGCCGGCTCCTTCCGGGCGCAGATGCGGCTCGCCGAAATCTACGAGGAAGACGAGCAGTGGAGCGAGGCCGCGAACGCCCTCGCCCGGGCGCAGACGCTCAACCCGCGCGCCCCGATGATCGCCCGGCGCCGGGCCGTGGCCCTGCTCTCGGCGGGCCGGGCGTCGGAGGCCCGCGATCTGCTCCAGGCGACGATTGCCTCCGGCCGGCCCGACGCCAAGGACCCCATCCTGCTGTATCTCCTGGCCGAGAGCCAGCGCGTGGTCAAGGACCTCGACGCGGCGCAGGCCACCGCGCAGGCGCTCATCGCGGCCAATCCCGAAGACGGCCGCGGCCTCCACGTGATGTCGCTTATCCTCCAGGACAAGGGCGACTTCAAGGGCGCCGAGCGCGCGCTTCGGGACCTCATCGCGCGCGATCCGATGGACGCCAACGCCCTCAACTCGCTCGGATATATGTTCGCAGAGCAGAGCGAGCGCCTTGCCGACCGGCGCGATCGTCTCGAAGAGGCGGTGACGCTCCTGCAGCGGGCGCTCAAAGTCGAGCCGGGCAATCCGTCCTACCTCGACAGCCTCGGGTGGGTCTACTTTCAACAGGGCCGGTTCGATCTGGCTGACGCACCGCTGACCGAGGCGGCCGAGAAGCTGAAGGACAATTCGGTGGTGCAGGATCACCTGGGCGATCTGCGCTTCAAGCAACGCCGCTTCGCCGATGCCGCGGCGGCGTGGGAGCGGGCCCTCGGCGGCGACGGCCAGTCGATCGACAAAGCAAAAATCGAGAGCAAGATCCGCGAGGCCCGAGGCCGCATGTGAAGCGCAGGAGTCGCCTGCTTCCGGCCGCCCTCTGTCTTGTCACCGCCTCCTGCGCGCCTCGGCTCGTCACCTTGCCGTCAGGCGCCGGGAGCGCGTTTGCCGACTACCAAAGCACTTACGCGGCGGCGACCGAACGGTGCCGCGCCGTGCGCACCATGGCCGCAGTGCTCGCGATCTCCGGGAAGGCCGGCAACCACCGGCTGCGTGCCAAGCTTGACGCGGGTTTCGCATCCCCGTCGAGGGTCCGGCTCGAGTTTCCAGCCCCAGGACGGCCGATCTTTACGTACGTCGCCATCGGGGCGCAGGCGACGCTCGTGCTGCCGCGCGAAGGCCGCGTCCTCCGCGACGCGCCGCCTGCCGCGACGCTCGAGGCGTTGGCTGGCGTGGCGATCGATCCCGAGGACTTGCGGACGATCGTCGCGGGCTGTGGCTTCGCGGCCGGAGCGGTTACCGCCGGCCGCGCCTTCGATCGCGCCTGGGTGGCGATCGACGCTGGCAACGTGACGAGCTGGCTCCAGCAGACTGACGGTGCCTGGCAGATGGTCGCCGCCGTGCGCGGCGGGGTCGAGGTGCGCTACGCCGATTTCCAGGGCGGCCTGCCGGCAACGATCCGGTTGCGCGCGTCGCCCGAGCGCCGGACCGGCGAAGCCGCATCGATGACCGACCTCACCATCCGGCTGTCGCAGGTTGACATCAACGAGCCGCTCGGCGCGGACGTCTTTGTCGTCGACGTGCCCGCGGACGCGACGCCGATGACGCTCGAGCAGCTGCGCGAGGCGGGCCCCCTTGGCCGCTAAGTCGACACCGTTCAAGCGCGCCCGCGTGCGCGTCCGGGCGTACGCGAAGGTCAACCTCGATCTGCGCGTGCTCGGCACGCGCGCCGATGGATACCACGAGCTCCGGACCGTCTTCCAGTCGGTGGCGTTGCACGACACGCTCCTCTGCATCGCCCGGCCCGGGCCGTTCGCGCTGAGGTGCCGCACGCCCGGCGTGCCGCTCGACAACTCGAACCTGGTCTGGTGTGCCGCCGCGGCGCTCTGGACGGCCACCGGCCGCCCGGGTGTGCCCTCCGATCTTTCGATCTCGATCAAGAAAGCGATTCCCCTGCAGGCGGGGCTCGGTGGCGGCAGTGCCGACGCGGCGGCGACGCTCGTCGCCCTCGCGCGCGTCTGGGGTGACGTGCCGCTGTCCATGGTCCGCGACGTCGCCGGTGGGATCGGCGCCGACGTTCCGTACTTCCTGTC
>Ga0105347_1001418_pt1 | contig 10299 bp, 12 predicted proteins | sample EasRivMeERMLT890_FD_89677 | JGI IMG/M metagenome (GOLD analysis project Ga0105347, IMG submission 89677) | Soil microbial communities from meander-bound floodplain in the East River, Colorado, USA - East River MetaG ERMLT890 | ecosystem: Environmental > Terrestrial > Soil > Floodplain | place...
ACCAACTGAAGCTGGTGGTAAAGTAATAACAGAAACACTTTTAAAAGGTATTGTAGGACATATTCATGCTATGAAGGAAATTGGTGTAAGAGATGATGTAGAACATGTAAGATATGTTATTGATAAGATAGAAGAAGGATTTGCACAAGTTACAGAAGTATCTATTGACAAATTAACACCATTACCATGATGCTATACGATAACATATTAGAGAATGCTGATTTAATGGCACAGAAATTGAATTACTATGAAGAAACAGTATCTCCAGCTATATTTGAAGCTTATATTGCTGTATTAAGAATGAAACTTGCTAATGAAGTATCAGTTAAATTTCATGAAAATGGTAAGAAAGGAGCAATAGATGCTGCAACTGGTGTTGGTAAATCATATTTTGCTATTAAGGAATGTATTGATTTAGTAAGTAAAAGACCAAGAGCAAAAATCCTTCTAGTTGTACCAACAGAAGAACTAAGAGATAATAACTGGAAGGATGAATTTCAGAAATGGGAAGCATTAGACATATATAATAATAATGTCAGGAGAGTGTGTTATGTTAGTTTGCATAAGATAAAGAATGAACAATTCGATTTCATCATAGAGGATGAATATCATCACATTACTACAGCAAATGCAATATTTTTCAAGCACAACATCTATGAGGGTATTATGTGTCTTTCCGCAACCAAACCCAAAAGTGAAGAGAAATTAAGGCTATTAGAGGCCATTGGCATCAAAACCATAGTAAGTATTCCCCTAGCCATTGCAGTCAAATTAAAGCTGGTTTCTCCCTATTCTATACTGGTTGTAGAAACTAGGTTGGACAATTTTCGTAGGTATATTGAGGCTGGTGGCAAGGAGAAAAAATTTTTGGTAACAGAAAAGGAGAACTATGATTACAAGGACAGAAAGCTTCAAAAAATGCTCTATAATAAGAAAGATAAGGAAGGAAGGAGAAAATATGAGTATGCTATAAGGGAAAGAATGAGGCTAATCTACAACATGAGTAGCAAGAAAGAAATTGCTAGATATTTGTTAGACAATTTCATTCCAGAGAACGAAAAGTATCTTATATTTGCAGGCTCCATTGAACACGCTAATGAATTATGCAAGTACAAATTTCATTCTAAGAATAAGAGAATGAATGCGAAACATCTGCAATTGTTCAATGATGATGTAACTAATAGACTAGCATGTGTTGAAGCATTGAATGAAGGTGTTAATATCAAACAAGTAAAAGGTGCATTGGCTCTCCAAGTAAATTCTGTTGATAGGGATTTAGTACAAAGGTTAGGTAGACTAATCAGGTATATTCGTGGACATACAGGTAAATTCATTATCTTATGTTGTATTGATACTCAAGATAAAGAATGGACTGAAGCTGCATTAGAGTCATTTGATGAATCTACTATAACTAGGACTAGTTATTCCCAAATATTAGTAGGTAATTTCAAGTATAATGACTTTTAAAATCATTTTATGATAATTAATAAAGCAGTATATGAACAACTTGAAAGGTTTAATATCGAACAAAATGCAGGAACATTGTATTTGTTATCAATTTTCTACAATGTAGATGCAACTGGAATCATTGATGATGAAATCATAAAGCAGGTAAATTTTAGCAAGATAGTGGAAAGAAACTATTCTACAAGAAAAACAACTTGGAATATACCATTATTTAGTGATGAAAGAACTGCTATTGATATGAAATGGGATTGGGTAATAGATGAATATAGGAAATTATGGATGGATATAAAAGGCTCAAAAGGTGGAGATAGAGCAACATGTATAGCAAAGATGAAGAAGTTTTTTGCTGCTAATCCTGATATACGCAAAGCTGATGTGATGGAAGCTGCAAAGCAATATACATCAGGATTCATTAAAGGAAATAATCCTACGTACATGGTAGAAGCAGATAACTTCATATTCAAGAAAGTAGAAGGAACAACAAGGTCAAAGTTAGACCAAATGTTAGAGATTGTTAAATTAAGTAAAGGTAGTGAATCAAATCGCTACACAGATAAAATCAGATGAAGTATACATTCACAGATGGCAAGGCATATAGTAACAATCCTGAAGAGATAATAGAAGATGCAAGTATAGAGTTTGGACATTTAGGAATTATAACTGGCGCACATTACATAGGAACTGTAAAGAACATGTTTATGTTTATTGCAAAATATCCAGCAGCTACACATTTTATTATAACAGAAGAAGAGGAAGTTATTGATTCACTAATGGTACTATATCCTGCAAGTCAATTACAAAAAGTGAAACCGTAATGAATTTTGTTTCCGCATTCCAAAAAGGAAAAGAAGGAATGAACTTGGGTTTACCAATGGGAATTCCACCTTTGACAAGGGATACTCTAGGAACTCAAAAAGAACATATATATAGTATAGCAGCACCACCCAAAGTCGGCAAAACAACCCTTATTGATTTCATTTTCTTATTAGCTATATATATGTTATCTCCAAATGCTAATGTAGAATGGATATATTATTCATTTGAAATAAGCAGGATAAAGAAGGAGTTTAAATTTGCTGCTTTTTTTATGTTTCGTGATTTTGGTATTCAATTCTTTGAACATGAAGGTAAACAGTATCCGATAAGTGCTGATTATCTAATGGGGAAGTTATTAGATGATAACAATAAGCCAATTGTTGTTCACACAGAGCATGAGGAACAGTTAAGGATAATTTATAGAACAAGGATAATTCCTCTATTTGGTGAATATAACATCAGAGGAGAAAGAATACGCAAAGGTAAGATAGATTTCATTGAACACAGAGAAAATCCTACTGGCATAAGGAACTATATATTGACATATGCTAGGACTAATGGAAAGTTCATTATGGAAAAATATACTATCATTGATAAGAATGGAGATAAAGAGAACAAAGAAAGGATAATAGGTTATCAGCCCAATGATGAAAACAAGATGTTGATTGTTATCACAGACCATGTTAGAAAGTTAATTAGAGAGCGTAATTTTAGTATGAAGGAGAACATTGATAAGTTTGCTGAATATCAGGTAGAATTGAGAAACATATGCAAATTTATATTCGTTAATGTAATTCATACTAATAGGAACATATTTGACATTGAAAGAATTAAGTATGCTGGTGAATATTTTTATCCTAGTTCTGAAGATGTGAAAGATACAGGTAATTTGAGTGAAGATAGTAATGTCTTATTTACAATGTTTAATCCAAATGATGATAAGTATGGTATTAAGAAACATTTTGGATTAGAAGTAGTAGATAAGAATGATAAGTTAGTTCATCCTAATTATCGTAGCTTACATATAGTTGAAGCTAGGGATTTTGAAGCACCATTACACTATCAGTTGAATATGTTTGGTAACATTAATTGGTTTAACCCAATAAAAAAGTAATATGAGTAATATTTTAGTGATTGCTCCAAGTGCATTTGGAAAGACAACTTCCTTGATACCGCATCCTGAATTTGGAATAAAAGGATTGAATCCAGCAGAGACATATATCTTATCAGTAACAAAGAAGGATTTGCCGGGAAAAGGAACAAGAAAATTATATCCAGTATTTGAAAAGTTTAATCTTAACACTAAAAGACCTGAATTAAAAGACTATAGAAGATTGGTCTTATCTAACTGGAATACTAGAACAGATTTAATAGTACATGCTTTAGACCTTCTAGGTGGAATAGATTCAATTAAGAATATAGTGTTAGATGATGCTAATTACATCATGCAAGATTATTATATGGCAAAGTCATTAAGTACTGGATGGGATGCACCAAAGAAAATAGGTCATATGATGGGTAGGATTTTTGATGCCATAGAAAAACTACCAAATAGTAAGAATTTTATCATGATGGCTCATGGAGAGGAATATGATACTACTGACCAAAGAAAAGGTTATCGTTTTAAGACTACTGGAAAAGCTGTTCAGGAATATATTACACCAGAAGGAAAATTTGATATTGTACTGATTGGCAGAAGTAGGTATGACGATAGCGAAAAGAAAGCCATTAAGGAATTTGTAACGGAAGATGATGGATTTTATGCCACAGCAAAATCGCATGGTGCATTTGGAACCCTATATATCTTAAATGATATGGCTCTGGTTATTGAAAAGGTAAATGCCTATTATGATGGTATCTGAATCTTTATTATTTCACAAAAAAAATCAAAAAAACATTCAATTAAATTTGTTAGGTTAAGAAAGTGTATTATATTTACATTTGTAATGAATACAAAAACATTTAAAATTTAAAAAGATGTCTACAGAAAACACAACTCCTGTTGCCGAAAATACAGAAGCACCTAAAGTTAAACGTGAAAGAATTGTTGGTAAACCCGTAACTGTAAGTGTTTCGCAGGTCATTAAGGACTTGGAAGCCGGTAAAAGCAGGAAAGTAATCAAAAAAGAACTTGGACTGACAGCAGACCAAGCAAGGCAGTTATTTAACAAGCCCCAAATCAAGGGCAAGAAAATGCATTATTCAAAGACCTCTACTAAGGCTCCTATCACCATTATTGATGATGTGCCTTATGAAGAAACAGAGGCAGCACAGGGTAATGGTGCAAGTAATGGCAACGATGTTGCACAAGGACAGCCACAGAACGCACCAGCAACACCAGTACAAGCTGATTCTGATAGCTGGTAATTATTGGATGATGGGGTAATAATAAGAACTCCCTTATTAAGTTAAGGGAGTTTCTTACATTTAAAACGTTCATAAAACATATTAATCATGGCAGAAGAAATCAAGAAGGCAGGATATGGCTATGTAGATGATAACGTAGCTGTTGGTTCAAGCCTTAAATTCGGTGGTAACTTTGGTAGAACATATATGACCAAGTTTGAGTATACTGATAAAGCAGGTAAAAATGGTGCAGCAATGGAAGGACTTGACATTGCATTTAAAATTGGTGGAGCAGAAAAAAGTTACAGGCTGTTTCCACCAACCAAAGACAGCAAACTTTTTGGCAGCGAAAAAGGCAAAGAAGGTGTTGCTTTGGAGTTTGGTACAGATGAATGGAAGAAGGCTGCAAACGAGGCAACAACTGATGTGAACATGAGGGCAGTACATATAGCCAAATGTTTTTTAACGAAAGATGAACTGGAAAAGGGTTTAAGTGTAGAAATGAAAACATTTAAGGACTTTTGTGCTGTTTTGATGAAATTATTGCCAAAGAATTTTTCGGAACAGAAATTAGATATATTTTTACAATGGCAATGGAAAATAAGCGGGGATAACACAAAGACATTCCTTGAAATTCCATCGAAGTTAAAGTATGGAAAATTTCTTGTTAAAGCCGAAGAACCTGTTGGAGAATGGCATGAAGAGAGAAAGGATGGTGAACTCCATTACAAAGATGATGCTAACAACTACCACACATTCGGAAGGAATTCGTGGTTTATGGAAAGCAACTATGCTACACAGCAGAAGGAAGCTGGTAGTGCTGAAGATACCATGAGTAGTGCAACTACGAACCAATCTGCCACAACTGAAGCAGCAGAAAGTGACAATTCAGGTTGGTAAAAAGGAAAAAATTCTGCTAATGTATAGGGAAAGGATGCTAACTTTGGCATCCTTTCTCTATTTATATTATCCTATAATTCATGCTGTTATGTACAACTATTCAGAGTTCGTTCCATGCAGAAAGGAAGAAGTACTGAAAAGATTAAGTCAAGAAGAGATATACTTATTAGTATTAGATGAATTACCACCAGTTAACACATATGTGTTGTCTCCATTTAGAGAAGATAGAAAGCCAGGTTGTTACTTCATGTGGTATAATGGCATACTATATTTCAAAGACTTTGGTGACCCAAATTATCAAATGAGAGATTGCTTTCAAGCAGTCATGGATAAGATGCATCTTACTTTTAAAGAATGCTTGTTATTCTTAAATGATTACTTTCAATTAGGCTTGAACTCTGGTAGTTCCAAGCCTATTTTGTTTGAGAGTGCATTTATAAATAATAAAGCTAACAAATCAATATTAGGCAAAATCACTAAGATAGGTGATGAAAGACCTAGTGATGAAATAGTATATAAAGCAAGAGGTTTCTTTCCTATTGATAAGAATTACTGGTATAGCAGATATGAAATAAGTAGAACTAGCTTGATTGAAGATAATGTTTTTGCTGGAATATGGTATCAGTTTTATAGTAAAAAAGCACAACTGATTACTATTAGACCAACAGATATTATGTATGCTTATAGTGACTTTGATGATGGAAGAACAAAGATATATAGACCTTTAGCCCAAAACAAAGCAGGAAAATGGCTTACTAATTGTAAAGAAAGTGATGTAGGTGGTATTAGAAGATTATCCAGACTTGGTAAAATTCTATATATACTGAAGTCATATAAGGATTACAGGGTAGTCAAGAATGAAGGAAAGGATTGTATATGGTTTCAAAATGAAGGAATGTTTCCGAAAGACGAAATATTATTGGACTTGTGCATTAGATTTCAAAAGATAATTGTTATCTTTGATAATGACGAGAAAGGTATCATTGCTGGATTGAAACTTATTGAGAAATTTGATTCTCTTTGTCCAAATAAAGCAGAACTTAAATATATTTCAAATCAAATCAAGGATGCGAAAGACCCATCAGATTTAAAGCACAGACATGGTAAAACTGAATTAAATAAATTTTTAAACATGTAATATGAGTTATACTTTTAAATTTGAAGTAATTGTAACTGTTTCTGTATCAGACCCAGTATTAGTAAGAACAAAAATAGGAGCAGCAATTGATAGAATGTTAGATAATGCTTCCTTCTTATCAGAAAAATCTGAAGTTCTTGAAAGTATAACTTTACTACCTAATACTAAGGAAGATGAATATACCGCAATCAATTCATGAATCATGGCATCCACTAATAGGAGGATTTTTTGAAAGTGATTCATGGAAAAACCTAAGAGATAATGTACTGAAGTATAAATTCTATCCCGAAAAACAAAATGTCTTTAGAGTATTTCAAATGCCAGTTGATAAGATTAAGGTAGTAATACTAGGACAAGACCCATATGCTAAGAAAGGTCAGGCTACAGGCTTGGCCTTTGCTGTTAATGATGGATTTCCTAAACCATTCAGCTTACAAGCTATAGAGAAGGAGAATGGTAGTGGATTTGAAAGGTCATTAATTGATTTAGAAGGTAACGGAGTGTTCTTATTAAATACTGCATTAACAGTACAACCTGATGTTCCCGGTTCACATCTTAAACATTGGAGAAAATTCACAGAGCAAGTAATAAGCAGGTTAAGCAAAGTGCATCCAGCATTCTATATGATATGGGGAGAGAAAGCAAAGAGTTTCTTACCATTTATAGATGATTATGTTATACAAGATTACAATAACTGTATACATGCTTATGTTGATTTACACAGAAACAATGTATTAATATCAGGGCATCCTGCTGCTGAATATTATAGTAGTGGTAAAGGTGGATTCTATGGGAAGTATCATATGAGATTGGTAGATGATATTCTAAAAAATAGAAAGTTAAGAACCATTTTTAAATAATAAAAACAAAACACAATGTCACAAGAATTGACTATCTCCGAGCAAAGGAAAATTAATGTTGTTAACACAGGTGGAAAGAACTTTGTTCACACTACATCTGCACAAACATTAGGACAGTTGTTAGAAGAACTGAAACACAAAGGTGTTGATAGGCATGGTAAGAAGATGATAATTGGAGAGAACAGGCATACTTTGGAAGTAGACGAAGCTGTATTGCCTAAATCAAACTTCACATTCTTCTTGTTACCTGCACAAACTAAAAGTGGAGCATCTGAAGTAAGAGCAAGGATTAAGGAAATAATTGGGCATTTCCCTGTAGAGGGAAAGGCTCATTTTAGTGCAGATAAGAGTTACACTAATAAGAAGGAAGCTGAATTAGTTACCTTGTTAGATAGTTGGGTAACGCCAAAGGTAGCAGCAGCACTAGCAGAAATGGATAAGATGCCTAAAGAAAAGAAAGTAGTTACCGGGAGAACAGCTATTACACCAAAGGATAAAACAAAGACAGGAAACGTAGCAGATATTGTGCAGAATGTTAAGGAGTTTACAGAAAAGGAAATAAAAGGTGCTAAAGAAACAAATGGTGATAATCACATTGAAATGATGTTACAATCTATTGATAAGAAGCTTGATATTATCATTTCACATATTAATACACCAGCACCAGTATTAAAAGAACCAGAAAGGCTTCCATTCAATGATGAATTAGGACAGGAAATAACTGATGTTAATGAAGCAACAATGGATATTAAGCGTGAATTCCGGGGATTGGTAAGATGAAATGTAATAAATAAGTTGATTTTATTAATAAAGAGGATAATATCTAAATGATATTATTCTCTTTTCATTCCTCACAATATGGAAAGGACAGCAGATCAAAGATTAATAAAATGGTTAGATACTGTAAATACACAGCAACTACCAAGAAACTTAAATTGGATAGATAATCAAATTAAAAAAGGGAGGTTAAATCATAAATGGCATAACTTTTTGATATTCGTAATGGAATCTTTAGAAATCATATATCCTGAAAGATGGGATTTGCAATTCAATATTTATAACCATTATACTACTGAAACATATGAAAACTATGCAGGTTATGAATATGTGATTACTCACAATCAAGTACAATATATCTTTGAAGTCATTATTAAATTTCCTGATATTAATATTACCAATTCAGCAGGGTTTAAACATAATATAAAAGATTTGTATGTTAAAGTACAATTCGTATATTGTGACGAAATTGATAATTTCATTCCATTTAATATTGGTGGTACTAGAGGTAAAGTGACTGATGTTGAGGCATATTGCTCTTACATGCATTCTCATTTACAGTTTATGGCTGGTGCTTTTTATCCATTTTGTATTGGTGACAGAGAGAGTTCATTTGGTTCTGTAATGATGGAATGTATTGATAATCTGAATAAAGAGAATTTTCAGGCATTGATGTATATGGTAGAGACATTAGTAGCATGGGAATCATTGGAAGGAGTGCCATTTCATAAGATTGGAGAATTAAATGCTAATGAAACTACATTGCCTAATCTCTTAAATTCAGATAAGCAATACTATATGGAAAAGCTACTTGAATTTAGAAGAGAGAACAGAATGGATATTAACTGGAAGTATGAAGATAGTGTTAAGATAAATGATGATGAAGTATTTGAACAATTTGTTAAGTTATCTGATTCAGTAGGAGATTATATTAATAGGAATTTTTTAGTAGGTAAATCAGCAAATGGTGAATATATAAATATAAGCAAAAGAAAGAATCTTCCTAATCAGCAACAGCTTGAAAGAACATTTGTATTTAATGCAACCAACATCAGGCTTGAAATAATAAAGACAACTGCTGATACTCTAAGTACTATTTATATTCATCCATCAATTAAAAGTTACATTAAAAACCACTTAGAAAATGAAGCCGCAAAACATATCAAGAGAAGTAATAGAGAGAAAAGAATTAGTAAGTTTGGTTATCCCGAATAATATCATGCACAAATTAAGGTACATATGTAGTGAAATATACAATGAAGAATGGTCAGGAGTTTTATTCTATTCAGTTAAAGGAACTATCCGCAATCCAAGTAAATTGAAATTAACAGTAGTTGATTTCTTTCCAATGGATAAAGGAAGTGCTGCACATACTGCATATACAATGGATGAAATTGTTGTAGGATATATGATGGAGCATGATTTATATAATGAAATTAAGCTAGGACATATTCATTCTCATAATAAGATGGGAGTGTTCTTTTCTCCAGAAGATACATCTGAACTACAGGATAATGTATCAAATCACAATTTCTATTTATCATTAATAGTAAATAACAAAATGGAAATGTTAGCAAGAGTTGCATATGAAGCAAATTGCGTTGTTAATCCAAATTTTATTGCTAGAGATGAAAATGGAGATGAATATAACATAAAAGGTAACCAGTATACTGAAAGTATATTGTGTTATCATAATACTGTTATCAGTAAGCCACCGGAAATATTTAATGTTAAAGAAGATTTTAAGGAGAGAGTAGCAGAGATTATTAAAATAGCAGAGAAAAGAGAAGCAGATAAGAAAGCAAAAGCTATTGTTCCAGTAACACAAGGAGGATATACAGGTGATTGGGTAGAAGGATGGGAAGGAACTGGTTCTTGGGTTAAGCCAAAGGTAACAACTGCTTCAATGGATGATGTGCTTAAATTCATTCTTAATAATGGTAAGAACTATGGATATGAAACCATTACTGCTATATTGAATAAAAAAGAAAGAGT
>Ga0105347_1001419_pt1 | contig 10299 bp, 9 predicted proteins | sample EasRivMeERMLT890_FD_89677 | JGI IMG/M metagenome (GOLD analysis project Ga0105347, IMG submission 89677) | Soil microbial communities from meander-bound floodplain in the East River, Colorado, USA - East River MetaG ERMLT890 | ecosystem: Environmental > Terrestrial > Soil > Floodplain | place...
CTTGCTAGCGGCGCGTGGGCTCGGCGTGGCAAGATCGCGGCTGGATTGAATTTCCTATTTTTCGGACCCGCAACTCGGTCGAGGATCGATGCCGTTCGTGAGTGATCCGGTGCATGTCGCCGCGGCCTGCGACGAGAACTACGCCATGGCGCTCGCGGCGATGCTCGCTTCGGTCGGAACCAGCCTCGGTGAGCAGCGCCGGGTGGTCGTTCACGTCCTCGAGACGGGGCTCGCCGACCAAACTCGGTTGCGCGTCGAAAATCGGCTCCAGCCGCGGCTCGAGCTCAACTGGACTACCATCGACGCTGGGCGGCTCCGTTCTCTGGGGGCGACACTCAGACGCTTCGATACGGTCTCGTTACAGTCTTACTACCGCCTACTCCTGCCGGAGGTGCTCAGCTCGGTGCTCCAGAAGGTGATCTACCTGGACTGCGATCTGGTCGTCAACCGCGATGTGGGCGAGCTCTGGGATTCGGACGTCAATGGCACCTGTCTGCTTGCGGTTCCGGAACTGATCGCCGGATCGCGCTTCGTGTCGTCGAAAGCGGGTATCCGGCTGCATCGGGAACTGGGCCTGCCCGCGGACCTGAGATTCTTCAACTCGGGCGTGATGGTGATCAACCTCGAACGGTGGCGCGAACTGCGAATCGCGCAGCGCGCGCTCATCTATCTGCGCGAGGCGGGGGAGCATCTGCGGTGGCACGATCAAGAGGCAATCAACGCCGTGGTCGCCGGAGACTGGCGCGCCCTCGATCCGCGCTGGAACGTCACGATGCACGCGTTCCGGGAGACGAACGATCGAGCGATGCATGCCTCGCTCATCAATGATTCCTTCATTCTGCACTACAACGCCGCTATCAAGCCCTGGCATCACGACTTCCGCCTGGGGGGCCGCGAGCTCTTTTTTCGCCATATCGACAGCACCGCCTGGGCGGGCTGGCGACCCATACCACCTGCACACCGCTGGTTGCGACATTGGGTGGCCTGGCTTGTCCGAGCCGTCCGCAAGCGAAGCCACGCGATCAGCCGACAGATGCTTCGGCTGCGGCGCTCGCTGCGTGGCTTTATCGTCCGCTGGTTTCCGCTTACCAGCTTCGACGGGGGGCGTGTTCCGGCGAATGACCAGATCGAGCTAAGAGTCCTGATGATGGCGGCGCAGGTGAACACGCGACTCAACTCGCTCGTCGAACATTACTTCACAGTCGGAGCGGATCGGGTGCTGCTCGTTCTCGAGCATCCGGAGAGACTCGATGTCGAAGCGCTGCCGCGCGGGCGCGAAGAGCTGCATCTGTTGACGCCCGGAGTCTTATGTCGGACGCGGCACGAGGTGCTGCGCCATCTGCTCCATCGCTATGGGCGCGGTCACTGGTGCCTGATTGCAGATGCGGATGAGTTACTCGTATTCCAGAACGCAGAGCCAGGATCGCTCAAGCAGTTGTGCGTTCATCTCGAGGCATCGGGGTACGATGCGTTTCACTGTCCCGTGGTACCGGAGGCGGAGCGCGGTGAATCGGCGTCGTACGAGCGGCTCAATGTGGTTCTCAGCGATCCGCTCGATGGACGCGTCTTCACGGCGGGTGTCTGTGCAAGTCTGGCCGGACCAGGAATCGAGCAGCTCGAAATCCACTCGCGGGTGCCGTTGCTCCGATACCGTTCCGGCATGTCGATCGCCGCCGACTTGTTGGCCGTGTGCCCGGCGCGACTACCCGAGTTCGAGGGAACCCTGCTGCGCGGTGGGTCATTCGCCGGTCATGCGTAGCCGCCGCTTCAGGTGTTCGGCGAGACGCAGCGCCAGGGCAACGATCGTGAGAGTCGGATTGGCGTAGCCACCGGTCGGAAAGACCGAGCTGCCAGCGACATACAGATTCGACACGCCCTGAACCCGGCAGTCCGAATCAACGACACCTTGCTGCGGATCGTCGTGCATCCGGGTGGTGCCCATGTGGTGTTTGCCACCCGTCATGCTGATCGGCCAACCGTTGTTGCCCATCGAGAGGTATTCGACGAGACGCCCGATGTGGCAGCGCTCAAACTCTTGGCGCATCACTTCGAGCAGTCGCGCAAGGCCGCGCATGTCCCTGGCATTGATCTGCCAGTTCACACGGACCCGTGGCATGCCGAAGAAATCGCGGCGGATGCCAAGCGTCACGCGACTCTCGGGATTCGGTGTTGTTTCCAGCACGGCGCGCAATGCCAGCCTGGGTCGTGGTCGCGCGATTTCGATGAGCTGACGGCCCAGCGATACGGCAACCTCACGTGCGCCCACGGCGATATTCCTCAGGTGACGCCCGAGATTGCCATCGGGAAGGTCGTGATTTCGCAGGACATCGACCAGGTGGATGAAGGACATGCCGCCCCTCGAAAGGTACTCGGGCGAGGTTTTGTATGCGGGGCGCCGCACGAAGTAGATGGCTGTACCGTTCAAGCGCTCGTCGCGCCGGATCCTCTCGCTCAGCGCGAACGCGGCGTTGATCTTCTGCTCACGGCCGACGCGGCCGTAGTCTTCGATGACGTAGTAGCTTTGATCGTAGCTCGCGGTCGCGGGCTCGAAATGACCCACCAGGAAGTAGGCATGATCCATGAAGAATCGACCTACGAGGTCGTGCTGATTGCCAAGCCCCTGTCTTGCGATGCGGTTCGACGCTAGCAGGAGGCGCGCGTTCTCGATGCCCCCGCACGCGAGCACGTAGGCGGAGGCGGTGAACCGGATTCGTTTGCTGTTGAAAGTTGCCACGACGAGGCTGGTGACATTCTGCGCGGACTCGTCTGACTCGATTTCGATGACGTTTGCATTCAAGTAAACGCTCACATTGTCGGATCGTGCCAGGGCCGAGTGGTACACCTTGCCGAGGTCCATGGGCCAGCTGAACTGGAAGATCTTCGTGTCGAGCTGCGCTCCATCGAGCGGCAGCGCCCCTCCATCGGACGAGCGCCACGCCGAGGGTTGGTACTCGAACGGCCCAAGCTGGCAAACCGCCTGGGCATGTCGATAGTAAGGTTCCAGATGCGCGGCGCCGAATGGCCAGCCACTGTGGGGAATGCCCGGTCTCGGCTGGAAGTCGAGTGCATCGAGCGGACGGCACTGGCCACCCCAACGAGTGGTGGAGCCGCCGAATGTCCGGAAGCGCGAACGAGCGGTCGAGAAATTCGGCAGGCCGATCTGCTCACCCTGGTAAAGCGATTGAGGACGATGCCGGAATTTCAAATCGCCGCTCTCGAGCAGCGTGACCCGGCAAGATTGGCCCAGGAGCTCCGTGGCGATTGCGATTCCGGCGGCTCCCGCCCCAACGATGCACACGTCGGCGTCTACCGTCTTCGCTTCGATGTGTCGCGCGTCAATGAATGACATTGGTGCGCATCAGGTCTTGCGCCAGTGAGTGGCCCTGCATGGTCTTGGGCACAGGAACACCGAGGAACTCATACACCGTAGGAGCGAGGTCGAGGATGTGTGCGCGCTCGATTGTCGTGCCCGGCGGCAGGCGAGGGCCTGCCGCGAACAGAAAACCATCGGGCCAATGATTGCCGCTACGTCCTTGCGGGTGGTAGCCGGGTGTGGGCCATGCCAATGAGCCGTAACGCGTCGAGACGATGCGGCGATGCTCAGCTGCCGGTCGGGGTGACCAGCGAATCATGAGATCCGGCAAATGCGCGCGCATTCGACCAGTGGGATACAGCTCGTTCACTCGCGCGATTTCGTCGACAACGGGCTCGCCGGTGTCCTGATCGACGAAGCTGCACAGTCCCGCGATGATCTCAGAACAAAGTGCCTCGTACTCCGCGCCCGGCTCGACGATGCCGCGCGTTTCGCGACCTCGCAAATTGATGCGCACGTAGCCATCGAGATCGCAAAACGCCGCAAAGGCACGCGTACTGTGCCAGTCGATCCCGCCACTGCGCCAGAACAGCGTGAGGCGATCCTGCAGCGCCATCGGCAGGCGATTCTTGATCCAGGTCCTGAGCTCGATGGGCAGCAGAGCGCGCAATCGATCGCTGAGTCGTGGCCGGACCACTCGCTCATCGCTGCGGCGCTCGCCGGTGAGAACGCGTGCCAGCATTTCGCGAAGCACGTCGGCTCGCGACACGTTGGCGCCCATGCCGTGCAGTGAAAAGACGATCGTGGTGATATCGGCGCCGGCCTGGGCCATGAGGCGTCCGATCGCGGTATCGCACGCGACATAGACATCCCGCAACGCGGTCGCCAGCGCTTGCTTTTCCTGGGTACCGGCCTCACCGCACATGTTCGTGCGATCCCAAAGCTGGTGACCCCCGCGATGCGTCGCCGCGAAACAAAGCATGAACAGGTCCCACGGCTCTTTGCGCATCAACTCCACACCCAACTCGCCGACGAGTTGCGTCGTGCGAACACATTGGTCGCGGATCTCCAGCAGGCGACGGACCGGGAGCAGGTGCGATTCTTCGTTGTCGAAGGGTGCCAACCCGAAGCGGTCGCGCACCCAGCGCATGAGCTCGGGTGGGTGCGAGGCGGGAAGCTCGAGGATCTCGTGGGTTGCCCAGCCAGAAATCTCGATCCCGTCGAATTGCTCTGGCGCGTACGCCAGCGGTACGTCAACTGCGATCACGCGCCGGCCTGCCGGGCCGAGCTGGCGCCAGAACGGTTCGAGCGGCATCCACTCGCGCGTGGGGCGCTCGTGCGCCATACGTTCCGGCCGCCAGATGAGGTAGTGATACATGCCATGCTCGGCTGGAGAGGTCCCCGTATAAAAACTGGGCCACGGAGAGCCGACCAGCCACCGTGCCGTGGAGTCGAGTCGGGTGAAGACTCCGCGGGCACGCAGGGACGACAGATTGGGCAGCCAACCTTCGCTCATCCAGCGCTCGATCAAGGTGATTTCGCCCGCGTCGATTCCGATCATCAGAACGGGCGCAGCTTCGGAAGGCTTTGTGCTCATCGTCGCTCCTCGATTGTCGCTGCATCCGCGGTGGTCTGAACCGGCTCACGGCAACCGCGGCGAAAGCCGCGGCACCACGCCGTGAGGCCGAACAGCACGATTGGCGCCAGCAGGACCATGCGAAAAATGGACGCAGGCCGCCAGCGAAGCGTACTGCGAACGAGATAACTCATTCGCTTGAGCGCGATGGCCGGTGCGGCGATCGCACGTCGCCCCAGGCGTCGATGAGCGGGTTGCAGCTCGAGCGCATATGCGCCGCGAGCGTAACCGAAGCGTTCCTGATGCTTCCATAGCTCACCGAATGTGGTGCGGCCGAAGTGTCTCACCCGCATGCGAGGTTCGAATACGAGCCCATCCGCCCAGCGCTTGGTGGCTCGATAACAGAACAGGACGTCCTCGCCCGCAGCGAGGGGTACGAGGGGAAAACCTCCCAGTTGTGCGAAGTCGTCGCGCGCAATGGCGAGATTGCAGCTCGGCAGCAGCTTCGACGGGCCTGGCGGTCGGGTCGATGGCAAGTCGGAAAATTGCAGCAGGTTATCGGTGATAGCGATTGGGTGCCACGATTGTCCGTCGCTCACAGATCCGCCCACCACTCGTGCGCCTGCTGCCAGCCCGGCCAACGCGGTTTCGAGCCAGCGATCCTCCGCAACACAATCGGCATCGACGAAGGCCAGCCAGGTTCCACGCGCGTGCGATGCGCCAAGATTGCGTGCAGCACCCGGCAAGAGCCCGTCTGGGCACCGCACGATACGCACCCGCGGGAATTCACGGACGACGGCTGCGATCGCGTCGTTGGCTTCCGCGTCGACGACAATGATCTCGAACTCGAGGGCAGTGCGCTGCGCGCAAAGACTGTCGAGACAGCGCGCCAGCACCCGTGCATGACGCCGGCAGGGAACGATCACCGATGCGACGGGGTTGTCTGCTCCGCGAGTCATTAACTAGCCAATCCAGTGCCGCACCAGCAACCAATACCCGTTGATCGCGAGGGAAAACCCGCGGTACAACGCACGGGCGACAGCAGACGTCAGCAAGCCCGGTGCCACCGGGGCAGCTCCACCGACCAGCAGCTGACGGTCATCGAGGACGCGTCGCGCCTGCATGCGTCGTCGCCGCGCCAGAATCATTTTCAGATTACGCAATTGCCACCACCACGCCTTGAACCACTCTTTCGGTAACAGCTTGGCACATGCTGCAGCGAGGGCCGCGAATTCGTACAGAACGAGCACAGGCGCAAGCACAAGGAGCGTCTTCAGCCGGTAATGGATCAGGATCGCGAGCAGGCGATTGCGCATCGTGTAGTAGGCACGTCGGGCGGGGTAGCGGCCACGTCCCCTGAAGGACAAACCGGGCGTTCCACCCGCTGGCTCGTGAAAGACCTCCGCCGCCGACTCACACCAAAAGCGATGACCGAGCGCCCGCAGTCGCAGCGAGAACTCCAGATCCTCAAGGTAAAAAAAGAACAGGTCGTCGAAACCACCAGCGTCGAGTATTTCCTGACGCCGCACCAGCATGCAACCGCCCGGGCAGCCCATGACATAGCCGGGGCTCGGCGGCGTGCGATCGAGGCGCTGATAGCCGTGGCGCAGCATCAGTGTTCCCAGGAAGTGTGGCTCAGCGCCCTCGGCCTGGATGATGTCCTTTTCGGGCAGGAGACGAATGCGGGGACATACGACGGCTGCCCCGGTACCTTCGCTGGAGCGGACCATGATTTCCACGCAATTCTCATCCGGATAGATGTCGTGATCGACCAGGAACGCAAGGATGCTCGTGAGCTCGCGCAGGCCCACGTTTCTCGCGTTCGAGAGGCCCAAGTTTGACCCAAGCTCGAGCAGTCGGACGGCGGGAAACCGCTCCCGGATGGACCGCGGGCTCCCATCCACGGATGCATTGTCGACCACGATAATCTCAGCGAGCGTATGGCTTTGTCGCGTGAGCGCGTCGACGACCCGCAGCACGCGATCTCCACCGTTGTAGTTGACGACGATGGCGCCGACCTTCGGAAACCGCCCCGCAGTCATATTGCCTTGCGCCGCGCCTGCAGCACTCCTTCGTAAACCTGCTCGATGCGCCCCGCGGTCTGGTCCCACCCGAACTCGGCCCGTGCGCAAGCACGCGCCGCAGAACCCAGTTGGTGAGCCAACTCGGGATGCTCGAGCAGGCGCAGAATCGCCCGTGCCAGTCCACTCTCATCGCGATCCTCAACGAGCAGACAATTGCGCTCGTGCGCGATATGCCGCGTGGAACTTGGGAATGAGACAATCGGACAGCCGCTGGCCATGTAGTTGAGGAGCTTCTGCGGCAGCCCGGTGCTGTCGCTGCGGGGATTGACGGCCACATCCGCCGCAGCAAGCTCACGGGGCAGTTCCGGAAGGCCGACCCTTGCGATATTGATGCCATCGCGTATGCCGAGCTCATTGGCCAACGGCTCGTAGGCATCGAAGGAATCATCGGTGAGTATTCGCAGTCGCAGATTGGGTTGCGCCCGACGAGCGAAGGCAAACGCACGTAGCAGCGACTCGATCCCTTGATATGCGGCCAGGTTACCGGCAAACACCATATTCGGTGCAGACGCATTGCGCCCCACAGCGCGATCCATACCCGCGGCGAAAAACTCCTCCTCGACGCCGTTCGGAATGACGGAAATCTCTATTCCTCGAGACGTGCAAGTTTTCTCGAGTGCAGCGCGGATCGTGTCGGATACCGCGATCACGTGATCCGAACGCGCCGGCAGAGAGCGGTCCATGGCTCGACCGATGCGCGCAAGCAGGCGCCGAGGAAGTCCGAGCGGATAATACGGGAGTTCGCTCTCGAGGAGCGTGTGCACGTCAAAGACCAGCGGCATTCGGAACAGCCAGCGCGACGGCAGCGCGGTCAGCAGCCCCTCGGCGTGGTGGGCATGAATTAGATCGTAACGTGAGGCGCGTAGCGAACGAACGAGCTTGATGGCGAGCAGAGGATCAAGCAGTAACAGCTTCTGATAGTTCGGTCCGGGCGCCTCGCGCTGGTACGTCCTGACCGCCGGGATACGAAAAATCTGGAACGGGTGGGCCCCGGAGGATCCCAAGTGGTAGGTGAATACATTGACGTCGTGACCGCGGCGACTAAGTGCATCGGCAATTCGCTGGATACGGATCGGGGTTCCGCGGGCGGCCGGAAAGGGACAGGCGGCGATCATTGCGATTCGCAAATGCTGAATCATCGGCTCACCACTGGCCTTTATACGCGTTCAGATGCGGATTCGAGCGCCAAACTTGACAATAGCTTGTAACATCACGGCGCGGTGGAATTCCAATTGCCACGACGTTTGAACGCATGGCTCGCTCGCGGGTGGACGCAGGGGACATTTCTCCGGGCAGCGGGCGCCGTCTCTTTGCTGCGCCTGGCCGGTGGGCTGCTACTCTTCACCACGCAGGTGCTGCTCGCTTCGTGGATGGGTGCCGAGTTCTTCGGTCTGTACAGCTACGCCTGGGCATGGGTCGCTGTGATTGCCACGATTGCCGGTCTCGGTTTTGGCTCCACCAGCGTGCGTTTTCTGGCGAGCTATCGCGTCGAGCAGTCGGACGCACGAATTCGCGGTCTCGTGCGCTTTGGCCGCGTGATGACACTTTCCGTGGGCACCGCTGCCGCTGCCGTCAGTATCGTTCTGGCCTCCATCCTGGCGGCTGACTCCGCTTACCTGAACTCATTGCGCATTGCCCTGGTGGCAGTGCCCGTGCTCGCCTTTCTGCAGCTTGAAGCAGCCTACGCCCGCGCCTTCAATTGGATGACCCTCTCGATTATAGCGGAACAGATCGGACGCCCCGTGTGGCTGATTATTCTTGGCTCGGCACTCTATGGAATGGGATACAAGGCGACGGCCGAAGCATATGTCGTCGCCTGCCTGCTTGCCTACGTTCTTGCGACTGCTGCTCAGCACGTGGTCGTCGATCGTCACATTCAGCGAGTGACAGGCACGGGTCCTGGTGAAAGAGAGTCCGCGCTGTGGATGCGAGTGTCGGTCGCGCTACTCATCATCAGCGGCGCGCAGATGATCCGGATGAACACCGATCTGCTGCTCGTTGGCACGTTGCTCGACCCAGCCCAGCTGGGAATCTACACCGCTGCCGTGCGCACCGCGACGCTGGTTTCCTTCGTGCTCGCAATCGGAAGCGTGGTCGCGCAGCCGCAGCTTTCCGCGCTGCACGCCCGGCGAAACCCAACGGAGCTCAGAAATTATCTCGCTGCGACGACACGCTGGATCTTTCTCGCATCGTTGCTCGCCGGTATTGTCGTGGTTGTTTTCGGCGCCTGGACCCTGGAACTCTTTGGGCGGGATTTCACTTCGGGATATCCGTCGCTCGTGATCCTCACTGCAGGGCATGTGCTGGTTGCCGTCCTGGGACCACTGACGAGCTATCTGATGATGACGGGCCGCCAGGATGCGGCGGCGGTTGTGCATGTTGCTTCGGCGGCTGCGAATATCGTACTGAATCTTGGGCTGATTCCGCGTTTCGGCATTGTCGGCGCAGCCATTGCGAGCAGCCTGATTCTGGTCATCACGCAGCTCGTTCTGTGGGTCCTTGCGCGCCGAGGGCTCGATGCGATGGCCGAATCCAAGCACGAAGTGTCGTAAGCTGAGTTTGGCAGTCGGGGGAAAAGATCGATGACGCATTACGCCTTGATCCTGAGGGTCATCGGGACCGTTATTATCTCGACAGGTAGCTGTAGAGGCTCGTCAGGTCTGAATCGTCAAAGTTAATGAACCGCTGCTTTGCTGCATCCGTCATCAAGCCCAGTTCCCGTCCTCCAATGGCCATACCGGTGTGCATGAGCGTGTCGAAGTCCTGGCGCGAATAGGAGTGGACGATCGCCAGGCTGGGGGTCATGGGATCGGGGATGCCCTCCAGTGTGAGCCCGTGGCATTCGCCACAGATCGTGTGCGCGAGATCGCGGCTGGATTGAATTTCCTATTTTTTTGAAGACACCGCTGGGACTTCAGCCGTGCTACGAGGACCTTGAGTGGGCGGGCCTCGAGAACTTCGGGCGTGCGCGCTTCGATGAGTTGACCCGGATCGACCCCGAAGTCTGGCGCAAGGAAGTGAAGGACCACGCCGAGCTCTACGAGAAGCTCAAGGCGCGGATGCCGAAGGAGCTCTACGCCCTGCGCGAGGAGCTGGAGCGGGCGCTCTAGGCGATCGGGCCTCCCGGCCCGGTTCCTTCAGTTGAGCGGCCGCTTGCCGGTGTATTCCAGGATGTAGAGGCCGCCGCGCGCGCGGTCGGCGGCATAGATGATGCCGCGGTCGTCCACGAACACGTCGCTGATCCGGCACCCGCGCTGTCCTTCCGGCGTCTCCGGCAGGAACGCGGCAATCTCCTCCGGCCGGTAAGGGTCGGCGATGTCGTAGAC
>Ga0105347_1001420_pt1 | contig 10298 bp, 9 predicted proteins | sample EasRivMeERMLT890_FD_89677 | JGI IMG/M metagenome (GOLD analysis project Ga0105347, IMG submission 89677) | Soil microbial communities from meander-bound floodplain in the East River, Colorado, USA - East River MetaG ERMLT890 | ecosystem: Environmental > Terrestrial > Soil > Floodplain | place...
ACAAACACGATAACAACGTTCTTTGCACGACTGGTTTCCGTTAGACACGTTCGTCACCCCGGCGAAAGCCGGTGTCCAGTTCCGGTCTCGCCTGGATTCCCGACGGTTCGAGAACCTCACCGTACCGAGAGAAATCGAGGCATAGATGCATTCGGGAATGACGGACTCTAAGAGGTCTGGGAATAGCGATTGCGCGCCAAGCTGCGGAGAATCAAACACGCAGTGATTGAAAAACAGTTTAATGCTTCGACTGAGCTCATAGAAGGGCGAACGGGGGTGTATATAGCGCGCGCTTGATGCAAACTCTCCTTCTATAGTAGAAAGTGCATGATCACCGCATCAAGACCACCGTGGGCTGGGTTGTTCGTCAGGCATTGCTGCGGACCGGATCAAAGAAAACGAGAATATGGTCACCAGCGAAAATCGGTTGAGTGCGCAAGCGAGCACGTTGCAAAACTACAACGCGGCGGTCGATCTGCTGGAGCGCAACCTTCCCACGCGGGCCGGCAAGATCGCCTACATCGACGAATCCGGCCGCTATACTTACGCCGAGCTTGCGGAGCGAGTCAACCGCTGCGCCAACGCTCTCACCGCTCTTGGTCTACCGCTGGAAGCCCGCGTCTTGCTCTGTCTTTCTGACACCATCGATTTTCCTGTCGCATTTCTTGGCAGCATCAAAGCCGGCCTGGTGCCGGTTGCGGTGAACACCTTGCTCACCACAAGCGACTACGCTTTCATGCTGCGGGACAGCCGCGCCCTGGCATTGATTGTTTCCGAACCGTTGCTTTCGACCTTCGAGCCGATCTTGGCAGACCAGACATTTCTCAAGCATGTTGTGGTATCGGGCGGCAGTCTTTCAGGCTATCCGCGGCTTGCCGATCTGATGGCGGCCAGAGATTCCCACTTCGCCGCCGCGCCTACCCGCCCCGACGACCCCTGCTTCTGGCTCTATTCCTCGGGTTCCACCGGCACACCCAAGGGTACCGTGCATGTGCAAACGAGTCCGATCCGCACCGCCGAGCTTTACGGCCAACCCATACTCGGCATCGAGGAGAGCGACATCGTCTTTTCAGCGGCCAAGCTTTTTTTCGCCTACGGGCTCGGCAACGCGCTGAGCTTTCCACTTTCCGTGGGGGCTACCACCGTCCTGCTTGGCGAGCGCCCCACTCCGGCGTCGGTTTGCCGCATCCTGCGACAATACCGGCCGACGATCTTTTACGGCGTGCCGACGCTCTACAGCGCGCTTCTGGCAAGCTCAGAATTGCCGCAGCGTGAAGAGCTCGATCTGCGCCGCTGCACATCCGCGGGAGAGGCACTGCCTCCCGATGTCGGCCGCCGCTGGCTGGAACGCACCGGGGTCGATATCCTGGACGGTCTGGGCTCCACCGAGATGCTGCACATCTTCCTGTCGAACCGCCCCGGTGAAGTACGCTACGGCACATCAGGAAAACCGGTTCCCGGGTATGACATCCGGCTGGTCGATGACGAGAGCAAACCCGTGCCCAAAGGCGACATCGGCGAGCTGCAAGTCGCCGGCCTCACCAGTGCAGCCTATTACTGGAACAACCGCGAGAAAAGCCGCAACACTTTCCTTGGCCCGTGGACCAGGAGCGGCGATAAGTATACCGAGAGCGAGGATGGTTATTTCACCTACTGCGGGCGTGCCGATGACATGCTCAAGGTGAGCGGTATCTGGGTGTCGCCCTTCGAAGTCGAGGCCGCCCTCGCTTCCCACGAAGCGGTGCTCGAGGCCGCGGTCGTGGGCCACGGCGACGATAACGGCCTGATCAAGCCCAAGGCCTTCGTCGTGCTGCGCCCTGACGCGCCGCAATCCTCCGAATTCGTCGCCGTGCTACAGCAACACGTTAAGAGCCGGCTCGCGCCGTACAAGTATCCGCGCTGGATCGAGTTCGTGCCGGAGCTGCCGAAGACCGCCACCGGCAAAATCCAGCGCTTCAAGCTGCGTGGCAAACATTCCGGGTGAGACCACGGCCAATGCAGTCCTACCTGTCCTGAACCCTAAACTCCAAAGCCCGGCGGGCTTGTGGCTAACTAAATAACTCGAGGAGCATACGAAAATGGAATTACTAAGAGGGTTAACCCGCCGCCAGTTCCTCACGAGAGCCGGTGTCGTCACTGCGGGCGCACTGCTGCCGATCAGCTCGGCCCCGGCGCAAACAGCGAAGATACGAGTGGGTCTGATGCTCCCTTACACGGGAACCTATGCGCAGCTCGGCACCGCGATTACCAACGGCTTCAAGCTCGCGGTGATGGAGCGCGGCGGCAAGCTCGGCGGGCGCGATCTCGAATACTTCACTGTCGACGACGAAGCTGAACCGGCAAAAGCGCCGGAGAATACCAACAAGCTGGTGCAGCGCGACAGAGTTGACGTGCTGGTGGGCACGGTGCATAGCGGCGTGCAGATGGGCATGGTGAAGGTTGCCAAGGAGACCGGCACCTTGCTCATCATTCCCAATGCCGGGCTCGATGCCGCCACCGGCGCCCTGTGTGCGCCGAATATTTTTCGCACCTCGTTCTCCAACTGGCAGCCATCCTATCCCATGGGCAAAGTGCTGGCGGACCGCGGCATCAAGAACGTCGTCACCTTCGCCTGGAAATACGGCGCCGGCGAAGAGGCCGTCGCCGGCTTCACCGAAGGGTTCATCAAGGCCGGCGGCAAATCGGTTAAAGGTTTATGGATCCCCTTCCCCAACGTCGAGTTTCAAGCGCTGCTCACCGAGATCGCCGCCATCAAACCCGACGCCGTATTCGTGTTTTTTGCCGGTGGCGGCGCAGCCAAGTTGATCAAAGACTACGCGGCTGCCGGGCTCAGAACAAAGATCCCTCTGTTTGGCTCCGGCTTCCTCACCGACGGAGTATTGGACGCGGTGGACAATGCGGCGGAAGGACTCGAGACCACCCTGCACTACGCCGACGGCCTCAACACCAAACGCGACCGCGAGTTCCGCGGCGCCTACGCCAAAGCTTACAAAACAGAACCTGACGTTTACGCCGTGCAGGGCTATGACGCGGCGTTACTCCTCGCCGCCGGCCTTGACGCCGTGAAAGGCGATATCAGCAAGAAGAAGGAAATAACCGCGGCCATGGAAAAGGCCAAGATCGACAGCCCACGCGGCCCATGGACCCTGTCCAAGGCGCACAACCCGATCCAGGATATTTACCTGCGCAAGGTGATCGGCCGTGAGAACAAGGTCATGGGAGTGGCGCACAAAGCTTTGGCCGATCCCGCCCGGGGCTGCAAGATGTAACCAGACGAAGTTTGTGATAGGTGCCCTCTACGTCGAACGTTGAACTTTGAACATTAAACCAACTTGATCGTTCAAAGTTCAAGGTTCCATGTTCAAGGTCGCCGAAACAAGTTCTATAATCCTCCGAGATGCCGATGTTCTACCTGATCCAACTATTGAACGGCATTCAGTACGGTCTGTTGCTGTTCTTGCTGGCGAGCGGGTTGACCCTCATTTTCGGCATCATGGGCGTCATCAATCTGGCCCATGGCAGTTTTTACATGATCGGCGCCTATCTTGCCTTTGGACTCGCCAAGCTTACCGGCAACTTCTGGCTGGCCATCCCCCTCGGCCTCGTTATCGCCCTTGCCCTGGGCATAGTTCTGGAAACAACTCTCTTCAGCCGCATCTACAAACGCGATCACCTGTATCAAGTGCTGCTCACCTTCGGTCTGATCCTGATCTTCGAAGAACTGCGGAGCATCCTCTTCGGCGACGATGTCCACGGGGTGGCGGTGCCCGCCCTGCTCGACTATTCGGTGCGCCTCACCGACACATTGTCCTATCCGGTGTACCGGCTGTTCATCACCTTGGTTTGCTTGCTGGTCGCGGCAGCGATGGTTCTGGTAATTCACAAGACCCGTCTCGGCATGATGATACGCGCGGGCAGCAGCAATCGGGAAATGGCTGCGTCCCTGGGCGTCAATATTCCCCTGCTCTTCGCGCTGGTATTTGCGTTTGGCACCGCGCTGGCCGCTTTTGCCGGCATGATCGCCGCGCCCATATCGTCGGTGTTCCCCGGCATGGGCAATCAGATTCTCATTCTCTGCTTCGTGGTGGTCGTCATCGGCGGCATCGGTTCCATCAACGGCGCGCTGATCGCGTCACTGGCGATCGGCCTCGCCGACACCCTCGGCAAAGTGATCGCTCCGGAATACTCCGGCATCGCCGTTTATCTCTTGATGGCTGTCATTCTTTTATGGCGGCCCCAAGGGCTCGCCAACAAAACCTGACCTGGACGTGGAAACCATTACCCTTCCTCGCGCCGCATTGCTGGTGAGCACGTTACTGCTCGCGCTCTTCCCGTTAATGGCCTCAACGTTCTACGTCCAGCTCGGCGCCAAGATTCTGATCCTGGCGATCTTCGCCCTGAGTCTCGACCTCCTCGTCGGCCATACCGGTCTGGTGAGCCTCGGGCATGCCGCCTACTTCGGACTCGCCGCCTACGTGCTGGCGTTGCTCTCGCCGAAGTATGAGGCTGCGAGCTTCTGGTTAACCTTGCCGGTTGCCATCGCCGCCGCCGGCGCCGCGGCGCTGGTCATCGGCTTTCTCGTCCTGCGCACCGCTGGTATTTATTTCATTATGGTCACTCTCGCCTTCGCGCAGATGATCTATGCAGTATTTCACGACACCAAAATCAGCGGCGGCTCCGATGGAGTTTACATCACCGTGCGACCCGATCTCAGCGTCGCCGGCTTGAACCTCCTGGATCTCGAAAATCCGGTGCAGTTTTACTATCTCGCGCTGATGATGATGATCGGCGTCTACGCGTTGCTGAGCCGGGTTCTCCACGCACCTTTGGGACGCGCCCTGGCGGGGATCAAAGCCAATGAAAGCCGCATGCGCTCCATCGGTTACCCGGTCTTCGCCTACAAGCTCGGCGCCTTCGTCTTGGCGGGCGCGCTGGCGGGACTGGCCGGTTATCTCGCCGCGTGCCAGTTCGGCTTCGTCAATCCTGAGATTCTGGCCTGGCACCAGTCCGGTGTCGTACTGATGATGGTAATTCTCGGCGGCATGGGCAAGCTCCATGGAGCGGTGCTGGGTGCCTTGGGCTATGTCCTATTGCAAGAATTGCTCTCGGCGCCGGCTCTATTAGGTTCCTATGCCAAGCATTGGCAGTTGGGGGTGGGAAGCCTGATCGTGCTCATCGTGCTCGCGCTGCCCCACGGCTTGGCCGGTTGGTTGGAACGCACCGGAAGCTGGTATAGAAGGCGCCGCTCGAGTTCGGCAGCGGAGATATCCAATGGCTGAGCCGATTCTGCAAGTGCGGGGGTTGTCCAAGCACTTCGGCGGACTAGTGGCGGTGGACGACGTGTCCCTCGAAGTAAAGGTTGGCGAGCTCCACGCGGTGATCGGTCCCAACGGCGCGCGGAAAACGACCTAGATCAATATGCTCTCCCGCGATTTGTCACACACTGCCGGCAGCATTCAATTCCGCGACACAGAAATGGCGCGCCTCGCGCCGGAGCGGCGGTCGCGCCTGGGGGTCGGCCGAAGCTATCAAAAAATCAATATCTTCCCCGGCTTCAGCCTGCTGGAAAACTGCCGTCTCGCCGCGCAATCACGGGACCCGCGGCCGCTCAATTGGATACGGGATGTCATGTCCTACCATGGGATCTTGAAACAAGCGCGGCAGGCGCTCTCCGCCGTGGGTTTGGCGAACCAGTCCGATGCCATAGCGGGTACCTTGAGCCATGGCCAGCAGCGACAACTGGAGATCGCCATGTCCCTCGCCACCGATCCGCAACTACTGCTACTCGATGAACCCCTGGCGGGAATGGGACTCGAGGAATCTTTGAACATGGTGGAGTTGATCGGTGAGCTCGCCCCAAACCACGCCATTCTGTTGGTCGAGCACGACATGGACGCAGTCTTCCGTCTGGCCCGAGTGCTCACCGTGATGGTGAACGGAAAAATTCTCGCTTCCGGCCCGCCGGAGGCTGTCCGGGCAAATCGAGCAGTGCAGATCGCCTATCTCGGCAGCGAAGAAACCCCATGAGCGATATTTCGCGGCGCACCCTTCGATCATCGAAACCGGCGCGAGCCCTGCACGATCACTTTCAGCAGGCGAAGAAACCCCATGAGCGATATTCCGCGGCGCACCCTTCGATCATCGAAACCGGCGCGAGCCCTGTAGGATCACTTTCAACAGACGACGAAACTCCATGACAGACACACCGATCATCGAGGCCCGCGGCCTGCATAGCTTCTACGGCGCAAGTCACATTTTGCATGGCGTCGATTTTTCTGTGCGGGCCGGCGAAGCCGTCGGCTTGATGGGGCGCAACGGCATGGGCAAGACCACGCTCATCCGCACCTTGATCGGTCACGTCGAACCGCGCCACGGCGAAGTCAGGATCCATGGCCGCGTCATGACCGCGGCCGCGCCGCATCTCATCGCGCGCCAGGGCATCGCCTATGTTCCGGAAGGTCGGGGCATTTTTCCGAACCTCTCGGTGCGGGAAAATCTCCAGATGGCGGCGCGCGCCGGGCCCACGGGGCGACGGGACTGGACCTACGAACGGGTGCTGGAAATCTTTCCGCGGTTGCGCGAACGCTTGCTTCTTGGCGGGCAGCAGCTCTCCGGCGGAGAGCAGCAGATGCTCACCATCGGCCGTGCCCTGATGACCAACCCGACTCTGTTGATCCTCGACGAAGCCACCGAAGGGCTCGCGCCGCTCATCGCCCGGGAAATCTGGCGTATCGTTCGCGCCGTGCGCTCAACCGGCATCGCCGCCATTATCGTCGACAAAAACTACGCTGCGGTAGCGGCGGTCACGGACCGCAACGTGATCCTGGTCAAGGGCCGCATCGTGTTCCAGGGGACTGCCGGCGAATTCAGCGAGCAGCCGGAGCTGCTCCGCCAGTATCTCGGCATCTGATGCGCCGGTCTGTGGCCATTTGGCCCGGGGAAACTCCGGCCGCTGATATCGCGATCCTTCGACATTGACAGGTGGAGCGCCGCGATATAATTACGTCGTCAGACCGGCAGGCAGGATTGCAGCGGGGGTTTTCGTGTCATAACGGCGGGAGAGAGAATCAACCCGATGATAAAGAAATAGTAAAGAAGGAGATACAGAATGCCGCTTCATGTAAAGAACAGCGACGTACCCGAACGCAAAGGCGTTCGAACCGGCGCGGAGGGCCAGGGTTCGATGATTTCTCGCAAGGCCTACGGCAATGAATGCAGTCTGATGATCGCATCGAGAGCGCCGGGCTATCATACGACGCCCCATGTGCACGAGTCCGAGCAACTCAACTACGTTCAGGAAGGCGAAATTTGGTTCTTCGTCGAGGATCAAGGTTTTCATTGCAAGCAAGGCGATTTTCAAAGAATACCAGCCAACAAAGTTCACTGGGCGTGGAACCGATCCGATAAAGACGCAGTCGTTGTGGAAGCCCACGCCCCCGGCCTGGTAGGCGAGAAAGCGGCCAACGGAGCCGTCCCGCTGTTTGACGAGAATGAACCCCTGCAACTTCGCAATCCCGGGATCAACACGTTCGTTCCCTATGACTCCGCCGCCGTCGAAATGAAATACTCAGGGAAATCTTAGCCCAGTGCAGCCCAAACTCACTCATTGGATTTGTGCGGCGGTCGCCTGGGCGATGATCGGCCTCCTGCCCCCTTTGTCACACTCCCAGGAGCCCATGCGAATACGCTACGGCGTGACCACCTCGCTGCTGCATCTACCCATATGGGTGGGCAAGGATAGCGGCTTATTCGCCAAGCATGGCTTCAACCTCGAGCCGATTCACATTCGTGGCGGCGCGCTGATCACGATGATGATCATGAGCGGGACCGTCAATTTCTCCGGAGCTGGAGCCGAGTCGGTTGTCGCTGCCCGTATCGAGGGGGGCGACGCCGTCCTCATCGGTTGTCCGTCGGATACCGATGTGGTGCATTTCATCGCCCGGCCCGAGATCAAAAATGCCGCAAGTCTCAAAGGAAAAGCCAGTGCCGTCACACGTCTCGGTTCGACGACTCATTTCTATTTACGGACCGCGTTGCGCCATTTGGGATTGGACCCGGAAAAGGACATGACCGTGCTCCAATTGGGAGCAGGGGCAGAGATCACCGCAGCCATGCACAGCGGCAGAGTGGCGGCCTCCGCGTTACCCTTTCGCAACACCCACCCCTTAATCCAAATGGGCTGGCCGGTGTTGGTGGATCTATCCACCCCGGATTTTGCCTACCCTTCTTCATGCGTCGCCACCAGCCGCGCGTTCCTAAAAACCAATGGTTCCGTGGTCGAACGTTTCCTCAAGGCCTACATAGAAAGCATTCGGTTAATAAAGAAAGACAACGCGTTCGTCGAACAGGTGATCAAGCGGTGGCACAGAGAAACGGATCCCCTCTTCATCAAGAAAACCGTTGAAGTCTATGCCCAGATTTTCAAACCCATTCCCTATGTCTCCGACCCGGGTCTCGAAGCGCTCATGAAGGAGATTTCTCAGCGCCGTCCCCTACCCAAGGAATTTGTCGGCAAGCCGGAAGTTTTTAGAGATCATGGACCCATCGAGAAACTAGTCAAAGACGGCTGGATGGAACGCTCGAGCTAACCGAATAGTCAAAGCAGCTCGTCGTGCCTGCACGAATCGAATCCTTGGTATTTCCCATTCGCTTAGAACCATAGATCTCCGAGTGTCCACCGGGTAAGCCCTTGAGTCGGTTTTTTAGCATCCATCGACTAAAAGTTTTTTTATTTTGTCATATTTTGGCCGTTACATTATAATCACTTCAGAGCGAGCCTTGCGCCTGGATACTTGTTCCCTGCAAACCTCCGCACATGCGTTTTTCGAAGCGAACCCGCTGAAACCGAAGGGAATCCATTTTTCACAAGGAGAGAGAATGACGATGACAACCCAAACCTCTTACGATAAAGATTTCCGCTGTATCGGTCAGGCACTAGAAGACACGGACATTCATGTCTTTGAGCTAAAACGGCTCGGCGAACGGTATGTCGTGCAGGGCGACCCCTTTGGGGAGGGCCCACCCCGGTCAAAGCTGCACAAATTTAGATTGGGTTTTCGCAGCCGATCGGAGGACGAATCGTTGATTTTAGGTCGTCCCGAAATAGAAGACCTCGCAAGAAAAGGGCGGGCCCAACGCTTTAGATCGGGACGAATGCCGGAATTTAGTAGGCTCTCGAATACCCTACGCATAGTGGGAGCCTATCTCCAAACCAAGGAAGCGCAGCTCGTAGAGCTGAAGGTAAGACCTTTCTCCATCAGTCTCTTCTATAGAGACACCGATGGCCAGCTACAAACCGAAGAGCGTACGATTCGTTCCTTCTACAGTCTGTTTCTGGAGCTTTACGGGAAACGCCATGAAGCGCCAAGCTCACCGCCCGTGCAGGCCCGCGAAGCTGAGACCGCTAAAAACTAACCAATTTGAAATTTGTGAACCCATTCGGAACGATTCAAACGGAAACACACCTGTGACTCGCGCAAAGCTCTCGGGCAGTTATGGATGCACGCTTTCCAGAAACCAGTCCGTGGGAATCTCGTGGCCCACTCCCCTGCTCTTCGCTTCAGCGTACACGGCGGCGCCTACCGCGGCGAACTGGAGGCCGATGCCTAAATTATTCAGAAAGCACGTGGTCTCTTCCGCCGTGGCTCGACCTGGGACTTTTCCGGACACCAGCTCTCTTAGCTCGGGAGCGGCGAGCCAAAAGGGATGCTCCACGAGCGAGCCGGCGGCTTGCCCCGGACCCCTTTTAATGATGTCGATGGCGTCGTGAGCTGGTATGCCATCGTCTCCGAAACCAGCGACGTAGTTTTCCGGAGCATGCTTGTGCGAGTGGATAACCAACCGGTCCACTCTTCGAATCGTCTCATCCCCGAGCTCCGGAACCCGGACACAAGTCAGATGCATACCCGGCCGCACCCAATCAGGGTTGACGACTCTCGTTAAAGAATTTGTCGTGGTGGCAATAATATCCGCGTCGCGCACGGCTGCTTCGGGACTTTCCACCGCACGCACCTCAGCCGTAACCTTTGGCTGCATTTCCTTAACAAAGGCCTCGCGATTGCTTTTCGTGGGGCTGTAGACGTTTACTGTTTTTATATTTCGCACCGCGCACATCGCCGGAAGATGGCTGCCCGCCTGCCAGCCGGAACCGAAGAGGGCCAAGGTACTCGCGTCCTCCCGTGCCAGGAAGCGCGCCGCTATCGCGCTGCTGGAGGCCACGCGCATTCTTTGGACCACGCCGTCAGGAAAAATCGCGAGGGGCTCGCCGTTCTCCGTCGAGAACAACATCACCAAACCGA
>Ga0105347_1001422_pt1 | contig 10287 bp, 10 predicted proteins | sample EasRivMeERMLT890_FD_89677 | JGI IMG/M metagenome (GOLD analysis project Ga0105347, IMG submission 89677) | Soil microbial communities from meander-bound floodplain in the East River, Colorado, USA - East River MetaG ERMLT890 | ecosystem: Environmental > Terrestrial > Soil > Floodplain | place...
CCCGAGCGTCCCGGCGCGCTCAAGCGGTTCTGTGCCGTGGTCGGCAATCACAATATCACCGAGTTCAACTATCGCTATGCCGGCCCCGGACGGGCGCACATCTTTGTCGGCGTTCAGGTGCGGGACAGCTTAGAGATCCACCGGTTTGCCGCGACCCTCAGGCGCCACGGCTACGCGACCCTCGACATGACCGACAACGAGATGGCGAAGCTGCACGTCCGTCACCTGGTGGGCGGCCGCGCGCCCACCGCGGCGCACGAGATTCTCTACCGTTTCGAATTTCCCGAGCGGCCGCGGGCGCTGATGAATTTCCTTGAGAAGATGGGCGGGCGCTGGAATATCTCGCTCTTTCATTACCGTTCTCACGGCGCCGACTTCGGCCGCGTGCTGGTCGGCATGCAGGTCCCGCCCCGCGACCAGAAGGCATTTCAGCGCTTTCTCGACAGCCTCGGTTACGAAGCTGCCGAGGAGACCGGCAACCCGGCTTATAGGCTGTTCCTTAGATAAACGGACAGGGAGACGAGGGGATGGGGAAAGAAGGGGACATGTCATCAGTTATCAGACAGGGAGGCAGGGAGATACGGTCCTGAGCAGCAACTGAAACTCACGCTTTCAAACCGGCGATTGCCGGTTCAATCCATTCGTCCGGCAGCTCGTTCACCGACGCTCGCAAGCGTTCCTGCCACCAGTTGGAGGCATGCAGTAGATCCTCCTTCTCATAGCGGTGTTCGATGATCCGATAGCTGCCGCCCTTATAGAGCACCACATCGATGGGAAAATCCACCCCCGCCGCACTGATGCGGCTGGAGTCGAATGCCAGGCAGCCGACTTTTAGGGCGAACCGCATCGGGTCCTGGTACTTGAGCGTGCGGTCAAGAATGGGCTTGCCATACCCCGATGCGCCGATGATTTGATAAGGGGTTTCCTGAGCGACCTCGATCCAATTCCCTTGGGGGTAGACGAGAAAAAGCTTGTGTTCCTTATCGTGCTCGAACTGGCCGCCGATAAGCGCGGAAAAATCAAAGGTCAAGCCGCTGGCTTGCAGAGATTCTTTGTCTTCCTGAGCGACCCGGCGGAGCTGGGCGGCAAACAAATTGACCGCTTTGAACAGGTGGTCGAGGGGTTCCTCATGCTGTGTCATGGATTCGTCGAAGTAGGTCACCGCCTTGTCTCTCAACGATCGGAGACCCGCAGTCATGACAAACATGGCCTGACGACCCTGCTGGTAAACCGAGACTTTGCGCGCCACGACCATCTCGTTGCCGGATAGGACCCGGGTGTCGGCAATGCCGACCAGGCCATCGGACAATTTGATTCCCAGGCAGAACGTCATCCAGCCACCCTAGATCGACACCAGCGACCCGGCTCCCCCGATAGGACGGAGAGCGAAGAAAGTATCGAAAATAGACTGGTCTATTAGATTAAGTTTTTTCTGTAGTGCGTCGAGAAATTCGTGCAACCCTCTGCCGATGATCTGCTGCGTATCGGTGTAGGCGAGCTCGGCGCGCAGCCGGCCGAGGTGCTGCTCGGCCGGATTGCGGTACATACCGACGGGGGTGCCGGAGATGGCGTGCAGCGAGTCATTGGCCGTGGTGAGGCAATAGTGGACCGAGCGCGGGAATTCACGGTCGAGGACAAGAAACTCGATAATCTGCTCCGGCGCGATGGGACCATGGCGTTTGCGGTACATTTCCAAGGCGCTCGCCGATCGCAACACCGCGGCCCATTGAATATCGTCCAGCGGCGTGCCGACATCGGCGGCCGACGGCAGCAGGATAAAATATTTCACGTCCAGCAGCCGCGACGTCTTGTCCGCCCGCTCCAGCAAGCGGCCCATCCGATAAAAATGCCAACCTTCGCCGTGCAACATCGTTGCCTCCGTGATGCCGTCGAACAGGTGGCTGGCCTTTTTCACCTCATTGAAGAAACTATAGGGCGAAGCCATAATTCGCGGGTCGGATGCGGCGGCGTTGACCATTAAGTGGCAAGTGTTGATCTGCTCCCACATTTCGGAGGAAATGGCCTCTCGTATGGTGCGGGCATTCTCACGGGCGGCGCGCAGGCAAGAAATGATCGAGTTGGAGTTGTCTGTGTCGAAAGTGAGAAACCGAATCACGTTTTCTCGCGTCGCCCCCTTGAAGCGGGCGGCGAACGCCTTGTCATCGCCGGTGATGATAACCAACGGCGCCCACTGCTCGGTGGAGCCGCTCGGGAGATCGAGGATCATTTGCAGATTCACATCGATGAAGCGCGCGACATTTTCGGCCCGTTCCATGTAACGGCTCAACCAGTAGATCGAATTGGCGACTCGACTTAGCATAAATTGCGGGGCATAGGTTGTTGGAGTATTGGAGTATTGGAATGCTGGCTTTTAGATGAAGTCCTCATCACTCCGTCACTCCAGTACTCCAATCGTGTCGGCGCTTGCGCGTCCTCTAGTAGTCCCGGCTAGGGAAGGAGCACCCAAGTGTCCTTGCTACCGCCACCCTGAGAGGAGTTAACTACGAGGGAGCCTTTTTTGAGCGCAACCCGGGTCAATCCTCCGGGAAGAACGTAAATATCTTTGCCATAGAGAATGTAGGGGCGCAAATCGACATGCCGTCCGGCGAACTCCCTATCAACGATGACCGGCGCGCGGGAAAGCCCCAGGGTGGGCTGCGCGATGTAGTTGCGCGGGTTATCCAGGATCCGGCGCGCGAATTCCGCGCGTTCGTTCTCTGTGCAGTGGGGACCGACCAGCATACCGTAGCCGCCGGATTCATTGACCGCTTTGACGACGAGTTCAGCCAAATGGGCAATCACATAGGAGCGGTCTTTTTCCTCGGCGCAGATATAGGTGGGCACGTTGGGAATGAGGATTTTTTCTCCCAGATAGTACTCGATGATCTTCGGCACATAGGCATAGATGGACTTGTCGTCCGCAACACCGGTGCCCGGCGCATTGGCTAATGCAACGCCGCCCTTTTTGTACACATCCATCAGACCGGCAACGCCCAATAGCGAGTCCGGGCGGAAGACCTGAGGATCGAGAAAGTCGTCATCGATGCGCCGATACAGGACATCGACCCGTTCAAACCCGTTCGTGGTGCGCATCATCACCCGTCCGTTAACGATGACCAAGTCGCTTCCTTCCACCAATTCGACGCCCATCTGCTGTGCCAGGAAGGCGTGCTCGAAATAGGCCGAATTGTAGATTCCCGGCGTTAGCACCGCGACTTTAGGCGAGTCCAGGGCGGTGGGGAAAAGCGACTGCAGCATCGACAGCAAACGGCTGGGATATTCATCCACGGGACGGACGCGGGAAGCCTCGAAAACCTGGGGAAAAGTTCGCTTCATCACCCGGCGGTTTTCCAGGACGTAGGAGACTCCCGACGGACAGCGCAGATTATCTTCCAGGACATAAATCTGCCCGTCCCGGTCACGCACCAGGTCGGTGCCGGTGATGTGACACCAGATACCTTGAGGCGGATTGAGGCCGACACAGGCTTGTCTAAACGAACGAGCGGAGCGGATCAGATATTCCGGGACGATATTTTCTTTAACGATTTTTTGTTCGTGATAGATATCGTCGATAAAAAGATTGAGCGCATAGACGCGCTGCTTGAGTCCCTTTTCGATCCAGTCCCACTCGGAAGCCTCGACGATGCGCGGGATGACGTCAAAGGGAAAAATCCTTTCGGTGGCGGCGGTGTCGCCATAAACGTTAAAGGTAATGCCGCTCTGCAGCAACAAGCTCTCTGCCGCCTCCTGGCGCAACAGCAGCTCGCCGTCGGGTAGGGACTCAATCCGATCCTTGAGCACACCGGTGCCGAGGCGGGCACAGCCGTCGGGGAGAAACATCTCGTCGTAGAATTCAGCCGTGTCGTAGGATGGGAATTTCATTAGCCAGCCTCGCTACACCCTGGCCGCCTTAGTGCCTGATATATCCAGCGCTGATTCACGCGCAGGAGTCAAGGACCGAGAGTCGGCCCGGCCAAATTACAGACGTTTTATAGCGTCGATGCTCTTTTCTCTTCAACCTACCGGGCCGAGCATCACGCAATCAATATGCCACCACTGTCGCCCCGTGGAGAGGCTAGCGGTCGGCCCGAAAGTCTCTCGGAGTTTTTCGGCGAGCTCGCTAGTAACGGAAAGGGAATCGAAATCTTTGAGAAAATTCGGTTCATGTTAAGGCTCTCGAAAACACCAAGCGCCATTTTAGCCGGGCCGCGAGCCGTCTTTGCATCTGGATAAGGCGGTTGACTAATCTCGCGCCAGCAGAATGCTTAAAAGGTAGTCATACAAGAACGGTTTGTTTGGCGGCATAGCCTTGCTGCACCACTGGCGGAATTATTATCGTTCTGCCGTGAAGTATGATAAAAGCACCCCCGGATTAAGAAGGAGACGCCGATGTTTTTTCTAGAAGCCAATGGGATCACTCATCACTACGCGCTGGAGGCAAGAAAGCATAAGCCCGTGTTGGTGTTCTGCAACTCTCTCGGCAGTGATTTGCGGATTTGGGATGGGCTGGTTCCGCATTTGGCCGGCGATTTTAGCATTATCCGTTATGACAGCCGGGGCCATGGATTGAGTGATGCGCCGGCACCGCCTTATTCCCTTGATGATCTCATGCTGGATCTAGTCGGAGTGCTGGATCGTCTCGAAATCAAAGACGCCGCAGTGTGCGGGCTCTCCGTCGGCGGGCTCATCGCGCAACGTTTTGCGATCAGTCACCCCCAACGCTTGCGCGCGCTTGTGCTCTGCGATACCGGCTTGAGGATCGGTTCGCTCGCCAGTTGGGAGGAGCGTATTGCAACGGTCAGGCAGTCGGGCTTGGCTCCCTTGGTTGACTTTTCCATGGAGCGATGGTTTACCCAGGCGTTCCGAGATCGCCGCAACGTGGAACTGCGCGGTTATGCCAATATGCTGCACCGGATGCCAGTCGAGGGTTATTTAGGGACGTGCTACGCATTACGAGACGCGGACCTCACCGCTCAGGCTCCCGGTATTGGCAAACCAACCCTCGTGCTATGTGGAGATCAGGATATTGCCACACCCCCCGAGCTGGGACAGGAACTGGCACGCGCGATTCCCGGCGCCCGCTTTTCTCTCATCGGTGAGGCCGGGCATCTCTCTTGTATAGAGCAGCCCGAAGCCATGGCTCGGCGAATGATCGACTTTTTTCGGGAGGTGAACCTTGTCTGACGACGCATTTGAAAAGGGAATGGCGATCCGCAAGTCCGTGCTGGGAACCGCACACGTCGCCCGGGCCGAGGCCAACAAGACCGATTTCGACGCTGACTTTCAGCGTATCATTACCGAAGGCGCCTGGGGAACTATATGGACACGGCCTGGAATCGACAAAAAAACACGGCATATGCTGACCATCGCGATGCTCGCGGCCTTGGGGAAATATGACGAAATGGCCATGCATATCCGCGCGACGCGCAACACCGGCGTGACTCCCGATGAGGTTAGGGAGGTGTTGCTCCAGGTTTCAGTCTACGCCGGCGTGCCGGCGGCAAACACCGCTTTTGCGATTGCAAAGCGGGTTTACCAAGAGCTGGAGAACGAAGGTAAATAGCTCCGGGAGGTAACGGTCATGATGGAAATCAAACCTTATAATCCCCGTGATTGGAAAAGTCACCCGCCTTACATGTTTAAGGCCTACGGCTCGTCGGTCAAGCGGGGCCCGCTGAAACGCCTGGTGCCAATCCAACAAACGCTGTCCGAAATTACCGGACCGCTTTTCAGCGATGTCAGGTTGGAGCCGGGCGAGAATGATCTCACACGCAGCGCGAATGCCGGAATGGAGGCGATGGGGGAACGGTTAATAGTCGTGGGGCGCGTGTTAGATGAAAATGACCGGCCCATCCCGAATACGTTGATCGAGATCTGGCAGGCGAATGCCGCCGGTCGGTATCGCCATGCGGTGGACCAACACAATGCGCCCCTGGACCCCAACTTCATCGGCGCCGGCCGCTGTGTGACCAATGACAAAGGCGAATATCGCTACCTCACGATCAGGCCCGGCGCCTATCCCTGGCTCAATCACGCCAACGCATGGCGACCGGCGCATATTCATCTCTCGTTATTCGGCCCGAGTTTTGTGACGCGGCTGGTGACCCAGCTGTTCTTTCCGGGGGATCCCTTGATTCCTCTTGATCCGATTCTAAACTCGATTCCAAGCAAGAGAGCACGGCAGAGACTCATCGCTTCCTATGCCCATGACGCGACCGAGCCCGAGTTTGCGTTGGGCTATCGTTTCGACATCGTCTTGCGCGGACGGCAGGCCACGCCGTTTGAGGCCGCCGGAAAATGAAACAAACGCCATCGCAAACCGTTGGGCCGTTTTACGCCATCGGGCTAACGCGCGCGACGATGAATATCCTCGTTAGCGATGCAACGCAGGGCCAACGTATTCGCATCGAAGGCCAGGTCTTCGACGGTGATGGGCAAACGGTGCCGGACGCGATGGTGGAAATATGGCAGGCCAACGCTTACGGTCGCTACAACCATCCGGATGACAAGCAGGAGAAACCCCTGGATCCGAGTTTCATGGGATGGGGCCGTTCCGGCACCGACAAGACGGGGCTTTTCTCATTCGAAACGGTAAAACCGGGGTCGGTGCCCGGGCCTGACGAATCCGCACAGGCTCCGCATATCAACGTTACGGTCTTTGCGCGCGGCATGTTGGTGCACGCCTATACAAGAATCTATTTCACTGATGAAATGGCAAATAAGACGGACCCGGTATTAAATTCGATCAAAAACAAGGAGCGGCGCCAAACATTGATGGCCGCCCGCCAAGAAAAGAACGGCAAGACCGTCTATCGCTTTGACATCCGGCTTCAGGGCGAGAATGAAACGGTCTTCTTCGACATGTGACAACGCTGAGGTCGCGTGAATGCCAATACTCTAATCACGCACAGTGAGTTTATGAACTTATTCTCCCCCGCGAGAGCCAGGGTCGCAAAGAATCAAGTTTCCCCCTTTCGCAAAGGGGGATTAAGGGGGATTTTTCTGCAGATGTGAAATCATCGGTGACTGCGGAAATCTCCCCTGGCCCCTCTTTTTCAAAGAGGGGAATGATGATCAGCGCCGGTAACTCGTAAAGTAGCAACACATGACCACCGCACTCGATTCCAAAATCTTTGGGCCGCTCTTTTCGGACGCGGAAGTCGCCGCGCTATTGACCGATGAGGCTTACATCCAAGCGCTGGTTCAAGCGGAGGTCGCGCTGGCGCGGGCGGAAGCCCGTCTGGGGGTTATTCCCTCAAGCGCGGCGGAACAGATCGGTAAGGCGCGGGCGGAAAATATCGACATCAAGGCCCTGGCTCAAGGAACCGTTCGCTCCGGGTTCCCGATCATCGCGCTGGTGCAAGAGCTGCGCAAACAAGCGGGGCCAGAGGCGGCGCCCTACGTACACTGGGGAGCAACCACGCAGGATATTATAGACACCGCCTGCGTGCTCCGGCTGCGCACCGTGATTCACGTGCTCAAGGCCCGGCTGAAAGAACTGGCGCGAGCACTGAGCACGCTTGGGCAACGGCACCGCGTCACTGTCTTGGCGGGACGCACCCACGGGCAGCAGGCGCTGCCGGTGAGCTTTGGCTTCAAGGTCGCCACGTGGCTTGCGCCTTTGATTCGCCACGCCGGGCGGCTGGATGAAATCTCTCCACGTCTCCTAGTCGTGCAGTTCGGCGGCGCTGCCGGTACCTTGGCCGCCCTTGGCGACAAGGGCCTTGCGGTGATGCACGGACTTGCGGATGAGCTGGGATTGGGTGCGCCGGTGATGCCTTGGCACGCGCAGCGTGACAATCTGGTAGAATTTGCCGGTTGGCTTAGTCTATTGACGGGCAGCCTCGGAAAAATGGCACAGGATATTGTCTTACTGGCGCAAACCGAAGTTGGAGAGGTCGCGGAATCGGCAGAGGAGGGGCGCGGCGGCAGCAGTACCATGCCGCAAAAAAGTAATCCCATAACTAGCGAGCTGGTGCTAGCGGCAGCGCGCACCAATGCCTCTCTACTATCGGCCTTGCACCAGGCGCAAATTCAAGAGCATGAGCGGGCCACCCACGGCTGGCAGGTGGAATGGCTGACCTTGCCGCAGATGATTGCGCTCACCGGCGGCGCCCTCCAGCATGCGCTCTATCTCGCCAAGAACTTACAGGTGGATGCGGCGGCGATGCGCGAGAATATCGCACGGGCGGCTGATGTCATTCTTGCCGAAGCCGCGGTGTTCGCCCTGGCGAAGACAATGCCCCGTGCTAAAGCGGATGAACTGGTCAAAAACGCGTGTGGCATCGCCGTGTCGGAAGGAAAGCCGCTAATCGAAGTCGTAAGAAATTTGGCCGCAAGCATGATCGCCGACGATGCTATAGATTGGCTGGCATTGGCAGCGCCTGAGAACTACTTGGGTGAAACACAAAAAATCATTGATCGGGTGCTCAAAAGCGCAAGCAGCCTTTTGGCCTGAAAAGATTTCGCCTTTAACAATATGAAGAACCCAGCAAAAGCCAACAAGCTCGTGTCCATGCAAGAGGCCGTCGCTACTTACGTAAGCAACAACTCCTCTGTGGCCATTGAGGGTTTCACCGGGTTCATCTGCTTTGCCGCAGGCCACGAGATCATCCGCCAGCGGCGCCGTAACCTGACTTTGATCCGCATGACGCCGGACTTGATCTATGACCAGATGATCGCCGCCGGCACGGCGAGCAAACTGATTTTTAGTTACATGGGCAATCCCGGCGTCGGCTCGCTTTACTGCATCCGGCGCGCCGTGGAGAAAGCCATTCCTTGCCCGCTGGAGCTGGACGAGTATTCACACTACGGCCTGGTCGGGCGTTTTGCAGCCGGCGCGTCTCGGTTGCCCTTCTTTGCTTTACGGAGCTACATCGGTTCCGACATGCTTGAGGCGAACCCGCTGATCAAATTGATTGACGATCCCTACGGCACCGGCAAGATCGCGGTGGTGCCGCCGCTCAATCCCGATGTCGCGATCCTCCACGCGCAGCGAGCCGATCTGAAGGGCAACACGCAGCTGTGGGGGTTGCTTGGCATGCAAAAGGAAATAGCGTTTGCCGCCAAGCATGTCATAGTGGTCATCGAAGAATTAGTGGACGAATCGGTGATCCGCGCCGATCCCAATCGTACCCTGATTCCCGGGTTGATCGTCGATGCGGTGGTGCATGAACCTTACGGCGCGCATCCTTCTTATGTTCAGGGCTACTACGACCGCGACAATCAATCGTACCTGGCCTGGGACAAGCTTTCCCAAGATCACGCGGCGGTTTTGGCCTGGCTCGATGAATGGGTTTACGGCTTGGAAAATCATGCCGCCTACGTGCGCAAGTACGGGCAAGCTCACTTTGATAAACTCAAACCGGGGCCTCTGTTGGCGCCGTCGGTTGACTATGGAAGATATCGATGAGCGAAGTAACCTACACGGATTCAGAAATGATGGTTGCAGTGGCCGCGCGGGTGTTGAAAGGGGCGCGCACTGTTTTCGTCGGCGTTGGCCTGCCCAATATCGCCTGCAACCTGGCGCGCTATACCGTCGCGCCTGACCTGGAGCTCATCTACGAGTCCGGGGTCTACGGCGCCCGTCCCGAACGTCTACCCCTATCCATCGGCGATCCGACTCTGGTCAGCGGGGCGGTGTCGGTAGTTTCTATGGCGGATCTCTTCGGACTATACCTGCAACGGGGCTTGGTCGAGATCGCGTTGCTAGGGGGAGCGCAGATCGATCGCTACGGGAACCTGAACACCACCGTCATCGGCGACTACAAAAAACCCAAAACGCGCCTACCCGGCAGCGGCGGCGCCTGCGAAATTGCGACCAACGCTCAACGCACGTTTATGATCATGCGTCTGAAACGCCGGGCGTTCGTCGGCAAACTGGATTTTCTGACCAGCCCCGGCCATCTGACCGGCGGCGATAGCCGCGTCCGGTTGGGTTTGCCCGGCGGCGGACCGGAACTCGTGATCACCGACAAGGCACTCTTGAACTTTGCTAACCCTGAGCGCGAGATGCAGCTTTGCGAGCTTTATCCCGGGATCAAGGCTGAGGACGTTCAGGCGGAAGTCGGCTGGCCGTTGCGCCTGGCCGCAGCGATAGGGGAAACCGCCGCGCCAACGACTGAAGAGCTACATCTGATCCGTGACGAGGTCGATCCCCAAGGGATGTATCGGTAGAACAACAGGAGTGGCCGTGATGGACGTGTTCGTGTAGGGAAATCGAGGGATAGAAGCATTCGGGAATGACGGACTAAGACGGCTCTACTTCGATGGCGGTTCCTGTGGCTC
>Ga0105347_1001423_pt1 | contig 10278 bp, 8 predicted proteins | sample EasRivMeERMLT890_FD_89677 | JGI IMG/M metagenome (GOLD analysis project Ga0105347, IMG submission 89677) | Soil microbial communities from meander-bound floodplain in the East River, Colorado, USA - East River MetaG ERMLT890 | ecosystem: Environmental > Terrestrial > Soil > Floodplain | place...
CAACGACAGCAGGTTCACAAACCTGTCGGACGTGTCCTCGTTCAACCCGACCTACAACAAGTTCCCGGGCGATGCAGGTTACAGCCAGCGCCACGACCTGAACGCCAGCAACGGAGTGACGCTGTCCGACGTGTCACTGATGAATGCCTTCTACAACAAGGGCTGCGGTTAGTCGCCGATGGCCCGTTCGCGCTCGGCAGCCCGGCTAAGGTTCCGATAAAAAAGGAGGTGCGCTCATGGGAAGCATACGCGTACTGATTCTTGGGGCGGCGCTCGCCGCGCTGATGGTTGCAACCGCACCGGATGCTGCGCCCGCACTTGCGGCGCCGGCGAACGACAACTTCGCGAACGCTACGACGATCGTTGCCACGGCCACCGATCCTGTTGTTGCAGCCGGCAACACTTCAGGGGCAACAATGGAGGCGGGTGAACCGACGTCCTGCTTCACAGGCGCAACCGCCTGGTTCAACTGGACGAGCCCCGCGTTTACCGGGGCCGTGTCGTTCGATGCCTACGGCAGCAGCCTGGACACCGTTCTGGGTGTGTACACGGGGAACGCTGTCAACGCGCTGTCCGCCATCGGCTGCAGCGACACGTTCGGCGGCCCCCAGGGAGGGGTTGGATTAAACTTCGCCGCGTCCACAACGTACCGCATTCAGGTTGGCGGGTACTTGGGGGCGACGGGCGACTTCATCCTGAACGTGTCGTTCGGCGCCAGCATGGTGGTGAATACGGCGGCCGACGCGGTGACGGCCGACAATTTTCTATCGCTGCGCGAAGCGATCCTGGCAGCCAGTAGTTTCTCTTCTCCCTGCGCGCTATTGACCGCCGCGGAGCAGCAGCAGGTGCTGAATTGCGGTTGGGGTGGGCTCGCGGCCTCCGATTTGATCCACTTCAATCCTGGGGCCTTTCCGCCGGGCGCTCCGGCATCCATATTGCTGGGGTCCTCACTACCCACCATGGCTTCTGGAGACACGATCAGCGGAATCGGCGCGGGAGTGGTGGTTGATGGACAAAACGCGACCGCATTCGCCTGCTTCACGATCTCGGGCACCAGCAACGCCATCCAGGGGTTGGACATTCGTGGATGCGCCAGGGGAGTCATCATCAGCACCGGCTCGAGCAACCTGATTGGAATCGACATCTCCAGCCCCTACCCACTGCCCCAGCAACGAAACATCATCCGCGAGAACGGCAACGGAGTACGCATCACGAGCGCGTTCGGGGACAACCGGGTTTACGGGAACTACATTGGGACCAACGCCGCGGGCGCCGATGTGGGAAACGGAACAGGCGTACTGATCGAAAGTCCAGCATTTCAGCTGATTGGGTCTGCGGGGTTGGGACGCAACGTCATCTCGGGAAACGACTTCGGAGTGCACATCTCCGGCGGGAACTCACAAACGACCGTAAGCGGCAACCACATAGGGACCAATCCGGCGGGGACCGCAGCGCTGGGTAATGACCAGGAAGGCGTCTTCATAGCCGACGGGAATTCCGTGAGCGTCGTTAACAACCTGATCTCCGGAAACGGCCTGGCGGGTATCAAGATAGCTCCCAGCTTTGCCGGTAGTGGGTGGGCGAGGAACAACGTGATCCAGGGCAACCTGATAGGCACAGATGTAACCGGTACGGTGCCCATTCCCAACGATGACTCTGCCGTTACCCTGTCGAACGCCCCAGGGAATACGATTGGTGGCACGGTAGCGAATCAGCGCAACGTGCTGTCCGGGAACACGGGAGATGGGGTACTGATCAACGGGCCTTACGCCACGAGGAACACGGTCCTTGGCAACTACATCGGCACCAATGCCGCGGGTACGGCGGCCATTGCGAACGGTGTCGAAGGTGTCCAGGTTACCGGCAACGCCACCAGTAATACGGTCGGTGGCTCGACGCCCGGATCGAGGAATGTCATCTCCGGAAACTACGACGGCGTCTTCATTAATGGTCCCGGCGGTGGAGTGTCCAACTACGCCTCGACGGACGTGCCGAAGGCGATTAATGACTTTACGACCACGACCTCAACGATCACTGTCCCGGAGCTGGCGACGGTTACTGACATCGACATCCTCTTTAACATCACGCATACGTTTACAGGCGACCTTACGATCCAGTTGCTGAATCCCGACGGAGTGCCCGTGCTCCTCGCGGCGAACCTCGGGGGTGGCGGTGACAACTACACGAACACCTACCTCGACGACGACCCGGTCCCGGGCATCCGGATCATTGACGTCGGCGCACCGTTCACAGGCAGCTTCCTCCCGCAGACGCCGCTCTCGCAATTGGACGGCAGTTCAACGAGGGGCGACTGGACCTTGAGCGTGCACGACGGCGCAGGCGCGGACATCGGCACCCTGAATTCGTGGTCGCTGCGTTTTACGACGAACGGAAACGAGGTGGCCGGAAACTACATCGGAACCAACGCCGCGGGCTCGCATGCCCTGGGCAACTCGCCGGGAGCTGGAGTCCTGATAATCAACTCGCCGTTCAACACGATCGGCGGAAGCGTTGCCGGCGCGCGCAACGTCATCTCGGGGAACGCAAGCCTCGGCGTGCTAATCCAGGGCGTCACGGCCAGGGACAATCGCGTTGCCGGTAACTATATCGGCACCGACGCGGCCGGAACCGTCGACCGGGGAAACGGAACGGGTGGCGTGTACATCGTCGGCGCTCCGTACAACCGGGTCGGGGGCGGTGCAGCCGATCGCAACGTCATCTCCGGGAACAACGCCAATGGAGTGCAGATCCTTGACGCGGACGCAGTCGGGAACGCGGTGATGAGTAATTACATCGGCACGAACGCGGCCGGCAACGCCGACCTCGGCAACACACTCCACGGCGTGTATGTGGCAAGCGCAGGCGTTAACCAGATCGGAGCGCCAATCGGGGCCGGGAACGTGATCTCAGGGAACGACCAGGACGGAGTCCGGTTGCTGACAGTGACCGCCGGTACCCTTGTGCAGTCAAACTTCATCGGCACGGACGCCAGCGGTACCGCGGCGATAGGGAACTCGCTGGATGGAATCAGCATCCTCGGAACCTCCACGAACATAGAGGTGGGTGGCGCCGCTGCGGTCGAGCGCAACGTCATATCCGGTAACACCGGGAGAGGTATCCAGATAGGGCAGCCGGGCACGGGTTTCAATTACATCTGGGGGAACTACATAGGAACGAAGCTAGATGGCGTCTCGGCGCTTGGTAACGGTGCGGGGATCCTGATCTTCGGCGGCGCAGTGTTCAATGATATCGGTGGGACCCTCCCGGGCCAAGGAAATACGATCGCCCACAACGCGACCACGGGGATCGCCCTCAGTCCGTCGGGGGGCAATCCTACTGATAACGCGTTCCGGCAGAACCGGATGTTCGGAAACGGCGGGCTGGGGATTGACCTCGGCCTGGACGGCATCACCGCCAACGACGCGTCCGACGGGGACACCGGCCCTAATGAGCGTCAAAACTATCCACAGTTGATTTCGGTAGACCACAGTGGAGGCTCGGTCCATATCGCAGCCAGCCTGAACAGCCTTCCGTTTAACGCTTACGTGGTCGAGTTTTTCGTAAGCCCCTCGTGCGATCCTTCAGGCTACGGCGAGGGTGCCGACCTGGTTGGCTCGATGAACGTGGGTACGGACGCCAATGGCAACGTGTCGTTTGTGGCCAGCTTTGCGAGCGCGCCGCTGGCCGGCTTCTTGACGGCCACGGCTACAGACGACGACGTCGACGATGTCACCTCGGAGTTCGCCGCGTGCTTCCCGGCCGAAGCAGATGCCGATAACGACGACGACGGCGATCTGAACCCGAACGACAACTGTCCGTACTGGGGGAACCCGGCACAGAACCTGCCGTCGTGGGCGGTGCCGGCGGGTGATCCGGACTGCGACGGGTTCAGCAATGCGCGGGAGGCGCACGTGGGGACGGACCCGACGAAGCACTGCAACGGCACGCCGGATCTCAACGATGAAGCGGACGCCTGGCCGACGGATTTCAACGACAGCAGGTTTACCACCCTGGCCGACGTGTCCTCGTTCAACCCGACCTACAATAAGTTCCCGGGCGATGCAGGTTACAGCCAGCGCCACGACCTGAACGCCAGCAACGGAGTGACGCTCTCCGATGTGTCCCTGATGAATGTCTTCTACAACAAGAGCTGCACGTAATTACGGAACAGGGGCTCCCCGAGCCGGGGAGCCCCTGTTGGCCGCCATCCGGCGGGCCACCTCCTCCTCCGCAGCTATCTGCCCTCCCGCTCGGATAGCCGCTGTAATCCGATCCTGATCTTCTCGCTCGCCGGCAGCGACGAGGTGTCCACTTCCCGCCGGACCGGCGCCCCGGGCGGCACGCGGATCTGCCGCTTCGTCTTCCCCTCGGCGCGCAGCCGCTCCCGCATCGCTTCTACCACCCGCAGGGCCGCCTCGAACTCCCGCTCCACCTCCTCGACCGTGTCCCGCTCGGAGACCAACTCCGGCGGCACTTCGGGCGCTGCGGCCAGCCGCGCTGTCCGGTAGAGCACCGCCGACTCCCGCACCTGAGAGTGCGCCGCCTCCAGGGCCGACTCGCTCTTGGTCGTGCGCTGCCGCAGGGCAGCGGCTTCCGCCTGGGCCGTCGCGGCGCGAGCCTCGGCGTCGGCCGCCGTTGCCTGCAGCGATTCAATCTGAGCCTGCGCCTCGGCCATCCTCTCCTCGAACTCCGTTACTTCGCTGAGATCCTCCATCCCTTCCCCTCCTTGTTGTGGAACTGTCTTGAACGGAGAATAGAACATATGTTCTTATCCCACAAGAGGGAATTGGCACGAGACGGAACCTTTCTTGCGGCGCTTCCGTCCTAACGAGAGGAGGAGCAAAATGATCCGGATGAAAACGGCCGTCCTCGGCTTAGTGGCGATACTCGCCCTTGTCGCCGTTGCCTGCGGCGATGATGACTCCGAGGCGATCGGCTCCCAGGAATCTCCGAGTATCCGCGGCCGGATCACAACGCTGACTCCCGGAACCACGGAGGACAGTGCAACCATTCTCGTCGAAGGGGAGATCGAGGCGGACACGTCCTTCGACAAGGCATCGGTCAGGATCGACGAGGACACGGAGGTTCTGCAGAAGGGCGACGACTCGTTCGAACCGGCCACGGTCGACAACCTGGAGGAGGGACAGCTGGTCGAGGCGTGGTTTGAAGGTCCGGTAGCTGAGTCGTATCCGGTCCAGGCGTACGCCTCAAAGGTCGTCATACTCGATTGACAGCCGTCGGCGCGGCTTCGTAGCCTGACGCCATGCCCCACATCGCCGCGAACGGCATCGACATCTACTACGAGATCCTCGGCGAAGACCGCCCCGGCACGCCGCTCGTCCTGACCCACGGTTTTGCCGGACCCTTCCGGCGCTGGGTCCCGGAAGTGGAGCGGCTCGCCGCGGACCGCCCGCTCCTCCTCTACGACGTCCGCGGCCACGACCGCTCGTCCGTCCCTGACCACCTGGACGCTTACTCGATGCCCACCTTCGCCGCGGACCTGGCGGGGTTACTCGGGGAACTCGGCATCGAACGCGCACACGTCGGCGGGGTCTCAATGGGAGGCATGGTCACGGCGCAGTTCGCCGTGGACTACCCGGAGATGTGCGCCTCGGTCATCGTCTGCGACTCCACCTGTGGCAACAGCGAGACCGACGATGCCGCCGGTCAATGGGAAGCGCGGCTGCGCCAGGGGATCGGCGCGCTCGGACACATGGTGGCCACGTATGGCCTGCATGAGACGCTCCTGCGTGAAGAGGAATGGAAGAAGGCCAACGACCCCCACTACGACGTGAGCCCATATTCGCTGGAGGACGACCTGGAGCGCATCAAGCTGATGACGGTCGAGGGCTACGTCGGCGCCGCCCACGCCATCCTCGACCGCCCTGACCTATCCGGCAGCGTCGCTGCCATCACCGCGCCCACGCTGGTGATGATCGGCGAGTGGGACGACTTCCTCCCCTGCGCCCTCCGCGACCACGACCTGATTCCCGGCTCCCGCCTCGTCGTCCGCGAGCGCTGCGGCCATGGCTCCCGCTGGCGCGCCGAAACCTTCGTCTCGGAGATCGAGTGTTTCCTCGCTGATGTAGAGGCCGGACGACCCGTGGCCGGCGAGCGAAAGGTCTAGTTTGGAACTGGCAGAGGCGCTGGAGTTCGCCGGCAGCCGCAAGGAGGGTGTTCTCACCACGATCCGGCGCAACGGCAGGCCGCAGCTGTCGAACATTCTCTATCTGCTTGAGGATGGCGTCTTCAGAATCTCGGTGACGGACGAACGTGCGAAGACGCGCAACCTGCGGCGCGACTTCCGAGCTTCGCTCTACATCCCGGGCGATGACTTCTGGAAGTGGGTGGCTATCGAGGGGACAGCGGACCTCTCACCTGTGGCCGCTGACCGCAACGATGCCACCGTGGAGGAGCTAGTTGCTTTCTACCGCCAGCTGATGGGCGAGCACCCGGACTGGGACGACTATCGCCGGGCGATGGTCGAAGACAAACGCCTGCTTATCCGCCTCCAGCCGGAGCGTGCCTACGGCCAGATCGCGTAGCAGCGGCTCGCGAGCCGCACCTACCCGAGGCGCGGGATTCAGGCTCGCCGGAACTCCACATCGTCCTCCCCTCCGTCTTCATCCTCAAAGTCCTCGTCCGAGTAGTTCCCGTACTCCCGGCCCGTCCACACGGTCACCATGAAGTCCTCCCGGAACGGGTCAGTCGTCAGGACCAGCCGCTCGTCGATATCACTGATCAGAGTGCGGATCTGCTCCTCCGTGAGGGCCTCGATGACCGCCAGCGTCCCGTAGATCGCCGTGTTTGTGTAGTGGAGATCGATCCGGCCCACCTCGTCGTCCTCGACCTCGATGATGTAGCTCTCTGAGTGGGGCGTGCGAAAATCGCGCTCGAACTTGTAACCGGACAAAGGTTGGCCTCCTGGTCGTTGAGAGTTTAGGGCCGCGTGTGGCCGTCACCAAGGACGATCCACTTGTATGACGTTATCTCACGGAGGCCCACAGGGCCACGCGCGATCGTCTTTTGCGTCGAGTCTATGATCTCCGCGCCCAGCCCGAACTGCGCTCCGTCCGTGAACTGGGTGCTCGCGTTCACGTAGCAGACCGCCGTGTCCACCTCGTCCAGGAAGCGCATCGCCGCCGAGTGGTCCTCCGTCACGATCGCGTCGGAGTGGCCGGTGCCGTGGATGTGGATGTGCTCGAGTGCTTCGTCCAGCGAGTCGACGATCCGGACGCCGGCAGCCATCGCCAGCCACTCGCGGTCCCAGTCGCCGTCCTCGACGGGCTGCACCGACACGCCGGCTTCCCGCAGGAAGGTAGCGGCACGGTCATCCGCGTGGGCTTCGACCTTGCCGGCCCACTCGCGGCCGAGCGCGGAAAGGAGCTGCGGTGCTACTTCGCTGTGGACCAGGAGCGTGTCCAGGGCGTTGCAATTGCTGATCTTGCGCACCTTGGCGTTGTTGACGATCGGCACGGCCTTCGCGATATCGGCAGCAGCGTCCACGTACGTGTGGACAACGCCCCGGCCCCCGACGAGCACCGGCATCTTCGCGTTCTCGGCGACGAAGTTGATCAACTCCATCCCGCCGCGAGGCACGACGAGGTCGATCACGTCCTTCATCGCCAGCATCTCGCCGATGATCGAGCGGTCGGTGTCCTCGATGAGCTGCACGGCCTCTTTTGGTGCGCTAGCTGATGCGAGCGCCTCGCGGATGACGCCGGCGATAGCGCGGTTCGAGCGGATCGTCTCCTTGCCGCCGCGCAGGATGCAGGCGTTGCCGGACTTGAGGCACAGCGCGGCTATATCGACGGTGACGTTAGGCCGGCTCTCGTAGATCGCGGCGATCACCCCCAGCGGCACCCGCCTGCGGCCCACCTTCATCCCGTTGGGCAGCGTGCGCCCGTCCGTCATCTCCCCGATGGGGTCAGGGGCCATAGCGACGTCGCGGGTGTCAGCCGCGATCGCCTCAAGCTTGCCCCGGTCGAGCTTCAGCCGGTCTATCCAGACGGACTCGAGACCGGCGTCATGGGCGTCAGCGACGTCCAGTTCGTTCGCGGCGAGGATCTCGTCGGCATTGGCGACGAGGGCGTCCGCGATAGCGTGCAGCGCGCGGTTCTTGACTTCGGTCGATGTTCGCGCGAGTTCGCGGGCAGCAGTCTTCGCAGCCTGCCCTTTGGTCTGCAGTTCGCTAGCTGTAGTGGTCATGTGACGGGTGCTGTCTCCGGCGCCCCGTCGGCGCGTGCGCGGCTAGTGCCTAGCCGTGCCGCCGCTGCCAGCGGGTCTTCTTCAGCATCTTGCGGTGCTTGTGCTTGCCGATTTTCTTGCGCCGCTTCTTTACGACAGACCCCATTCAACCTCCATAACATACGTGAACCCCGGCGTCCAACGCCGGGATGCCCATGTATGGTATGCCACCGAGGACGATGATGTCCAATTGCCCGGCCGACAGGCTGCGAGCGAGAATCCCCTTGCCAGGTCTCAGTACTACTGGCAGGTTTTGTTGTAGAAAGTATTCAACATAGAGACATCCGCTAGCGATACGAAATTCGACTGGTTGAGATCGTGTCTCTGGCTGTAACCCATCTGCCCCGGCCCCTTGTTGTACGTCGCGTTGAAACTGCTGATATCAGCCAACGTCGTGAACATGCTGTCGTTGATGTCTGCGGGCCAGGCGTCCGGTTCGTCGTTACCGGTGCCAGTGGAGTTGCAATGTTTTGCCGGGTCCGTACCAACGTGTAACTCCTGGGCGTTGGTGAAGCCGTCACAGTCCGGGTCGTTGGCGGGAACGGTCCAGGCAGGAAGGTTCTGTGCCGGGTTAGCCCAGTCCGGGCAGTTGTCGTCGTGTTCGTGGACGAGATCTCCGTCATCGTCGAAGGTCCGGACGAAGACATCGTTCAAGTTGTTTCCGTCACCCGTCACCAGGTTCGTGGCCTGCGATTCAAAGGCTAGAACGAATCCATTGTCACTAAAGGCGGGCGTTACACTTGCGCCGTTCAAGGCCTGCGCTTCGGCGCTGTTGACGCTGGCGCGGACGGTGATACCGAGCGTACGGTCGCGGACGAAAACGTCGAACCAGCCGTTACTGTCGCCGGCCACCAGTTCAGTCGAATTAGAGAAGAAAGCGACGAAGCGGCCGTTGCCGCTTATCGCCGGGGAAAGGTTATCGTTGTCCGAAGTCTCGGACTCGGCGCTGTCCAGGCTCACGCGTTCCGTCGTGCCGGCCGTGCGGTCGCGGACGAAGATGTCACCCAAGCCGTTCGTATCGCCGGCGACCAGGTCTGTCGCGTCCGAATAAAAGACAATATAGCGGCCGTCTGAACTAATCCCCGGGCTCAGGCTGAGTCCGTTGTCCGCCTGGCCCTCTGCACTGTCGACACTGGCGCGTTCGGTCGTGCCGGCGGTGCGGTCGCGGACGAAGACGTCGGTGTTGTTGTTGGAGTCACCGGTGACGAGACCGACGGCGTCTGAGCTAAAGGCAATGTAACGGCCATCATCGCTCATCTCCGCGGCAATGCTGTCACCGTTCGTTCCCTGCGCTTCGGAGCTGTTGACGCTCACCCGTTCGGTCGTTCCCAGTGTCCTGTCGCGGACGAATATATCGACCCATTCGTTTGTGTCGCCCGCCACGAGGGTGGCGGAGTAAGACTCGAACGCGATGAACCGGCCATCCGCGCTGATCACCGGGTTGAAACTATCGCCATCAAGAACTTGCGCCTCGGCGCTGGTCAGGCTCACTCGCTCTGTCGTGCCCAGTTGCCGGTCGCGCAGGAATATGTCCACCATCACGTTGGTGTCGCCAGCGACGAGGGTGCCTGTATCGGACCAGAAGGCGACGAACCGGCCATCGTTGCTGATGGAAGGCGCGAAGCTGCCGCCATCCATGACCTGCATCTCGGCGCTGGTCACGCTTACACGTTCCGTCGTGCCCAACTGCCGGTCGCGTACAAAGACATCCCAGCTGTTATTGGTATCTCCCGCGACGAGGTTGGTGGCGAGGGATTCGAAAGCGACGTACCGCCCATCAGCGCTGATAGAGGCCGAGAAATTCGCGCCTCCCAGGGCCCCCACCTCCGCGCTGCTCACGCTGACACGCTCGGTGGTCCCGGCGTACACGTCGGACGTGAGGGCGAGCAGTCCCGCGAGCGCAAGTAGCACCGCAAGGGCGGGCCAAACGCGTCGGTAATTCAGTCGAGTTGAAGGAGGCATGACAGAACTGCATTCGGAGGGGTCAACACTCCGTAGGGTACCCCGTTACGGTAAAGCAGAATTGCGGTA
>Ga0105347_1001424_pt1 | contig 10275 bp, 11 predicted proteins | sample EasRivMeERMLT890_FD_89677 | JGI IMG/M metagenome (GOLD analysis project Ga0105347, IMG submission 89677) | Soil microbial communities from meander-bound floodplain in the East River, Colorado, USA - East River MetaG ERMLT890 | ecosystem: Environmental > Terrestrial > Soil > Floodplain | place...
CGAGGCCCGTTCGTGGCCGTGATGATCGCCGACTCATTGAAGGGCTACATCCCGGCCATGGGCGCCTGGCTAATTTTCGACAGCTACGACGCGCAGGTCGCCGCGGGTATCGCCGCCGTCATCGGACACGACTTCCCCATCTATATTGGCTTCCAGGGTGGGCGTGGAGTGGCAACCACATTTGGCGTATTCGCTGCGATGGCATTGCCAGTTTTCGTTGGCCTCGTGGCCGTCGGTATCTTCATCCTCATTGGCCTGCGCTACATGTCTGTGGCCTCGATCATCACGGTCCCGCTGGGCACTCTGGTATTTCTTATCTTGTGGCTGCTGGGTGTCGACGAGTTCATCTTTACCAAGGTGGTCTTCGGACTCTTCGCCACCGCGCTGGTACTCATAACCCATCTGCCGAACATCCGACGCCTCATGATGGGAACCGAGCCCCGGATTGGAGATTCGCTTGAGGTGCCACCCGAACCACATAGTGCAAGGACTACCACATGACCGATAGCAAGCCCGGGCGCGACCTCATCGAGGCCGCTGTCCAGGGCCACAACACGGACTACATCGAAATCCGACTGGACGATACCCGCTCGAACCGCATCGTCTACCGGGGGAAGGAACTGGAGGAGATCGGCCGCGTAACCAACTTTGGCGGATGCGTTCGCGCCCTCGTCAACGGGGGATGGGGGTTTGCCAGCTTCAACGACCCGGCGCAGATGCGGCCCATGGCGGAGGCAGCAGTGTCTCAGGCGCGCCACGTCGGCGCCGGCAGGAGCAACCTGGCCCCGGTCGAGCCCGTCGTCGCATCAGTTGCTCCCGTGGTGCGTCAAGATCCACGGGTCATCCCGCTGGCTCGTAAGAAGGAGATCCTCGACTCCTACAACGAGACGATGCTTGCGGTGGATGGAGTTACGAGCACCAACATCATCTACAGCGACGCCCACAAGAGCGTGACGTTCGCCAATTCGGAGGGGGCGTATATTGAGCAGGAGCGAATCGACGTCGTCTCCCGGCTGGCCGCCACCGCCCGGAAGAATGGCGATATGCAGCAGGCGAGCATGAGCCTGGGGGCGTTAAACGATTATTCCTACGTCGAGAAACAGGCTGAGAATGCCGAGTTCCTTGCCAGCCGTGCCGTTGAACTGCTTAACGCCCCCTACTGCGAGCCGGGCGTCTATCCGGTAGTCCTCGATCCCATCCTCGCGGGCGTCTTCTGCCACGAGGCGTTTGGGCATCTCTCCGAGTCCGACTTCGTCTACGAGAACGACCGGATGAAGGAGATCATGGTCCTGGGAGCAGAGTTCGGCCAGAAGCACCTGAACATCGTCGATGGCGCCGCTGTCCCCGATCTCCGTGGCAGCTACGCCTACGACGATGAGGGCACCCCCGCACGGAAGACGGACCTTATTCGCGATGGCATCCTCGTTGGCCGCCTGCACTCCCGGGAGACCGCGGGCATCATGGGCGAACCTCCGAGCGGAAACGCCCGCGCCATGGACTACCGCTTCCCGCCCATCGTGCGAATGACCAACACCTACATCGAACCGGGCGACGCTACCTTCGAGGAGATCATTGGTGACATAAAACTCGGCGTCTACGCGAAGAATTGGTACGGTGGAACCACGAGCATGGAGATGTTCACGTTCTCGGCCGGCGAAGCCTATATGATCAGGGACGGCAAGATCGCCGAGCTCGTCCGCCCCGTGAAGCTCACGGGGAACCTATTCACAACGCTAAAGAACATCGACGCTATCGGAACAGACCTCGACTTCAACCAGGGCGGCGGCTGCGGTAAGGGAGGTCAGATGCCCCTGCCAGTGAGCAACGGTAGCCCGCATATCCGCATACAAGACTGCGTTGTGGGGGAGCGATAGGGTGAAAGAACTGCTGGACGACATCCTCTCAGAAGCAAAGAAGCGCGGCGCCGAATCCGCCGAGGTCTACCACGTATCCACGGAAGAGACCCCCGTTCGCTTCGAGGCCAATCGCCTGAAGGAGCTGAACGCTCGCCAAACCGCCGGCGTCGCCGTCCGGGTTATCGCAGGTGGCCGCATCGGTTTCGCGTCCAGTACCCGCCCCGGGGATGTCGAGGACGTGGTCGCGGCCGCCCTGGACACGGCCCCGTTTGGCCCGGAGGCGAAATTCTCCTTCCCACCAAACGCCGAACCCGCAACCGTTAAGACCTACGATCCCGCGATCGAGAATCTCACCACCGACCAGATGATCGAGACAGGCAAGACGCTCGTCGAAACCGTGCGCGAGGTAGAGCCTGAGCTGCAGTGCGACGCATCAATCCGGCGGGCCAGAGGCACAGTCGCCCTTGCCAACTCGAACGGCGGCTACTTCACCCACCGGGCTTCGTCCGTGTCGGCTTGGCTGCACGGCACCCTGATCCGCGGCACGGACATGCTTTTCGTTGGAGGCGCGGACGCCTCCTGTTCACCCATTCTCAATACGGACGAGATCACCGGTGACGTCATCCTCCAGCTCGAGCGCTGCAAGCAAAACGCGGACACGAAGACTGCCGAATTGCCCGTGATTTTTACTTCTCTCGGCGTCGCGGAAGCGCTTCTCGGCCCATTGATTATGGCCTTCAGCGGCCGCCTCGTCTTCCAGGGCCAGTCGCCGCTCGTCGACTCCCTCGGGGAAGCTAAATACGACTCCCGCGTCTCCATCTCGGATGATGCCACTCTGCCGATGCGCGTGGGATCGCGGCCGTTTGACGATGAGGGGGTACCGAGCCGGAAGATACCGCTGATCGCCGCAGGTGTAGTCAGCAACTTCACTTACGACCTTCAGACCGCCGCGCTCGCCGGAGCGCGGTCGACGGGCAGCGCCCAGCGCGCTTTGACCACCCAGCCCGCCATTGGCTCGGCCAACATAATCGTCGAGCCCGGCGAGTCGACGTTCGACGAGATGGTCCGTTCAGTGAAGGACGGAATCATCGTCGAGGAGCTGATGGGTGCCGGCCAGGGCAATGTCATGGGCGGCGATTTCTCCGGTAACGTCCTTCTCGGCTACAAGGTCGAGAACGGCGAAATCGTCGGCCGCGTAAAGAACACCATCGTCGCGGGGAACGTCCACGAGTCCCTCAACTGCATCGCCATGCTCGGCAAGGAAACTCGCTGGGTTGGCGGCACAATCCAGACCCCGCCCATCATGATCGAACACCTCGCAGTGTCGGCCGGGTCCTGACCGAGAAATGGCCCTCGAAGAGTACCTGTCGGAGCTTTCCGACCCGTCCCAACCGCTGAAGGTAGCGGATCTCGCCCAACTCTCTGCCCTTACTACCGAGGCCGCCCCAACAGTGGCGAATGCGTGGCCTCAAATTTTCTTGGACAGGCGCAAGACGATCGTTTCCGACCTTACCCAGTTGGCGGAGGACAACATCGAGTACGACTTTGATACCGTTCTCTTCATCGCGCTGGACGATTCCGAAGACTCCGTGAGAGTCGAGGCCGTAAGGGGGCTATGGGAGAACGATTCACCCGAGTTCATGGCGCGCCTCCTGGATATGGTCACGACCGATGACAACGCTCGTGTCCGCGCCGAGACGGCTCTAGCCTTGGGCAGGTTCGCACTGAACGCCGCGTTCGGAAAGCTCCCTCAGAGGCAAGTTGAGCGGCTGGAAGAGACACTCCGAACGGTGGTGTCCGATCCGAGAGAAGTGGCCGAAGTACGGGGTCGCGCCCTTGAGGCCCTTTCTCCGCTGAATCAGCCCTGGGTACAGGGCGCAATCAACGAGGCCTATCACGATGGCGATATGCGCCTCCGGATCGCCGCTGTCCATGCAATGGGCCGGAGCTGCGACCCCACATGGCTCCCGACCCTGTACGGGGAGCTTGAGAACGAGGACCCTGAGCTGCGGTACGAGGCAGCGACGGCGTGCGGCGTGCTGGGAGATGATGACGCCGTATCGCATCTGCTTCGTCTGGTCCTCGACGAAGACGAGGAGGTTCGGGAGGCGGCCATCGCGGCCCTCGGGGAAATTGGCGGAGACAAGGCCAGGGATACGTTGATGATCCTGCTCGACAGCGAATCCGAGGCGACACGCGAAGCGGCAAGTGCTGCCCTGGCCACGATCGACTTTGAAGAAGACCCTCTGGCGGTGCGGTTCCGTGACTAGCGACCGGGCGCCTCAGAAGGGCAAGTCAAAGCCCGCCGTTCGGACGGAGCGCGCCGTCTCGGCGGGGGGGATCGTCGTACGTGCCGGCAAGCAGGGGCTGGATGTTGTCATCTGTGGGCGCGATGGCGACGGCGTGTGGGGTTTACCCAAAGGTACGCCCGACGATGGCGAGTCGCTGGAGGAAACCGCTTTGCGCGAGGTACGAGAGGAAACCGGCCTTGACGTGCGCATCGGCAACAAGGTCGGAGTCGTTGAGTACTGGTTCGCCGCGGGCGGAGTTCGCTATCACAAATGGGTGCACTATTACCTGATGGAGGCAGTTGGGGGAGACACCAGCAGACACGATCAGGAGTATGATAGGGTCGAGTGGCGACACGCCGATGACGCTATGAAGACACTGACCTTCCGGAACGAACGAAACATCGTCGCGAAGGCGCGCGAGATGATCGAAGCCGAATGATTGGCCTCCCCCGCCAGGACGATGTGGTCGCTCGCGGTAAGAAGACCGTCGTTCGTCGCAAGGGGATCGCGGACGCCCAGAACGAGTACCGCTGGCGGTCAGACGACGAACTCGCGGAGTTTGACGCATCCCGCCCCGTTCTCGCTCCGTTCGTGAATTACCACCGCAACTGGTCGTTCGACTTCCGCTTCACCGATATGACTGGGCGGTCATTCGCCATCGAAGACGAGACCGGCCGCCACATCGGCAACGTCATGTACTACAACTTCGACGAGACCCGTCGCGAAGCCGAAATTGGCATCAGCATCGGTGAGCGAGAGTTCTGGGACCAGGGTTATGGTTCGGACGCCCTCGGAGCGGTCACGAACGCCCTGCTTGAGTCGGGACACGTCACCCGCCTTTACCTCCACACCCTCGACTGGAACCTCCGAGCGCGGCGCGCCTTCCAGCGCGTCGGTTTCGTGGAATCCGGGGTCTCATGGCGTGACGGCCGCACCTTCGTCCTCATGGAACGGAGCCGCATCCCGGTTCACGCGCGTCTGCCCGTGGGCAGCGCTACCGCCTGAACTCCACGTGACCGCCGTCAAAGTCCTCTCGATCGACGGTGGCGGCATTAAGGGCATCATCCCCGCAACCGTCCTCGCCTATATCGAGGAGCAGACCGGCAAGCCGATCTCCGAACTGTTCGACCTGATCGCCGGTACTTCTACCGGCGGGATCATCGCGCTCGGCCTGACCAGGCCTGGCTCGGACGGGAAGCCCATGTATACCGCGGCCAGCGGGATCGACCTCTACGTGAAAGAGGGGCCGGTCATCTTCGCACAGCGTTTCCCGCGGACGCTGCCCTTCTGGCAGTTCTTTGAGGAACGCTACCCTTCTGGTCCTCTCGAGAACAGGCTCGACACTTACTTCGGCGATTCCCGCCTCGCCGATGCGTTGACGGACGTGATCGTCACCTCGTACGACATCGGGGCGCGCAAGCCACACTTCTTCAAGACACGTCACGCCAGGACCCAGGCGGATGCGAACTACTTGATGCGCGACGCGGCCTGGGCCACATCGGCCGCGCCCACTTACTTCGAGCCGGCGAAGATCGACTCGAACGCCGATCCGGCGTACCTGGCGCTGATCGATGGCGGGGTGTTCGCGATCAACCCGGCGATGTGCGCCTTTGCCGAGGTACGAGATGTGGACCCGACAGCTACCGATGTGCTGCTGGTGTCGCTTGGGACTGGCGAGAACACCGATCCGCTGTCGTACGACGAAGTGAAGGGATGGGGCGAGGCGAGTTGGGCGCGGCCCATCCTTGACGTGGTCTTCGACGGGATCAGCGATACGGTGGATTTCCAGTTGCGGCAGCTACTGCCGGGGGTTGATGGGCTCGCGCGTTACTACCGGTTCCAGACGCGGCTCGAGGGCGCCAGCGATGCGATGGACGATGCCAGCCCGAAGAATCTCGAAGCGCTTCAGCAACTGGGGAACGAACTCGTAGCCAGCGAAAAGACGACGCTGGACGCGCTTTGCGCCCAGCTGACTGCCGCTTAGCTGCTCAGACTGGCGCTGGGCGGCCCGGAACCTCGTCGAGGTCTGCTGGCGGTGGGGCCGGGTTGATGATCCCGTGCATTAGCTGGTTGGGGACCAGTTCGATTAGTTCCTGGACGGTCCATTGACCGGTTTTTTCGATCGTGTGGATGGGGTCTTCTTCGTGGGCGAGGGAGATTGAGCCGCCGGCGACGTGGAAGATTTTGCCGTTTACGTTCCAGGCGTCGTCGGTGCAGAGCCAGACCGTCATCGGGGCGACGTGTGCGGGGGTGGGGGTGACGCTGCGTGACATCGCTGTTTGCTGCTGGGTTTGGGTGGCGGCGCGGAGCTGGCGGGCGGCGTCGGGGACGGTAGCGGTCATGCGGGTGGCGGCGCCGGGCGCGATCGCGTTACAGGTGACGCCGTAGCGGCCGAGGTCGCGGCCGACGACGCGTGTTAGTCCGGCGATGGCGGCCTTGGCGGCACCGTAGTTCGTCTGGCCTGAGATGCCCCGGAGGCCCGAGATCGACGAGAAGTTTACGATGCGGCCGGAGCGCTGCTGACGCATGAGGATCGAAGCGGGTTTGATGGTGTTGAAGTGGCCCTTGAGGTGGACGTCCGTGACGGCGCGCCATTCCTCGTGGGACATGTTGAAGATCATGCGGTCGCGGAGGATGCCGGCGACGTTGATCAAAATGTCGATCTTGCCGAAGGCATCGACGCACTGCGTGACCATCGCCTCGCCGCCTGCTGAGGTCGCGACGGTGTCCGTGTTAGCGACGGCATTTCCGCCCGCGGCCTTGATTTCCTCCACCACTTGAGCCGCGGGGCCGTCGTCGTGGCCTGTGCCATCGACGCTGACTCCCGGGTCGTTGACGACTACGCTTGCGCCTTCTTCGGCGAGGAGCAAGGCGACGGCGCGGCCGATGCCTCGGCCTGCTCCGGTGACTACTGCCGATCGTCCTTCAAGCCGGCCCATCAGCCCGTCACCTCAGCGGCCGTGGCAGGCCCCTCGATGCGTTCCGCCGGGGGCATCGGATTATCCGTGCCCTCCAGCATTGTTGGGATCTGGGCCGAAAGCTCGTCCAGGGTCCACATGCCGGGTTTGTAGATGGTGCGCCAGGGGAGGGGGTGGTTGAGGACGGAGACGATGCCTCCGTAGACGTGGAAGATTTGGCCGTTGATGTTCCAGGCGTTGTCGCTGGCGAGGTAGGCGGTCATCGGGGCGATGTCTTCGGGATCCATTTTCGGACGGGGCGGAGCGTCTTCCTTGGGTTCGGGGCGGCCGGGGCGGTTGTCGGGGATGGTGGCGACGAGGCGGGTCCAGGCGCGGGGGGCGATGGCGTTGCAGGTGACGCCGTAGCGGCCGAGGTCGCGGGCGACGACGCGGGTGATGCCGGCGATGCCGGACTTGGCGGCGCCGTAGTTCGCCTGCCCGGCGTTGCCCCAGAGGCCGGACTCGGAGCTGAAGTTGATGATCCGGCCGTAGCGCTGCTGGCGCATGACCTGGGAGGCGGGCTTGATGGTGTTGAAGTGGCCATCAAGGTGGACGGCGATGACCTCGTCCCACTCCTGCTCGCTCATGTTGAAGATCATCCGGTCGCGGAGGATGCCCGCGTTGTTGACGAGGATGTCGATGCGGCCGTAGGTGTCGAGGGCAGTCTTGATGATGTTCTCGCCACCCTCCTCGGTCGCTACGGTGTCGAAGTTCGCGGTGGCGGTGCCGCCCGCGGCCTTCACCTCCTCGACCACCTGGGCGGCCGGGCCGTCGTCGTGGCCGGTGCCGTCAGGGCCGACGCCGGGGTCGTTGACGACGACCTTTGCGCCTTCGGAGGCCATGAGGAGGGCGATGCCGCGGCCGATGCCGCGGCCGGCGCCAGTGATGACGGCGATCTTGTCCTTAAGGAGATCGGTCATGGTGGCCGTCGCCGAATGGTGAATGGTGAGAAGTGAATGGTGAAAGGGGCCTGGCGCGATCACAGTGGTTTCCCCGCCCCAGATCCTGCGGAAAGGGCTTCGCGCCGATTGCAGAGGGATGCGCTCCGCAGGATGACAGGCAACAGTTCCGATGCATCGTCATTGTCACGTTCCTTTTGACGGCAACTCTACCGTGGCGGTGCCGGGGGTTGTCTTCTGTCCTTCGGGGTCTTCGGTCCAGACTTCTAGATCTACGAGGTTGCGGCCGTTTTCGGTGCGCTTGCCGGTGATGACGCCTCGCGAGGTGACGTCCTTGTCGATCATGTCCATGCCCCGGTAGTCGCACTTGACGCGGACGACTCGGCCGGCGGGACCGGTCCATTCGTCCAGCATGCGCCCGAGGAGGGCGTGCTTGAGGGCGCCGTGGGTGATGCGCTCGGGGAGGCCAGTGTTCTGGGCGAAGTCCTTGTCGTAGTGGATCTGGTAGTAGTCGCCGGAGCCGGCGGCCCAGTAGACGAGCTGCTGGGAGGTGGCGGTTAGGGCGACCTTAGGGATTTCCTGGCCGGTGGTTACGTCTTCGAAGTAGGTCTGGGCTTGAGATTCTGTCATCGGTTAAGTTCCTTCGGGCTCCATCAATACCTGATAGCTGTCCCGCGCTGAATAGCCACCGTCTCGCCATTGTCGTTCTTGAAGGTTGTTTCTGTGTTGACGATTAGCATCGGACCCATGCGGCCTTCGCGCTCGGAGAGGTCGGCGAGCTTGGTGGTGGCGGTGAGTTTGTCGCCGGCACAGACGTCTGCAAGGTACTCGATGTCGGTGCCGCCGTTGAGGACTCGCTTGTAGGGGATGTCCATGCGGAAGGGTTCGGGGGTGCGGCTGGGCTGGCCGGGGACGACGACGGGGTGGCCGAGGAACCCGACCGGGGCGGGGATGCCGCGGTGACCCGCCGCCTTTGCGGCCGTCTCGTCGAAGTAGACAGGGTCGGTGTAGCCGACGGCGCGGGCGAACTGGCGGCAGCCGGTGTTATCGATCTCGTAGGCGACGGGCTCGGACTCGACGCCGATGCGGGCGCGCATGTCGTCGGTGATGACGGATGTTTGTTGGGTCAAAGGCCACCTCCGGTGGAAGGGTGAAGAGTAAAGGGTGAAAGGAAGGAAGATTGGGGGTTGCAGGGGCGGGAGAATCCAACCCCCAATCTCCGGTGCGTCCGAATGTAACTGGTATGTGGATAAGTGTCAATTGAGATGGCGAAGTTAGGTTAGAAGTTAGAAGTGGTCCTGACGCAGCACCGATCCCACACCTCTAACTTCACTCTTCTCACTTCTAACCCCCGTCGCCCGTGAGCGTGTGCGAACTTGGTTCTTCCAGGGTTACCCGATCGGTGCCTCCGGCGATGGCGATGGCGATGGTGTAGAGGGCGAGCATGGTGGAGCGGAGGAGCAGGGCGATGCCGAGGAGGGTGACGAGGCCGGCGATGAGGGCGGGCTTGCGGGCGACGGCCTGGCCAGGGCCGTTGTAGGAGATGGTGGTTTCGGGGTTTTGCGCGGCGACGATGCCCACTCCAACTCCCGCCATGATGAGGAGGCCGCCGAGGATGCGCGCGGGCGTCGCGGGGAGCTTCGGGACGTCGGAGCGGCGCTCGAAGGTGAAGACGGCGGAAGGGAGGGTGATGAGCCAGAGGCGGGAGGAGAGGTTGCGGGGAATTTTGTCGTTGATGAAATCCATGATGGGAAGTCTATAAGAGTAGAGAGTGAAGAGTGAAGAGCGACCCTTTACGAAGGGCATCGATCAGATCGCCCAACTCCGTGATCTGCGTGTGGAACTCGGTCCCACACACCCCCACGTCCGAGCGCTGGTGCGCATCGCTCCCCGCAGTCGTCGGCAACCCGGCGAGGGCGGCCACCTCGGCGGCGAAATTGTTGTCCCGGGGCGTGCCGCGGCCGTTGAGTGTCTCGATGGCGTGGACGGCGGCGTAGGCCGGGTTCGCGGCTGCCCGCTCGAGGGGTTCGGACCAGTCGCCGGAGTCGCGGAGCTCGAAGGGGAGCTGGCGGCGGTAGGGGTGGGCGGCGACCATCGCTCCGCCGGCCTCCTCGACCATCGCCGCGAGGGTGGCGAAGCGGTGCATGCCGTAGACGAAGCGTTCGAGGCCAAAGACGAGGATGTGGCCGCACTCGGTGTTGACCTCGACGCCTCGGATGACGAGGAAGTTGTGCTTGCGCCCGAGGGCTTCGGCGTCGGCGGGGTCCCAGAA
>Ga0105347_1001425_pt1 | contig 10273 bp, 6 predicted proteins | sample EasRivMeERMLT890_FD_89677 | JGI IMG/M metagenome (GOLD analysis project Ga0105347, IMG submission 89677) | Soil microbial communities from meander-bound floodplain in the East River, Colorado, USA - East River MetaG ERMLT890 | ecosystem: Environmental > Terrestrial > Soil > Floodplain | place...
ACTGACCGTGGCGCTCGAGGGGACTCGGCCATCTCGGCCCTTGTTGAGGCTCGCGCGGTGTGGCTACATGCGACGACCGCTAAGGCGGCCGGCGGTGAATCCGATCAAGCAGCCGAAGAGAGTCCCGATGCCTACCGCGATACCCAGCGACACGAACGGATGCCGTCGGACCTCAATGGTGGCTTCGGCCGTGCAGTCTTCCACCGCATGGCGTCCGGCAACGACTGCGCGTCGCACGTCACGCATGCGTTCTTCGACGGCTGCCAGTACAGGCTCCGCGTACTCTCTGGCGGTTTTGGTCGCCGATTCGGTCACAGTTGCCATGGCGTCCTCCGATTCGTAAACACTCCCGTGGTCCCCATTGTGCGAAATCGATGCCGAGGACAACCTGGCCGACATCGGGAGGCGGCTTGCGAGAAATGAATGAACAGGCCTGGTTCGGCGATGGCGGTGGGTTCAGCGGGAAGGCTGACGCGCCACCGCCCGTTGGATTTCCCCCGTCGGTCCGAAATATCCCGCGGTCCCTGCACCGCCCCACCGGCGGCATCGGCTCCAGAACTCTTCGTACGGCCGGCACCTCGCTTGCTGAACGAGTGAGTCTGTAGAGATTCCGCTCACGATCGAGAAGGTCTCGGCGTCTGCGATGACGGTAGCCGAGCGGCGGCGCGGTGTTACAGCTCCGCGCGCCCGGCTTGGTGGCTTCCTGAATCTCAGATCGCGTGACGCTCCACGGCAAGATGTCCGTCCTTCCGGCCCATTGACGCCGGGGTCCTCGTCAGCTGCGCGAACACGGCGATGCGTGATCACGTACACGGGCACCAGGACGGCGGGAATGAGCACCCACGGTGTGGCTCGCCGGAATCGTTTTCCAAGCGGGCTCCTTCATCTTCGCTGCCAATGCACCGATGCGCGACGCGGGAACCGTCCGCCCATAAATAAGTTGGTTGGGCCGCGCGCGGGGGCATGAGGGTGCTAGGGATACCGGTATTTCGAGACTTCCAGTTCGAGCTTGATGTATAGCTGTTTCAGTTCGTCGTCCTTAGTGCCTTTGCTCCACGGAGTCTGGGCTGCCTTTGAGCGCAGGGCATTCTCTACCAGCTTGGCCAGTTCAGGCAGATCTGCGAACCTCGGGATCGGGCGGGCCTTGTTCTTGGGATCCCGAAAGAAGGCCAACGCCCTCCGCTCCCATCCACCCGTCTTCACCGGGTAGCGGATCAGGTGATGCAGTATCGGTTTCCAGGGCAGTCTTCGATCAGAAGCGGGGGCGCTAATCTGCTCGAGCATGATATGGAACACAGACGAGGACGCCAAGCTCGCCAGGATCTTCGCGTCGTCAAAAAACGGCGGCGACGTCAGCGTGTCCTTCGACATGAGCGAGTGTGAACCGATGATCTCGTTGAATGCGCCGTTGTCCGACGCCTGGTCGTGTATCGATTCCTTCTTCTTGTTCAGCGTCTCTGTCGCGACATCGCCGTCGTCCAGGGCCCGCTGCAACTCGATGGCGAATTTCACCAGGAAGCCGCCGCTACCTGGTGCTCCCTCGAGAATCTTCTGCGATGTCTGATCGATCTGAAACGCTTTGACCAGTGCGTTTCTCCCTGACGCATTGAGGTACCCGCACTCGACCACGTAACGGGCCGCCCGTTCGTAGTTGTTTTCGGTGCGCCCGTGAACGTTCGGTTTTGGCTTGAGTGCGAGTACGTGCCGCTCGAGCTGACGGTCCGTTTCCTCCGGCCCGCGAGGTCCCGCCTCGGGGCCCACGGTTACCCCACTGCTTGGCGGCCATTTGAGGTGGTGAACATTCGCGACTAGTCGCTGGCGTTCGCTTTCACTCAGCAACGTGACCACCAGTGGCACCCATTCCCTCATGACGTCGAAGAGGACCAAGTCCGACAACGCCCTCGCCGGTCCGGTCGTCCCCGGTGCCCGGGCTGCCATCACCGCGCTCGCGGTGGTTCCCCTTTCTGCTGCTTTCTGATCGAGAAGCCGTTGCGCATCAGGATCACGCGAGGTCAGCAACTTGGTGGCCGCGCACAGCATCCACGGCTCGAACTTCGGAGGTCCGCCTGACCCGTGAAGCTTTCGCTCCAGGTTCTCCATTGCGTGAAGCAGGGTGTGCGCCGTGTCCTGCTGAGACGGGAAAGCCGGATACGCGAAGTGCAGGCTGGGAGTCGACAACTTTGTCTTGCTCAAGATGCCGCCGCTGTTGTTTTTGTTCCCGCGCTCGTAGGCCGGGAACCGGAGCCGGCGATAGAGACGCCGTTTGAGCCTCACGATCTCTCTTGGGTCCGCGATCGCCGTGAATTCCGGATCCGTTTTCGGCAACTCCTCGACGAAACGCTTCAGGAAGTCTTCGTTGGTTTCGTCGGCGCCTTGTGCCGGCGTGTGGCCGCGGAGGCGAATCAGCTCGACGACGTTTGAATGGAAAAACCAGTCTTCGATGCCGTGCAGGAGCTTCCCCAGGCGAACCAGCATCTGACGCCGCCCGTCAACGTCGCCGTCCTTAATCTTTCTCCACTCCTGCTCGAGATCCGACAGCCCCTCGGAAAGGTATTGCACGTAGTGCACGTCGACCGCGTTCATCACGCCAATGTCCTTGTCGACCAGCGTGACTTGTCTGCGACTGGGCCCATACCAGTCCGTGCGCGCCGGTCGTCTGCTTGCGTCCCACACATACGGAGGCTGATCGGTGTGTTCGTGCGGGTAGTACTGCGTGAAGAATTTCTCGAACACGTCGCTGACGCTTTTTTCAGGGATGCGCGCGAGTTGGCCCCATTCCCCCTCCGCCCTGTTCGTGACGTCGTCGGCAAACAGCATGTGGGTGATCCCCTCGATGAAATGCCTGAAGAATTGCCCGACATATCCGTAATGTTTGGCATCTCGTTTCTGCAGTTCAGCGAGGGTTTTCGCCAGATCGCCGGGCGTCTTCTCCAATGGCGTTCCAAACATCAGGTCGATCCATTCGTCGGCGCCACCGATGTCGGCGTAGGTATCCGTCGGCAACAACGCGATGATGGCGGCCGCCCCGGCGAGTGTGGGCCCCGCGTAGCTGGCGAAGTCTTCTGCGAAACCTGAGGTGATCTCCTTGGCTGCGTGGGCGGCGCCTAGGGCGGCGAGTGCCGCCATGGCGGCGAGTGCGCGATATGCCATCGCCTCGTCCGCAACCTTGGGGAGTATCAACTCCCGCCAGATGCGCTGCTTTGAGAAGATGTACATCACTGGATCGCGAAACTGGGCAACGTCCGTCAGATAGTTTCCCAGTTCGAGGTAGGTGAGATCAGCCGCCGACAGCCTGCACTTGGCGAGCAGCTCGGGTGGAATCGCCTCTCGCGTGTTCAGGAAGATGTCGCGGTGCCGCGAGATGTCACCCATGATCGGGCTACTCCCGCCTCGCTATTCTTCCACCCATTCACCGCTTGCGTCCTGTTTCCATCGGGGCAGTTGATCATCGGGTCGCAGGTGCACGAGCGTAGTCGGGACACGCACCAGCCAGGGGTCGCCTTGCGGCACTTCGTCGCCGGGACGATCGAGCCGCTCGGCGATCTCGTCGGCAATCGGCAGATAAAGAGGACTGGAGATCGGCGGCAGCGCCCCACCATTCCAGACTTCGCCATAGGTCATGAAGTGATCGATCGCTCCCTCGAATCCGGGCCGCACGGGGACGACCACGCGACAATAGCCGGCCTTCAGGAACTGGTTGAATGCCGGGTCGACGTCTTCGTACGCGACCCGCTCCTGCCACTGGCTTTTTCTTCCCCAAAAGTAGGGATAACTGAGCCAGGTCATCTGTTCCCATTCGAATGCCTGCTCGAAAAACCGCACGTACGGACCTTCAGCCGCGTTCTCGGTCAGGTTGATCTGCGGGATGCCGTACGAACCAGTCTGGATGGCGTCGAACAGGTCGAAGTGCTGTTCGGTCATGATCGTGATGCAGTGCTTCTTGAGCTCGTCGTTCATCAGCTCGAGATTGAGGAACGGGTTCCTGCCACGGATGGCGACGCCGGCTTGGATCTGCAGCGCCGCGAGCTTTTCCTCGTACTCAGAAAGCCTGGCCTTGTAAGCGGTGGTCAGCTTGGCGTGCGTGTCGAGCTGCCATTTCACCATCGCTCGGTCCGTGCGTTGGCACTTGACCTCGATGGCAACTTCGACGTCCGACACCTCCATCGTATCGAGCGCGAACGGAATTGAATCGCGTTCCTCGTTGAGCGTCGTGGTCCACACCCAATCCCCAAGTGGAAACCGGTGTGTGCGTGAACCGAGAACCACGTCCACGGTGGCAGTGGAATCCCAGATATTCTTCAACGCTGCGACCGTGCCGTGCGTGGCCTTGTACCCTTCATCGATCTGCAGCTGACCGGCATGGTTGTAGTTGGTCCCGTGCTCTCCGCCACCGGCTTTGAAGTCCACGGACTTGGTCTTGAACTCCTCCGGCGGCGGCTGGACGTCTGTCGCGCCGTACTGCTGAATCCAGCTGAAATAGATGTCCTCGGTGATTTGATCGGGACGCAGCGTGAACGGCGCCGGTTTCTCGAGCTCGACGGCGTTGGCATGCGCGCCTTGCAGCGACGAGATGAGAAAGGCAGCGGGCTCTGGCACCATGAAGTCGTACATCATGCGGATGCCATAGTTGTACATCTGTGCCTGATACAGTTTGTTGACCCACTGGTAGACGCCGGAGATGTGGCCCGGGCCCGCGACGTTGTCGAGCGTGTGGCTGTTCTTGTCGATCACTTCGTTGGTCACGCGGAGGGATGAACGCTCGAGGACGCGTTCCGTGATCTTGGTGGCGCTTCGCTCGGTCACATCCTGGGAGAAGCTCGCGGCCGTCTTGGTAGCCTCTTCCTTGCTTCGCGATACCGAGCCTTCAACACTGGCCGAGAACTCGACGGTCGGACCATACTTGCCGGAGACGGTCAGGCCAGCCTTCAGCGCTGCATCTTCTCGAATCGTCTGGCTGGTTTCGCGGCTCATCTCGAAACGCGTGGTCGATTCCAACTCGCGCTCTTCCGAGGTGGTCGTCTCGGTCTCACGAAGGTTGAATTCCTCGGTTTCCCTGCGCGTTGTATGTTCGCGTGTCTTCTTTTCGCCCTTCAGGACATTTTCGATGTGCGCGACATCCGCCCCTTCGTAGCGCACCAGCTGCTGCCTGACCACCAGAAGGTCGGCGATGCCGGCGGGAGCGATGCTTCCGTGCGATGTCGGTACGCTCATCTCAAAGGGAAGCGGGATGCCGTTGGTGGTGAGGTTGCCCGATACGACGAGGTTGTTCCACACCGACGCCATGGGAATTGACGTCATGACCATCGTATTGCCGAAGCGTTTCAAACTGCGCTGCACCGGCCGGCCCAGCAGAGTGTCGAGCTCGGTGGTCAGTTTCATGATCTCGGCGCGGAGTCTTTCGACGATGGTGTCCAGTGGATTGATTGAAACGCTCAAGCCTCTTTGCTTGAGAAGTTCCTGAGTCGACGGCGAAAGCAGCCGTTCGACTTCGGGCTTGAAGCGGAACGCCGTTTCTCCCTGGACAAGGGGCGTGAACGGTGCCTTTCCGGAGACGAAGAGCTCCGACAAGGACCGCTTGGACGACGTTTCAGCGGTGAGCCCTTCCGCTGGACGGAATCTGGTGAGAACGTCGACCTTTTCGCTGACCTTAATCGCAGATTCCAGCCGCAGCACATCGAGTTTCGAGACCTGTTCTCGCTGCGTGATCTCCTGCATGACCAACCGGTTGGGACGGAACGCGTCAGGCACCAGAAAGCCGGGATCCGCTTTCTGCGGTGTAACCTGAAGATGCTCGCTGTGCAGCTGTGTCAGTTCCCCGATCGCCGTGGTCAACCCTTTGTAGAGCTCCAGTTTTGCCTCGGCGCTCTGGCGCTTTTTCTTTTCCTCTTCCTTGCGCTGTTCCTCCAGTTCCTTCTGCTTCTGCAATGTCGAGAGGATGGACCGCAGATCGACCGGGGTTGGCAGCATGAGCGAGCGTCGGCGGTAGCGGCGGAGGTTTGCGCCTGTTGCAGGGAAACTCGAATCGGCAGCGACCTTCCGAATCAGTTCGAGGTCTCTCATTTGCCGTGTCAGTTCCTCGACCGGTCGCCCGTGTTCTTCTGGAATCAGCTTGATCGCGATCAGGCTGTCCTTCAAATCCGCGGTCGGGCCGTCTAGCGTGTGGTCGTCGATTAGCTTCGCCGGCGTCTCCCCGAATTCATGCTCGATGGCGTCGGCTATGTTGGTATTCGATACACTCGCGTTCTTCTCGAGCGTGTCCAATTGTGCTCCCAGCGCTTTGAGCTCGGCATGAATGGGAAGACCGGTGGGGTCGCCAACGAAATTCGGCGTGATCATGAACTGCCGTGCGGCCGCCTTGAGTGCTCTTCGTGGATTTTGATTTTCGTGCGCTTGCGCAAGCGCCGTCTGGAAGGCTGAGTCCTGTGCGAGGCGGATACTCGGCGCGCTTTCATCCTGGACGACTGGGGGGCGGGTAAGCACAAGCCTGAAGAGGTTTTCCATAATCGAGTCCTCACCGTGACTGGTCGCAGAATGCCACGCGCCGTGATACTCCACAACGACTAGTTCGGTCAAGATTCACCTCTCACGCCCCGCATCGGGCGTGCAAGGTTGAACAGATCGCCGGAACGTGCTCCAGGGCGTACTCGCCTCAGCGAGTGACAAGGCCGGCGCACCTCGCGAACATGGCCGCGCCATTCGCGAAGTTCTGGCCAGGATGGAACGCTCCAATCAGCCGCCGGTGGCTGGGCGATCGCAAAACAGTGGTCGAATTCCTGCTCGGCGTGGTACGTTCGTGGCACACATCATCGTCAATCACGTGGCGTTTCGATTGGGAATTCGCGATACCAAACCGTAGGTTGGGATCGCATCGTCAGCGATGCGCCTCCGCGCGAGCGTGTTCGCGTTCGCCGTGCTCGAGCAGACAACCGACGAGCAACTCCACAAGATGCTTGACACGAATCTGTGGGGCACGACTATCACGGGCCGCGAACCTTGAAGCATTTTGTCCTGGTCGGCTCGTTCATTGTTGAGCTTGGCTTTCGGCATCAGCCAGGAAGGCTTTTGAGGCACAATGCTGCCGAAGGAGACGAACTCGAACCGATGGTGACAGGGACCTCCTCACCCATTGCGACCTGCCTGGCTCTCACCACGGCGATCAGCAAGAGCCGGACAGTTGAAGAAATCTACGAGGCAGCGCTCGATGCGCTCAGGGCCGGGCTGGGCGTCGAGCGTGCGTCGATTCTCCTGTTCGACGCTGATGGCGTCATGCGGTTCAAGGCGTTCCGGGGTTTGTCAGACGCCTACAGACGGGCCGTGGAGGGACACACGCCATGGCGGCCGGACAGCCCTGACCCACAGCCGATCTGGGTCTCCGACGTTGCGGCGGATCGCTCATTCGAGCCCTACTCCGCCACCTTCGCCGCCGAGGGCATCGCGGCGTTGGCGTTCATTCCGCTCATCAGCCAGGACCGCGTCATCGGCAAGTTCATGCTGTATTACGGCGTTCCAACGCAGGCGACGACGGAGGTTTTGCACCTTGCGGGCGTGATCGCGGCGCAGGTGGCCTTCGCCGTCGTGCGCACGAGAACGGAGCAGCAGGTTCGGCGCAGCGCGGAACGCTTGCGTTTCGCGCTGGACGCCGCATCGATGGGCACCTGGGACTGGGACCTCTCGACGAACGTGGTCGAGTGGTCCGACAACTTGGCCCGCATACACGGGCTTCCCGAGGACGGCTTCGATGGCACGTTCGCCAGCTACGAGCGGGAGATTCACCCCGACGATCGCGCGCGAGTATACGCGTCGATTCAACGGGCACTCACCGAAGGCGTGCCGCACGACGTCGAATACCGCGTGGTGGCTCCGGACGGCACGATTCGATGGTGCGAAGGGAAAGGCCGCGTGGAATACGAAGACAGCCGGCCCGCCCGAATGAGTGGCGTCTGTATGATGGTGACGCGGCGGAAGGAGGCCGAACTGGCGAGGCTGGCAGCCGCGGAAGAAGCCAGTCGCCTCAAGGATGATTTCCTCGCCACCCTGTCGCACGAGCTGCGCACGCCCCTCAACGCGATTCTCGGCTGGGTGCAGATGCTGCAGAGCGCCGAGTTGACTGCCGTTCGCGCGACCCAGGCCGTGGACGTGATCGGCCGAAACGCGCGGCTGCAGGCCCAGCTCATCGAAGACATTCTCGACGTCTCGCGCATCATCACCGGAAAGCTGGAGATCGAACGGAAGCCTGTGTCCGTCCCGCAGCTCGTGGAAACCGTGGTCTCCGGCATTGCTCCCGCCGTCGATGCCAGGCGCATTCGGCTCGAGCTGCATATCGCGGCCGAACTGCCCCCAATAGAAGGCGATCCGAAACGACTGCATCAGGTCTTGAACAACGTGCTGTCCAACGCGGTGAAGTTCACGCCTGAAAACGGAACGATCATCCTGGCATGCGAGTCGGACGGCAGTTGGTTGAACATCCGAGTTCAGGATTCTGGCGTCGGTATCGCACCTGAATTCCTGCCCTTCGTGTTCGATCGGTTCCGCCAGGCGGACAGCCGGACGACCCGCGCCCATGGCGGTCTCGGCTTGGGCTTGGCGATCGCTCGTCACTTGATCGAACTGCACGGTGGTGAGATCAGCGCGCTGAGCGGCGGGGAGAATAGAGGCACCACCGTTGCGATCCGGGTGCCCGTGAATCCGACAACGGCATACGACGTGCCCCGAAACACGACGTCGTTGGCAACCGACGTACGATTGGACGGTGTCACCATCCTTGTCGTTGACGATCAACCAGACTCTCGCGAGATGCTGGCGACACTACTGGAGCAACACGGCGCCCGCCCGATGCAGTCCGGTTCGGCCGACTCGGCTTTTCAGATTCTGCAGCTGCAACGAGTGGACCTGCTCATCGCCGATATCGCCATGCCTGAGGTCGATGGTTACGAGCTGATGCGCCGGCTCCGAGCCGCTGGCGATGAGACGCCCGCGATCGCGGTGACCGCGTTTGCCCGATCCGATGATCGGCGAAATGCGTTGGACTGCGGGTACACCGCGTACCTGTCGAAGCCGGTTGATGGTAGGCAACTGGCGAAGATGGTCCGAGAGGTAGTCTCGGCCAGCGGTGACGTGACGTGAGTCCGATCTTTAGTGCCGCGCCAGGCACTTTCCGGATGTCGATCGCAATCCCGCGCAGCGTCCCGCAGACCTCGACGGCCGTCCCGGTCGTCACGGCCTTCTTCGCCAGCTCCCGCAATCCCTGCATCAAGGCGCACTGATAGCGCAACGCTGCTCGCGCCTCCACCAGCGCCTTCATGACGAGCTTCGTCTCCAGCTCAGCCTTCGGGGGAGCTGCCAACGGAGAGCCCAAAACAGGGCTTGACGTCTACCCACAATTGTATCAGTATACCCATACACCTGAACGGAACCAAACAGTAGATCTTCTTCGATGGACATCCTCATCAACGTCACCGACGGCGTGCCGATCTATCGGCAAATCGTCAACCAGGTCAAATACTTAGTGGCATCAGGGCTGCTCCAGCCCGGTGAGGAGCTGCCGCCCATCCGGACGCTGGCGCTGCAGTTGAAGGTCACGCCAAACACCATCGTGAAGGCGTACGGCGACCTGGAGGTTTCGGGAGTCGTTCACAAGCGCCGCGGCTCCGGCACCTTCGTATCGGATGCGCGTCCGCAGCTGGCCCTCCGGGAACGGCGCCGCATCATCGAGCAGCGCATCGACGCCCTGCTGGCCGAGGCGCACCAGTTGACCTTCACCGCGGACGACATCCTCCGGATGGTCCGCGAACGCAAAGCGGCCATGGATCCCGGGACCACTGCCGAACCGGCGGCAGTGGAGGGGGTGGAGAAATAGCATGGGACAGATAGTCGACGTCAACGACCTCTCGCGATCGTTCGGCAGTAAGCGCGCGCTCGACGGCGTGTCCTTCCACGCCGCCGCGGGCCAGGTCTACGGCCTCGTCGGCGCCAACGGCGCCGGCAAGACGACCCTTCTCAAGCATCTGCTCGGTCTGCTGCGCGCCACCACCGGCTCGGTCCGCGTCTTCGGCCTCGACCCGGTGCGCGACCCTGTCGGCGTGTTGAGCCGCGTCGGCTACCTCTCCGAGGAACGCGAGCTGCCGGAATGGATGCGCGTCGACGAACTGATGGACTACACGCGCGCCTTCCATCCGACGTGGGATGGATCGTATGCGCGCGAGCTGCTCGAGTCGTTCGCGCTGGACCCGTCCAAGAAGGTCAAAGAGCTCTCGAAGGGCATGCGTGCCCAGGC
>Ga0105347_1001426_pt1 | contig 10270 bp, 9 predicted proteins | sample EasRivMeERMLT890_FD_89677 | JGI IMG/M metagenome (GOLD analysis project Ga0105347, IMG submission 89677) | Soil microbial communities from meander-bound floodplain in the East River, Colorado, USA - East River MetaG ERMLT890 | ecosystem: Environmental > Terrestrial > Soil > Floodplain | place...
CAGCCAGCCGCGCCTTCTTCGAGCCCCGTTTCGGACATGACTTGAGTCAAGTGCTCATTCATACGGATACACAGGCAGCGGGCTCGGCGCGAGCTGTCGATGCTCGAGCGTACACTGTCGGTCAACATATAGCCTTTGATGCTGGCCAGTACGCACCGACAACGAGTGAAGGCAAGCGGCTACTAGCTCACGAGCTAACCCATACAATGCAACAGCACAATCATAAAAGCCTTGGGATTGGGACCGTTAGTAGTATGCGGATACATCGTCATGTTGAGCACGACAAGCATGGCGCGGAGCGAACGTTTAGCGCAACAACACATATTAGCGAGAGACAGCAACCTTCTACATACCATGTCACTCCCATGAGGCTGGATCATCCGCTGGCCGTCCAACGCGTGTGCAAGGGCTCCGCTAAAGGCGGAAACGCCATCGTGAGCGCCAAGGAGGACGACTATAAGCAGGCGGTGAAGGCCGGTGCGTATTGCCGGGATAGTGGTTTTACTGGGGCGTTGCATTCAGGAACATGCTATCGCGAAGTTCCGCCGAGGAGTTCCTACTGGAATTGCCCTGGGGGTGATCAGGTCTGTTTTGACGAAGGGGCGTGTAAGGATAGCCCTGACAAGCGCTCGCCCGTAGAGAAGCAGGAGGACGATGGTTCCTGCAATCTGAGTGGGTGGTGTGCGATGCGACACGGCGGGAGAGAGGTCGAGCCGGTGCAAGGCGCAATCTTGGGCAAGCTTTTATGGCCGGTGGGCGGAACCGCCATCGGAGCCTTAATCGGATGGCTGGCAGGTAGGGAGTGATCGGTTAATCGATGTCTTACAAGGACTACAAGTAAAAAAAGAAAGCGTGATCCTGAGAGGAAAGCGATAAGCGCCGTTTTTAGTCCTCCGGAGTTACCGAAAGGCAAGATCATGTTGCTCGGACTTGAACGGTAAGTTTTCGAGGAAAGAATCCGATGAACACTGCCGGGCGTACACAAACAGATCGGGGTCCAACATCCATGGCGATCGCACCCATGGTGTTGCAGCGCAAGTGCGCCTGCGGCGGGTCCGGAGGATTAATCGGCGAATGTACTGACTGCCAAAGCAAAAAATTGCTAGGCAAACCGCTGCAAACAAAACTGCGCGTAAATGAACCGGGCGACGAGTACGAACAAGAAGCGGATCGGGTAGCGGCACAGGTAATGCGGATGGCGGAGTGTTCTGGGGTAACACCACCGCGTATTCAGCGCTTAGGTTGCGAATGCGAGAAGGAGTTGCATCGCAACCGCGCGTCAGGGGTCGAAGTGGTTAAGTCCGATTTCCAACATGCACACGACGGTGGACAGCCGTTACTGGACTCTGAGCGCCGCTTCTTCGAGCCGCGTTTTGGGCAAGACTTTAGCCAAGTGCGGATTCATACGGGCGACGAGGCATCTATAAGGGCGAGATCGGTCAATGCGCTGGCCTACACGATGGGAAGCGATGTCGTCTTCGGCGAGGGACAATTCCGGCCGGGAACGGAGGACGGGCGAAGACTGCTCGCGCATGAACTGGCCCATACGATCCAGCAGACCGGAGCTGGCCCTCCGGAAATCCAGCGCACAATCGGCGACGGCCATGATCTTACTTCTTCAAGATTTGCCGGCGACTTGATACTTGAAGCCGTCTACGACGATGAGCGCCAACTCCAGTCCGGCGACAAGGGGGTGGCAGTGAGCAAGGCGGTGAGGAAGCTTCAACTCGCGCTTGTCGACGCCGGCTTCTCGCGGCCCGGCCTGCGGGCGAACGGTAAATTCGGCGCGGAGACAACAGCCGCCGTCCAGGATTTTCAACGGGCCTCCGGGCTTGAGGGCGGTGGTATCGCTAAGGGGATTGACGGCGTCGTTGATGCAACCACTATGGGTTGGCTGGACCAGAGGTTTTCCGCAGGACCAACTCCCGCCGGCAACACGCCTGAGGCCACCCCTGGTTGCAGCACTATCAAAACGGTCAACGTCGACATCGTTTTCTTGGATGGCTCAACCGGCAACGGACTCCAACAACTGGATAAGGCATCTTCAATTTTCAACCAATGCTGCGTGCGATTCGCTCTTAGTGGTGGAGGAACAGAAGGCGCGGCAAGGACACAAGCCTTATTGGGAGGTGACAACGTTCTACACGTGAACCCCCGGGTTGGCAAACCTACAGCGGAAGAAGTGGGGATGTTCATAGGCGCTACCGCTGATTTTAATCTTTCGGGCCGAATCCGAGCCTTTTATGTTGGCTCCATTACTCCCTCCTCGACTCCTTTTGGGCATACGGACGCTTACAGCATCCCGCCCTTCGCTGCTACCGGCTTGGGTGGCGCGGTGCAAAACATGGTCGTTGTCACTAACACAGCGTCCGAGCGTAGTTTGGCACATGAACTTGGACACATTCTGCTTAACGAGGGCAATAAAGCGCATACCGGCATGGACCCGGAATATTTGATGAGTCCCGCAGGACCAACTCCCGGTGAGCGAATCATGCCCGACCAATGTGGAATCATTTTCGCCAATGCTTAACAGACAACCGCACTTTTCACGCTGTCAACGAAGCGGCCAAACGCGACCGGTGGTCATCGGACGCGGAAACGCAAGGGTGGGTATAGTGCCTATGGCGCCGTTCAAAGTTCAAGGTTCGACGTTTAATCGGAGCTGTGACGTTGAACGATTTTAACACCTTTGGTCCGTCATTCCGGCATGGATAGGCGGAATCCAGACCACAAGGACGTATGGATAGCGAAGAGCGGCGAGGATGGAGAATAGAAGATAGAGGATCGAAGATCGATGAAACGCATAATTTTTCATATCGATAGTCTGGTTCTCAAAGATTTTCGCTACGAGAACCGTCACGCAATCGCCGCGTTAGCGCAAGACGAATTGATGCGCGTGCTAGCGGCGTCAGGAGCAGCACAACGAATTGCGTAATTCGGGATTGAGATCGCCGATTCTCATGCGTGGGATATTCCCCGCGACCCGTTGCAGTCTTAACCTGTTGTGGTTTCGCATTTGCTTCGAGAGTCGGGAAAGGATTATTGAAATGAGCGGTATAAAAGCAGTTCGAACTTCGGCGACCAAGCCGACACACCACAACTCTAACGCCTTCTTGCTACAGCGCAAGTGTGCCTGCGGCGGTTCGGCAGGGTTAACTGGCGAATGCTCTGATTGTCAAAGCAAAATATTTGCCAGGAACCGCTTCCAAACGAAGCTGCGCGTCAATGAACCGGGGAACGAGTACGAGCAGGACGCCGACCGTGTGGCGGCACAAGTTATGCGCATGCCGGACTCAAAAGTGAACCCAAAAAATTCGCACTTGCTCGCGACCCTGCTTGTGCAACGACACATCGGAGAAGCTAGTTCGGGAGTTGAACAGGCACCGCCACTTGTCCAAGAAGTGTTGTCGTCCTCGGGACAGCCGCTCGATTCAGAGACACGCGCGTTTTTTGAGCCGCGGTTTGGGCACGACTTCAGCCGGGTGCGAGTGCATTCGAGTACTGCTGCCGAGGAATCGGCGCGGGACGTGAAAGCCCACGCCTACACGGTGGGTGATAACATTGCCTTCGGTGCTGGTCGTTTCGCTCCGAAGACGCACGAGGGACGTCGGTTGCTCGCCCACGAGCTGACCCATGTCGTACAGCAGGGAGGCGCCGAACACGCGCTCATGCGCGCGTGCGACTGTACAAGCTTCGGCGGTCGACAACCGGATCCCAATGACCCTAACGAGGCGGGCGTAAGTGAGGCCTTTCCGAGGTTGGTGTCAGGCGATTGGTGTGTCATTGAACCGTCCACGCCAAATTACAACTGTTTTGCGTGGTCGATTTCCGACAAGACTCAGTGGATCGAGTCCCAGATCGACAGCGTCTACGGAGATGGCGATGGGAAGCCGTCTTTCGCCGACTTCGACGCCTTCTATGCGAAGACCCTGGGTCTGCACCGGCAAAAGGCACCGGACTCCGATACCCTAGTTGCCTTATTTGCCGTAGGTACTCACCCGATACATGCCGCGCTTACCGCAGGACCCGAGACTTGCGGTATGGTCCCGTTCACCAGCAAGCTGGGCGGGGGGCCTCTGATTGCGCACGACCTATACCAGCTCGAGGGCAGCGACTATGGGAAGGTGGTGCACTACTATGCCTAGCGATTCTTCACGGACCGACGTAGTTGGTGAGCAGTTCGAGACGCTGTATGGAGCATCGTCCAGCTATGGCGAGTGAAACCCTAGACCGTAGGCGTTGTCTAACCGCGAGTACATGGAGAACAGTGATTAAATCTGGGGAAAATTACCCGCATTCACGAAGGGAACGTTCGGTGGCCGAGACGTGACGCTGGTTACAGTCACGAAAAAATAACAACTGCGGTTCATGAATGAAACATCGTCGATGATGGTTAAGCAGATGAGCTTCGAATTACACGCGGAAAGAGCGCAAAGTTTAAGTTCGCAATTCGTGCTGACCCATGGCGCGATGCTCCAACGCAAGTGCGCCTGCGGCGGATCGAGCGGCCTCTCCGGCAGCTGTTCGGAGTGTGAAAAGAAAAAGTTTGTGGGCCAACCGCTGCAAACGAAATTGCACATCAATGAACCAGGCGATGCGTGCGAACATGAAGCGGATCGGGTGGCTGAAAAGGTAGTGCGTATGGCGGATTCACAAACCTTGACGGATACTCTGCAACCGGCTGGGGCATTGCCCGCGCTGCGACACACCCGTGAAAACGGAACTGAAGCGAGAGAGGCGCCATCGATTATACATGAAGTGCTCTCCTCTTCGGGGCGGCCGCTGGACCGCGATACACGCGATTTTTTCCAGCCGCGCTTCGGCCATGACTTTAGCAACGTGCGGGTACATTCCGATGGAACTGCTGAGCAATCGGCTCGAGAAGTGAACGCCCATGCCTACACCGTGGGAAACGCCATTGTGTTCGGTGCGGGCCGGTTTGCTCCGGGGACGCAACAGGGACAGCGGTTGATGGCTCATGAGCTGGCGCACGTGCGGCAACAGAGCGGGCCTACGGCCGGCCTCTTGCAGCGCAGCCCTGACGAAAAAAAAACCGAGGAGAAGCCGTCGGCGAAATTCGTCGGCTGCGACAAAGACCGGCTGCCTGCGGTGGAGGGCGCGATAAAAAACGCCGAAGCGCTGGCGTCAAGGGCGGTGCAGGCGTTTGAGAGAGAGTACCCGCTGACTCATGAAGAGGCCGCGAGGAGAGCGCATTTCGGAAGTTTAGGCAGTGACCAGAAATCAACGATCATCGAGCGTTACAAACATGTAATGTCAAACTTGGGTGGTAAGACCTATGCGTGCGCGAAAGATAACAAGAAAGTCAAAGAAGGCGATGAAGTGGTAGACACCTGCGGCCAAGCTGCGTGTCCGGGAAATAACATCACCCTGTTCCCTGTTTTTGGGACGGAAACATGTCCCGCCGGCCCCGTGATGCTGCACGAGGCGATACACAACGCCGGGGCGTGCGACGACATAAACAAAGGCAAAAGCTACCCGCCATCAAGCTCTGAGAACAATGCTTACTCATACGAGTACTTCGCGTTGGACGTTATAGCGGGTTATAAGACGCCGGAACTAGGGAAACGCAGACCCTCGGTGCCTAAAGTCAAGTGAAAAAGAATTAACCGGTAGCCGTTAAAATGATTGCACACACGGAACCACGGCTGAAAAGCGTCGCAACATCTACATTCCTATCAGGGCAGGGCCTCCTTTTACAGCGCAAATGCGCTTGCGGCGGGTCGAGTGGTCTCACCAGTAATTGTACGGAGTGTGAAAAGAAAAAGTTTGTGGGCCAACCGCTCCAAACAAAATTACGCATCAATGAACCGGGCGATGTGTACGAACAGGAAGCGGATCGCGTGGCGGCCCAGGTGATGCGGATGGCGGACTCTGATTTCAAACTCGGTCATCGGCAATCTGGCACGACGGTGCAAACACGCGTCGCCGGAGATCCACTCTCAGTCTTGAATGGTTCGATGATCCAGCGCCAGGAAACAGCGGGTGAGCCGCCGGCAGTTGAGAGTGTTCCCCTGAAGGATAATGCCGCGCCTCAGGACGAAGGTAGTGCTTGTCCGCAGCCGGAGGACATGAGCAGGGAAGCTGCGGAACATTACATGTTAAACGACATGAATCCGCCACCGCAGGCGACGGTGTCTAAAATCGATTGCGAACCACCGAATCCCGACGGCGTCTATGGCTGCTACGCCCACTTGAGCAACGGGGTCATCATTCGCGTCATCGTGCGTAGGACGGATATCGTAGTTGGAGTGGCGCCGCTTAACAATCTCACTCCTCCTCCTGCTACGCCGCTATGCTTTTACAACTACAAATGCCCGGATGGGAACCTGGTTCTGACCAAGCGCGAATGCAGAAGCAGGTCTGCTGGACCACCTCTCATTGTGCAACGCAGTTCGGCCCGGAGCGACACGGGATCCATGGAGGCTGCGCCAGTGGTAAACGACGTGTTGTCATCCGCAGGCCAGCCGCTCGATCCGGCGACGCGCGAATTTTTCGCCGCTCGTTTTGGCCACGATTTTGCCAACGTGCGTGTCCACGCCGACGCTAAGGCCGCGGAGTCGGCGCGCTCGGTCAATGCGCTGGCGTATACCGTCGGCCGGGATGTCGTTTTCGGCGCTGGACAGTACGCGCCGGGAACGCGCGTGGGACAGCAGCTCTTGGCTCATGAATTGACTCACGTCGTGCAACAAAATGGCATCTCGCGCCGCGCGCCGGAGACACAGCATGGTTCAGCAGGCGCGGCTTTGAGTGCGGCCAAGGATCGACCGGCGCACGCGGTGCAAGGCAGCTTGATCCAACGCCAACCGGCGTCCGACGGACCAACAGTTCGTGATTTGCCGATTTTTCTCGAAAAGCTCGAGTTCGACGTGGGGAAAAATCTGCAAGATTACGGACATCATTTATATCAAGCCGCGATTCTCCATCCCGATGAGCCTGACATTCTACGAAACGCGGTAAGCCGCTATGCGTTGGGGTTGAACGTGCTGAAGGACAGCTACCGCTTTGCTGGCTTCAGGCCCGACACTGCGGACAAGCTGGCGCTTGGCACAGGGCTTGTGTTTAAAGGCCTGAGCTTCCTGCGAGCAGGTGAGTTGACTTTAGATTTTCAGGTCGATATCGGACGCGGCGTGAAATTCGAAACCAATTTGAATCTGAGAGTGAATCCAAAGGACGTCACCGACGTGCGCAAAGCCGACGTAACCTTCGGCCTGGTGCGGCGCTTTTAACGGAGTGAAATTATCATGACCACTTTCCCGGGCTCCCCTAAACTTCTCAAAGGCGGCATCGTGCTGATCGATCCGGAGACGGCGAAGGTGCAGCGCATCATTTCGCTGCAATACAACCCGGACTCGCTGAGCCGCACGTTGCAAGTGCAGGGATTCGGCGAAAGCGGCGATCGCTCCGAGGCTTTGCGCTTGAAGGGCCCCGCCGTGGAAACAATCAAGCTCGATGCCGAGATTGACGCCACCGATCATCTCGAGTTTCCGGATCAAAATCAGAACGCGGTGGAGCACGGCATCCAGCCGCAATTGGCGGTGCTGGAAATCCTGGTGCATCCGACGAGCAATCAATTGAACAGCAACAATCAGTTGGCTCAGTCCGGCACTTTGGAAATCATTCCGATGGAATCGCTGCTGTCGCTCTTCGTCTGGAGCAAGAGTCGCATCGTTCCCGTGCGCGTCACCGACTTTAGTATCACCGAGGAAGCCTTCGACACGGCGCTCAATCCGATTCGCGCCAAAGTCAGTCTGGGCATGCGCGTCTTGAGCGTCGACGATCTCGGCTTTCAGCACAAAGGCGGCAGTCTGTTTATGGGTTATTTGCAGACCAAGGAACAATTGGCGGCCAAAGCGGCGCTTGGCACCTTTGGCACCCTCGGCATCGGAGGCATTCCATGATCGATCCGCTACAAGTTTTTTTAGAAGCCAACGCGATCAAAACCCCGATCTACCCAACCACCAGCCGCTACTACGGCATCGGCAGCGCGGTGTTACCGACGGCGGACGGGAGAGCGGTGGTGTATCTCAAGCGGCGCTTTCTGCCCCAGCCCGAGCAGCTCGCGCTGGTTCAGGAGCACAGTGTCAGCCAAGGCGACCGCATCGACAACCTGGCGCATCAATATCTGGGCGACGCAGAACAGTATTGGCGCCTGGCCGATGCCAACCGCGCCATGGACCCGGCGGAGCTCACCGCCACTGTGGGGCGCAGGCTGCGGGTGACGTTGCCGGAAGGGGTTCCCGGAGCAGCGCATGGCTAGTGGCATTCACCTGACCTTGCTGATGGGGCCTGTGATCGCGATCCCGGCGCCGCGGCTGGTGATGGACGCCCTAGAAAGCGTCGAGGTGACTACCGCCGCCGGATCCACCAGTGGATTTCAAATGAGCTTCACGTTCAACAGCAAGTCGGAGCTGAACACAATTTTTTTGCTGGCGGCGGGGCAGAACACGAGCCTCGGCACGCCGCCGTTGCGGGTGATGCTGATTGTCACATTAAACGCGACGCCAAACGTGCTGTTTGACGGTGTCATGACCAACGTTGCAGTGCAGGCGGGGCGTGGCAGTTCACCGGGACAGGTGACGGTGACGGGCGATGACCTGACCAAGGTCATGGATCTATTCGATTTCAGCGGGCTGCCCTATCCGGCGATGCCGGTGGAAGCGCGGGTGGCGTTGATCTGCGCGAAGTACGCGATGTTCGGACTCATCCCCATGGTGATCCCGGTATTGTTTCCCGAAGTACCAATCCCGGTGGATTATATTCCAGCCCACAAGGGAACCGATTTGGACTATTTGCAGCAGTTGGCGGAGGATTCCGGCTACGTCTTCTACTTGGAACCTGGGCCGGTGCCGGGCACCAACGTCGCTTATTTCGGTCCGGAAATAAAAGTCGGCGTGCCACAACCGGCGCTGAACATCGATATGGATGCGCACACCAATGTCGAATCGTTGAGCTTTAATTTCGACGCTACCAAGGGTGTATTGCCCGTAGTGTATATTCAAAATCGTCTGACGCGCGCACCGATTCCGATTCCCATCCCCAATTTGAATCCGTTGCAGCCGCCTCTAGGCTTGCTACCCACGCCCATCGCAAAATTGAAACTGTTAAAGGACACGGCGAAGCTCAACCCGATGCAGGCGATATCGCGCGGGTTAGCAACAGCGGCCTGCTCCCAAGACGCAGTTACGGCCAACGGCAGCCTTGATGTTCTGCGCTATGGCCGACCGCTCAAGGCGCGCCAACTGGTGGGCGTACGCGGCGCCGGAGTCGCCTACGACGGGCTCTATTATGTGCAGAAGGTGACTAGCACCCTCAAGCGCGGTGAATTCAAGCAGAGTTTTCAGCTCACACGAAACGGTCTCGTTTCCGTGACCCCGAGGGTGGTGCCATGAAGTGTTTGGACATGGAGATGGACGCTGGCCGCGGCCTGAACGGCGCGAGAGCCAGGTATTACGGCAAATACCGCGGCGTGGTCATCAACAATATTGACCCGCTGCAGATCGGCCGCCTGATGGTGCAGGTTCCTGACGTCACCGGACTGATCCCCGGCACCTGGGCGATGCCTTGCGTGCCCATCGCCGGCATTCAAAACGGCATGTTCGCCATGCCGATCATCGGCTCGGGCGTATGGGTGGAGTTCGAGCAGGGGGATCCCGACCATCCGATCTGGGTCGGCTGTTTCTGGGGCTCCGCCGCGGAAGTGCCGGCGCTCGCGCGGCTGACGCCGCCGGTGCTGCCGGCCATCACCTTGCAAACGCCCTTGCAGAACGGCGTGACGGTGAGCGACATGCAGGGCCCCACCGGCGGCATCATGATCAAGAGCGCCACCGGCGCGACTCTGATCGTCAATGACACCGGGATTTATATTCAAAACGGCAAGGGAGCGATGATCACGATGGTAGGACCGACGGTGACGATCAATAACGGTGCCCTGACGATCATCTAAGGACGGTTCAAAGTTCAAGGTTCCGGGTTCAACGTTTCACTCTTCGGACTTTGAACATTGAACTTTGAACCTTGAACTCTGCGACGTAAGGAGAAGACATGCCCGGACCTTTGCTTCATCTCGGCGCCACCATCACTTGCGCGCATGTCGGACAGGCGACGCCGACGGCACCGAGCCCGCGGGTGTTGGTGAGCGGCCAACCGGTGGTGCCGATGACCAGCGCGTATATGGTCGCCGGATGCACGTTGCCACCGCCTCCGGGAGCGAATGGCCCCTGCGTGGCGGCGCAGTTCGTGACGTCGGCAA
>Ga0105347_1001428_pt1 | contig 10263 bp, 6 predicted proteins | sample EasRivMeERMLT890_FD_89677 | JGI IMG/M metagenome (GOLD analysis project Ga0105347, IMG submission 89677) | Soil microbial communities from meander-bound floodplain in the East River, Colorado, USA - East River MetaG ERMLT890 | ecosystem: Environmental > Terrestrial > Soil > Floodplain | place...
CGCGGCGCGCGACGCCGACGCGGCGATCGATGCTTGCGCGCGCGCGCAAGCGCCGCAGGCGCCGGCGTGGGAGGAGCTGCGCGAGCGGCTCACCGACGCCGACGCCGCGCTCGACGCGGCGGCACGCGCCGCGACGCCGCCCGCGCCGGAGCTCCCGTTCGAGTCGATCTGGACGCGCGCGCGCCGGCGCTCGCTCGTGCGCCGCCGCCTCGTGCTGCGCGCGCTGATCGCGGCCGCCGCCTCGATCGTGGTCGGGGCGCTCCTCCTGCACGAGTTCCCCCGCCGCGGGCGCCCGGCTCCGGAGACGCCGCTGACGCTGCTCACGACGGCGCAGCTCGTCCAGGCGGAGCGCGCCGAGTCGCGGCTCGAGTCGGAGGCCGACGAGCTCGCGCGGCGGGTCGCCGGCCGCGGCGCCGCGGCGACCGAGGACGGGCAGGCGCTCTCCGAGGAGCTCGCATTCCTCGAATCGGCACTCGAGGAGTGCCGCGCCGCGCTCGAGAGCAACGAGCTCCACCCCCAGCTGCGCCGCCAGCTCGCCGAGCTCGCGGCGCGCCGCGTCGAGCTCCTGCGTCGCATCGACGCGCTGCCGTCCGGCCCCGCGCCCGGCGACGGGGACGGGCGCGGATGACCGCTCTGCTCCTCGCGCTGCTCGCGAACGCGCTCGTCTTTCCGGGGCCGCCGGAGACGAAGCGCCACCTCGAAGTCGAGCTGCCCGCCGACGTGGCGCGCGTCTTCGCGTACCACAGCCTCGGCGACCTGAAGGTCGTCGTCGCCGACGGACCGAAGGCGATCGCCGAGCTCGATTGCGCGGCGAGCGGCTCGACCCCGGCCGCGCAGCAGCGCATCCTCGACCTCGTCCGCCTCAGCCTCGAGCCGGCGAACGGCACCGCGACCGTGCGCTCGCTCTTCCCCGACAAGGACCAGAAGCCGGCCGACCTCTCGTTCGCGGCGACGATGACGCTGCGGCTGCCGCGCGCGTGGGCGGTCGACCTCGAGAACCTCTTCGGCAAGATCGTCGTCGACGGGCGCGACGGCGAGGTGCGCGCGCGCAACAAGTTCGGGCCGGTCGAGATCGCCCACGTGGCGGGCGCGGTCCGCGTCGAGAACGAGTTCAGCCAGGTGGTCGTCCACGACACGCTCTGCGAGGTGGGCGTCGAGGCGAAGTCGTGCGACGTCACGATCGAGCGCGTCTTCGGCCGCACGCGCGTGCGCACGTCTGCGCGGCCGGTGCGCGTGGCCGACGTCTATTCGGCCGACGTCGAGACGAAGATGGCGCCCGTCACGGTCACCCGCGTCGCGCGCGACGCGCGGATCGTCGCCCCCTTCTGCGCCGTGACCGCCGCCAGCATCGGCGGCACGCTCACGGTGGACAGCGGCAACGAGTCGGTCACGATCTCCGACGTGGGCGGCGACCTCCTGGTCCAGCACAAGGCCGGGAAGATCGACGCGCGGCGGATCCGCGGCAAGGCGACGATCTCGGGCAACCGCTCCGACACCACGCTCGAGGACGTCGGCGGCGCGGTCGACGTGACGTGCCCGTGGTCGCTGGTGCGCATCGCCCGGACCGGCGACGCGAAGGCCCAGAACAGCAGCCGCACGCTCGAGATCGTCGACCCGCGCGGCGGCGTCGACGCGACCGGGAGCGGCGGCCTCGTCAAGCTGCACGCGTCGCTGCTCCCCGCGGACGACGCGGCGCACGAGCTCACCCTGGTCGCGAACGGCGGGGCGCTCGAACTCGAGCTGCCGCAGACCGGTTCTTACGCGCTCGACGCGACCAGCTCGATCGGCCAGATCGAGTGCACCCTGCCCGGTTTCCAGGCCACGCTGCAGGGGAGTGCCCGCATGGGCACCCTCGAGCGCGGCGACCCCAAGGATCGGAAGGTCCGGCTGCACGCCACCTGCGTCGGCGGTGCGATCCGCATCGCCGCCGCGGACGGGAAGTGAGCCGGAAGACGTGGACGGACGCGCCATGCGACGAGACGGATTCACTCGGAGAGGTGCTGCGATGGACTCCAACTTCACGGGCTCGCGTTCGACGGCCGCGGCGGCGCGGCTCGTCGCGGCATGCGTGGCGCTGCTCGTCCTCGGCGGGTGCGCCTCGTCGAGCCGGGTGCAGGTCAACTCGACGCCGAGCGGGGCGCGCATCCTGCTCGACGGCGCCGACTGCGGGCAGACGACGCCCGCCTCGGTCGAGCTGACCAACAGCGTGAACCGCCACTCGATCAAGATCGAGAAGGCGGGCTACAACCCGGTCGAGCGCGAGGTTGTGCTCGATCGCGACATCGACGTGATGGACGCCGACGAGGCGGCCACGCGCGTCTGCTGCGCGCCGTGCACGCTCGGCTGCACGCTGCTCGGCTTCCTCCACCCGTTCAGCGTCTCGACCGGCTTCCGGCCGTCGAACATCGACGCGCTGCTCGAGGTCGCCGGCCAGGGCGCCCGCCTCGAGATCACGCCGTCGCAGTACGAGTGCTACGTCGACGGCAAGCTCTCGACGCTGCTCGACGGCGGCTACGTCGTGACGACGCCGGGCAGCCACGAGCTCGAGATCAAGTCGCCCGGCTACCGCAGCACGCTGCGCGCGATCCGCGTCGACGAGCGGATGTACCAGCGCATCAAGATCGAACTCGCGCTCGAGGGACAGGGGCTGCTGCTCACCGGCTCGCCGGAGGGGGCGAAGATCTACCTCGACGACCAGTTCCAGGGCACGCTCGGGGAGGAGCCGCGGCGCGTGCGCGCCGAGCCGGGCGCCCACATGCTGCGCGTCGAGGCCGACGGCCGCCGTCCGTGGCAGGACGTCGTGCAGGTCGCGACCGACCGCTACCAGGAGCTCGTCGTCGAGCTCAAGCGCGAGGGACAGGGCGTCGTCGTCGTCCGCCCCGACGACCTCATTGCGCGCCAGGTCGAGGTGCAGATCCTCGTCGACGGCCAGCTGCAGGGCAGCGCGTTCGACGCGCCGGTCCGCATCGAGCCGGGCGACCACCTGATCGAGATCCGCGTCACCGGCTGCGAGACCAAGCTGATCCAGGTGCGCGTCGCCAAGGACGAGTACATCGAGATCAACCCCGGCCCGCGCCGCGACAACGGCGGCAAGCGCGGCAAGCAGGTGAAGTTCGAGACGACCGGCATCCGCGTCCACTCGCCCGACGGCATGGAGGGCGTGGCGGACGAGGACGTCGAGATCCTCGTGGACGGCGCGCTCGTCGGGTATGGCTTCGACACTTCGACCTCGATCGGCGGCGCGGCGACCGAGGTCACCGTCGTGGTGCGGGTGAAGGGCCACCGTCCATGGGAACAGCGCGTCCGGCTGAAGACGGGCTCGGTCATCGAGCTCCACCCGCGCTTCGAGCGCCATTGAGCCGGACACGGGTCGCGTTTGCGGCCGTCGCCGCCCTGGCGGCGGCCGCGTGCACGAGCGGCGTCGACGCAGGCGACGCGGCGATCGGCTTCTACCAGCGCCACCTCGGCTCGCAGTGGGCGTTCCACTGCGACTTCCAGCCGGGCTGCTCGAACTACGGCAAGCAGTCGGTCGACCTCTACGGCCTCGTGCCCGGCACGCTCATGACGGCCGACCGCCTCATGCGCGACCACAACCTCTGCCACTGGCGCTACGCCGCCGACGACCGCGGCCACCCGCTCGACCCGCCGCGGGAGAACGCGCTGTTCGGGCCGCGCGTCCCCGACGAGGAGGAGCAGGCGCAGGCGGACGCGCGCGCCACGGCGTGGGACGACGCCGACGCGCACGAGGCCCAAGAGAGGCCGCCGCTCGGCGCGGAGGTCTCCGACGACGCGCAGGTCGCGTTCGCCGACCGGCTCTTCTCCGAGCGCGAGTGGGAGCGCGCCCACGTCGAGTACGCCCGGCTGGTCTTCCACCGGCCGGCGACGCCGCACGCGCAGCACTGCCACCAGCGCGCGGCCGTCTGCCTCGCGCACCTCGGCCGGCGCGCCGCCGCGCTCGCCGAGGCCGACCGGATCGCGGCGGAGCGCCCGCGCGTCGAGACGCGCGCGCTCGTGCTGCGCGAGCTCGAGCAGCCCGTCTCGGCCTGGAAGGAGGCGGGCGGAGAAAAAGAGCGCGGCGAGGCGGGTGACCTGCTGACCGGGCTCCTCGCGCTCGAGGCGGACCAGACCGTCTCGGCGCGCGAGCGCTTCGGCCGCCTCGACCCGCCGCTGCGCGAGCCGCTGCTCGAGCGCGTCGCCGAGTACGAGGCGCTGCCGGGCAAGTCGCGCTGGCTCGCCGGCTCGCTCTCGGCCGTGCTGCCGGGCTCCGGCCAGCTCTACGCCGGCCGCCCCGAGGACGCGGCGGTCGCCTTCTTCACCAACGGCGTGCTGATCGGCGCGACCGCGTACGCCTGGCACCGCGACGAGCGCGTGACCGCCGGCGCGCTCGGCTTCGTCGCGTTCGGCTTCTACGTCGGCAACGTCTACGGCGGCGTGAACGCCGCGGCGCGGCACGACCGCGCGCTGCAGCAGGGCGTGCTCGGCCGCACGCGCTCGTGGCTCGGCGCCTCGAGCCTCTGGATCGGCGTCGTGCCGGAGAAGGACGGCGGCGCGCTGGCGATCGTGCTCGGCTTCTGAGCCGGGCGCGTCAGGCCTTCATCGCCTCGCTCGCCGCTTCGCGCAGCTTCTTCGCCTCGGCGTGGTCGGGGGCGAGGCGCAGCGCGATCTCGGCGTCGGCCACCGCCTCCTTCGGCCGCCCCGCCATGTGGTGCGACCAGCCGCGGTGGACGAACGGGAGCGCGTCGCCGGGGTGGAGCGCGATGAAACGGTCGAACGCGGCGAGCGACTCCTCGGTGCGTCCGAGCTGGCTGCACGAGAAGCCGAGCAGGTCGCACAGCACGTCCTCGCGCTCGGGCCGCAGATGGAGGAACTCGCGCGCCTTCTCGGCGAACGCGACCGCCTCGGCGTAGCGGCGCTGCTCGAAGCGCAGCCAGCCGAGCTCGAGGTAGTGCTCGGGCCGCGAGCGCGTGAGGCCGACCGCCTCCTGCAGGTCGCGCTCGCACCCCTCGAGGTCCTTCATGAGGCGGCGGATGTGGCCGCGCGCGATCAGGGCCCCGAAGTAGAGGTTGTGGTTCGGCGGCGTCTTGCTCACCTCGGCGAGCGCCTCGGCGAGCTTCCCTTCGCGCACCAGCTCCCACGCGCGCGGCTCGTGGTTGTGGAACCGATCGGCGTCGTCGAGGCGCGCCTCGCGCGAATGCGCCTTCACGTCCTGGACGCCCTTCGCCAGGCGCTCCTCGGCGTTGCTGCGCAGGCCGGCGATGCGATCGAGCCAGACCTGGCGGTTGCGGCGCAGTCCGGGCAGCACGCGCGCCGACTGAACCTCGAGCTTCTCGACGATCGTCCGCAGCTCGGCCGGCGGCAGCGTGAAGAGGCTGCAGTTCGCCGGGTCGATCACCGTGTTCACGAAGACCTCGAGGCCGAGCTTCTCCCCGAACAGGAGGTAGTCGCCGAACTCGTGCCAGTTCTGCGGCATGAGGCAGTAGGTGAGCGTGAGGCCGGTCTTCTTGCGACGCGTGTAGGCGAGGAAGCGCTGGAGGTTCTCCATGAGCTCCTCGAAGTTCGCGTTGACGCGGATCTTCTCGACCGTCTCCTTGGTGGCGCCGTCGATCGAGATCGAGAGCGAGACCGGCAGCTTCTCGAGGATGCGCTCGACGCGGGGGTTCCACTGCGTGCCGTTGGTCGTGACGTGGCACGGGGTCGACAGCCCGAGGTCGACCATCATCTCCATGACGCGGAAGCACTCCTGCGACAGGAACGGCTCGCCGCCGAGGAACTTCGCCATGCGCAGGTGCGGCAGGTACTTCTTCAGGTCCTCGAAGAACGGCTCGCCGCACACCTTGCGCAGCGCCGGCAGGTGGTCGCGGTTGGCGCGGATCGAGGAGGAGAGCTCGCCGTAGCACATCACGCACTCGAGGTTGCACGTGTTGCTGGCGGCGAACTCCATCATCATCGGCCACTGCGGCATCGCGTCGGGCGCCGGGAACTCCTCGAAGATGCGCGTATAGACGCCGTAGTGGTCGCCGCTCGCGATCTGCCACTCGCAGAACTCGCAGCCCGCCTCGAAGCGGTAGTCGGCGAGCGCCTTGCGCAGCACGCCGATGCGCGCGCCGTTCCAGATGTCGTCGAGGCGCTGTTCGGCGATGTTGCCGAGCACGAACGTCTGGTTCTTGCAGCACGCGATCACGTCGCCGAACGTGTTAAAGTACATCGAGACGAACGGCGCGTAGCAGCCGGAGCGGAAGCCCTTGTCGGCGAAGTCGCGCGTCGCGTCGTACGCCTGGCGGATCGCTGGGTCCATGATTCACCGTCGGAGAGGGGCGCGCAGGGCTAGCCGATCGTGCCGCTCACGTCCAGCGGAACACCCGGAGCGCGAGCAGGAACGAGCCGATCCCCCACGCCGCGAGGATCCCGAGCTCGAGCGGCAGCGCCGCGAGCGGCTTCCCGTCGAGGATCACCGCGCGCAGACCGTCGTTGAGCGCGGTGAGCGGCAGCGCCTTCACGAGCGGCCGCATCCAGTCGGGGAAGTTGCCGGCCGAGAAGAAGACGCCCGAGAGCAGGAACATCGGCAGCGTCACCAGGTTCATCAGCCCCGCCGCCGTCTGCGAGTTCTGCGCGCGCGACGAGATCAGCAGGCCGAGCCCGGCGAACGAGAGCGCCGACACCACGACCAGCGCGCACAGCGCGGCCCAGCTCCCGCGCGGCCAGAGGTGGAACGCGAGGATGCCGAACGCGACAAGGAAGGCCGCCTCGATCAGCGAGACGACGATGCGGAACAGCACGAACGAGAGCAGCAGGTCGCCGCGCCGCATCGGCGTCGCCGCGAAGCGCTTGAGCAGCTTGCGCGTCCGCATCAGCACCAGCGCCCAGCCCACCCCCCACACGCCGCCGCTCAGGAGGTTCATGCCGAGCAGGCCGGGCAGCAGGAAGTCGATGTAGCGCGGGCCCGCCGCCTCGACCTTCTCCTCGCTCGCGTCGAGCCGGTCGACGCGGCCGCCGTCGCGCTCGAGCGCGTCGCGCACCGCGATCTGCGCCAGCCGCGAGCCGGGCCGCGTCGGATCGAGCGTGAAGCGCGGCGCCGGGCCGGCGTCGACGATCACCACCGCCTTGCCCTCGCGCAGCAGCGCGCGCGCCGCGTCGCCGTCCTCGATGCGCGCCTCCATCCCCTCGACGCGGTCGATCGCGCGCGCGGCGGCCTCGGCGTGCACGCCGCGGATCACGGCGACGACCTGCTTCTCCGGCGGCCGGTTGCGGAACGCCAGCCCGAGCGCGACGGCGAGCAGGATCGGGAAGCCGAACACCCAGAAGAGGACACCCGGCTCGCGCCACATCTCGCGCACGCGCACCAGCAGGAGTTGGACGATCGGGAGGTCGGCGACGCTCACGCCGGCTCCTCCGTCTCCGCGCGCGACCGGCGCCGGCCGCCGCGCCCGGCCTGCGCCGCCGCGCGCGCCTGCTCGGCGATCGCGTCCTCCTCGCCCATGCTCGTGCCGGTCAGCTCGACGAAGACGTCGTCGAGCGTGGCGGTGCGCGTGGTGAGCCGGCTCGCCCGCGCCGAGCGCTCGCGCAGCGCGTCGACCAGGAGCGGCAGCGTGGCGTGCATCTCCCGTACCGAGAGGCGGAAGCCGGCGCCGTCGGCGTGCACGCCGGCCACGCCCGGGATCGCGCAGAAGAACGAGGCGGGCAGCGCCGGCTCGCTCTCGACCTCGACGATCTCCTCGGCGCCGAGCCGCGCGATCAGCTCGCGCGGCGTCCCGAGCGCGATCACCTTCCCCTTGCGCATGATCGCGATGCGGTCGCAGAGCTTCTCCGCCTCCTCCATGTAGTGCGTGGTGAGGACGACGGTGCGCCCGCGCGAGCGCATGGCGCGGATGATCTCCCACAGCGAGCGGCGCGCGGTCGGGTCGAGGCCGGTGGTCGGCTCGTCGAGGAAGAAGAGCTCGGGGTCGGAGACGAGCGCGCACGCGATCGCGAGGCGCTGCTTCTGGCCGCCGGAGAGCTTCTGGACCCAGGCGTCCTTCTTGTCGGTCAGGTCGACCTGGGCCAGCGCGTCCGCGACCGCGATGCGGCGCGGATAGAAGCTGCGGAACAGGCGGACCGTCTCCTGCGCGCTCAGCTTGTCGTAGAGCTCCGTCTCCTGGAGCTGGATGCCGATGCGTGCGCGCAGCTCGGAGGCGTGCGCCTTCCAGGGCAGGCCGAGCAGCTCGACCTCGCCCGAGGTCGGGCGCTGCAGCCCCTCCAGGATCTCGATCGTCGTCGTCTTGCCAGCGCCGTTCGGGCCGAGCAATCCGAAACATTCTCCGACCCGGACGTCGAGGTCGATCCCGTCGACGGCGACGAGGTCCTCGAAACGCTTGACGAGGGAGCGGACGCGGATCGCGGAGTCCATCCGGGACATGGTAAGCGACCGGGCGAGACGCTGGCGGCACTGCGCGTCCGCGCCTATCTTCTTGCGTCCGTTTCGAACCGCGCGTTGGGGCGGCGCGCCACGACGAGATCAGTGCCGCATGGAACCAGCCGTTCGCGCGCCCTACGACGCCGCCCGCCGGACGGACTCGAACAAGTTCCAGGCGGTCTGCTACGCGCCGTTCGTCTCGATGTTCTTCAACACGACGGGCAACGTCGTCGCCTGCTGCAAGAGCCATTCGCTGTCGCTCGGCAACGTCACGACCGAGCGGCTCGACGCCATCTGGAACGGCCCGCGCATCGCGGCCTTCCGCAAGATGGTCAAGGCCTACGTGCTGCCGACCGAATGCGGCTTCTGCTCGTGGCAGATCGCGAGCGGCGACTACGCCGGCGTCTTCACCCGCCATTTCGACCACTACGCCGCCGACGACTCGCGGGAGCTGTGGCCGAGGGTGATGGAATTCGCGATCAGCAACGAGTGCAACCTCGAGTGCGTGATGTGCTCGGGCGAGTGGTCGTCGCGCATCCGCGCCCGCCGCGAGCACCTCCCGCCCGTCCCGCACGTCTACGGCGAGGAATTCTTCGCCGACCTGAGGAAGTACCTGCCGCACCTGCACCGCGCCAAGTTCCTGGGCGGCGAGCCGTTCCTGATCGAGAGCAACTTCCGCATCTGGGACATGATGATCGAGGGCGGCCTCACGACGCCGTGCAACGTGACGACCAACGGCACGCAGTGGAACGCCCGCGTCGAGCGCGTCCTCGACAAGCTGCCGGTCTCGATCCTGGTCTCGATGGACGGCGCGACCAAGAAGACGCTCGAGTCGATCCGCGTCGGGACGAACTTCGAGGAACTGACCGCGAACGTGCACCGCTTCGTCGACTACACGCGCGCGCGCGGGACGACGTTCGAGTTCATCTACAGCCTCATGCGGATGAACTGGCGCGAGTTCCCCGACTTCCTGCGGATGGCCGAGTCGCTCGGCGTGCGCGCCGACACCAGCACGGTCGTCTACCCGCCGCAGTACAGCCTCTTCACGCTCCCGCCCGGCGAGCTGCTCGCGATCGCCGACGAGCTCGAGAAGCGCGACGGCGAGATGCGGAAGCACCTGAAGGTCAACCTCGCGACCTGGCGCGGGACGGTCGACAATCTGCGCAAGAACGCGACCGACGCGCAGAGCTCCGCTGCCAGCCACATCACGCAGGACACCGCGCCCGAGGCGACCTTCGGCGGCGTCGAGAATCCCGACTCCTACGCGCGCGCCACCGCGCTCGAGCGCGACGGCCGCCGCGAGGAGGCGATCACCGCGGCGCTGCTGACCACCAAGCGCGACGCCGGCTACTACCGCGCGCTGACGCTGGCGGGGCGGCTCCTGCGCGACTCCGGCCGCGTCGAGGAGTCGGAGACGCAGCTCGAGCGCGCCATCGCCGTTGCGCCCGCGCGCGTCGACGCCTACATCGAGCGCGGCTGGCTGCGCCACCGGCAGATGCGCACCGCCGAGGGGCTGGCCGACGTCGAGCACGCGCACAAGCTGCTCGGCGCGTCGCCGTCGCCCGACACCGAGCACTCGCTCTGCGCGCTGGCCGGGATCCTGCTCGTGACCTCCGGTCGCCCTGAAGAGGCGCGCGTCGCGGTCGACCGCCTGTTCGAGCTGCGGCCCGACGACCCGCTGTCGTACATGCGGCGCGGCTGGGTCTGGCACGCGGCCGGCCGGCCGGACGAGGCGCTCGCCGACGCTCTCGCGGCGCTCGCGCGCGACCCGCGGATGGCCCACGCGGCCGACCTCGAGCGCGCCGCCCGCCAGGCGCTGCAGTGGCAGACCACGAGCGAAGCCGACGCCAGGGAGCCGGCGGCGCCCGCGGCCG
>Ga0105347_1001430_pt1 | contig 10255 bp, 6 predicted proteins | sample EasRivMeERMLT890_FD_89677 | JGI IMG/M metagenome (GOLD analysis project Ga0105347, IMG submission 89677) | Soil microbial communities from meander-bound floodplain in the East River, Colorado, USA - East River MetaG ERMLT890 | ecosystem: Environmental > Terrestrial > Soil > Floodplain | place...
AGGGGTCGCCCTCAGCCGGGACCACGATCAGTGGATCGCTGCACCTGCGGCCGTGGGCAGTGCGCTACTTTGCGGCGGTTTGGCATACTTGCTGACCGAGAATCCAAAGCCAAAACCACCACCGCCGCCACCACCACCTCCTCCTCCTCCTCCGCCAAAACCGGAAGCGAAACCAGCGCCAAAACCGGAAGCAAAACCGGAAGCAAAACCAGCGCCTAAGGTCGAGCGGACGATCATCCTCGATGACGTGCTCTTCGACTTCGATAAGAGCAATGTAAAGCCGGAAGCCGCGGCGATCTTGGATCGTCTGGTTGCCTTCATGAAGGAAAACTCTGACAAAAAGGCCAATCTCTCCGGTCACACCGATAACGTAGGTTCCGATGCCTATAACCAAGCGCTTTCCGAACGGCGTGTTTCCTCGGTTAAGGACTATGTGGTTGGCAAAGGTGTCGATGGCGGTCGGGTCTCCGGACAAGGCTTTGGCGAGAGCAAGCCGATCGCGGATAATAAGACCGCGGAAGGTCGCTCCAAGAACCGTCGGGTTGAGATTAAAGTCAACTAAACTTCTCTAGAAGGAGATTCAACTATGCGGATGCCAGGAAAGACATTGAGTGCTCTGTTCCTGGCATCCGCATTTTTGTTTCCTACGTTCGCCTATCCTCAGGCCGTCAACTTCAAAGAGATCGAAGCTAAGGTCCGTGAGTTCCGCGGCCTGCTGGATCAGGCTGGGGTTAACGGAACTCGTTTCTGGACCAGGCTCGATAGCAGCAAGCGGCCACATCGGCTCTATGTCGGTGATGGATTCACAAATGCCGATGATGTGGCGAAGGAAAACTTCATCGAAGTATTTTCTCGTTTCCTCGCCGGCCATCCGGATAAAAACATGCTCATCGATATCTACGACGGGAGGACAAGCCAGCTTATCGGTGAGTACGGTTTCGGCGGTTTTCGCCTCTTTCCGCCAAAGTAAATTTTTCGCCGGGGATTTCTGACCCGGCGAACTCCTAATTTTTTCACCTTTAATTTTAGTTTTTTAACCAGGCCGCGCGGCAATCTTGCCGCGTTGTAGTTTGACCGGGTCGGACGCTTCCATGGAACGGTCATTGGAACAGCTACGTTCGGACGCCGTAGCTATATTCAACGCTGCCGTTCGGGCTGTCGACGCAGCCAATGCGGTCAGGCGCTACGTGCGAGTCGCTGGTACCGTTCTCGAAGTCGCCAATCGAAGTTACTCGCTCACCGGTTTCCAAAACATCTATATCCTCGGTGCCGGCAAGGCCGCCGTGCCGATGGCTCAAGCGATGGAAACGCTGCTCGGCGAGCGCATCAGCGGTGGAGTCGTCGTCACGAAATACGGCCAAGCCCGGAGGCTGCGAAAGATTCATGTCATCGAAGCCGCGCATCCAATTCCCGACCTTGCCGGAGAAGAAGGTGCGCACAGGATTGCAGCCATCGCACATCAAGCGACGGCGCACGATCTCCTTTTCTTTCTTGTTTCCGGCGGCGGTTCTTCGCTGTTGCCTTATCCGATTGACGGTCTGACATTGGCGGATAAGCAAGCTGTCACCGAATTGCTCTTGCGGAGCGGCGCAACCATTGCAGAAGTAAACACGCTGCGGCGCCATCTGTCGCAGCTCAAGGGCGGCAAGCTCGCGCGGATGGCGCATCCTGCCCAGGTGGTCACGCTCATAGTGTCCGATGTTGTTGGCGATGCTCTCGAGGATATCGCATCCGGACCAACCGCGCCTGACCCGAGTCGCTACGCCGACTGTCGGGAAATTATTCGCAAATATCGACTCCAGGAATCGGTTCCCGGCGCCGTACGCGCGACGGTCGAACGTGGTATCCGAGGGGAGATCGCCGAAACCGTCAAGGCCGACGACATCGCTTTCACCAAAGTTCAGAATGTCATCATCGCTAGCAACCGTCTTGCGACCGAGGCCGCAAAGGCTCATGCGGAAACTTTGGGATTTCGCGTGACGATACTGTCAAACGATATCGAAGGCGAAAGCCGCGAGGTCGCCAAACGACAGGTTGAAACGTTCAAGAAGTTTTTGACCGAGCCGCTGTCCAACCCTATCTGTTTCGTCTCAGGGGGTGAGACCACTGTTACCGTGCGCGGAGACGGCCGGGGCGGACGCAACCAAGAATTTGCGCTCGCCGCGGCCATCGAGCTTGCAGGTGCGAGAGGGGTAGTCGTGCTCAGCGCCGGCACCGACGGTATTGACGGGCCGACGGACGCCGCCGGTGCGATCGTCGATGGCGCTACGGTATCGCGAGGCCATTTGCAGGGTTACGACGCGGGGCAATTTTTGGCGCGCAACGATGCCTACAACTTTTTTCATACTACCGGTGATTTGCTTGTTACCGGGCCAACTCACACCAACGTCATGGACATTCAGGTGATGTTGGCGGCATAGGCACCGACTCCCCAGCACCCCGCCGCTCTCCGTGTTTCATCGAGCAGTCACTTTGCGCCAGCAAGAGCTCAAGTTTTTATTGCCTTTGCCAAGCGGTTAGTTTGCCTTTTCAATTTGGCAATCCGCTTAGCCGTATCGGCTATTGATTTGGAAATTGGTTCGTGGTTACAGTGCCATTTTTCCAGTCCCCTGGTCGCGCAAATACAGGTTTGGGAGTAGGACCATGATAGACGTGAGCTTGAAGGGAGTCCGTTGCCGGGCAGCACAAGAGATCCTTGATATCGAAGGCACAGTCAGCGCCTCAACCGAGGGTACGATTATTTATGAGCTGGAAGGCGAGGGCGGGCAACTGGTAAACGTGCACTGGGATGATGGCAGCCGCTCTCTGGTATCATCCGAAGAAATTGTCATTACCGATCTCGTTACATGGCAATAGGTTTGCTCCTAGAAAGACGTAACGGTCCTGCCGACAATTCGACCGAGGATTTTCTGTCCACGGCACCGCGCCGCAGGATCGGGGGACGATGCTATCTAACTTATCTCGCCGCGAATTTTTAGTGCGCACGCTGGGCGGGCGGCTCTGTCTTGACCCATCCGGTTTCCCGCTCCTGCGTTTACCCATCAGGGTTCCCAGTAGATTGCGGTAAGCCGAGATCCGCAAGATCGGACGCGATAACGCGAACCTCGCAGCGGGGCAATCGAGTTATGTCGAAGCGGGGAATTAAGTCCGCCGCAGAAACGCGCGCCGGTGCCTCAATACCTAAGCTGCGGGCTACCCATGCGACGATTCGCTGCGGATCGGTACCGGCGGCGCGCAGCCGAGCGAGCGAGACGTCGTCGCTGCGCTTGGCAAGGCGTCGTCCCGCCGCATCGGTAACGAGCGGCACATGCCACCAGCGGGGGTGTCCAACGCCGAGCGCTTCCTGCAATAGCCACTGGCGCGCGCAGCTTTCTAGCAGGTCGGCGCCCCGAACGATCTCGGTGACCTCTTGGCGCGCGTCGTCGACAACCACCGCGAGCTGATAGGCCGGCATACCGAGGCGACGGAGGATCGGAAAGTCGCCGATCGCTGTGGCTACATTGAACTCACGTACCCCCTGAATGCCATCTTCGATGCGTACCAATTGATTGGGCGCGGCAAAACGCAAGGCTGCGGGCCGGCCGGCAGCCCGCTCAGCAGCCGCGAGTGATGCAAACTTGCCGCGACAGGTGCCAGCATAAACGGTCTCCGCCGATACGCCGTGCGGTGCGGACAGCGCGGCGTGAATCTCTTTGCGCGTACAGATGCAAGGGTAGGCGAGGCCGCGATCGACAAGAGCTGCCGCCGCGGCATTGATTTGGTTGATGCCGCTGGACTGCACGTATGGCTCGCCGTCCCAGTCGAGCCCGAGCCAGCGCAGATCGTCGATGGTGGCTTCGATTATGCCCGGTTTGACTCTCTCGACGTCGAGATCCTCCAGCCGCAAGACGATACGACCGCCGCGCGAACGCGCATGCCACCAAGCAATGAGGAAGGATCGCGCGTGACCAAGGTGCAGACGCCCGGTCGGGCTTGGCGCTAGCCGGCCAACGCTAACCGTACATTGAGTAGTATGGGTGATATCCATCAGAGTATTACTATCGATGGCTGAATGAACCTGGTTGAATAAGTATTTTTTAACGCCGTAAGTTTCAAGTCGCTTGTGGCTAAAATTGGTCGAGGCGAACCGGACCTTCCCATTGACGAAATGGCCGGAACGATTATCCACGCTCGCGAAGTGATAGCTGCGAAGATTGGCGTTTCCGAGGCCGGTCGCCATTCTTTTTTTTGAACTTCGATAGTTGACCAACGATCCGGTGCTTCGCCAGCCAGCGCGCAAAATAAGTTTGCCTCGCCTTAAGCAAAATCAATTCCCAATTTATGATGTGTCATCGTCGCCCTGCTCTCGATGAAGTCATAATTTATACAAATGAATGAACGACTCAATTTGGATCGACAAGCAATCGAACGTCTACAACCTAGCGATCGCAAACCTCCGCCTCGAAAAAAGCTACCGGTGTCCATTCAGGCGGATCACTAGCGGAAGCCTTCATCAGCGCTCCTACGGTGGCTAAGAGATCAGACCGCATCCAGGCAAATTTGATTTTGAATCAGGGGTCGACAGCGAGCCGGACTCGTAGTTTGTTGCGTACTGAATTGACAATCGACGGTTTAGCTGAACAAATTCTTGTAGTAGCATTTCCATACGGTGGACTATTTAGCAACTGTGCATTTTATTTACAACGATTTTCGCAGCTGTGCAGAAATCGGCATTTCGAACTATCTAATCCACCACGGCCGGCCGAATTACTTCTAACTATGTCGACGATTTATTAATCGTGGCAGGTGATCGGCACACCGCTTGCTCAGTTGCGATACGATGACAATCACTTGCGCTAATAATTATGAGTATACTGACGGATTAATACAGTCGGCGCGACTCAAAGGATCCTAGTAAGAATGAATAACAATGCCCTTATGCCATTCGCAACCATCACCGCGGGCGAAATCGTCGACATTTTTTTGGTCGCGATTCTAATCTACACCGCGATTGTGTGGCTGCGCCGCACTCGGGCTGCGTTCGTGGTGCGGGGAATATTGATCCTTGGCGCCGCCTTCATTGCAGTGCGCTATTTAGACTTGCAAATGACGGCATGGATTTTTCAGGCATTCTTCGCGGTCTTCTTGGTCATGATCGTGGTCATCTTCCAAGAGGAATTGCGCCAGATGTTCGAGCGCATTGCCGTTTGGAGTTTTAACCGCCAGTCGGCCCCAACGGCGACCACCGCGACCGCCGACATCCTCGTTCGCACATTGGCCAACATGGCGAGCGATCACATCGGCGCCCTGGTGGTGATTTCCGGCAAGGATCCGATCGATCGGCATATCACCGGCGGAATTGTCCTCGACGGCCAAGTGAGCGTGCCGCTATTGCGCAGCATTTTCGATGTCCACTCGCCGGGACATGACGGCGCGGTGCTGATCCAAAATGATCGACTGCTACGCTTCGCCGCTCATTTGCCGTTGTCGAAGAATTTGGCGCAGACCGCGCATGTCGGCACCCGCCACAGCGCCGCTCTGGGGCTTGCGGAGTTGTGCGACGCGCTTTGTCTGGTGGTATCCGAGGAGCGCGGCACGATTAGCGTTGCCCGCAACGGCCGCTTGCGTCAATTGGCTGGCCCGCAAGAGTTGGCGGCGGCAATTCGCGGTTTTTTAGACGATAAGTTTCCAGTCCAGGAGCGGCGTCACCTAGGTTTGCAATTAGTGCGCGAGAATTGGCTGGCCAAAGCCGTGTCGATCTGCTTAGCGATAGGTATTTGGTATCTCTTTGTCCCCGGGTCGAAGATCGTCGAGGTGAGTTATCAGGTCCCGGTCAATGTCGAAAACCTGCCGGCAAACTTACATCTTGAAGCCGTCGAACCGCCGGCGGTTCGCGCTACCTTCAGCGCGCCGCGCCGGTCTTTTTATCTCATCGATCGAAAGAAAATTCGCATCACCGCTGACGTCGCTCTGGCGGAGTTAGGGCGGCGCACGTTCGCGATCTCGGAACAGAATCTGCGCTTTCCCAAGGACCTAACGTTGCAAGAATTCAGCCCCAATACATTCAAGATTTCGGTCAAGGTGGCGCCGGAGACGAACCATTCCAACCGGGGGTGACATCACAGCTAATACTTGAAGGGCAATATGAACAAGAAGCGTAAAAAAAACACTGACAGTGAGACGACTCGGCAATCGACTGAATCGATCGCTGTCGACGGGCGTCAGCGCGTCGTCATTGATGCCGTCAGGCCGGTTGTCGACGGTGGCCGGTTCGCGATCAAGCGCGTCGAAGGCGAGCGAGTGGTTGTCGAAGCGGACATCTTCGCCGACGGCCACGATGAGTTGTCGGCGTTGCTGCTCTATCGCCGAGGAAAGCATGGAGCCTGGGTAGAAGTGCCGATGGAACCGTCGGTGAACGATGTTTGGCGCGCGGCGTTCTTCGTCAACGGGCTCGGCGACTACTATTACACCGTACAAGCTTGGGTTGATCGCTTCAGATCCTGGCGCAGCGCCATGGGGAAAAAGTTAGCCGCTCACCAGGAGGTCGTCGTCGATAAACTCATCGGCGCCGAGTTGGTGTCGGATGGGGCGGGGCGCGCCACGGGCGGTGATCGAAAATCGCTCGAGGGTTTTGCCGCGGCACTGCGTCGCGACACCGATCATGTGTCCGACTTGTCGCTGGCCGATGAGCTGGCGGACTTGATGGTAAAATATCCCGATCGCCGCCGGGCGGTGACTTATGACAAGGAGCTTCGCGTCACGGTCGAACGGCAGAAAGCCCGCTGCAGCGCTTGGTACGAAATGTTTCCACGCTCCTGCGCCGCGACCGCGGGGGCGCATGGGACATTCAAAGATTGTATGGCGTGGTTGCCTTACGTGGCCTCGATGGGCTTCGACGTGCTCTATCTGCCGCCGATTCATCCGATTGGAATTTCATTTCGCAAAGGCAAGAACAATTCGATCAACGCCGAGCCCGACGATGTCGGCAGCCCCTGGGCCATAGGCGCCAAGGAAGGCGGCCACAAGGCGATTCACCCGCAACTCGGCACACTGGAGGATTTTCATCATTTCGTCGACTGCGCCAAGGAGCATGGGCTTGAGATCGCCATGGACATCGCGTTTCAATGCACGCCCGATCATCCCTATGTTCAAGATCACCCGCAGTGGTTTCGCAGCCGCCCGGATGGTTCCATTCAACACGCGGAAAATCCGCCGAAGAAATATCAAGATATTTATCCGATCGATTTCGAAAGCGACGATTGGGAAGCGCTCTGGCAGGAGTTGAAAAGGGTTATCGAATACTGGTGCGAGCAGGGGGTGCGTGTATTTCGCGTCGATAATCCGCACACCAAAGCGATTCCCTTTTGGCAATGGGTCATCGGCGAAATTAAAAAAGAGTTTCCCGGCACGATTTTTCTCGCCGAAGCGTTCACGCGCCCGAAAGTGATGTATCGGCTGGCGAAGGTCGGCTTCAGCCAGTCGTATACCTATTTCGCGTGGCGCAACACCAAATCGGAGTTAACCGAGTATTTCACCGAGCTGACGGGGACCGAAGTCAAAGAATACTTCCGTCCCAACCTTTGGCCGAATACTCCGGATATCCTTACCGAATATCTCCAATTCGGCGGACGCCCCGCCTTCATGGCGCGGCTGGTGTTGGCGGCCACCCTGGGCGCCAATTACGGCATCTATGGGCCGGCTTACGAGCTTTGCGAAAATGTCGCGCGTGAACCCGGCAGCGAGGAATATGTCGATTCGGAAAAGTATCAGATCAAGCGTTGGGACATCGCCCGCACTGACAGCTTGAAAGAATTCATCGCCAGGGTAAACCGGATTAGGCGCGAAAATAGCGCGCTGCACAGCGATGGCAGCTTGCGGTTTCATACTGTCGACAACGACGAAATCATTTGCTTCAGCAAGCAGACCGACGATTTGCAAAACGTCATCGTCGTGGTGGTCGCTCTCGACCCGCACCATAGCCAGTCCGGGTGGGTTGAATTATCCACCAAAGAGTTGGGGCTCGACCCGCGTGAGCCTTATCAAATGCACGAGCTTTTGACCGGCGCGCGTTATCTCTGGCACGGCGCGCGCAACTACGTCCAGATCGACCCGCAGAGCGTGCCGGCGCAGATTTTTCATATGCGCCGTAAACTCCGCCGCGAGCAGGATTTCGATTACTTTTTTTAATAAGGAAAGTGAATTAAGGTGAATCGCAGACTACAGGACAACGGCATAGCGACGCTGGATGACAATCCGCAGTGGTACAAAGACGCGGTGATTTACGAAATCCATGTGCGCGCTTTTTGCGACGGCAATGGCGACGGCATCGGCGATTTTGTCGGTCTCACGGAAAAACTCGATTATTTGCAAGACCTCGGTGTCACGGCGCTATGGCTCTTGCCCTTTTACCCGTCGCCGCTGCGCGATGACGGCTACGATATCGCCGATTACACGAGCATTCATGGCGATTACGGCTCGCTGCACGAGTTCAAGACGTTCTTGCGCGAAGCGCACCAGCGTTCGATTCGCGTGATCACCGAGCTGGTCATCAATCATACGTCCGACCAACACCCCTGGTTTCAGCGCGCGCGCGAAGCCAAACCGGACAGCGCGGCGCGCAAGTTCTACGTTTGGAGCGACAGCCAGGAGAAGTATCAAGAGGCGCGCATCATTTTCAAAGATTTCGAGCAGTCCAATTGGTCCTGGGACCCGCTGGCCAAGGCTTACTTCTGGCATCGTTTCTACGCGCACCAACCCGATCTCAATTTCGACAACCCGGAGGTGAAAAAGGCGCTCTTCGCTGTCTTGGATTTCTGGCTTGATATGGGCGTCGACGGCCTGCGTCTGGACGCCGTGCCCTATTTATACGAGCGCGACGGCACCAACTGTGAAAATCTTCCGGAAACCCATGCGTTTTTAAAAGAGCTGAGGCGGCATGTCGACAGAAAATACAAGAACCGCATGCTGCTGGCCGAGGCGAATCAATGGCCGGAGGATGCCGTTACCTACTTCGGCTCCGGTGACGAGTGCCACATGGCGTTTCATTTCCCGGTGATGCCGCGGCTGTTTATGGCGCTGTACATGGAAGATCGCTTCCCCATCATCGATATCCTCGAGCAAACGCCGGCGATTCCGGACGCCTGCCAGTGGGCGATGTTTCTGCGCAATCATGACGAACTGACGCTGGAGATGGTCACCGACGAAGACCGCGACTATATGTACAAAGTCTATGCCAACGACCCGCGCGCGCGCATCAATCTCGGCATCCGCCGCCGCCTGGCGCCGCTTTTGGGCAATAATCGCCGCCGCATGGAGTTGCTCAATAGCCTGTTGTTCTCGCTCACCGGCACGCCGGTGATTTATTACGGCGACGAAATCGGCATGGGCGATAATATTTATCTCGGCGACCGCAATGGCGTGCGCACGCCGATGCAGTGGAGCGCCGACCGCAACGCCGGATTCTCGCGGGCCAATCCGCAGCGACTCTACTTGCCGGTCATTATCGACCCGGAGTATCACTACGAAACTGTCAATGTCGAGGCCCAGCAGCAGAACCTCAGCGCCTTTGTCTGGTGGATGAAACGGTTGATTCAGCTGCGCAAGAGCCACCGGGCCTTCGGCCAGGGCAAGATCGAATTCCTGATGCCGGAGAACCGCAAGGCACTGGTTTTCATCCGCCGCTATGAAGACGAGATTATTCTGGTGGCGGCAAATCTGTCGCGCTTCGTGAACTACGCCGAGCTGGATCTGTCAGCCTACAAAGGCATGGTGCCGATCGAGATGTTCGGCCATATCCGTTTTCCGCCCATCGGCGAATCCCCCTATTTCCTCACCCTGGGCCCCCATTCTTTCTATTGGTTCAAACTCGAAGCAGCTGAAACGGTCACGCTGGGCGCCAACAAAGACTTCGAACCTCTGAAATTGGCCGTCGCCGGCGGCTGGGAGAGCGTCCTCAAGGGAAAGGCACTGGTTGAGCTGGAGCGCGGCCTGCCCGGTTATTTTCTCAGTTGCCGGTGGTTCGGTGGCAAGGCGCAACCAATCCGCTCGATCAGGCATGTAGAGATCATTCCTTTTACGGTCGACTCGGCAACCGCCTTTTTTACCACCTGGGAGGTGCAGTTTCATGGCGCGATAGCGGAAAATTATCTGCTCTTGCTCGGCTTCGCCGCTGCCGAGCGCGGTTTTGAAATACGCCAATCGAGCCCCCACGCGGTGATCGCAAATCTCGCCACCAGGGAAAACGATCGCGTCATCGAAGGCGTACTGTACGACGCGC
>Ga0105347_1001431_pt1 | contig 10255 bp, 7 predicted proteins | sample EasRivMeERMLT890_FD_89677 | JGI IMG/M metagenome (GOLD analysis project Ga0105347, IMG submission 89677) | Soil microbial communities from meander-bound floodplain in the East River, Colorado, USA - East River MetaG ERMLT890 | ecosystem: Environmental > Terrestrial > Soil > Floodplain | place...
AAAGGGCGGAGGGGAAAAAGGTCGAGGGACGGGACGCCGCGTGAGGCGGTCGATCACGGAGCTGCTGCGAGTCGTGCCCGAATGCGCCGAGCGCAGCGAGCCCCCCGTCCATCGTTGGTTTGGGGCGAGCGTGTCCCGTCCATCGAGCCTTTTTCCCCTCCGCCCCTCGACCCGCCCTCGCCCGTCGCGCGTTCAACCACGAAGCCTCGCTCCCCGCGACCTCTTCACCCGCGTTCTCGACGTCCGCTCCAGTTTCAAGCTCACGGTCGGGCGCCGGGCGGCTCCGCGCAGGGGACGAAGACCGGCAGCGTGAAGCGGAAGGTCGAACCGCGGCCCGGCTCGCTCGCGACCGAGATGCGGCCGCCGTGCGCCTCGACGATCCCCTTCGCGATGGGGAGCCCGAGCCCGATGCCGTGCTTCTCGCCGCCCTCGTTCTGCCAGAAGCGGTCGAAGACGTGCGGGAGCGCGTCGGCGGCGACGCCCGCGCCGCTGTCGGCCACGCGGAACTCGACCGCGCCGTCGCCCGCCGCGGCGGAGAGCGCGAGCTTCCCGCCCGGCGCGGTGAACTTCACCGCGTTGCTGATCAGGTTCTCGAAGACCTGCAGCACGCGCGGCCGGTCGGCGGCGACGTCGGGCAGCCCCTCCGGCACGTCGACCGAGAGCGCGAGCGGGCGCGCCGCGACGAGCGCCTGCTGCGCCGCGACCGCCTTTATGACCAGCGCGCGCACCGGCGTGCGCGCCTTCGTCACCGAGCACTGGCCGGCGTCGATGCGCGCCACGCTCAGGAGGTCCTTGATGAGGCGGCTCATGCGCATCACCGCCTGGCACACGTTGGCGATCGCCTCTCCGCTGCGCCGCTCCGGCGCCGGCGCGCGCCGGCGCATCCCCTCGACCTCGAGCAGGATCGCCGTCAGCGGATTGCGCAGCTCGTGCGCGACCACGCCGAGGACGTCGTTGCGCGCCGCGATCGCGCGCTGCGCGCGGACGTAGAGGAGCGCCCGCTCGACCGCGTGCGAAGCGCAGGCGGCGTACTCCTTCGCCAGCACGGCCCCGCGCTCGGCGTAGCGGCCCGGGTCGCAGGCTCCGAATGCGAGCTCGCCCACCTTCGCGCCGCGCACCTCGAGCGGCAGCGCGAGGAACGCCGCGCACCGGAGCTCCCGCTTCGCGCGCAGCCGCGCGAGCGGCTCGGCGGCCGGGTCGCCCTCGAGTTCGCGCGCGAGCGCGGCGCACGTCGCCGCGTGCTCCTCGACGCACGCCGCGACCGCCACGCGCCGCGCGTCGCCCTCCTGCGGCGCGAGCGTCACGACGCAGGCGTCGGCGAGGTGGCGCGTCGCGTGGCGCGCGATCTCGGAGACCACCGCGTCGAGTTCGAGAGTGGCCGCCATCGTCCGCGCGAAGTCGGCGAAGAAGCGCTGCCCCTCCTCGATCCGCCGCAGCTCCTCGTGCGCGCCCGCGAGCGCACGCTCCTGCTCGCGCAGCGCGGTGACGTCGCGGAAGACCACCGACGCGCCGGTGATCGTCCCGCTCGCATCACGAAGCGGCCGCCCTGTCACCGAGATCAGGACGCCGTCGGGCACGCCTGGATTGCGGACGAAGATCTCGACGTTCTCCGTCTCCTCGCCGCGCAGCGCGCGGATCAGCGGATAGTCGTCGACCTGGAAAGGCGTGGTCCGGTCGACCTGGAAGACGCCGTAGTGGCTCGCCCACGCGTCGGGTCCGGCGTCGGGAATGCTCCGGCCGAGGATCCGGTCGGCCGCGCGGTTCGAGAAGACGAAGCGCCCGTCGACGTTCACGACCATGACGCCGTCGCCGAGACTGTCGAGGACGTCGTGCGGAACGACTTCGTCCCCGGTCTTCGTGTACATCGGAGGGACCCCGGACTCGGAGAAGGACCGGGAGGGCAGCGCGTCCGTTCTTAGCAAACCGACCCGCGTGAAACATCCGTCGCGTTCACGCGAGGAGCGCGGGGATCACCTGCCCGTGGACGTCGGTGAGGCGGCGATTCGATCCGTTGTGGCGGAACGTCAGCCGCGTGTGGTCGATGCCGAGCAGGTGGAGCACGGTCGCGTGCAGGTCGTAGCACCAGGTCGGCACGCGCGACTTCCAGCCCCATTCGTCGCTCTCGCCGTACGCCGCGCCCGCGCGCACGCCGGCGCCGGCGATCCAGCCGACGAAGGTGCCGCCGTTGTGGTCGCGGCCGGCGGTCTGCTGGCTGAAGGGCTGCCGCCCGAACTCCGTCGAGAAGATCACGAGCGTGTCGTCGAACATCCCGCGCGCCTTCAGGTCGGCGAGCAACCCGGCGATCGGCGCGTCGACCGTGCTCGCGATGGCGGGCAGCTCCGTCGAGACGTCGGCGTGGTTGTCCCAGTTGCCCTTGGCGCCGGCCGGACCGCTCCAGACCTGGACGAAGCGCACTCCGCGCTCGAGCATCCGCCGCGCGAGCAGGCAGCGCGTGCCGAACTCCTCGCTGACCTTCTCGTCGAGGCCGTAGAGCGCGCGCGTCGCGGCGCTCTCGCCCTTCAGGTCGAAGAGCTCGGGCACGCTCAGCTGCATCCGGGCGGCGAGCTCGTACGAGGCGATGCGCGCGTCGAGGCGCGTGTCGCCCTCGTCCTGCGCGGCGTAGGCGCGGTCCATCTTCGCGAGCAGCGCGCGCAGCTCCGCCTCGCCCTGCCTTGTGATCGGCGTCGCGGCGGGGGCCGGCTCGAGGTCGTGGATCGGCGTCTTGCGCGTCGCCTGGATCACGATGCCCTGGTTCGCGACCGGCAGGAAGCCCGCGCCGAAGTTGCCGAGGTTGTTGTAGGGGAGCCCGCGCGGATCGGGCAGCACGACGAAGGAGGGGAGGTCGTCGCTCGAGGCGCCGAGCGCGTAGGTGATCCAGGCGCCCATGCACGGGAAGCCGGGCAGCGTGAAGCCGGTGTTCATCATGTAGCTGCCCGGCCCGTGGACGTTCGTCTTCGACGTCATCGACATCAGGAAGGCGAGGTCGTCGACGCGCGTCGCGAGCTTCGGGAAGACGCTCGAGACCCAGCGCCCGCTCTCTCCATGCTGCTTCCACGAGAAGGGGCTCTTCAGGATCGGGAAGCCGTCGTGCGAGCCGGTGACCGACTCGACGTGCTGCCCCGGGTCGAACTTCTGGCCGTGCCGCTTCTCGAGCTCCGGCTTGTAGTCGAAGGTGTCGACCGGGCTCATGCCGCCGTTCATGAAGAGCTGGACGATGCGCTTCACCTTCGCGCGGTGGTGGAGCCCGCCGTTCAGGTCGGCGAGCGACGGGGCGGCCGACTCCTGCGCAAGCAGACCGTGACGGCCGATGAGCTGGGCGAGGGCGATGCCGCCGAGCCCGCCGCCGAGCTGCCAGAGGAAGTCGCGCCGCGTCGGGATCGCTCCCATCGTCACTCCACGAAGACGAATTCGCTGCAGTTGAAGAGCAGGCGCGCCGCGCTCGCGAGACCGTGGCGCGCGACGAACGGCGCGACGTCGGCGAGCTCGGCGGGGGAGGGGTCGCGCAGGAGGACGCGCCGCCAGAGGGCGCGCACGCGCTCCGCGTCGCCGCTCGCCTGCGCGGCGACCGCCTCGGCGAGGTGCTCGCTGCGCCGCACGACGAAGCGGTCGTTCAGGAGCGCGAGGGCCTGGAGCGCCGTCACCGACGCGCCGCGCGTCGGCGCGAGCTGCGACGCGTCGGGGCAGTCCATCGTCTCCATGAACGGGTCGGGCAGCGTCCGGAACAGGAAGCGCCAGATGCTGCGCCGCTTCATCTCGGGGCGGTCGGCGTCGAAGCCGTCGTAGTCGACGTTGGGCGTGACGTGGATGCCGGGGCTCTCGACGAACTGCTTGACCGAGGGCCCGCCCATGGCGAGGTCGAGCTCGCCCGAGATCGCGAGCAGCGCGTCGCGGATCTCCTCGGCGTCGAGGCGCGTGCGGCGCATCCGCCAGAGCAGCGCGTCGTCGGCGTCGAGCGCGCTCGCGCGCGGATCGGCGCGCGCCGACTGGCGGTAGGCGGCGCTCGTGACGAGGAGGCGGTCGAGCGCCTTGAGACTCCCGCCGCCGTCGCGGAACCACGTGGCGAGCCAGTCGAGCAGCTCGGGGTGGCTCGGCGCGGCGCCCATCGTCCCGAAGTCGCTCGGCGTCGCGACCAGCCCGCGCCCGAAGTGGTCCTGCCAGACCCGATTGACGATCGCCCGCCACGTCAGCGCGTTGCGCCGGTCGGTGATCCAGCGCGCGAGCGCGGCGCGCCGCGCTCCCTCCTCGTCGGCCGTGCCGCGCACCGCCTCGTCGACGGCGAGCTCGGGCGGGAGCTCGGCGACGCAGCCGAGCGCGCCCGGCGCGGCCTCGGCGAGCGGCTTGCCGACCTCGCCGCGCGCGAGGACGTGGACCGGCCGCACGCCGCGCGCGGGGACGAAGTTGTTCTCCGGCGGGAAGTCGGTCGTGCCGGCGTAGACGAGCTTTGGCGGCGGCAGCGCCGCGAGCTCGCCGTCGATCCGCCACTGGAGGGCAGCGCGCGCGAGCTCGCCGCGCTCCGCGGCGGTGCGTGCGTCGACGGGCCTGGCGAGCAGCGCGCGCACCTTCTCCGGCGGCACGCTCGCGCGCACCGGAGCGGGCGCCGCGGTCGCCGCGAGCCGCATCCGGCCGATCAGGTGGTGCTGCCCGTGCAGTTGCTCGAGCCGGATCTCGAGCTCGCACGCCGCGCCGCCTTCGAGCACGTCTCGCAACTCGAAGACGGCGTGGTGTGCGCGCCCGACCTGGGGGTGGATGCCCCACGCGGTCTCGGGCTTCCCGTCGACGGCCATCGCGGCGGTCCAGCCGTCCTGGTCGAAGTCGGCGCTCGCGCGCGCGATCGCGACCGGGGTCCGCGAGCCAAGCTCGCCGCGGCGGACGGCCGTGACGGTGATCTCGGAGAGGTGGAGGTTGCCGTTGTCCTGGCGACCCGGGCCGTGCATCGGCAGCGAATCGTCCGGCAGCAGGTCGAGGCGCAGCGCGGTGATCCGCGGCAGCGGCGCGACCGCGCGCACGACGTAGGTGTCCTTCTCGGGCTGCGCACCCGAGAAGAGGAGCGAGCCGTCGGGGAGCGGCGTGGCGGTCGCGCCGCCCGCCGAGATCGCCCCTTCGCCGGTCGCGGCGACGTTCTCGACGGCGAGCACGTTCCAGATGCCTCCGTCGCCCGCGACCTCGCGCTCGAAGGCCGCGACGTCGGCGCGCAGCGCGTCGGACTGCAGCTCCGGTGCCTCCGCGGGGAGGCGCCCGACGTTCAGCCGGCGGCGCAGGATCGCCTGGCGCTTCGCGTGCAGCGCGGGGTCGAGGTCGAACGGGCGGTCGGCGCGGTCGATCCCCGCGAAGACCGACTGGAGCCGGTAGTAGTCGGTCTGCGCGATCGGATCGAACTTGTGGTTGTGGCAGCGCGCGCACTGCACCGTCGTGCTGACGAACGTCGCCATCGTCGTGGTCAGCATGTCGTCGCGGTCGAGGTTGCGGGCGATCGCCTTGTCGAGCGTGTCGTCGCCGATGTTGAGCTGCGAGCTCTCGTCCCACGGACCGGCCGCCAGGAAGCCGAGCGCCGCGATCGCGCGCGGCTCCTCGGGGAAGAGGACGTCGGCCGCGAGCTGCTGCTCGACGAAGGTCGCGTAGGGGAGGTCGCGGTTGAAGGCGTCGACCAGCCAGTCGCGGTAGGGCCAGGCGTGCGGCCGCTCGCGGTCCTGGTCGTTGCCGTGCGTCTCGGCGAAGTGCACCAGGTCGATCCAGCGGCGGGCGCGCCGCTCGCCGTAGCGCAGGCTCATGAGGAGGCGGTCGACGACGCGCTCGTAGGCTTCGGGATCGGGATCGGCGAGGAAGGCCGCGAGCTCGTCCTGCGTCGGCGGCAGCCCGGTCAGGTCGAAGGTGACGCGCCGCAGGAGCGTCCTGCGGTCGGCGGGCGGCGCGAAGGAGAGCCCGTGCTCCGCGAGCTTCGCGACCAGGAACGGGTCGACCTCGTTCTGGAGCGCTTGCGCCTCTGCGACGACCGGCAGCGGCGGCGAGCGGATCGGCTGGTAGGCCCAGTGGTCGGGGCGCGCGACGACCGGCGCGTCGAGCGTGTCGGGCCACGGCGCGCCCGCGTCGATCCACTTGCGCAGGATCCCGACCTCTTCGGACGAGAGGAGCTCGCCGCGTTGCGGCATGCGCAGCGTCGCGTCGACGCCCGCGACGTAGCGGATGAGCGGGCTCTTGGCGGAATCGCCGGGGATGATCGCCGCCCCGAGCTGCCCGCCGGCGAGCGCGCTCGACTTCACGTCGAGCCGGAAGTCGCTGCGCTGCCGCTCCGGCCCGTGGCAGCCGTAGCAGGCGCGCTGGAAGATCGGCGCGACCTCGGACGCGAAGGCGACCTCGTGGTCGGCCGGCGGCGGGAGCGCCTCCTGCGCGGACGCGCCCGGCGCGGCCGCCGCAGACGCGAGCACGAGGACGACGAAACGCGTCGTCCCGACCCGCAGGGGACGATCGATCGAGGTGCGATCGATCAAGCAGCCACCCCGTGCCGCCACCCATCCGGCGGCTGGATTCCGAGGCGGGAGACCTTAGCGGCGGCGGCGCCGCGCGCGCAAGCTCAGGCGGAGTTCAGAGACAGGCTCTCAGACGATCCGCGCCTTCCAGCCGCCGCGCCGAAAGAGGACGCCGCCGACCAGCGCGAGCGTGGAGAAGGCGATCGCGACGGCGATGAAGACGCCGCGCGGACCCATGCCGAGCGGGTGGCTCAGCAGCCACGCGAGCGGGAGCTCGAGCAGCCAGAAGCAGCCGAAGTTCATCCAGGTCGGCGTCCAGGTGTCGCCCGCGCCGTTGAACGCCTGCCCGAAGACCATCCCGTACGCATAGAAGAGGAAGCCGCACGCGATCGTGCGCAGGCATTCGGCGCCGTACTCGAGCTCGGCCGCGCCCGCCTTCGCGCCGTCGCCGAGGAAGGCGGCGATGATCGGCCGCGCGAAGACGACGAAGACGGCGCCGATGACCGCGAGGAAGATCATGTTGTAGAAGCCGGCGATCCAGACCGAGCGCTCGGCGCGGTCGGGCCGCTTCGCGCCGAGGTTCTGGCCGACCATCGTCGCCGCCGCGTTCGACATGCCCCACGACGGCAGCAGCCCGAACACGATGATCCGGATGCCGACCAGGTTGCCGGCGACCGCCTCGGTCCCGAAGTCGCCCAGGATGTAGACGACGCCGGTCCAGCTCGCCGTGTTGATGATGAACTGCAGCACGGCCGGTCCGGAGAGACGTGCGAGGATGCCGAGCGCCTTCGGGTCGAGCTTCAGGTGGTCGCGCCGGATGCGGATGCGACCGCGCCCGCGCGCCAGGAGCCAGAGCTGCAGCACGACGCCCGATCCGCGCCCGATCGTCGTCGCCACCGCCGCGCCCGTCACGCCGAGCGCCGGGAACGGGCCGATCCCGTAGATCAGCAGCGGGTCGAGGACCATGTTGATGACGTTGGCGAAGATCAGCACGCGCAGCACGACCGAGGCGTCGCCGGCGGCGCGGAACACCGCGTTGATCACGAAGAGCAGCATCACCGTCGCGTTGGCGCCGAAGAGCAGGCGCGTGAAGCCGGAGCCGACGCGGATCACGTCGGGCTTCGCCTTCATGAGCTCCAGGAGCTCCGGCGCGTAGGTCCAGCCGAGGATCGCGATCGGGATCGCGGCGGCGAGGCCGAGGACGATCGCCTGCACGGCGGCGCGATCGGCGCCCTCGGAGTCCTTCTCGCCGATGCGCCGCGCGACCAGCGCGGTGGTCCCCATCATGAGCCCGATCGCGATCGCGTAGACCAGTGCGAACATCGACTCGGTCACGCCGACCGCCGCCGTCGCCTCCTTGCCGAGCCGCGCCACCCAAAAGATGTCGGTGATGGCGAAGAGCGACTCCATCCCCATCTCGAGCACCATCGGCACCGCGAGGAGGACGATGGCGCGCCCGATCGGGATCTGCGTGTAGTCGACCGTGACGCCGCGGACGGCGTCGAGGAGCGTCCCGAAGAGGCCGCGCCGCTCGGACGGAATCTCCGCGAGGACGGCGGGAGCGGCGGCGCCCGGTTCGGGCGCGGGACCGGCGTGCGACATGTCGGCGGCGGCTCGCGAGGGGGGAACGCGGTCGGGACAGAGCGGCGGAGGGCGCGGCGTTGTAGCAAACCGCCGCAGGATCCGCGCGTCGCGGCGCCGCGCGAGCGCGCCGCGGTCTACTTGCCCTTGGGAGCGGGCGGCGCGGCCGCGGGCGAGAGCTTCGCGACGGCCGCTTCGAGCGCGGCGATGCGGCCCTCGAGAGTGCGCGTCCGCCCGAAGCTCGGCGACGAGGCGGCCTCGACGTCGAGCCGATCGCACATCTTCACCAGCGAGGCGAGGTTGGCCGCGAAGCCGGTCATGATGATCGTGTCGGTTCCCTCGACGTTGCGGATCGCTTCGGTCGCCGAGTCGGCGAAGTAGAGCTGCAACGTCGTCACCAGCTCGCGCGCCGGCAGGTTCTTGCACGAATAGGTCGTCGTGACGAGCAGCCAGCGGTCGGCGAGCTGCTGCAGCTCCGCCAGCTCGACGATGCGCGCGAGCGTCTTCAGGGCCGTTTGCCCGCGGCCGCCCTGCCCGCCGAGCTTGCGCAGAAGGTGCACGCGCGTCCCCGCTTCCATCGTCTCGAGCGGCACGAAGTCGGCGCTGTGCGCGCAGAAGTCGAAGAACGCCATGAATTTCGCCTTCGGCACGACCATCTTCCCGGTGAACCGGACGCGCACGTCCTTGAGCTCCCTCTCATCGAAGAAGAACGGCTCGCCCGTCACGTCGCGCGCCATCGTCACCAGCGCGGTGAGCTCGAGCCCCTCGGCGGGGCACTCGATCGTGAGGTCGTCGTTGGCGTGAGCCTGCGACGGCGCTGGCGCCGCGAACGCGGCGAGAGCGAGTCCGGCGGCGGCGAACCAGTTCGTACGCATGGGCAGTTCTCCTCGGAATGGAACTTTCTCAGCGGCCGGCGAGCGCCGCTTCGAGCGCGGCGACCCGCGAACCGAGGGCGTCGAGACGGGCCTCTTCCTTGTCGTCGAACTCGGAACGGATCCCCGACGCGTCGAGCCGTCGGATCAGCGCGACCTCCTGCGCGACGTTCGCTGCGGTTCCGGTGAGGAGCCAGGCCGACGTGCCCTGCATGTGCACGATCGCCTCCGAGGCTGAGTCGGCGTGGCGGTAGCAGAGGGTGTGGCTCATGCCGAGGGCCAGTCCGGACGAGCGGAACGTGACGCCGGTCGTCACGAGCTTCGAGCGATCGGCGATCGTCGCGAGCTCGTCAGGCGTCACGACTTCGGCGGCGGTCTTGAGGTCCGACTGGCTGCGCCCCGGGAAACCACGCGACACGACGCGATGACAGCGCACGCCGGCGACGATCCTCTCGACGATCACGCAGTCGGCCTCGCGCAGCTGATCGTCGAGGTACGGGAGCAGCCGCTTGCGCGGGATCGCCTTCGCCTCGATCGGCCGCGCTCGCAGACCGTGCAGCGCGGCCCGATCGAAGAAGAACGGTTTCCCCGTCACGTCGGCCGCGAGGGCGAGGAGCCTCTCGAGCTCGATCCCGCCGCCGCGCCCCTCGACCGCGATCCGGTCGTCGTCGCCTTCGTCCGTCGGAGACGCCTCCATCCCCGACGAGCCCGGCGCGACGGCCAGCACGGCCGCCAGCATCAACTTCCTCGACGCCCGCATGCGCAACCCCTTCGCGCGGTTCGACGCGGAAACGCGGCCGATCTTCCGGGTCGTTCACGAGACGTGGCGAAATCCTTCGAGGGGCTGTCCCCTCTCCCGGCCGCGCGGGACTCTGGTGGGCCGCCGCGATTCGAATTGCAGCGCCGCGGCTCGCGCGACGCTGAGGAGGCCGATTGGACACGCCGCTCCCGACGACGCCGGAGGCGTTGCTCGCCCAGGTCGAGTGGGTGCGTCGCCTCGCGCGCACGCTCGTCACCGGCGACGAGCGCGCCGCCGACGTCGCGCAGGAGACGTGGCTCGCTGCGCTGCAGCGGCCGCCTGCGCACGAGCGCAACCTGCGCGGCTGGCTCACGAGTGTCGCGCGCAACGCCGCGCGGAAGCTGGTCCGGAGCGAATCGCGCCGACAGCGCCACGAAACGGAGTCCGCTGCCGGATCGGGCGAGATTCCCTCCGCGGCCGCGATGGTCGAACGCGCGGAGTTGCAGTGGCGCGTCGTCGTGGTGGTCTTCGCGCTGGACGAGCCGATCCGTTCGACGCTGTTCTGGCGTTACTTTTAGGACCTGATACTGAGCGCGATC